>Ga0209164_1000718_pt1 | contig 61013 bp, 49 predicted proteins | sample MTBNYHSulfiMetaG_FD_187458 | JGI IMG/M metagenome (GOLD analysis project Ga0209164, IMG submission 187458) | Enrichment culture microbial communities from rom New York Harbor, USA that are MTBE-degrading - MTBE-NYH (New York Harbor Sulfidogenic)... | ecosystem: Environmental > Aquatic > Marine >... | reverse complement strand
TGCGCCGCGGGCATGGGCGGGCTCCGTGCCGCCGGAGACCTGGTGGCACGGCTGCAGATGGCGAAGGGCATGCGACTCGCGGAGGCCAAACAGAGGGTGGCGGACGCGCTCGGCGTGGGCGCCCGCGACCTGAGCGACAACCAGGCGATGCACGAGCTGCGCGCAGAGCTGCGCCTCGGCCGCATCTACGAGGCCGAGGTGAGTTACTTCCGCGACCCGAGCCCGCTCGAGGCCAAGCTGAACATCGAGAAGGTGCTCGGCCTCGAGCTCAACGGGGTGCGGGCGTTCAGGGAGAGGCTCGAAGCGTAGTCACGAGGGGGCGCGGCAGCATACCGCCGAGGGGCGCGGTGACGGCTCCGTACCGCGCCGCCGCCGCGCCCTCCGTCGTTCGGGTCTGGAGGTCCGCCGGTCCCCCGCGCTCAGCTCTCCGGCCAGGTCGCGGCGTGGACGTCCATCACCTGGTGCAGCAGCTCGACGGCCTCGTCGTGCGGGCGCTGGAACGAGTTCCGCCCCATGATCGTGCCGAAGCCGCCGCCGAGGGCCGTCTGACGGTTCTCCTCGAGGACCGCGTCGACGCCCTTGGCCTCGCCGCCCGAGAAGATCACGATGCGGCGACCGGCGAAGGCGCCCTGGACCACGTGCCGCACGCGGTCCGCCAGCGTGTCGAGCTTGACGCCGGCCTTCTCGAGCGCCGCCGCCGCTTTCGGGTCCCACGGGCCCTTCGTCGGCGGCTTCACCTTGATGACGTCGGCGCCGAGCTGCGCGGCGATCTGCGCCGCGTACGCGACGACGTCGACGGCCGTCTCGGCCTCCTTGGGGATGGTGCCCCGCGGGTAGCTCCAGACGACGACGGCGAGACCGGCGGCCTTGGCGTCGGCGGCCAGCTCGCGGAGCTCCTCGTACATCTCGGTGCGCGCTCCCGAGCCGGGGTAGATGGTGAACCCGACGGCGCCGCAGCCCAGGCGCAGGGCGTCGTCGACGCCGGAGGTGACGGCCGGGAGCGGCGCGTCCTCGGCGGTGTAGAGCAGGTCGTGGCTGTTCACCTTCAGGATGAGCGGCAGCTGCCCCGCGTACTCAGCCGCCCCGGCCTCGATGGAGCCCAGCGGCGCGGCGTGGCCGTTGCAGCCCGCGTCGAGGGCGAGCCGGAAGTGGTAGCGCGGGTCGTAGCCGGCGGGGTTGGGGGCGAAGCTGCGCGCGGGGCCGTGCTCGAAGCCCTGGTCGACCGGCAGCACGACGAGCTTCCCGGTGCCGGCCAGCCGGCCGGTCGTGAGCAGGCGGTAGATGTTCGCCTGGACCCCCGGCGGCTCTGAAGCGTACCAGGAGAGTATCTCTCGGACTCGGTCTGTCATGCGCGCTCCTCCGGCTCTCGGCGCGGGCCCATCCCGGCCGCCCCTGTGCGTGCTTCGGTCGTCGGGTTCTTACCGCGATATCGGGGAGTTCAGGCTGCTTCGCGGACTTCGACGAGCACGAAGCTCGAGCGACGCCTGCCGCCGCGACGCGTCGTGGCCTGCCGGGGTGGGCTCAGGCCGTGCCCCGGGCCTGCCCCAGCTCGACGACGCGGCCGACGCCGCCGCGTGTGCAGTGCGCGCCGTAGGCGCGCCCGAGCGCGGCGATGGCCGCGTCGCCGGTGCAGTGCGTCGGGACGACGTCGGTGACGCCGAGACCGCGCAGCGCCCGGACGGTGCGCTCGATCTCGGCGGGGGTCGAGCCCCCGAGATGGAACCCGCCGATCGCCCAGTGGATCGGCGTGCCCAGCAGCGAAGCTCCGCGCTCGACGATGTGCTCGATGCCGGGGTGCGCGCAGCCGCTGATGGCGGCGGTGACGCCGCCGGCCTCGAGCACCATGCCGTGCTCGGGCGGCCGGCTCGGGAGCGTGCCGGTGGAGCAGACGCCGGGCGCGAGTCGCCGAGGCTCGTCGCCGACGACCACGACCTCGCGGCAGAGCGTGCGCAGATCGCGGACGAGGTGCGCCGAGAAGCCTTCGTGCACGACGACGGTGACGTCGGCGTGGAGCTCGAGCACGGAGTCCAGGCCGCCCATGTGGTCCCAGTGCGCGTGCGAGAGGAAGACCGTGTCCACCGGCGCGAGGGGGATCGCCAGCGCGTCCAGGTTCTTCAGCAGGGCACGCCCGTTGCCGCCGGTGTCGAAGAGGATCGTCCGCGCGCCCGTCTCGACCAGCGCCGAGAACCCCCACAGGCTGATGAGGCCGGCGGGCCCGGGCCGGTCGGTCAGGGCGGCGGGCCCGGGCCGGTTGTCGAAGAGGATCGTCACGCGAGGTGTGCTCGTCACTGGGATCTCCTCCTCGGGCGGCGGGCCGGGTCGCGAGGTGACGTACCGCTCCGGCCGGGTGAGACCGTCTCGGCGTGCCGGCGCCACGCGCCGTACGGTGCACGGTGCGCACCGTGGCAGGCCGTCGTCCCGTCGGCCGGGCGCGGGTCAGTACTGTAGCACGGGGCCCGGGCCCGGCACGTGGGATCGGCTGAGCGGCGTGAGCGAGGACCCCCGCTGCAGAGAGAGCGCCGCGCGCGTATGCTTCCGTGAGGGCGCGGCGCCGAAGGGTCGCGGGCGGCGCCGCGAGGCTTGCCGGGCGGGCGCCGCGGGAATGCTGTGGGGCGCGGCCGGCCCCCGGCCGCGCCCCACAGCATGGACGACACGACGCGCATCACCTACGTGGGCCACGGGACGGTGCTGATCGAGAGCGCCGGCCGCCGCCTGCTCACCGACCCGCTGCTGCGCCGTTGGGCCGGGCCCCTCCTGCGCTACGCGCCGCTGCCCGCCCCCGAGGCGACCGCCTCTCTCGACGCCGTCCTTCTCTCACACCTGCACATCGACCACGTCGACGCGGGCTCGCTGCGCCTGCTCGACCGGCGGACGCCGGTGCTCGTGCCGCCGCCGGGCGGCACGACGTTGCGTCGCCTGGGTTTCACCGACGTCCGCGAGGTGCGGGCCGGCGACGTCCTCAGGTTCGGGCCGGTGAGCGTCGCGGCCACGCCGGCGCGCCACGTGGTCAAGCGCTACCCCCTGACGCGTGTCAGCGACGGCGTGGGCTTCCTCGTCGGCGGCCACCACTCGGTCTACTACGCCGGCGACACGGGGCCGTTCACCGAGATGGCCGACATCGCCCGGCTGCTCGACGTGGCGCTGCTGCCGATCTCCGGCTGGGGCCCCACGCTGAACGCGGACGAGCACCTGACCCCGCTGGCGGCGGCACGCTGCCTGGGGCTCCTCCAGCCGGCGCTGACCATGCCCGTCCATTGGGGGACGTACTACCCGCCCGCCATGTCGCGTCTCTGGCGCGGCGACCCGCGTCGCCCGGCGCTCTCGTTCGCGCGCTACGCGACCGTGACCGCCCCCGACGTCGAGGTGCGGATCCTCGACCCGGGCGGCGTGGTGGAGCTGGCCCCGAGCTCGCCGGCGGGGACCGTGTGAGCTCGAGGATGGGCAGGACCGCCGAGCCGTCCTGCGTCTCGGTCTGAGCTCAGGGTGCGCCCGACCGTGCGCCGCCCTTAGAATCGCCGCGCACCCCCGGGACGGACCCGAGCCGTCCTTCGCGACACGAGGAGTCCCTATGCCGACCGAGCTCTCCGTCCACGCCGTCCACCGCGGCGGCATGCGCATCGACGCCGCCGCCGACGGGCGCGCCCTGGAGATGGACTACCCCATGCCGGGGGGCGACGGCGCCTGCGCCGGCCTCACTCCCCTGCAGGTGCTGCTCGCGAGCCTGGCCGGCTGCAGCGGGAACACCCTCGCTCTCGTGCTCGCTCGCATGCGGCAGCCGGTCGAGGCCATCGAGGTCGAGGCGCGCGGCCGGCGGCGCGACGAGCACCCGACCGTGCTCACCGACATCACGCTCGACTTCGCGGTGCGCGGGAAGGGGGTCGATCCGGCGGCCGTGGCTCGCGCCCTGGCCGCAGCCGAGGATCAGCTCTGCCCCGTCTGGGCGATGCTGAAGCCGGGGGTCGAGATCGCCGCCTCCTTCACCGTCATCGACGATTGAGGGCCGGCGTCGGTCGCGCGATCCGACGCCGTCCTGCCGCGCGCCGGGGGGCGCTCCGGTGCGCGGCAGGGCCGGCGTGCTGCGCGCCCGGGCCATCATGTGCTAACCTACGTGCTTCCGGCGCGCGTGCGGCTGTCGCGTGCGCGCGCCCGCAGAAGACGTAGAAGGCCACGGCGTCGCCGAGGCGACGTACGAGAGAGGAAGCTGGATGCCCGCCACCAAGAGCAAGTCGCGCGACAAGAAGAGGGGCAAGCCCTTCGACCCGTCCCGCCGTCGCTTCTGTCACTTCTGCAAGGAGAAGATCGACGAGGTCGACTACAAGGACTACACGTCCTTCCGCCGCTTCATCAGCGACCGGGGCAAGATCAAGTCGCCGCGCACCACGGGCACCTGCCGCCGCCATCAGCGCCAGCTCGCCACGGCGATCAAGCGCGCCCGCGAGATGGCGCTGCTGCCGTACGTCGCCGAGCCCAAGCCGGCCGAGGGCGGCCGCGGCGGCCGTCGCGGCCGCCGCGACCGAGACCGCAGCAGCAGCGACTGACGCCGGCCGCGCCGCGAGGCGCTGAGGCGAGCGGCGCGGGCTGGGCCGCAGCGAGACGCGAAGAGAACGAGACGGCGGGGGCCGGGCTTGAAGCCCGGCCCCCGCCGTCTCGTTCCGCGTCGGATGCCTCGACGTCGGCCACTCGCGGGCGAGACCCGCGGCCCGGCCGCCGTCAGCGGCTCGCGGCCCGGCCTCCGTCAGCGGCCCGTGGGCCGCTCGTCGTCAGAGGCCCGCGCCGCCCGACATGCCGCCGCCCTGCCCGGTGCAGGTCCCGTCGCCGCGGCCACCGAAGCCGCCTCCGCCGAAGCCGCCTCCGCCGTGACCGCCCCAGCCTTCGCCGTCACGATCGGCAGCGCCACGGCCCATCCACCCGCCGTCCTCGCCGAACCGGTTGTCGTGACCGGTGCAGGCCGACGGGTCGACGCCGTACTTCTCGAGGAGCGCGGTCATCTCGCTGCGGTACCACTCGCGAAGCTGCTCGAGCTCGGCTCGCGCCTCCTCGCTCCGGCGGTCCGTGCCCCACTTGTCGAACCAGGCCTGCCACCTGTCCTGCTTCTCGGTGCGCAGGGCCTCGAGCTCGGCGAGAGCCGCCGGGTCGTCCACCGCGGCGAGGCAGTCGCAGTCGCCGGCCGCGGCGTTCGTGGCCGCGCCGTTCGCCGCCCCGGCGGTCGCGACCGGACTGGGAGTGGTCGCGGCGCCGGCGGCCGCGACGACGCCGAGACCGGCGACGGCGACGAGTGCCAGCAGGGTGAACGTCTTCCAGTGTCGCTTCATCGTAGGACTCCTCACGTTCCTGCCTCACGGCCGGCCTCAACGAGGCCCGCCGCGCGCCCATCATCGGGATGGTCGCTCGCGTTCTCTGCGTCTCACCGTACCCGAGAGGTGTGAAGAACTTTCGAACGCCTTCTGCCGATGTTGTGAAGCCCGAAACGGCGACTCGAGGACGGTCGGCGCCACGCGGCGGCGAGTCGTGGTCCGGTGGCGACGGGCGGCCACCCCGGGACGACCGTCTCCTCGCGGCGCACACACACGTCCTCGCTCTCGGGGCCGTACGAAACGCTTGACGACAGAGGCTCGCGCCTGACCGGAATTCGCCCAAGGTCGCTGCCGGCGCGCTCGCCTGGCGCACGGCGGCGGAGACAGTCGCGCACAGGGGGTACGCATGAGATCTCGAGCCCTTCTCCTCGCACTGCTCGCCGTGCTGGCGCTGTGCACGCTGGCGGCGTCGGCGTCGGCGTGGGCGGGGTCCGACGCGACCGTGATCGACGAGAACCCCGCCCTGACGGCGCGGCTGCAGGCGATCGTCGACGACCCCGTCTACACGCTGCCCGGGCTCGTCGTCCTTACCCTGCAGAACGGCGAGGTCACCTACACGGGCAACCTGGGTCGCCGCTACATCGACGACGACGAGCCCGCGAACGATCTGCCCGTCGACGAGTACAGCATGTTCCGCATCGCCTCGATCTCGAAGCTCGTCGCGGCGGTCGGCATCATGCAGCAGGTGGAGGCGGGCGCCGTCGACCTGGACGAGGACGTCAGCACCTACCTCGGCTTCACCTTGCGCAACCCGAACTTCCCCGACGTGCCGATCACCTGCCGGCACCTCATGTCGCACACGAGCTCGATCCGCGACGAGCCGACCTACACGCTGCCGATCGACGTGCCGCTCGAGGCGGCCTTCACGCCGGGCAGCGGCTACTACTCGGGTCAGCGCTGGGCCGCCGACGACCCGCTCGTCGACACCTCGCCCGGCCAGTACTTCACCTACGCCAACCTGAACTACGGCGTGCTCGCCACGATCCTCGAGAACGTCACGGGCGAGCTCTTCGCCACCTACATGAACGACCACGTGCTCGACCCGATCGGCATCGACGGCGGCTACGTGCCGGCCCTGTTCAGCCAGTGGGAGATCGACAACGTCGGCGTGCTGTACCGGCGCTCCGGCACGGAGTGGGAGGCCCAGGTCGACGACTACCAGGGCGTGATCCCCGACCCGCCGGCGGGCTTCGACACGTACGTGCCCGGCTCCAACGCCACCTGGCAGTCGCCGCAGGGCGGCCTGCGCATCTCCACCTGGGACCTCGCCAAGGTGATGAAGATGTTCATCGGGCGCGGCACGTACGGGGACACGAAGATCCTGGAGCCCGAGACGGTCGAGCTGATGTTCACGCCCTACTGGACGTACGACCCGGCGCTCGGCAACGGTGACCCGTACTTCGACCTCATGGCCTCGTACGGTCTCGGGCCGCACATCATGACGAACACGCTCCTCGACCGCATCCTCGCCGACTGGGACGTCTACATGTCCGGCCATCTGGGCGAGGCCTACGGCCTGTGGAGCGGGTTCATGTTCGACGACGAGACCGGCGACGGCTTCATCTACTACATCACCGGTCGCTGGGGCCCGGCCGACTTCGGCGACTACTCGGCGTTCTACCTGACCGAAGAGCGCGTCATGACCGCGCTCTTCGAGGAGCAACTCCTGCCGGTCGACGACTGGTCGGGGATGCTGCCGCCCGTGAAGGCCGACGGCACGAGCGTGTTCAAGGCCGGTCGCGCCGTGCCGCTCAGGTTCCGGCTGCTGGACGAGGAGGGCGACGTCGTCCGCGGCATGCGGCCGATCCTCTCGCTGGCCCTGCGTGGGGAGGACGGCGCGTGGGGCGAGGAGTTCGAGCCGACCTCGAAGACGCCGCCGCGCAGCAGCGACCTGTTCCGCGACCGGGGCGGCACGTACGTCTACGCCCTCGACACCAGGGGGATGTGCCCCGGCGCGTACCGGGCGCGCATCGCGATCGGCGCCGGCGTCAGCGTCTACGCGGAGTTCTCTCTGAGGTAGCGCCGCTCGCCGACGTCCGCGCGGGCGACGCGCGTTCGGACCGGTCCGCGTGCGCGGGCGAGTCGCGGACCGGGTGGATCGAAAGGCGGCGGCCGGGCGGATGCCCGGCCGCCGCCGCACGTCACTCCAGGCGCGTCAGACGGCGGCCATGCGCTGGATGTCGGTGACCGTCGCCTCGCTGGGCGGATCGCTCGCGAGCGTTACCACCATCACGGTGGGACCGAACGAGCGCGCCGCCGCGAAGGCCTCGCGCACGGCGGCGAACACCGCCTCCTCCTCGCCCGTCCCGGACGTGCTCAAACGCCCGGTGGTCACGTCCACGCCCGCCTCCGCAGCCGCGCGCACGGCGGCTTCGACCGCCGGTCGCATGTGGTCCTGATGGAGTGCGTAGACCGAGAACTGCAGGCCGATAGCCGTCTGCGGCGCGCTCTGACCCTGTTCGTTCATCGGGGCCTCCCTCTGTTCGATCGTCCCCGGCGACCGCGGGCGTCGCGCGGGCCGCGGCCGCACGACCCTCCGTGCCGACGTCGGCGTCGCCGTGGCGCCTGTCCTCAGGTATCTACCCATCCGGCGTCGAGACGCCGGGGAGCGGCGTCGGCGCCGTCAGGCCGGGCGACGGCGGCGGGCCGTGCATCGGCGGCGCGAGGCCGGGCGCCGCTGCCGCCGCGGCGTCCGGCGCCGCCGGTCCGGGCGAGGCCGCCGCCGCAGATCCCGGCGCCCCCTCGCCCGGCGGCGCGATGCCGTGCGCCCGCAGGTCGGCCGCGGCCGCCTGGCGCGGCAGGCGCGGGTCGGCGCCGCACTCGGGGCAGTGATGGACGAGCGCGTTCACGCGCGACCCGCAGACCGGACAGTCGATGACTTCCATAGCCTCCTGGTCGTGCCGATGTCCTCCGTCTCCGCTCGAGCGGGACCGGAGCGTCCGTGTCTGCCCCCGAGAGCACGGAGGCGTGCGTCTACCCTACCGGCATCGTTGGAGAGGGTGAAGACGGGGGTCATCCGGCGCCCATGCGTCGACGACCCGGACATCGCCCACGTGTCGTCCCGAGCCGCCCGGCCTGTACCGCCGTCGATGCACGGTGTACCGTCGTGTCCCAGAGTGCCGGGTGGGGTCGCCCGTCCGCGTGGCAGCGCGAAGCGAGGGGCGGCCGACGCCGGCCCCGATCCGCGTGGAGACGGAGGCGGCATGGCGGTGGAGTTCGGGGTTCTCGAGGCGAACGGGTCGCACCGGGAGATCGGGCGGCAGGTCGGTGAAGGTGCCCGTCCTCTGATCGAACGCTCGCTGGCCGCGTATGAGGCCGAGTTCGAGAGCTGCGGCGGTATGTCGCTCGCGACGGCGGAGGCTCTGACGGCGCCGCTCCTCGCCGCCGCCGAGCGCTCGCTGCCGCAGTACGTGGACGAGCTCCGCGGCATGGCCGAGGGCGCCGGCGTCCCCTTCGCCCGGCTCTTCCTCCTGAACTGCGGCGAGGAGCTGACCTGCTCGCCCTCGCTCGAGGCCGGCCGCTGCACCTCGCTGGCGCTGGCCGGGAGAGGACGCACCATCCTCGCCCACAACGAGGACTGGGAGGAGCGGGACATCGAGAACCAGCTCCTCGTGAGGATGGCGCTGCCGGACGGCGCGCGCATCCTCACGATGACGACCGCCGGGTCCCTGGCGATGACGGGGCTGAACTCGCACGGCTTGGCCTTCGCGGCGAACACGGTGTACGCACGGGAGGGACCGCCCGGCGGACTGCGGGGCGGCGTGCCGAACGCGTTCGTCTGCCGCTGGATGCTGGAGGCGCGCACGCGCGATGAAGCGACGGCGCGCGCCCTCTCGCCCGGGCGGGCGCGCGGATCGAACCACCTCTGCGCGCAGGCCGGCGGGACCGTCTGGGACGTCGAGACGTCCGGAGAGCGCGCGGCGGTCGTCGAGGCCCGGCCAGGCGTCGGCGCGACGGCGGACGGAGCAACCGTCGGTCCGGCGGCGGACGGCGCGGCGGCCGCCGGCACGACCACCGCTCGCGCGACGGCCGCCGGCACGACCACCGCTCGCGCGACGGCCGCGCCCGCCGACGTCCCCGGCTCGGACTGGGCCTGGCTCGCACACACCAACCACTACATCGCGCAGGAGATGCTCGAGGTGGAGGCGTCCACCTCGCTCGGCTCCCGACGCCGCTACGGGAGGGCCTGCGCGCTGTCGACTCAAGGGCTGCGCCAGGGCGTCGACCCGGTCGGCCTCGCGGCGTCGGTGCTCCGCGACCACGAGAACGCGCCGACCTCCATCTGCGGTCACGGCGGGGAGGGGCCGGACGCGCCCTCGCCCACGACGGCGAGCATGATCTGGGAGCTCGAGGAGCGCCGCATGCACGTGTGCGCCGGGCCGCCCTGCACGAACCCGTACCGGGTGGTCTCGCTCGACTGAGCTTGGGCCTCCGCGGACTTCCGGACGGCGGCGACTCGTCAGCTGGGGGAGCTTCGAGTCGCGCCGAACCTTCAGTCGAGCGTGCAGCGCATCATCTGGGCGCCGAAGACCTCGTCCGAGGAGCAGGCGTCGCAGCTCGTGCAGGTCGCCGCGGGCTGCCCGGTGGCGAGCCTCTTCACGAGGTCGGGCTCGCGGATGAACGGCCGGCACATGCTGACGAGGTCGGCGAGGCCCGAGTCGACGACGGCCTGCAGGCAGGTGAGACTCCGCAGGCCGTCGACGAGGGCCAGCGGCGTCGGGCGCGTGGCCTCGCGGATGCGCGCGCAGTGCCCCGCGAAGCTCGCTTCGGCGAGGGCGGGGAAGCGGGCGAGGGCGGGGAAGTCGGCGAGCGCGCGCTCGTCCGCGCGGGCGCGCCCGCGGTGGCGCTCCTGCATGCCGAAGCCCCCGCCGCTCACCTCGATGAAGTCGATGCCGAGCTCGACCAGCTCATGCGCGACCTCGGCCGACTCGTCGACCGTGAAGCCGTCCTCGCTGAAGTCGTCGCAGTTCAACTTCACGCCGACGAGGGTGCCGGCGCCGAGCCGCGAGCGGAGCTCGAGGTAGACCTCGCGGAGGAGGCGCCGGCGACGCTCGAGGCTACCGCCCCACTCGTCGCTGCGCCGGTTCGCGAGCCGGCTCAGGAACTGGCTGAGGAGGTAGCCGTGGGCGGCGTGGATCTGGACGCCGTCGAAGCCGGCGTCCGCCGCCCGCCGCCCCGCGTGGCCGAACGCCGCGACGGCGTCGCGGATCTCGCGGGCGTCCATGGCCCGTGCGCGCCACTCGGGTGTCGTGAGCGCGCTCGGGCCCATGCGCTCCCCGGCCTCGGCCTCGCAGCCGCCGTGGTTGATCTGCGCGACGACGAGGCCGCCGCGATCGTGCACCGCCGCGGTCAGCTGCGCGAGAGCCGGGACGTGCTCGTCGGAGCTGATGCCCGCCATGCCGGTGTGCGCCTTGCCCCGCGGGTCGACGTAGAGGTGGCCCTTGACGATAAGGCCGATCTCCCCGTCGGCGAGCTCTTCGTAGCGCCGCAGGATCTCGGGGCCGACTACGCCGCGCTCGTCCGCCCATGCGCTGGTCGTCGCGCTGCGTACGAAGCGGTTGCGCAGGTGCAACGGGCCGAGCTCGTACGGCTGGAAGAGGTCGTTCATGGCGGAGTGATGCTATCAGCCCGCGGACGGCCGGACTCCCGGATCGCGCCGACCGCTCGACCCTGCGTCGGCGGCTCGACCGCGCGGCCCGCGCGCCGACCGCTCGGCCAGGCGTCGGCCGCTCGACCACGCCGCGCATCGCCCCTTCGTGGGGCACGAACGTGATCCGGCCCGCGGAGGCAGGCGGCCCCCGCGCGTCGAATCCTCTCGCTGAAGGCCGGCGGAGGGCCGGTCTCAACCTGAAGTGGAGGGTGATACATGCCGCCGGTACTCGCGGCGCTGCTCCTCGGTGCGCTCGCCGCGCTGCCGCTGCTCGTCGGCGCGTGGTTCGCGCTGCGCCGCCGGCCGACCGAGCGCACGGTGGGGCGCGTGGCGGCCTTCGGCGCCGGCGCCCTGCTGAGCGCGGTCTCGTTCGAGCTCGTGCTCGACGCGATCCGGGTGGTCTCGGCCGTCGAGCTGGCCGCGGGGCTCGCGGCGGGCGCGATCGTCTACTACGCGGGCAGCCGACGGCTGAGTCGAGGCCTCGTCGCCGGAGACCGAGCCGCCCGCGGCCGGGCCCTCATGCTGGGGGCGACGCTCGACGGCATCCCGGAGTCGTTCATCCTCGGCGTGTCGGCGATCGCCGGCGGCGGCGTCGGCGCGGCCTTCCTTGCCGCGGTCGTCGTCTCCAACCTGCCGGAGGGCATGGCCTCCGCGGCCGAGCTCGGCGGCGACCGTGGCGTCCGGCAGGGCAGGATCCTGCTGATGTGGGTGGGTGTCATCGCGGTGGCGGCGCTCGCCGCGGCCGCCGGCGCGCTGGTCGGCGAGGCCAGCGGACGCAGCGGCGCCCTGGCACAGTCGTTCGCCGCCGGTGCGCTGCTCACGATGCTGACCGACGACCTCGTGCCTGAAGCGCGCGAGGACGCCGGCATCGGCGCGGGCCTGCTCGCGGTGCTCGGCTTCGCCGTGGCCTTCGCACTGTATGAGATGGGGCTCGAGTGAGCGGAGGGCCGGTTCCGCCGGACGCAGCAGAGGGCGCTCTCCCGCGCGACGAGCTCTGGCGGCTGCCGGCGACCGAGCTCGCCGCCCTGCTGCGCCGCGGCGAGGTCTCCTCGCGCGAAGTGGTGACGGCGTTCCTCGCGCGGATCGAGGCGGTGGACGGCCGGATCGACGGCGGCGACGCGCGGATCAACGCGCTCCCGACGCTCGTGCCCGAGCGGGCGCTCGCGGAGGCCGACGAGGCCGACCGGCGGCACGCGGCCGGCGAGGAGCCCGGTCCGCTCCACGGCCTGCCCATCGCGGTGAAGGACCTGGTCGACACCGCAGGGATCAGGACGACCTACGGCTCGCCGATCTACCGCGACCACGTGCCGGCCGAGGACGCTCCGCTTGTGAGGCGGCTGCGCGCTGCCGGCGCCATCGTCATCGGCAAGACGAACACACCCGAGTTCGGCGCCGGATCGCAGACCTTCAACCCGGTCTTCGGCGCGACGCGGAACCCGTACGACACGTCGCGCACCGCCGGCGGCAGCAGCGGCGGCGCGGCCGCCGCCGTGGCCGCCGGCATGATCCCGTTCGCCGACGGCTCCGACATGGGCGGCAGCCTGCGCAACCCGGCGAGCTTCTGCAACGTCGTCGGGCTGCGGCCCACCCCGGGGCGGGTCCCCGACCTGCCGAACGACGACGCGTGGGACCCGCTCTCGGTCTCGGGGCCGATCGCGCGGACGGTCGCCGACGTCGCGCTGCTTCTGGAGGCGATGAGCGGTCCGGACCCACGCGCACCGCTGTCGCTCGCGGGTCTGCCGCCGCTCGAGCCGCGAGACCCGCCGGCGCGCGTGCGCGTCGCCTGGAGTCGCGACCTCGGCGGGCTGCCGGTGGCCTCCGAGGTGAGCACCGTGCTCGAAGGGGGGCGCCGGGCCATCGAGGGGCTCGGCTGGCAGGTCGAGGAGGCCGAGCCCGACCTCTCCGGCGCCGACGAGGTGTTCGAGGCGCTCAGGGCGCTGAGCTTCGTCCGCGGCCTGCACCATGAGTACGTCCACCACCGCGACCTGCTCAAGGACACCGTGGCGCAGAACATCGAGGCGGGGCTGCGTCTGACCCCTCTGCGCATCGCCGCCGCCCAGGCCGCGCAGGCGGTCGTCTTCGAGCGCGCCGCGGGATTCTTCTCGCGCTTCGACGTGCTGGCGGCCCCCACGTCGCAGGTCGCGCCCTTCCCGGTCGAGGTAGAGTGGGTCGATGAGATCGACGGCCATCGCCTCTCGACCTACACCGACTGGATGCGCTCCTGCTCGCGCGTCACGGTCACCGCGCACCCTGCCGTGTCGGTCCCCTGTGGGTTCACCGGGGACGGGCTGCCGGTGGGACTCCAGCTCGTCGGGCGCTACGGTGACGAGGCCGGACTGCTGGCCGTCGCCCACGCGGTCGTCGCCGCCACCGGCGCCGCGACCCGGCGACCCGCGCTGTGAGGCCGAGATGATCGGGAGTCCGGTCACGACCGTCCCGCCGGACTCGGCCCAGAAGAGCGAGTGTATGGTCCACGGGGTGCCCGCGTGAGATCGCGCGACGCGCGCTTCTGGGCGCTGGTCGTCGCCATCGGCCTGGCCTCGGGCTTTCTCGCCGGGCTCTTCGGCGTGGGCGGGGGGATCCTGATGGTCCCGGCCCTGACGCTGGTGCTCGGGGTGGACCAGCGTCTCGCGCACGGCACGTCGCTGACGGCGATCATCCCGATGGCGCTCGTCGGCGTGACGGGGTACGCGCTGGGCGACTCGGTCGACTGGCTCGCCGCCGCGCTGCTCGCGCTGGGCGCGGCGGGCGGCGCGGTCGTCGGCACTGCCGCCCTGCACCGTCTGCCGCAGCGCGTCCTGCGGCTCGCCTTCGCCGCCTTCCTCATCGTGACGGCGGCGCGCATGTTCTTCGAGGTGGGCTCGCCGGCCGGGGAGCCGCACCTCGACGTGCTGGGCGCCGCCCTCCTCGTGCTCGTCGGCGTCGTCTCCGGGGTCACCGCCGGTCTCTTCGGGGTCGGCGGCGGCCTCATCATGGTCCCGGCGATGGTCCTCCTGCTCTCGCTCCCGGACGCCCTGGCCAAGGGGACGTCGCTCGCCGTCATCGTGCCCACGGCCCTCGTCGGCACCTACCGCAACGCGCGCGTCGGCAACACCGACCTGGCCCTCGCGGGCACCCTCGGCGTCTCGGGCATGGTGACCGCGTTCGCGGCGTCGCAGTGGTCGGTCACGATGGACCCGGGGCTCTCGCGGATCCTCTTCGCCTGCCTCATGCTCGTGGTGGCCGTGCTGATGGTCTTCCGCAAGGAAGCCAGGGCCGGGGCCGACACAGAGCTGGAGCCCTGAGGTGGGAGGCAGCCGCCGGCAGGATCGTGCCCCGCACCACGGCGCCGGCGTGCCTGCGGTCACGCGGCTCTGCGTGCCCGAGGCCGGGGCTGCGACGAGGGCTCGCCGGAGCCGCCATCCTTACGGCCGGTCGAACGTGTACCGCACCTTGCGGCAGAACCGCGACAACACGGGGGTCCCGGCTCCCTGACGCACGGCGGCGAGCACGCGGTCGTTCTCGAGCGGCACCATGCCGCCGATCCTGTGCACGGGGAAGGGGTCGTACGCTGAGGGCACCATGGGCGTCGTCGGCCCGAGCACGGACACCCGCACCGACTCGCCGACGGCGTCGAGGAAGCGCTCGAAGGACGCCGAGAGGATCGTCGTCGCCGTCAGGATGAGGAGCTCCGGCCACGTCGCAAGGGCCGCGACGAACTGCGACTCGTCGCCCATGTCGCGGCCCCAGTCGAGCACCCGCACCTCGGTGCCGAGGGTCTCGAGCTGTGCGACGACCGGGCCGAAGTAGCCGACCATGGCCACGCGCGTGCCCCTCGTGACGCCGAAGTGGCGGAGGTGCTCGTCCTTCTCCTGCTCCGACGGCAGCGACAGCGCCCGGTGACGATTCAGGGCGTTGACCGTGGCGATCCCCAGGGAGCGCTCGAGCATGTCGTCGCTGTGCAGCAGATCGAGGGTCTCGCTCGCGGATCGTCCCTCGTAGTCGCGGTACGTCCGCACGCGCGTGCAGCCCACGCCGGGATCGAGCATCGTGGAGCTCAGCCCTACGTCGCCGGACGCGATCTCCACCGCCGTGTAGCCCAAGCCGATGGTGAGCGTCGCGACGGTCGTCTCCGCGGCCGGCCGGCGGCAGAGCGCGTGCAGCGTCTCCGTCAGTGTGGTGCGTGCCGGGTCAGCCTTCGTCTCCACGCCGGCCTTCGCCGCCTCCTCTCGGGGGTGCGTGCCCCGTCCGACCGACGGACTCCGTCCGTGTCCGGTCCGACCGGCGGACTCGGTCCGTGCCCGGCCCGACCGACGGGCTCAATCGTCGAAGTCGCCCTTCGCGCCCTTGTCGCCGTCGAGGTTCTTCGCCCGCGCGACGATCTTCTCGTCGGTCCAGTCGGCCGGGTCTTCGATGCGGCCGGCCTTGGGCCCGAGGTCGTAGGACCCTGCCTCGAGGATGGCCGCGACGCCGAGCGGCGCCGTGCCCTCGGCGTTGAAGACCTCGGTCATCATCCTGTAGGCGAACTCCTCGACCCGGCGGCTCATGCGCTCGCGGACCTCCTTCGGCTGCGCGAGCAGCTTGCTCTCGAAGGGCAGGTTGAGGTTCTTGTAGTTGCCCTTCTTCCAGCCCTTCTCGTCGGCGTGGGCGACCATCTCGGCCCACAGCTCCTCGGTCACACCCTCGCCCTCGACCTTGATGAAGTCGCCGTCTTCGCTGAGCTGCGCGTTGCCGTAGTCGTTGACCTCGAGCCCCCAGGAGATCATCTGCAGGGCGGTGGCCACGTTCGCCTTCGTCGTGTGGGTCTTCGCGGCGATCTCGCGCAGCCGCTCCGAGCTGTTGCCCGAGGTGCCGTGCTGGGCGCCGCTCACCTCGTAGGCGGTGAGGGCCTCGTGGATCTCGGCCGTCAGGTCGACCTGGATGCCCGTGTCGGACGCCTCGATCCCGTGCGTGGTGCCGTTGTTCAGCGCGATCCAGTCGGCGAAGATCTCGCGCGCGTTGAGCCCGCCGATGAGGAAGCGCGCCTCGGCCACCGTGGAGAGCCCCTCCTTGCCCTTGATCTCGCCGACCTCGGTCTCGAGCCCGGCCCACTTCGGGATCAGGGGGTTGACGGTGATGTTGGCGAGGAGGTTCCTGTCGTCCGGCTGGTGGGAGGCGTCGATGGCGATTGAGGTGATGCCGGCCTCGAACATCGTCGGGATCTCGACCTTGGCCTGTGCGAGGTCGGCGTCGTTCTTGATGCCGTAGTGGTCAGCGTGGATGGCGACCGGGACGGTGATGCCCATCTCGTTGCAGAGCGCGTCGACGATGCGCGCGATGTTCCAGTAGTTCACGGCGCAGTAGGCCTTTTGGCCGCCCTCCGACTTGGCGATCTCGACGATGAGGGCGGCGTTCGCACGCTGCGCCGCCGCCAGCGCTCCTCTGATCGCGAAGTAGTTCCGGCCGTTCGCCGCCATCGCGATGGCGTTGCCCTTCGCGCGCATGGCGCGGTCGACGGCCTTGCCGCTGACAATCAGCGCCCGCGAGTTGGGGAAGAGGGCCTGGAAGTTGGGGGGGCGGCCCACCTGGAGGGCTCTGTCGAAGTCCTGCTGGTACGCCATGGAGGTCTCCTTTGCGGGGATTCCGGGTTCGCCGACCCGGATTCTCGCCGGTCGGCGCGGCGGCGGCAAGTGCGGGGCTCTGACCGCGAGCACAGGATTGAGGGCGCCGGGTGGACGGAGTGGGGAGGGCGCGGGGTCCTCGCAGCGTCACGGCGACGGGACTCGTACTTTCCCGAGGTCACAACTTGCGCCAGAGGGAGTAGTCTTCGCACGGAGATCGTGCGAACACTGCAGCGCCGGACCGGAGGCATCTATGGGAATCGTCAAGGTCGCCGCCGTCATCGTCGGCGCGGTCCTGCTCGGCTTCCTCGTGGCCAGCATCGCCCTGTTCGGCGAGCACGCCTTCCTTCTCTGGGTCGCGGTGATCCTGCTGGTCGTCTGGGCCGTGTCGTCCGCAGTGGTGTGGCTGCGCTCCAGGTGAGCGGCGCGAGGTGAGGGGAGGGCGGAAGGGATGACCAAGCAGTTCCTCGACACCTTGCCCATCTGGGCCGTGTATCCGCTCACGGTGGCCGTTCTGCTGGCCGCGCTCGAGGGTGGCTATCGCTACGCCCGGGCGACGCAGCGACGCGCGCCGGAGAAGTCCGATCGCGGGGTCGGCGCCATCACCGCGGCGACGCTCGGCCTGCTCGCCTTCCTGCTGGCGTTCGTGGTGGGCATCGGCGTCAACCTCCTCCAGGAGCGCCGGCACCTCGTGGTCAGCGAGGCCAACGCCATCGGCACGACCTATCTCAGGGCCGGCTACCTCGAAGATCCGTACCGGACGGAGAGCCGGGCGCTGCTCAGCGAGTACGTGGACTGGCGCATCGTCGCCGCGACCGAAGAGGGCAGACTCGCCGAGGCACGCGTCCGCTCGGAGGAGATCCACAACGAGCTCTGGGCGCTCGCCGAGGAGTGGGTCGCCAGGGACACCTCAGCCACGACCGCCCAGTACATCTCGTCGCTCAACGAGGTGATCGACGTGCACACCGAACGCGTCGTGGTCGGCGTGCAGATCCGCATCCCGCCCATGGTCTTGCTCTCGATGTACATCATCGCGCTGGCCGCGATGTTCCTCACCGGGGTGCAGAACGGGTACGCCGAGAGACGCAACCTCGTCGCCCTGGTCACGCTCGTGTTGGTGCTCTCCGCGGTCCTCTACCTGATCGTCGACCTCGACCGCGCGCAGGAGGGCCTGCTCCAGGTCTCCCAGCAGGCCCTCGTCGATCTGCGCGCTACGCTTCCGAACTACCCCTGAGCCGGCAAGGGCGCCGCCGGCCTCGTGCCCGGTCCCGCGGTCGCCGCCGCGGGCTTCTCACCGCGACCTTCCCTGCAGGTCCTCCTGTGATCCGTCGGGCGTCTCATCCTGTGCGTCCTCGTGCGTCTCCTCCAGTGCCTTCTGCTGCTCTTCGCCCTCCGCGCGCTCGACGAGGTACTTGAGCTTGCAGAGGGCGTGGTTCCAGAGCACGTCGTGCACGAAGCCGGGGAAGGTGAGGCGGAAGAGCCACCAGGCCGCGCGCCTCAGCGGGTTTCTCGGCTTCGGGAAGTCGAAGACCAGGTAGATGGTGAGCAGGCTCCGTCTCGGCCCTTCGTCCTGCACGTCGAAGGCGAGGACACCGCCGCGCGGGAACCCGTCGAGGGCGCGGTACATCAGGCAGTGGTCGGGCACGATCCGCTCGAGGGCGACGGAGAACGAGTACCACGGCGGGGTCACGTTGTAGCGGATGGTGGTGCCGAGTTCGTGCGGCGCCCCTGACGTCCGCCGCACGCGGATGAAGCGCGGCGTGAAGTACTCCCGCTCCTGCTCGCCGAACCTCTTGAGCTCGCGGAAGATCGCCGCGCCGTCGCTCCGTATGCGGATCGAGTACATGCTCTCCATCTGGGGCCTCTCGCCGAACGGCCGCACCCCGAGCGCGGCGACGACGTCGGCGCGTCGCTTCTCGACGCTCTGCCGGGAGACGCCCGTCTGGTAGCGCCCGACGCCCTTCCAGCTCAGGCCGAAGACCTTCTCCGTGACCCAGTTCCTCGCCGTGATCACGGCCCCGCCGGCGAGCACGCGCCAGGCGGCGACGGGGTGGAACATCCCGGCGAGGCAGCGCGTGTAGGTGTCGTCGCCGCTGGCGATGCGCCAGAGCACGTCGCCGAGCCGCCGCGACTCCTCCACCTGCGTCCTGCGCTCCGTGAGCACGGCCTGGTAGGCGACCCGGCTGAGCACCGGGCGCGAGAAGACCACGTGCGTGAGCGCGAACACCGCGTGCCCCGAGCGGTTGTCGTGGGCGATGCGCGCCACCGCCGGCCAGTACCCGGCCTCGAGGCTCCTACCGTCGACGCCGCGGTCGAGCGCGCACCCGGCGAGCGCGGACGCGGTGAGGAACGCCGAGTACAGACCGTCCTTGTAGAGGCGCGAGACGGCGAGGTCGCCGATCACCGCCAGGCGCTCGCCGACGCCGCGACGCGCCACCCCCACGGTCATGTTCGGGTGGCACACGCAGACCGGGTGGAACCCGGCGCTCTTCGGCAGCGCGCGCCGGATGTGCGGGAGGTCGAGGAAGCGTTCCACCACGTCGAGATACTGCGACAGCGGCGCCCGGTCGATGCTCCTGCCGAGCAGGACCACGGTCGTCCAGCGGCCCTTGGGGATGAGGGAGGCGAGCTCGATGCGCAGGCCCTTCGAGCCGTAGGGCACGAAGTGCATCTCGCCGCGCATGGCGTCACGGAGCTCCTCCTCCGTCTCCATCTCGACGATGAAGGCCTTGCGCACGCGCGGCGGGCGGAAGCCGGGGAGGACGTCGGCGAGCGCGGTGAACAGCGGGTCCGCCGCGACCACCATGTCGGTCGCGCGGTTGACGCCGGCGGCGAACACCGCGAGATCGGCCTCGACCGTCTCCACGGCGTCGCGGTCGCCCTCCGCGCTCCGGTAGGTGAGCACGGGCCTTCCGCCGGCGGAGTAGCGCACGTCGCTGACCTCGGCGTCGACGACCTGCGCTCCCGCCTCGACGGCGCGCTCGAGCAGGAAGGAGTCGAGATTCAGGTGTGGATCCGGCCGCCGCTCGGGGCGCGACCCGCGGAAGACGCTGAGCATCTCCCTGCCGGGCGGCACGGGAAGCTCGATGCTCTTCCAGTCCCCGTGGACGGTGATCTGGCTCGTGCGGCCCTGCACGACGCCGTCGGGCAGCTCGAGCCCACTCTCGCGCAACGCGTCCACGAGGCGAGGGGAGATGCCGCCGGCGCAGTGGTTGCAGCCGCTCCAGGTGGTGCCTGCGTCGGAGCCGTCGGCGGCCGGTCGCGCCTTCTGCTCGAACACGAGGACCCGCAGGTCCCGACCGCGCTCGTGCGCGGCCCTGAGCGCGTGGATGCCGAAGAAGGACGCGGCCGGACCGCCGCCCACGACGGCGACCGTCGCCCCGTCGGTCAGGGGTGTGCCCCCGTCGTGCGGGTGTCGGAGCGAGCGCGTCATCGCACCCCGTGCGTCATCGCAGCTGCCGTGTCGGGCGGTCGCCTCACGGGCTCACGCCGCGCGGGCGGCCGCTGCTCTGGGCTTCGAGGCCCCCTGGACTCAGCGGGGCGGGGCCGCGTCCCAGTCGCCGGCCCCCTCGACCTCCGACTCGGGGACGTCGACCGGCGTGAGGTCGTCGGCGCACTTCGCCGGCCCGTAGTAGACCATGCCGCAGGCGCTGCAGCGGTACTGCAACTGCTCGGCGGTCTGGGTCAGCGGCTGGTTCTCGCGCCCGCACGACGGGCAGTCGAGCTTGATCATCTCCATGACGCGCTCCTTGCGGTCGCGGTCTCGTGGCCGGCGGCCTCGGAGGCCGCGGGCTCGACGCCGGCCTCGTCGGCGACGGGGCCGGCGTGGCCGCCGGTCTCCCCGTCGGCGGTCTCGTCGCCGGCGCCCCCGGCCGGTCTGCCGGCGGCGTCGCCGGGCTCGTCGAGCAGGCGGCGGACCTCGTCGAGGATCTCGTCGCGCAACTCGTCGTAGGCGGCGGCGAGCACGGGGCTGAGCTCCTCGCCGAAGTTGATGTTGTCGTCGATCTCCACGGCGAGGACGTGGATGTCGCGGTCGTCGGGCAGGCGCATGCCGACCGTGCGGCCGAGCTGCATCGCGGTGGCGAAGTTGGCGTCGTGCACGTTGCGCAGGTTCATCGTGTCGCGCAGGTCGGTGGCGTCGAAGCGGTACCAGGTGCCGGCCACGCCGCCGCGGGTCTTGATCGAGTCGATCACGACGAGGCGGTCGTAGCCGGCGACGAGGTCGAGCAGGTTGAGGCCGCCGATGCTGCACTCGTCGACGACGTCGACGCCGGGGCGCGGCCCGAGGGCCGCGCCCACGTCGCGCGTCAGCATGATCCCGACGGCGTCGTCGGAGACGATCGGGTTGCCCATGCCGAGGAGGAGGGTCTTCACGTCGGGCTCGTCGTCGGCGCGGGGCCGCTCGGCGTCGCGGGGCTCGCCGGCGGCCGTCCGGCCGCCGGCGAGCCCTGTCGCCACAGCGCTCGTCGCCCCGTCGTTCGTCGTCGCGTCGCCCATCGCCCGCGCCGGCTAGCAGTTCCGCCTGAAGGTGCGGTACGGTTCGCCGCCCTTGATGATGCGCACCTCGAGGGGCATCTCGCCCGGCAGGCTGTGCGTGGCGCAGCTGTAGCACGGGTCGAAGGCCCTGAACGCCATCTCCACCATGTTGAGGATGCCCTGGTCGGGCTCGACGCCCGGCTTGATGAGGGCGTCGGCGACCTTCCTCGTGACCATGTGGATGGGGGCGTTGTTGTTGGTCGTGCCCACGATGAGGTTGGCGCTCGTGCACATGCCGTTCTCGTCGCAGGTGTAGTGGTGGGTCAGGGTGCCGCGCATCGCCTCGACGATGCCGAACCCCTCGCCGGTGATCTTCTCGGGCACGACCCGGTAGTCGTCACCCGTGATCTCCGGGTCGTCGCAGTACTTCTGCAGGGTCTCGGCGTTCTGCACCATCTCGATGAGGCGCGCCCAGTGCTGGGCGAGCTGCGCCTTGACGGGCTTGCCGCCGAGGGTCGAGTACATCTCCTCGTAGGCCTCCTGCGCCTTCGGCGTCGCCATGCGGTCGGCGACGTTGAGGCGCGAGAGCGGCGTGGCGCAGTAGAGGCTCGTGTCGATGCCCTCGACGAAGCCCTTCCAGCCGCGCTGCTTGAGGTAGGGGAACTTGAGGTAGGACCACGGCTCGACGTGCTCGGCCACGTAGTCCGCGTACTCGTGCTGCTCGTACTTGCAGATCTCGTTGCCCTCGTAGTCCACGACGCGCACCTTGCCGTGGTAGAAGTTGGGCGCGTTGTCCTCGTCGACCAGGCCCATGTTGTGCACGTCGAGCGTGTACGGCCCGTTGAGGATGATGTCGACGTAGGTGTCGTTGCCGAGCACGACGTCGCGGAAGAGCTGCAGCGAGAACTGCGTGAAGTCGTAGAGCTCGGAGACCATCGGCTTGATCTTCTCGAGGTCCTCCTTGGAGCACCCCTTGGCGACGCCGCCGGGCAGGCACCACACGAGGTGCGTGAAGCGCCCGCCGAGGATCATCTGGATCTCCTGCGCCATCGCCCGCGCCTTGATGACCTGGCCGCCGATCTCGAGCCCGACCTTGTCGACCACGCCGAGGATGTTGCGCATTGCCGGCTCGGAGTCGGGGCCGCAGACGAAGTCGGGGGCGGCCAGGGCGTAGAAGTGCGCGATGTGGCTGTGGATGTAGTGCGCGTTGTAGTACATGTCGCGCAGCTTGTGGGCCAGCTCCGGGCACTCGTTGCCGAAGCAGCCGTCGACCGCCTTGGCGCTGGCCATGTGGTGGCTCGCCGGGCAGACGCCGCAGATGCGGGTGACGATGCGCGGCAGCTCCTCGATCGGCCGGCCCTCGACGAAGCGCTCGAAGCCGCGCAGCTCGGGGATCTGGAAGTGGCAGTCCTCGACGGCCCCGTCGTCGTCGAGGAAGATCTCGATCTTGCCGTGGCCCTCGAGCCTGGTGATGGGGTCGATGCTGATGCGTCGGGTCATGGCGTGACCTTCCTCTGGAGCAGGGAGGCCGGCAGTCCGAAGCGGTAGCTCAGGCCGGCGATGTCGGGGATGTCGGCGATGATCTGCTCGATCTCCTCCGGGTCCTTGCTGTCGATGATCGAGCCCAGGGCGCTGACGAACTTGGCGCCCTGGTCGGTCACGTTGGGCAGCGGGCCGTAGCAGCCCCGGCAGGGCATGTTGGTGTTGGGGCAGCGCACCCCGCAGCCCGAGCGCGTGACGATGCCGGCGCAGGGGATGCCCTGCTCGAGCAGGCAGCGCTCGGGGTCCTGGATGATCTGCCACGGGCGGTAGAACTTGGTGACCTTCTTCTCTTCGCGCGTGCGCGGGCAGTCCTCGCAGAGGGCGACGTCGGAGGCGCCGACGACGGCGCCCTTGGGCGGCGCCTCGGCCTGCCCGGTCAGCGCCGCCACCAGCACCTGCACGACCGCCTTGACCTGCGTCGGCGCCGGCGGGCAGCCGGGCAGGTAGTAGTCGACGTCGACCACGTCGTCGAGCTTGTAGACCCGCTCGTAGAAGACCGGGATCTCGAGCTCGTAGCCGTCGTCCTCGCTGGTCGGCAGCGGCACGGCCTTGTTGCCGGCCTGGATCGAGGGGTTGTGCAGGTAGGCGCGGTCGAAGATCTCGTCCTTGTTCGCGAAGTTGGCGAGGCCCGGGATGCCCCCGAGGTGGGCGCACGACCCGTAGGCCACCATGAGCTTGCTCTTCTGGCGCATGAGCTTGGCGACGTGCTCGTTCTCCGAGTTACGCACGGCGCCGTTGAAGAAGGAGACGTCGAGCTCGCCGTCCTCCATCGCCTCGAGGTCCTTGTACTTGCCGTCGACGGCGATCGGCCAGAAGCGGATGTCGGCGGCGGCGGCGATGTCGAGGATGAACTCGTTGGTGTCGAGCAGCGAGACGTCACAGCCGCCGCATGCGGCGCCCCAGTACTTCGCGATCTGCAGCTTCTCGGCCACGGTCACCTCCCCGCCGCGTCGGCCTGGAGCGCCGGCCGGATCTTGCAGGGGCCCAGCTCGCGGACGCGCTCGGTCATGTCGTTGACGATGTCGGCGAAGCGCTGCCCCTCGCTGGCGCTGACCCACTCGAGACGCACGCGGTCGTTCTCGATGCCGTAGTCGGCGAGGAGTCGCTTGAGCAGAGGGTAGCGCCGCATGAGCTTGTAGTTGCCCTCGGAGTAGTGGCAGTCACCGGGGTGGCAGCCGCAGATGAGCACGCCGTCGGCGCCCTCTTCGAGGGCCCGCATCACGAACGTGGGGTCGACACGCGCCGAGCACATCACCCGGATGATACGCACGTTGGGCGCGTACTGGATGCGGCTCGTGCCGGCGAGGTCGGCGCCCGTGTACGAGCACCAGTTGCAGAGGAAGCCGACGATCTTCGGCTCGAACGTCATGCCAACACCCCCTCGATCTCGGCGAAGATCTGCTGGTCGGTGAAGTGCCGCGCCTTGATGGCCCCGGAGGGGCAGGCCGCCACGCAGGCCCCGCAGGCCTTGCACAGGGCGCTGATCACGTGGCTCCGGTGCTTCTCCTCGTCGAACTCGATGGCGGTGTAGGGGCAGAGCTCGTTGCAGACGCGGCAACCCGAGCAGAGGTCTTCGTTGACCTCGGCGAACACCGCGTCGACCTCGAGCTTGCCGCGCGAGATGTGGGCGAGGATGCGCGCCGCCGCGGCTCGCGCCTGGGCGACGCTGTCGGGGATGTCCTTCGGCGCCTGACAGGCGCCGGCGATGTACACCCCGTCGGTCGTCGTCGCCACCGGGTCGAGCTTGGGGTGGCTCTCGATGAACCAGCCGTCCTTGTCGGCGCTGATGTTGGTGAGGTGGGCGACCTCGCGGCAGTCGGCCTGGGCCTCCATGCCCACCATGAGGATGATGAGGTCGGCGGGGAGCTCGATGAGCTCGCCGGAGAGCTGCTCGTTGACCTCGATCAGCATGTCGCAGTCGTCCTTGGGGTCGGCCTTGCGCACCACCGGGTGCTCGTTCTTCTTGAACATGAGGAAGAGCGTCTTGACCTCGGAGCTGCGCCGGTAGAAGTCCTCGTGGCCCTTGCCGAAGGCGTGCATGTCGATGTAGACGTCGCTCACGTAGCAGCTGGGGATCGCGGACTTGACCTCGTGGGCGTACTTGAGGGCGGTCATGCAGCACACCCGCGAGCAGTAGGGGTGGTACTCCTTGCTGCGGCTGCCGACGCAGTGGATGATCGCCACGTACTGCGGGACCTTGCCCTCCTTGGTCACGACCTGGCCGCGGCGCAGCATCTTCTCGAACTCGAACGAGGTGATGACGTTGGGCAGCTTGCCGTAGCCGTAGTGGGTGATGCGCGAGGCGTCGAACTCGGTGTAGCCCGTGCTCACGACCACGCTGCCGACGGCGACGGCGCGCGCGGCGCCGTCGCCGTTGCCGCCCGCGGCGCTCTTCACCTTGGCCTCGAAGTTGCCGTGGTAGCCCTCGATGCTCTCGACCTCGGACTCGAGCAACACGTCGATGTTCGGGTGCTCGACGACGCGCGTCATGCGCTCGCTCAGCATCTCGTGGGCCGAGTCGAGGTAGGGCGCCGTGAGGTCGACGCGGGCGATGTTGCCGCCGAGGTGGTCCTGCCGCTCGACGAGGTACACCTGGGTCCCCGCGTCGGCGAGGTCGAGGGCGGCGCTCATGCCGGCGATGCCGCCGCCGATCACGAGGGTGCTCGCGTTCATGTCGACGGAGCGGCGCTCGAGCGGCTCGTGGTACGTGACCCGCTTGATCGCCGCGAAGGCGAGGGCGCGAGCCTTGTCGGTGGCCGCGTCGCGGTCGTCGTGCACCCAGCTGCACTGCTCACGGATGTTGGCCATCTCGAGGAAGTACTGGTTGACGCCCGCGGTCGCGAGCGCCTTGCGGAAGGTCGGCTCGTGCATGCGCGGGCTGCAGGCCGCGACGACGACGCGGTCGAGCCCCTGCTCCTTCGCGTCCTGGATGATCATCTCCTGGCCGGGGTTGGAGCACATGTACTTGTAGGACTTGGCGACGGTCACGCCCGGCAGCTTGCCGGCCGCCTCGGCGACGGCGTCGCAGTCGACCATCTTGGCGATGTTGGTGCCGCAGTTGCAGATGTAGAACCCGATCTTCGGTTCGTCCATGCTGGTCTCCCTCACGCGGGCTGCGACGCGCGCGCCGCGGGCAGTTCGCTCATCGGGCCTTCACGCTGGGCGGCCAGCGCGGCCTCGGCGCGGACGTCGGCGAAGTACATGGCGAGCGGCCGGTAGGCGAGGTGCGACCACTTGCTGAAGGGCACCTCGAGGGCCAGCATCGGCACCACCGCCATGAGGTGCACGACGTAGGCGATGTTGGCCGCCGCGTCGAGCCCGGACCGGTGCAGGGCGAACTGCAGGATGCCGGTTGTCGCCACGGTCACGAGCAGGATCAGGAACATCCAGTCGGACTCGTGCGAGTGTTGATACTGGATCTCGGTCTTCTCGGCGCGGCCGTAGAGGGCCCACACCGTCGTGCCGATGAGCCCGACGGTGGCCGCGATGCCGAAGATGTGCACCCGCCAGTCGACCTCGGGCCCGTCGGCCATGTAGCCGAGGAAGAACATGATGAGGATCAGCATGGTCACGTAGCTCAGCATGAGGATCAGGTGCCTGACCCAGGGCGTCTTGTGCTCGCACTTCGCGTAGCGCATCTGCGTGACGAAGTGTACCGGCAGCAGCCAGATCTTCTTGACGTAGTCGCCGACGCCGACGTCGAGGTCCTTCTGCTTGCCCATCGTCTTCCACCACATGCGGATCGCGTTGGTGCCGAGGAAGAAGACCAGGACGGCGGCGAGGATCCAGTCGAAGAGGTGCACGCCGCCGCTGGCCGGCAGCCCGTACCAGCTCTCGCCGGCCGGCAGGAAGGCGCCGGGACCCGAGTAGACGTTGAGGTCGCCGCCGCCGATCGTGAAGCCGGCGATGAGGAAGCCGGCGCCGGTGAGCAGCGCGACGAGGATGATGGCGAAGAGCTCGATCTTCCACGACCGGTAGAACAGGGCCGAGATGCCCGTCCAGTCGTAGCGCGCCGTGAGCCAGCGCCGCAGGCTCATCATGGTCTCGCCGGGCTCGGCGTCGCGCGGGCACTCGGCGCTGCACTCGCCGCAGTAGTAGCAGAGCCAGGGCTCGAGCTCGCCCTCGAGCTTCTCCTCGAGCCCCATCTGCAGGGCGCGCATCGAGCGCCGCGGGATGATGTAGGGCTCCTTGGAGAACGGGCAGGCGGCGGAGCAGTTGCCGCAGTGGTAGCACTTGGACACGTCCTGCGCGCCGTAACGCTCGATCTCGTCGATCAGCTTCGGGTTGGCGCGGATCGCCATGAGGACCTCCTTAGACCTCGACGAGGTTACGGGCACGGGCCTCGATCTGCTCGAGCGACAGCGTGGCGTGGCTGTCGACGCCCTTGCCGCCGACGATGGCCTTGAGGACGCCGGCCGCGACCGCGGAGGCCTGGGCCACCGTGTCGGGGATGTCCTTGGGGGCCTGGCAGGCGCCGGCGACGTACACGCCGCCGCGCTCGGTGTCGGTGGGGTCGGAGTTGTAGTCGAGCTCGCTGAACCAGCCGTCCTCGTCGCGCTCGATGCCGAGCATCTCGGCGAGGTGCGCGTTGCCGGCGGCGGGGACGAGGCCGACGGCGAGGAGCACGAGGTCGACGGGGAGCTCGACGACGCGCTCGGAGAGGATGTCCTCGCCCTTGATCAGCATGGCGCCGTTGTCGCCGTCGGCCAGCGTGATGCGCGCCGTGCGCCCGCGGACCACGAACGTGCCCTCCGCCTTGATGCGCTCGGCGAACTCCTCGTAGCCCTTACCGAAGGCACGCATGTCGATGTAGAACTCGTAGCAGTCGGCGTCGGGCAGCTTCTCGCGCACCAGGTGGGCGAACTTGAGCGAGTACATGCAGCAGACGCGCGAGCAGTACTTGTTGTGCTTGGCGTCGCGCGAGCCGACGCAGTGGATGATGGCGACCGACTTGGGCTCGGGCCCGTCGGCGCTGACGACCCACTCGTCGCTCTTGGTCTTCTTGTTGTAGACCTTGCTCTTGGTGACGATCTTGCCGCCGGTCGGCCCGGAGGCGTTGGTGAGACGCTCGAACTCGAGCGCGGTCATCACGTTGGGCAGCTTGCCGTAGCCGTAGCGCTCGACCTTCTCGGCCTCGTAGACGTCGTAGCCGGTGGCGATGACGATGCTGCCGGCCCTGACCTCGACGAGCTCGTCCTGGGCGTCGAGGTCGATACACTCCTTGGGGCACTTCTTGGCGCAGTTGCCGCAGCGCTTGCCCTCGCTCTGCACGTAGAGGCAGCTGGCCTCGTCGATGAGGTAGGCGTTGGGCACGGCCTGCGGGAAGGGGAGGTAGACCGACTTGCGCGTCGCGATGCCGACGTCGAACTCGCTCGGCACCTTGACCGGGCAGGCGTCGGCGCAGGCGTGGCAGACGACGCAGGCGTCGGGGTCGACGCGGCGCGCCTTCTTGCGGATGGTCACCGTGTACGCGCCGGGGTCGCCCTCGATCTTCTCGACCTCGGAGTAGGTCATGAGGTCGATCTTCTCGTGCTGCCCCACGGCCACCATCTTGGGCGTGAGGATGCAGGCCGCGCAGTCGAGGGTGGGGAAGGTCTTGTCGAACATCGCCATGTGGCCGCCGATGGTGCCGAGCTTCTCGACCAGCACGACGTGCTTGTCGGCGTCGGCGATCTCGAGGGCAGCCTGGATGCCGGCGACGCCGCCGCCGACCACGATCGTGGTCGGGTGCACGGGCGTCGAGTCGGGGGTCGCGGCGAGGGCGTAGGGGACGCCCATGACCGCGCAGGCGAGGACGGACTTGGCGCGCGCCGTGGCCGCTCCGCCCGCGGCGCCGTGCTCCCTGAACGAGGCCAGCCGCACCTCGGTGGGGTCGCCGCCGACCGTGGCCATCGCGCGGGTGAAGGCGGGCTTGTAGAAGCCCGGAGAATCGCCGGCGATCACCACCCGGTCGAGCCGGTGCCGCTTGATCTCCGCCGCGAGGACGTCGGGCAGGAGTCTCGGCTGCTGGCCGAGCACCCCCACGTGCTCCACTCCGGGCAGGTTGTTCGCGTAGTTGAAGATGGAGTGGAAGTCGACCGCCGTCGCGTCGGCGGCTCCCTCCTCGCAAAGGTAGACGCCGATCCTCATACCGACCTCCTGACCCTCGGTGTGCCGGACCATAGCTGGAGCGGCTCGTACCGTGGTGCCCGGAGGGGGTGTCCGGGTCGTGCGCGGGCCCCAGCCGGCACACGGTCCTGTGTGCTACCTATACCACGTACGTCGGGCCAGGTCTATACCCTAGGGTAGACTAGGTACTTCTACTGAGTGGCCGGCGCGCCGAGCCGACCGCCGCGCGAGGCCGCGAGAGGCTCCGGAGACGCCCCGGAGAGGCGCCGGAGAGGCGCCGGAAACGCCTCGGCCGGAGGCGCCCGGTCTGTCGCGGGCGCGGGCGCGTGGCGGCGTCGCTCTCGCGCACACGGGTGCGATGGGCTAACGTTCTCCACGGTAACGTGGTGCGCGGCACGCCCACCGCGGGGCCGGCCGTGGACGGCCGGCCGGAAAGGACCGCTCGCCGATGACCGTGAGGAGACTGACGAGGCACCCGGTGGTCGGCCGGCTGCTCGTGGCCAACGGTGTCGTGGTCGTCGCCGCCGGTCTGGCCGGGGTGGTGGCCGACCGCGTGTGGACCGGGGTCCCGCCCGCGGTCGTCGCCGCGACCGTGGCGGCCGCCGGTCTTGCCGTCGCGGTCCTCGTGAACTACGTCCTGGTGCGCACGACGCTGCGCCCGCTGCTCGACATCAGCCGGGTCGTGGACGCGATCCACGAGGGCGTCGAGCCGCAGCTCGCCACCGAGGGCGGCCAGATCGACCCGACGCTGTCGACCGTCTCGGCCGCCCTCATGGAGACGGTCGACCGTCTCGAGCACGAGGCGCGCCGCTACTCCTCGCGCCTGCTGACCTCGATCGAGGACGAGCGCCGGCGCATCGGCCGCGAGCTCCACGACGAGACCAGCCAGACGCTGGCGGCGACGCTCATCAACCTCGACCTGGTGGAGAGGGGCCTCGGCGACTGCCCATACGAGCTCAGGGAGCGCGTCGCCGCCTCCAAGGAGCTGATCCGGCACACCATGGAGCAGCTGAAGCTGCTCATCTACGACCTGCGCCCCGCCATGCTCGACGACCTCGGCCTGATCCCGGCGCTGCGCTGGTACATCCAGTCCCATCTGGGCGGCACCGACCTGGTCGTCGACGTCGACTTCGAGGCCGCCGAGGGGCGGATCGCGCCCGAGACGGAGACCGCCCTCTACCGCATCGCCCAGGAGTCGCTCGCCAACGTCATCAAGCACGCCGGCGCCACCCGCGTCGCCGTGCGGCTCGAGATCCGCCCCGGGTACGCGAGCTTCGCGGTCCACGACGACGGCGAGGGCTTCGACCCCGAAGAGGTGCTCGCCGACCGCGGCGAGCGGTTCGGCCTCGGGCTGCTCTCGATCCGCGAGCGGGCCGAGCTGCTCGGCGGCACCTTCAACATCGTCTCGAGCCACGACGGCGGCACCCACGTCTACGTCGTGGTGCCTCTGAGGGAGGACGGCTATGAACGAGAGTGACACGGCGGGTCAGGGCTCGATCCGGGTCATCGTCGCCGACGACCACACGATCCTCCGCCAGGGCGTGTGCTCGCTGCTCGACCTGCAGGACGACATCGAGGTCGTCGGCGAGGCGAGCGACGGGGTGGAGGCGCTCGAGCTGCTCGCCGGCGCCGCGGTCGACGTGGTCATCATGGACATGGTCATGCCGCGCATGAACGGCCTCGAGGCCACGCGCGAGATCAAGCGCCGCTGGCCGGGCGTCAAGATCCTCATCCTCAGCATGTACGACGACGACGCCTACGTGCAGCAGGTGATCGAGGCGGGCGCCTCGGGCTACGTGCTCAAGCGGGTCGCGACCGAGGACCTGGTGCAGGCCATCCGCGAAGTGCACAGCGGTGCCTCCTTCCTCTACCCGCCGATCGCCGCCAAGCTCATCGACGACTACCGCCGCCTCGCCCGTGGTGACGCCCGCCCCGACACCGGCGGCGTGCTCACCCCGCGGGAGCAGGAGGTCCTGCGTCTGATCGCCGAGGGCAACACCAACCAGGACATCGCCGACATCCTGGGGCTGAGCAGGAAGACCGTGGAGAGCCACCGCGGCAACATCATGCGTAAGCTGCAGCTGCACGACGTGACGGAGCTCGTGAAGTACGCGATCCGCGAGGGCGTGGTGCGGCTGCAGTAGGCCTGCGGACGTGGCCGCGGTGGGCGCGTTCGCGAGGCTGCCGCAGGAACGCCCGCCGCCGGATCGTGGCGGCGGGCGGCGGGCGTTCCTGCGGCGGCAGGAGCGCCGCGGCCGGAGGCGCCGCGCCGGTCGCCGGCGCGGCGCCGGGCGCCAGATCAGGCCGTACCGGCCGACTCCTGCTTCTTCAGTGCCGCGAGCTCCTTCTGGGCCTCCTTGGCGGCCGCCTTCTCGATCTCCTTGCAGGCCTTCTTCTCGGCCTTGGCGAGCTGGCGCTCGACCTCCTCGACCCAGATCTCCTCGAAGACGGCCACGACGCCCGAGGTGCCGGGCGGGACGACGCCCTCGACCTCCTCGGCGATGCCCTTCTCCTCGTGGTGCTTCACGAGCTTGCCGATCAGGCCACCGAGGGCGCCGGCGACGACCATCGAGCCGAGCAGCGGCGGCGCGAAGAGGCCGACGACGAAGCCGCCGGCGACGCCGAGCGCCGAGCCCTTGAAGACGTCGTGGTCGCCGGTCTCCTTGACGTGCATGTCGCCGTCGGCGTCGCGACTGACGAGGACCGCGCCGTCGATGAAGACGATGCCCTGGCGCTGGGCCTTCTTCAGCGCGTCGAAGTCGGCCTTGGCCGCGTCCGGGTCGCTGTAGCCGGCGATGTACAGGTCGAGCGGTATGTCGTTCACGATCCCTCCGATGACGTGGTGGTCCCGATGGCGTGTCAAACCCGAGCGGGGTGGCGTGCGGCCGCTGTCAGTCTGCGGGTGGCGGCCTCGTCGTCGCCTCGAGATGCGCCCGCCCGGCCCGGGGCGTGGCGCCGACGAGCGGGCTCGGCGGCACCGGGTGACGCAGTGACCGGACGTCGGCGACGACGCGCACGTCTTCCTCTCACGTGGCCCAACGCGCATCTGACCCGGCGATACTATGCCGATACGACGCCTCTGGCTACAGGCCGAAGCCGCGTCCGGGAGTGGGGCATGCCCGCTGGAGCCACCGTGGAAAGGATGTACCTGGGGCGCACAGGCGGAACGGGCGGAACGGGCTGGTGAGCTGGAGCCGACGCGGGGAATCGAACCCCGGACCCCATCATTACGAGTCGTCCCAGATCACGCCTGCGACGACGATTCAGCCTCCACAGAGGCTACTGCAGTGCCGTATTCCCCACTGTTTCGCATGGGCATGTTGGCAGGGCCGTTGGCAGGCGAAACGACCCAGGAGGACAGAATCCGGCTCTAGGAGCGCACATCATTCTGTGTCGCGTCAGAGCGAGCCTAGGCTGCGCATCTAGGCTGCCCACGGCTTCACAGAGCCCTGCTATCTCCATTGACCACATCAGTATGTTGGCAACGGTGTTGGCAGCAGATGGGGTAGGTTGCTGGCGACGTTCTCCAACTTCGACGAGGGGCCGCAGAGGGGTCCGCCTGGAACCGGGCGGACCCCTCCTGCACGTCTGGCTTTGGCGATAGAGGCAGACAGGGTCGCAGAGGCGTCCAGGCGTCCGGCCCGAGTGTTACTGTCTCCAGTCAAGCGGCAGCTCGACCTGAGCTGCGGTCGCTGGTCCTAGCAGGGGGTGGTGGATGAAGTTCCAGTACGTGCTGCACGATCTTGGGCAACGGCGTCGGGGCGAAGTCGTCGAAGTGGTTCTTCAGGGAAGCGCGGCAAACGTCCGTCTCCTCGATAGCTCCAATCTCAGTCGGTACAAGAAGGGCGACCGGCACAAGTACTACGGCGGGCTTGCGAAGCAGTCTCCCGTGCGGCTGCAGATACCGAGTTCCGGCCATTGGTATGTGACGGTGGACATGCAGGGCTTGCGGGGTTCCGTCAGGTCATCAGCTCGCGTCCTGCCAGGACCACTGCCGGAGCTTCACGAGGCACCGCTCTCCTCCATACCAACACTTGTGCGGCACAGCACCTCACCGGGTGCGCAAGAGGATGATGGCCGCACGTTCGATGTCTTCATCTCTCACGCGAGCGAGGACAAGGATGCGATTGTCCGACCTCTGGCGAACGCCCTGACCGAAGGCGGCCTGGAGGTCTGGTACGACGAGTTCGAACTGCGAATCGGGGATAGCCTTCGACGCAAGATTGACATGGGACTCGTCCACAGTCACTTTGGAGTTGTGGTCCTGTCGAGATCCTTTTTCAGCAAGGGATGGCCCAACTACGAACTGGACGGCCTGGTCACTCGGGCGGCATCCGGCGGGCAAGTCATCCTGCCCGTATGGCATGAGATCACCAAGCAGGAGTTGATCGAGTACAGCCCATCCCTCGCTGACAAGGTGGCTCGCAGCACGGCTACCCACACGGCCGAAGAGATCGCCGCGGAGATCATTGACGTGATCAAAGGAGCCTAGGGTGGCCACGCTTGGAGTAGCCGACGAAGGGATGCAGACACGCCTAGCATGACGTGCTGGCGTGTGATGGGGAGTTCGCCACAGGGCGTGAGGGGCTCCCCGCCCTGCAAGACCGCCTGCCTCCCACCTTGGCTTCCGCGGACCACACGAGTCGTCGGTCGGCAGGCCGGCCACAGTGGCGCGCCGAGACCCGTGTCGTCGCTCCATCCACCACCTCTGGGACTGGTGGCGCAACTCGACCGACCGGGTCCACACGATTCATATCTAGGGCCAAGAGCTGCCACGCGTTGCTGCTAGACTTGACCGATGGGCGCGAGCCCTTCAGTCGTGGCAAGGGGAGGAGCCGTTCCATGGAGCAACCCCGCGTTTCCGAGTATCCGGTCAACGACTTCTGGGAGTGGAACCAGCAAGGGCTGCTCATCCTGCAGCCCAAGTTCCAGCGTCGCGATGTGTGGATACCGAAGGCGAAGTCGTTCCTCGTGGACACCATCCTTCGCGGACTCCCAATCCCGCCCCTGTACCTCCGCTGGTCCATTGATGAGAAGTCACAACGTGCGGTCCGTGAGGTCGTGGACGGTCAGCAGCGCGTGCGGACTGTACTTGCCTTCATGAACGACGAGTTCCATATCCTTCGCGTCCACAATGCAGAGTACGGTGGCCAGCGGTTCTCGGAGCTTCCTCGGGCGGCGCAGAACCGCATCCGCTCGTACAAGTTCACCGTGAACCAGCTCGAGGAGATCTCGGACGCGGAAGTCCTCAGCCTGTTTGCGCGAATCAACACATACACGGTCCAGCTGAACGCTCAGGAGCTACGCAACGCCGAGTTCTTCGGCGCCTTCAAGCAACTCGTCTACCGCCTTTCTCTCCAGTACTACCCCTTCTGGGTGACGAACGGCATCTTCTCTGACTCAAGGATTGCCCGCATGGCGGAGGCAGAGCTCGTGTCGGAGTTGCTGGTCATGATGGTGAATGGTATCCAGTCGACCCGTTCCAGTGAGCTCAGGAAGTACTACGCGGCCTACGACGACGAGTTCGATGAAGACGGCAAGCTGGAATCGCAGTTCCACACGACAATGGAACTCATTGGGGAGATGTCCGATGGCAAGCTGAGAGCCACGGCCTTCCGCCGAGAGCCCCTGTTTCTCAGCCTGTTCGTCGCCCTCTACGATGCACGGTTCGGGCTCCCTGGTTCGGAGCGTCCTCGGCTCCGATTCACGGAAGCGGTACTGCGTCAGATATGGCTGCGCCTGACAGAAGTCAGTGGCATCACCAGGCTTGGTGAGCCTCCGGCCGAGTACCGAGCGTTCGTCGAGGCGTCTGCGCGAGCTACGGCGGATGCAGCCAAGCGCCGGACGCGGCACGACTTCCTCTGGAGCTTCGCACTCAATCCATAACGGCATGCCGGCGGCCAATCCCACCGCCCAGTGCACAAGCTGCGTCGACGCGCTCTCCGCCGCCGTCGCGCTGGCAGTCGACGCCCGTGCATTCAAGCATGACAGCGGCAGGGGCCTCCAGTGGATAGGCCGTCAGCGCGTCGAGCTCATCGCGGGGCTGTCCTGCCTTCGAATGCACATGGCGTGGGAGGTCTTCCTCGAGGAAACATTCGTCCGCTACCTCTGCGGGGCCAAACCTGATGGCGGACCGGGTCCCGTTCTTCTCCAAACAGCTTGTCCGACGATTGCTGCCGCCAGGGCCTTGTTGCTTGGGCGCCAGCAATACGTCTCGTGGCGCCGCAAAGAAACCCGCCAGAGAGCTGGGAAGTACTTCGACTCAGGCTACAACTTCACACCCGCTCTGCTTGCCGCTTCTGACGCCATTGAGACGCTCGTGGCGGCGCGGAATGCGGTGGCGCATCGGTCTGCTAGCACATCACGTGCCTTCCACGACCGCGTTCGAATGCGTTTCGGATACGCGCCACGCGGAATCACGCCAGGCGGCTTCCTGATCAGAAGCGACCCCGCCAATCCGCAGCGTCGCATTATTGAATCGCTGGCGATTGACTTGCAGGCAGCGGCCAACACCATCGCCCCCTAGATCACCGCTTCGCGCCCATGACGACCAACGCTCACGTGCCAACGAATGCCCACTCGAACCCGAGCCGAGTTAGCGTCCCAGGACGTGGTGTACGAGAAGGTAGAGAGCAGGGTCCCCGGCGCTGATGGCTGTGAGCCTACGGCTCACAGCCATCAGCGCCGGCGCCGGGCCCGGCTGGCAGCAGGCGACCACCGGGGTCATCCTCTTCATGTCCTCGCAAGACGATGAAGGGAGACTCCCGGTGGTCGAGCTCAAGATGAACGCAATCGACGAACTACGCAAGCTGCTCGAGGAGAGCGACGTCGATCTGCTGCGCACTTTGGTCAAGCAGGTCGTGGAGGCGCTCATGGGAGCCGAGGTCGACGCCCTCTGCGGCGCCGCCCACGGCGAGCGCCGACCCGAGCGCGTCAACTCCAGGAACGGCTACCGGGAACGCCGCTGGGACACGCGCGCCGGCACCGTCGACCTGGCTCTGCCCAAGCTGCGCGAGGGCTCCTACTTCCCGGGCTGGCTGCTCGGCTCGCGCAAGCGCAGCGAGCAGGCGCTCACGGCGGTGATCGCCGACATGTACCTGGCCGGGGTCAGCACCAGGCGCGTCGACAAGCTGGTGCGCACCATGGGCATCGAGGGCATCTCGAAGAGCTCCGTCAGCCGCCTCGCCGCCTCCCTCGACGAGATCGTCGAGGCCTTCCGCAGCCGGCCGCTGGCGGGCGCCTACCCCTTCCTGCAGCTCGACGCCCTGCACCTCAAGGTGCGCGAGGCCGGGAGGATCGTCTCCGTGGCCTGCGTCCACGCCGTCGGCGTCTCCGCGGACGGCGTGCGTGAGTCGCTGGGCCTCGACCTCGTGACCAGCGAGGACGGCGCCGGCTGGACGGCCTTCCTGCGCAGCCTCGTGGCCCGTGGCCTCTCCGGCGTCGCCCTGGTCACGAGCGACGCCCACCCGGGCCTCGTCGACGCGATCGCGGCGACCTTGCCGGGGGCGAGCTGGCAGCGCTGCCGCACGCACTTCATGCGCAACCTGCTCTGCCGCGTGGCGAAGAGCGCCCAGCCGTTCGTGGCCACGCTCGTGCGCTCGACCTTCGCGCAGCCGGACGCCGCCTCCGTGCGCGAGCAGCACGTGCGCGTCGTCGCCCAGCTCATGGAACGCTTCCCGGCCGCGGCCGAACTGCTCGAGGAGGCCGGCCCCGACGTGCTCGCCTTCACTGCCTTCCCCAAGGAGGTCTGGCGCCAGGTCTGGTCCAACAACCCGCTGGAGCGCCTGAACCGCGAGATCCGGCGTAGAAGCGACGTGGTCGGCATCTTCCCCGACCGGGCCGCCATGCTGCGCCTCGTCGGCGCCGTGCTCGCCGAGCAGAACGATGAGTGGGCCGACGCCGGACGCCGCTACGTGAGCCTCGATGCGATCGCCAAAACGCTGGCGCCGCAGGACCCTGAGCATGCCGTGGAGGTGGCGATGATCGCAGCCTAAGACGTCACGCAGACGAGGATGACTCTGCGGTCATGTTCGTACACCACTTGACGGGACGCGGCCCGCGCCGATTCCGTGATGGGCGGGCTCAGGAAGTATCAGACGTTGCCATTCGCAGAGGAGGGCAGCCATGACCCGCTACGACACCAATCTCGCGTCCGAGTACTACGTGCTGTCCTGTCTGCACCGTCTCGGCATTGCAGCGGCCCTGACGCTCGGCAACAAGAAGGGTGTCGACATCATCGTGGCTCGGGAGGCCGGCGATGCGGTGACGGTTGAGGTCAAGGGCGGGGCAAAGCGGTACGACTGGCCGGCCGACAACCTGAAGAGCAAGACACCCGATCGGCACTACGTCGTGCTCGTGAGCTACGAGGGCAAGATCGAGGACCCTCTGATGTCGCCGCCGAGAGTGTGGGTCGTGCCGTACACCGACATCGACCGGTTCATCCGAACGTATCCACGGGGCCGGCGCAATGTCTCGCGCTCGGCCATCAACAAGGAAGGCGCCGAGTTCGAGAACGCTTGGCATCTGATCGAGCATACGGTCGGGGCGTGAGCCGGGGCGGTGCTGGCGGATTGAGGCGATCTGCGGCGGGCATCACCGATGCGGGGCAACTCCTGCGTCCAGCAACCGATGAGAGCCTCATGGCTTCAAGCGCCGCAATGGTTCAGGATGCACCCAACGGACGTTCTCCTGAGTCGACCATTGATCTCGCTCAAGACGGATTGCTCCTCACCAGTGAGTTCTTCCGCACCTTGCGCTTGTTAGACTGACCTCGACGGCTTAGGGCCACGGGGGAGGCGGCGCCGGTCCATGTCCAAGATTGGGGCTAGACTCGAGGAGTGGCGCAGTCTCCTGCTCGATCTCACGCGCCGGAACCGCCTCCTGCACTTTCGCGAGACGAAGCGGCTGACGCTCCGCTTCGAAGAGCCCTCGGCCGAAACGCTCTTCAAGCGCCTGGTCGTCGATGAGCGCCCGCTGGAGATCGTGGGGCTGGACTTAGAGGACCAGCTCATGCTGGACGCGGAGCTACCAACGAACGTCGTAGAACCCAAGCGGCTGCCTCATGTGCGAAGCGGCCAAGCACGATTCTCTGGTGCGCCCGAACAAGTAGCGAAGTCTCTCTACACTCTTCGTCTCCGAGCGAACAACGAGCTTGAGGAACGGGGCGTGGGCGTACTCTTCGTGGCGCTGGGCTTCCTCGCGTGGTTCGAGGCCGATCGCAGCGACGAGCCGCTGCAGTCCCCCCTACTCCTCGTGCCCGTGCGTCTCGAGCGGAGATCTGCGCAGGACCCCTACGTCATCATTCCTGCCGACGACGAGCTGGTGCTCAATCCGACGCTAGAGAAGGCTCTCCAGGAGCAGTTCCGCATTCGACTGCCCGCCGTTGAACCGGCCGAGCTGGGTGATCTCGATGCTTACCTCGACAGGGTTCGCAGCGCGGTTTCAGGACAACCCCGGTGGTCTGTCCAGCCTTCGTCGTATCTGAGCGTCTTCTCCTTTCTCAAGCTGAACATGTATCGCGACTTGGAGTTGGGTGCTGCACTCGCTGAGGCGAGCCCCGTCATCGCGGCTTTGGCGGGTCAACTGCAGCTACTGGAGGAGGCTCAGGGCGACATTCAGACAATCGACCAGAGCGAGCTCGACGACAGAGTGGAGCCCAAGGACTGCTCTCAGGTGCTCGACGCTGATTCCAGCCAGCAGGCGGCGATTGAACTGGCAAAGGCGGGGGCGAGCTATGTTCTTCAAGGACCCCCGGGAACTGGCAAGAGTCAGACGATCGCCAACATCATCGCCGAGGTTCTCGGGCAGGGGCGCACGGTGCTCTTCGTCTCGGAGAAGGCCGCTGCACTCGATGTGGTTCATCGACGTCTGTGCAATGTCGGCCTACGAGACTTCTGCCTTCCTCTCCACAGCCACAAAGCGAACAGGCGAGACGTGGTGACCGAGCTCGCAAGGGTGTACTCGGAGGGTGTGAGCCGCGTAAGTCAGACTGGTCACGATTTCGACTTCGACTCACTCCTTGACCGACGAGTTCGGCTGAACGCCTATGTGCGGTCGCTCCACGAGATCCACGAGCCATTGGGCGAGTCCCTGTTCGGTGTTCAGGCCGCCCTTGTGCAGCTGCGCGATGCTCCGGACATCGCCTTCTCCATTGAGGGTGTCTTGGACGTTTCCGAGGCAGAACTTCGCTCCATGCGCGATGCCCTCGTCAGGCTGTCCGGCAGTTCGTCAATGCTGACGCGCTTCGATGATCACCCATGGCGCGGCACCACAGTCCATGGCCGCTCGGCAGAGTCTCGTCGCGTCGCAGCCGAGGGACTTGACAACTCCCTCAGGGATCTCTCTGCCTGCGTCGAGCAGGGCGCGGAGCTGGCCGCCCTCGTCGGTATGCCCAAGCCCACCTGCACCAAGGACGTGGAGGAGCTGCTCGACTTGTCAGAGAAACTCGTCGGTGCACCTCCTCTTCAGAGCCAGTGGTTCCGAGGATCGAATCTGGACGACTACCGGGACCTTGTGGCTACGGCAGAGTCTGAGCATGCGCTGATCTCGGAGGAGCAGGCTGCGGTCTTTGCGGTCTTCGAACCATCCGTTCTCGCGGCCCCTGATCTCGACATTCTCTGCAAGAAGTTGGGTGCTGAGTACGCCTCGAGGATTCGTCGGTTCGGCTCAGGCTACCGGGCAGATGTTCGAGAACTCGCGAAGCACACCATCTCGAAGAGCAAGCCGGACTACTCACAGCTCGTGGATCTCATTCCTGTGGCCGTGAGCCTGCAGGACCGGCTGGCTCGCATGGGCGACAAGGCAGAGGATCTGCGCTCTGCACTGGGTGATTTCTACCTGGGTGAAGCGACCGATTGGAGTGCGGCTCTCAAGGCCATCGACTGGGCCATCGGCCTGCGGGATGCACTAGCAGCCCCGCTCCGACAGAGCTTCGTTGATTCAGTGGCCAGAATCGCGTCCGACCGAAGCGGCTTGGCTCGGCGCGTCGATGACGCTCAGCATGCCTTCGACGACCTAGCAGCCGCCCTGGATGGGCTTCGCGCTTTGTTCGGCGCCAGCGCCCCGTTCCGGAGCATCGTTGACGCAGGCGAGTTCGCACAACTCGATGGCGGACTCCAAGAGCTGCGAGCCACAGTGGGCGAGCTCGATGACTGGGATCGCCTGCAACATGCGCATGAGCTGTGCCGCGAAGTTGGGCTGGCGGATGCCGCGCCCCTCCTGGCGCAGAACCCAGTTCCGGTAGAACAATACGTCCCTGCTCTCACGAAGCGCTTCCTTACGCTCTGGATGGACTCTGTCCTTGCGTGCAGCCCGAGTGTTCGTGATTTCGAATCCCTCGAGCACGAACATATCGCGGACGAGTTTCGGAAGCTTGACGCCGACCAACTCGAGGCCGCCCGCAAGAGGCTTGCCCGTCAAATCGTGTCACGCAGGCCGCCCATGGCGGCAGGCGTCCTGGGTCTCGAGTCATCCCAACCGAGCCTGCTGCTAAGAGAGGCGAAGAAGAAGCGTCGACATATGCCGCTACGCAAGCTCTTTGCCGCCATGCCGGACTTGTTGCTCAACCTGAAGCCGTGCCTGATGATGAGCCCGCTCTCGGTCAGTCAGTTCCTCAGTGCGGACCATCGGTCTGTTGACCTCGTGATCTTCGACGAAGCGTCACAGGTCAAGCCGGAGGATTCGATTGGCGCGATCATGCGGGGTCGCCAGGTGATCGTTGTTGGCGACGACAGGCAGCTTCCCCCCACGAGCTTCTTCGACAATGTGGTCGGAAGTGACGAGTGGGATGAATCGCTCGGCGAGGAACAGGACGCGACCGCCTTCGAGAGCATCCTTGACATCTGTTCCACAGTCGGCCTGCCGAATAGGCTCTTGGAGTGGCACTATCGCAGCCGGCGTGAGGGTCTCATTGCCTTCTCGAACCAGTTCCTCTACGGAAGTCGTCTAGTCACCTTCCCCGATCCTGGGTCGAACGGTGGCACCGGGGTCGAACACGTCTACGTGGCAGACGGAGTCTACGATCGCGGCCGCAGCCGGACGAATAGGCGGGAGGTCCAGGAAGTAGTGAGACTAGTGCGTCAGCATTTCGCGCTGGCGCCAGAGAAGAGCCTGGGCGTGGTGGCATTCAACGAGGCTCAGATGACCGCTATCGATGTGGCCCTATGGCAGCTACGCAAAGACCATCCGGAGCTTGAGCCCTTCTTCGCTACCTCCCTTCGTGAGCCACTGTTCGTGAAGAATCTTGAGAGCGTGCAGGGCGACGAGCGGGACGTCATCATCTTCAGCATAGGCTTTGGACGTGATCCTGCTGGCAGGCTCAGCATGGTCTTCGGACCGCTGAACAAGGCGGGAGGCGAGCGACGGCTGAACGTGGCGGTGTCTCGTGCTAGAGAGAGAGTGGTGGTCGTCTCGTCAATCCGAGGCGCCGATATTAGCCTGGCCAGCACGCAGAGCGAGGGAGTGCGTCTGCTCAAGCACTACTTGGACTATGCAGAGCGGGGCTCGAGGGTGCTTGTCGACCACGCGAGCGTCAACGTGCAGGCTGATCCTGACTCGCCATTCGAGGCCGATGTAGCAGATGTGTTGACGAGACGCGGCTACCGCGTGGACCGCCAAGTCGGCTGTTCTCGCTATCGCATCGATCTGGCCGTGGCTCATCCCCAGTGTGCCGGCGAATACGTCCTCGGGATTGAGTGCGATGGTGCCAGCTACCACAGCGCATTCACAACTCGTGAGCGCGACCGATTGCGTGAAGAGGTACTACGGGGTCTGGGCTGGCGCCTCCATCGCATTTGGAGCACCGACTGGTTCCGCCATCGTGGCGTACAGATAGAGCGTCTCGTTGCCGCAGTCGAACAGGCTGTCGAAGACCACACCGCATCCGGAGGCAAGGGAGCACTCGCAGATCTGACGGCTGGCTCCGGTGAAACCCACCTCGAGGAACTCGATCGCGGCGAGGACTCTGCCGGGCCGAAGGCTGGCGTGCAGTCTGATGGCGCTGACGCACTAGGAATGAACGAGCACTCTCTTGAGCCTTACGTGGCGGCCAGCATCCCGGCGAGAACGGGAGATTTCCACGCATCTCCTCAGTCGTCGGTCGTCAAGGCATTGGAGCAGGTGGTCGAGGCTGAGGGGCCAGTGCGATTCGACATTGCCGTGCGCAGGGTGGCCGCAGCATGGGGCATCCGTCGGGCAGGCTCTCAAGTCACAACCATTGTTCGGGATGCTGCCGCTTCGGCAGTGCGGCGTGGCTTGATGCGCCGCGATGGGGACTTCCTCTTGTCGCGGCAGTCAAGCCCGGTTCGCGCACGACGGAACACTCCGGGCGGCGACCAAAGGAAGCCCGATGAGGTCAGCCCAGCAGAGATTGCGGAAGCGGCGTACCTCGCCTTGCAGCAGCACCTGGCCCTCAGCGAGGAAGATCTGGTCACGGCGACGGCTAGGCTGCTTGGATTCGAGCGAACCGGAAGGCACGTGCGCGACGCGATTGCCCTCGGCATCGGGCGCCTGTTGAGAAGCGGCAGGGCGGAGCGGAACGCGCAGCGGCAACTCATACAGATACGAAGAAGTGAGGAGTCCGCCCTTTCAGCCGAGACAGGTGCGATTGAGGCGCTGCCGAGCTTCCTGGCCACAGCGCGAGAGCTCATCGACAGGGCGTCCAATGACGAGGATTCGGCGTCGTTCTGGCGCCTGGACTACCTAATCAAGACGTTCTACCGAGAGCGCGAGAGCAGTCCACGGGCTCTCGAAGCAACAGTCATGGCTTGCGAGGCGCAGATTCGGCTCTCCCCGAGACTCGCTGCCTACCTGAGACAACGCCGCGGGACGCTCTACAGTCACTCGGGCTATCGACAGCTCGCGATAATCCGTGAGAAGGAGGGCGATTACTCGACGGCAATCGATCTCTGCCGGTCGGCTCTCGACCAGGGCTGGGCGGGTGACTGGCAGAAGAGAATCGACCGATGCCGACGCAAGCTCGAGAGCCACTAGCCACCGTCGCCTGCCAAGCCCAACTGCCGACAGGACAGGTGCCCGTGTTTGAGCAAGCCTTCAAGAACATCGCCGACGTCCTTTGGAAGGAGGCCGGTTGCACGACCGAGCTCGACTACACCGAGCAGACGTCGTGGCTCCTCTTCCTGAAGTACCTCGACGGGCTCGAGCAGGACCGCGCCGACCAGGCGGCGCTCGAGGGGCGCACCTACACCTACGTCCTCGACGAGCCCTACCGCTGGGAGTCGTGGGCGGCGCCCAAGGGCTTCGACGGCAAGCTCGACTGGAACCGCGCCCTGACCGGAGACGACCTGCGCGACTTCGTGAACGGCGAGCTCTTCCCCTACCTGCACGCCTTCAAGCAGAAGGCCAGCGGCCCCAACACGATCGAGTACAAGATCGGCGAGATCTTCGGCGAGATCAAGAACAAGATCCAGAGCGGCTACAACATGCGCGAGATCATCGACCACATCGATGAGCTCCGCTTCCGCTCCCAAGCCGAGAAGCACGAGCTCAGCCACCTCTACGAAGACAAGATCCGCAACATGGGCAACGCCGGGCGCAACGGCGGTGAGTACTACACGCCGCGCCCGCTCATCCGCGCCATGGTCCGCGTTGTCGACCCCAAGATCGGCGAGACCATCTATGACGGCGCCGCCGGCTCAGCGGGCTTCCTCTGCGAGTCCTACGGCTACTTGAAGGCCCAGAACCCCGAGCGCACCACCGAGCAGGACCGCATCCTCCAGGAGCGCACTTTCTACGGCAAGGAGAAGAAGTCGCTCGCCTACGTGATCGCGATCATGAACATGATCCTGCACGGCATCGAGGCGCCCAACATCGTCCACACCAACACGCTCACCGAGAACCTTGCCGACGTGCAGGAGAAGGACCGCTACGACATCGTCCTCGCCAACCCACCCTTCGGCGGCAAGGAGCGCAAGGAGGTCCAGCAGAACTTCCCCATCCGCACCGGCGAGACCGCCTTCCTCTTCCTCCAGCACTTCATCAAGATGCTCAAGGCCGGCGGGCGCGCCGGCGTGGTCATCAAGAACACCTTCCTCTCGAACACCGACAACGCCTCGGTGAGCCTCCGCAAGCTCCTCCTCGAGACGTGCGACCTGCGCACCGTGCTCGACTGCCCCAGCGGCACCTTCCAGGGCGCCGGCGTGAAGACCGTGGTGCTGTTCTTCGAGAAGGGCCGCCCGACGCAGAAGATCTGGTACTACCAGCTCGACCCGGGGCACAGTCTGGGAAAGACCAACCCGCTGAACGACGACGACCTCGCTGAGTTCGTCGACCTGCAGAAGACGCGGGCCGACTCGCCGACAAGCTGGACGATTGACGTGGGCGATGTAGATCCGTCGAGGTGGGACCTGACGGTGCGGAACCCGGACGGCGGTGAGGAGGCCGAATGCCGCACCCCGCTGGAGATTCTCGACGAGATCGCGGCGCTGGACGCGCAGAGTGCCGAGGTGCTGGTGAAGATCAGGGCGTTGTTGTGAGAGAAGGGTGGGAGACAGTTCCCCTGGGGCAACTCTGCTCGATCAAGAGCGGCAAGTCGGATACCAAGGACGCCGTCGAGGACGGCGCCTACGCGTTCTTCGATCGTTCGCGCACAATCAAGAGGAGTTCGCGATATCTCTACGATTGCGAAGCGCTCATCATTCCGGGAGAGGGCACCGAGTTCTTCCCGAAGCACTTTGACGGGAAGTTCGATCTACATCAGCGCGCCTATGCGCTTTTCGATTTCTCCAACCGGATTGACGTCAAGTTCCTCTTCTACTACCTGCACCACCAGTGCGACTACTTTCCACGTGTAGCCGTGGGCGCGACTGTGAAGTCACTCCGGCTGCGGCACTTCGAAGAGCTTCCCGTCGCGCTCACTGCGCTCTCCGAGCAGCAGCGCATCGTCACTATCCTCGATGAGGCATTCGAGAGCATCGCCGCCGCCAAGGCCAACGCCGAGAAGACCTTGCAGAATGCTCGTGCCGTTTTCGATAGCTGTGCCCACTCGATCCTAACCCAGGGAGGCGAGGGATGGATTGAGAAGAGCCTCGGTGAGATGGCGTCATTCCGAAACGGGGTCAACTTCACGAGAGCCAGTCGCGGCGAGTCGGTGAGGATTGTGGGAGTCAAAGACTTCCGGAACCGGCTCTGGGCGCCGCTGGACGACCTGGACGTCATCTCCGTGGATGGTTCCTTGTCTGAGAAGGATGCAATTCAAGAAGGTGACCTCCTTCTCGTGCGCTCCAACGGCAACCTCGACCTGATAGGGCGCACGCTCCTGATCGGACCCGTCTCCAAGAAGACGACTCACTCGGGATTCACCATTCGGGCACGGCTGCTGGATGGCAGAGTACTTCCAAGGTACGCGGCCTACGCTCTGAGGTCTGGCACGGTTCGCAAGCAGATGATTGCGGGCGGGACGGGGACGAGCATCAAGAGCCTGAGCCAGGGAGTCCTCTCCGCACTCGTCTTGCCGATTCCGCCGCTTCTTGAGCAAGCGTGGATAGTAGAACGACTAGACGAGTTGGGCTCACTCAGTCAGCGCCTGGAGGAGTGCTACGAGCGCAAGCTCGGCGCTCTCGAGAAGTTGAAGCACTCGCTGCTTCATGAAGCCTTCACGGGCCGTCTGACCGCACTGCCGACATGAACGAGGCCGAGACTAGAGCCGAGCATGTTGACCCGTCGCTTGCGGCGGCCGGCTGGGGCGTTGTCGAAGGCAGCCGCATCCTTCGCGAGTACCACATCGCGCCAGGGCGTATCGAAGGGCACGGACGTCGCGGTCAGCCGCTCATCGCCGACTACGTTCTCGTCTGCAAGAACCGTAAGCTGGCAGTGGTCGAGGCGAAGGCGTGGGACAAGCCGCTGACAGAAGGGCTCGGCCAGGCGAAGGACTACGCCGAGAAGCTCGCCGTTCGCTTCTGCTATGCGACGAACGGCCAAGGCATCTACGCCGTCGACCGCGACGAGACGATGGGGTGGGAGGGCGAGGCGGCGCAGTGGCCCTCACCCGACGAGCTCTGGAAGCTCACGTTCGCCGAGCAGAGCGTCTGGCGTGACCGCTTCTCCGCCGTGCCGTTCGAGGACAAGGGCGGCTCGCACCCGGCCCGCTACTATCAGGACATCGCCGTCGAGCGCGTGCTCGAGGCGATCGCCGCCGCAAAGTCGCGCATCCTCCTCACACTCGCCACCGGTACCGGCAAGACCTTCATCGCTTTCCAGGTCGCCTGGAAGCTCTTCCACAGCCGCTGGAACCTGAGTCGCGAGCCTTCGCGCCGGCCGCGCATCCTCTTCCTCGCCGACCGCAACATCCTCGCCGACCAGGCCTACAACGCCTTCAGCGCCTTCCCCGAGGACGCGATGGTGCGGATCAGCCCGGCCGACATCGCAAGGAAGGGCGCCGTGCCCAAGAACGGCAGCCTCTTCTTCACCATCTTCCAGACCTTCATGAGCGCTCCCGAGGTCGACGGCAAGCCCTCGCCGTACTTCGGTGAGTACCCTCCCGACTTCTTCGACTTCATCGTCGTCGATGAGTGCCACCGCGGCGGGGCCAACGACGAGAGCACCTGGCGCGGCATCCTCGAGTACTTCGCACCGGCCGTGCAGCTCGGCATGACGGCGACCCCGAAGCGCACCGACAACGCGGACACCTACGCCTACTTCGGCGAGCCGGTCTACATCTACTCGCTGAAAGAGGGCATCAACGACGGCTTCCTCACGCCCTTCAAGGTGATGCAGATCTCGACGACCCTCGATGAGTACGTCTACACACCCGATGACCAGATTGTCGAAGGCGAGCTCGAGGAGGGGCGCATCTACGACGAGGACGACTTCAACCGCATCATCGAGATCAGAGAGCGCGAGCGCTACCGCGTGCGCGTCTTCATGGAGCACATCGACCAGCGTGAGAAGACGCTCGTCTTCTGCGCGACCCAGGAGCACGCCTTCGCGGTGCGCGACCTAGTGAACCAGATGAAGACGAGCCACGATCCCAACTACTGTCAGCGCGTGACGGCGAACGACGGCTCTCTCGGCGACCAGCACCTGCGCGACTTCCAGGACAACGAGAAGACCATCCCCACCGTCCTCACGACCTCACAGAAGCTCGCCACCGGGGTCGATGCGCGCAACATCCGCAACATCGTCCTCATGCGCCCGGTCGGCTCGATCATCGAGTTCAAGCAGATCATCGGGCGCGGCACGCGGCTCTTCGAGGGCAAGGACTACTTCACGATCTACGACTTCGTCGAGGCTCACCACCACTTCGCCGACCCGGAGTGGGACGGCGAGCCCGAGCCGCCCGAGGAGTGCCCGATCTGCGGCAAGCACCCCTGCGAGTGCCTCAAGGAGGTCTGCCCTGAGTGCGGGCAGCGGCCGTGCGTGTGCCCCTGCCCCGACTGCGGGGAGCACCCTTGCGTCTGCCCCTGCCCGAAGTGCGGCAAGCACCCGTGTGAGTGTCCTTGCCCGCGTTGTGGCCAGTGGCCCTGCGTCTGTGAGGGTGGTCCGCGCAGGGCCAAGGTGAAGCTGGCCGACGGCAAGGAGCGCACCATCCAGCACATGATGTGCACGACCTTCTGGCACCCCGACGGCACGCCGATGAGCGCCCAGCAGTTCATGGAGCTGCTCTTCGGCGAGCTGCCCGACTTCTTCAAAGACGAGGCCGAACTGCGTGCCCTGTGGAGCGAGCCCGAGACGCGCAGGAGGCTCTTGGCCGGTCTTGCCGAGAAGGGCTTCGGCGGCGAGCAGCTCGCCGAGATGCAGCGCATCATCGACGCCGAGAAAAGCGACCTCTTCGACGTGCTCGCCTACGTCGCCTACGCGCTGCCCTGCGAGACACGGGAGGAGCGGGCGGCGCGAGCACAGGCGAGGGTCACGAGCAGTGCCGAGTTCAGCGAGAAGCAGCAGGCGTTCCTCGACTTCGTGCTCGCGCACTACGTCCGCGAGGGCGTGCAGGAGCTCGACGAGGAGAAGCTGGCACCATTGCTGAAGCTCCGGTACCGCGACTCGCTGGCGGATGCCCTGGCTGACCTGGGAGCAGCTCAGGAGATTCGACGGCTCTTCACAGGCTTCCAGAAGTGGCTGTACCAGCCGCAGGTGGCGGCGTGAGGCCCGGCGGAAGAGGAGCCTGACAGTGGGCTTCACGCTTGCTGAGTTCGCCGAGCTGCGGCCCTACCTCTTCCACCTAGTCAACAGGAAGAACCTGCCGGTGCTGAGGGCGACGAGGACGCTGTGGTCCGCTGAGGCACTGGCTGGGAAGTCCGGCAAGACCCGTATACTCCGCAATCGTCGCGAGGGTCGGAAGAAGGTCAAACTCTGTGAAGGCAAGATCGTCGTCCGCGATCAGGCCCCCCTCAGTCCCGCCAACGTCGAGTTCGAAGGTGATTGGACTTTCGAGAAGCTGCTTCACGAGCTGAACCGCAGGGTCTTCCTCTGGCCGGGAACGGTCGATGGTCCAGTGCCAGCCGGCCGTCGGCACGCCAGTAAGTACGCCGACACAGACGTAGTCCTGCGACTGCGCACGCGGGACGTACTCGACCAGAAGCCCGAGTTCTGCAAGTACAACTCGGGTTCACCACGGTGCACCGATGGGCGCAAGAGCCCACGCGGCCCCAACACCTTCCTTCCGGCAGAGCGGTGCCCGTTTCGCGCCAGTCAGGTCGTAGAGGTCACGTTCGTGAGGGAACTACGGCTGCCTGACACCACCGTCTGGAGAGACAGCCCAGACGGCGAGTGGGAGCCGCTGCTCGGCGTCTGACCCCGAGCGGCTGCCAGAACGCCATTTCCTGGTCTGCACTCACCATGGCTGGGCGCCAAGGCCGGCTTCAAGAATCAGGGGAGCAGGATACGCCGTCGCCCGGCCTCAACGTTGAGCAGGACAGGAGGCGAGTAGAACAGGGGGGCGTGGCTGGACGGCCACGCCCCCCTGCGACGACGCCGGAGGATCAGCCCATCGTCAGCACGTGAGACCTGATCTTGCCCTTGCGGAGTTCGAACAGCACGCCGTTGAGCGACCCGTCGCCGTACGTGCTTCCTGGGTTCACGCACAGCGTACGTCCGAGCTTCTGGCATCCACGGGACTCGTGGATGTGCCCGTGAAGGCCCATCAGCGGTTGGTACTCCATGATGGCGTCACGGACGGCCGTGCTGCCGGTCGACATCATCACCGTTCCACCCCGCTTGGGCTCGATCTTCTCGTTCAGCTCCGGTGCCTCATCAAGCCCAGAGCCGTACGGAGGAGCATGGAGATTGAAGATGGCTTTCTCCACGTCTTGCACTTGTGCGGCAAGCACGTCGATTCGTTGCCGAAGGGCTGCCTCGTCGCACTCCCTTGGAGTGTGCCACGGCGTGGGATTGGTCCAGCCCATGCTGAGGAGTTCGTGCCGATCGTCCAGCCAGACGACCTTGCCCTCGGCCGCCACTACGAACTCGTTCTCTTCGAGGACTTGATCGATGACTGGGTCGTCGTCGTTCCCCGGAGTGATGATCAAGGTGACGTCTGTGCCCTTCAGCTTCTCTTGCGCATAGGCGAGCCAGTCGGCCAGCGTGGACTTCATGGTGTCGACGAACAACTGGTCAACCCTGGCCGGGTCTGCCTTGAGTTCTGACATCTCGTCGGGAGAGAGCCGCACCGGGTAGTACCCTGCGTTTGCGACACGACGCTCGAAGTCCACAAGCTCATCGACCGTGCCAAGGACCCACTCGCGGTCCAGGTACATGGCGGTTCGGTGTGAGTCGTCGCCGATGAGCGGGACCAGCATCTTGCCTGTGCAGTCGCCACCCATGATGATCACGTCCGCACCGTAGAAGTTGGCAGCAGCCACGAACTTCTTGAAGCAGACTAGTGATCCGTGCACGTCGGTCGTGAACAGTACCTTGGTCATCAGCGACTCCTACCTACGAGACGTGGATCACTCGACTGGGATCTGTGCGTACACGACGTTGACGTCGATGCCCTGCTTCTGGCGTCTCAGCTTGCCCACGACGTAGATCACGATGGCGACTAGGTACAGGACGCCCATGAATATGAGCGACCGCGTACTGTTGATGCCGTATGCAGCGTCGGTCAGCACCTTGTAGAGAATCCACGCAGTGAAGGCGACGAAGATGAATCCCGTGATGGTGATCACGTGGACGCCGCCGATCTTCCAGTTTGCCGCCGGTGAGTCGCGATACAACTCCGGCCGGCGGTACGGCATCAGAGCGCCAGCCAAGTTGGTGACGCCGAAGCAGAGGATATTCAATGCCGCCGTCGCCAGCGTCAGTTCCCAGAAGCTCGTGTACGAATAGAGGTAGGCGAACACGACGCAAATGAGGCTGAACGCAATAATCGCGAACACGGGCGTGTGCGTCGACTTGTTCACACCGCCCATGCGGTCCGGAAGAATCCGGTCGAAAGACATCGCGAGCAGGACTCGCGAGGCCGCCAGCGTGATGTTCGGGTGCCACATCCAGAACCAAGCATTGAATGCGATGGCGACGAGGATGAGCAACACGCCGTTCTGGGCGAGAGCACCCACGAAGGCCCCGAACAGTGGCGCCACCGGGAGCGGATACGCGTCCGGTGCTTCAGTGTAGAGGTACCCGATCGAGCCGAGGAAGTCGGTGCCAATACGACTCACCAACAGAGCAGACAGAATCGCAGCGACGATCGCCGAGAACACCTCGGCACCCGGCATCTGGATCATCTGCGCCCGCAGGCTGTTGCCGTGCTTGATCTCGCCTCCTTGAGCGACGCCCCAAGCGACATAGATCAGCGAGAAGGCGGCCAACGGAACGATGGCCAGCGTGGCCGAAAGGCCGCCGCCCGTCTCTGGTGAGTACCCCTGCTCGGCCGCCACCGTGAGCACGTTCTGGTAGGCGCCGGTCTGGTCGAAGTTCGCGGCCATGAACGCATTGAAGCTGTCGATGAACGAGGCGCGGTCGTTGAACGCGAGCACGACGAGCATGATTCCAAGACCAACGGCACCCACGAGGAAGAACCAGCGCTGCAGAAGTGCGTAGGGCCGCATTCCCCAGATGTTCACGATCGCTGCCCAAGCGATGACGATGAGCGACATCACGAAGAAGCCGTGGGTCGTGATGAACCACTCGCCCAAGTCGGACATCCACTGGATATCGAATGTACCTCCGACGAGCACGAGGAAGGGTGCGACTACGACTGTCGAGCCGAACCAGCCGGCGATGGCCATCCACATGGCGCCAGCCGAGACGATGGCCGTGAAGGCGAGCACGGAGCCGAGGCCACCGGTGAGGATTCGGCTCTGGTAGATGTAGTCGCCGCCCGAGCGTGGCATCGTGGCAGTGAGGATCGCGTAGGTGATGCCTTCGAGGACGCAGAAGGCTCCGCAGATGAGAATCGCCCAGACGAGGCTTCCGCCCGGGAAGAGATAGGTCGCCGAGTAGTACGTGAAGGCGATCATGACGACGACGTTCATGGCCAAGACGTTGTATGTCCAGCCGTCGAATGGCGACCACGATCTGTAGACGCCGGAGGCCTTCCTTAGGAATACGCCAGTCTCCCCCCGCGACTGTTCACCGGCCGACGGAGTGGTAGTCGCACCCTCGTCCATTCTGCTGCTCATAGAATCCCCCAGATGCTTGTGTGCCTGCCCATGGCTCCGCGCCGTCCCGCTGTCTACTACCGGCTGGCGAGAGCATGTCGAGATAAGGGTCTCCCGTGCAGATGCATCACCCCTCTCAGCCGCCTATGCGGCACTTCAGCCCCTCCGCTCTCACCGCGTCGGCCAGGTCTTCGACCGCAGATGCCTCAGGCGACTCGAGGCGACCGAGTGCGTACTCCTTGCCGAGCCGGCCGTACTTGGCCACACCTAGGCGGTGATACGGAAGCAGTTCGATCGGCCGCGTGACTCCCAGAGCTCGCATCCGACAGGCCATGTCACGAATCGTGCCCGGGTCGTCGTTGACTCCGGGGATGACTGGGATGCGCACAACAACGGCCGGGTGTCGCCGGAGCAAGGTCTTGAGATTACGCTGGATGATGGTCGTATCGACGCCGGTGAACTGACGGTGGATCGTGTCGTCAAGGTGCTTCACGTCGTACAGCACTTCGTCGGCACGACGGGCTACCTTCCACAACTGACGCCAGTTGGCGTACCCGCACGTTTCAATGGCTGTGCCGAACCCGGCGTCCTCGCAGCGCGCCAGCAGGGCGGCGGCGAAGTCGGCCCAGACAGTCACCTCGCCCCCGCCAATGGTCACGCCGCCCCCGGAGGCACGATAGAACACCTCGTCCTTCGCGACCTCGGCGTACACTTCGTCAACCGTCATCGTACGTCCGAGGATGCTGCGAGCCTGCGAGGGGCAGACGTCCGCGCAGGCACCGCACACGGTACACACCGCTCGATCGACGCCAGGACCCTCGTCGTCGACCCAGGCAGCTCGTGATGGACAAGCTTCGACACAGCGCCGACAGCCGATGCAGCGCTCGGGGACCACGGTCAATTCGGGAGCCCGCTCGTGCGACTCAGGATTGCTGCACCAGGCACAGCGAAGAGGACAACCCTTGAGGAACACCAGCGAACGAATCCCCGGTCCGTCGTGGACGGTGAAGCGTTGGATGTCGAAGACGACCGCTGCTTCAACGGCCCGCACGGGTTCTGGCACCGATGCCGGCTTGCCCACTTGAATCACACGCGGCTCACTGCGTACCCCACGCAGCGTGCTCAGTCCGCGCGATGATGTCGTCCTGCATCTCCTTACACAGGTCCGTGAAGTAGGCACTGTAGCCTGCGACTCTGACTACCAGTCCCCGGTACTTGTCCGGATCGTCCTGCGCGGCCCGCAATGTGTCACCAGTGACCACGTTGAACTGGATGTGATAGCCGCCCAGGGTGAAGAACGAGCGGATGAGAGCGGCAAGATTATCGAGGTCCCGGTCCTCTTTGAGGAGATTGGGGTGCAGTTTCATGTTGAGCAGCGTCCCGGCCGTATGTCGCGAGTGATCGATCTTGGCCACCGACTTGATGACGGCCGTGGGCCCACAGACATCGTGCCCATGAAACGGCGAGCAGCCGTCGGCCAGCGGCATCCACGCGTGGCGACCCGACGGCAGCGCGCCGACGACCTTGCCGTGCGGCACGTGTGACGAGACTGGGTACAGTCCGTTGACGATCTTGCACCCGGTGTAGCCCGTGTAGCCGTCGACGAGGTCCGCGACGTAGTCGGTGAACTCGCGCGCCAACTCGTCGACTTCGTCGATATCGTTGCCGTACTTGGGCGCACGCGTGATTAGAAGCTGTCGCACGTCCTCGTGACCAGCGAAGTCCTCGCGAAGCGCGCCCACGAGTTCGGGCAGCGTGAGTTGCGCGTCCTCGAAGACCAGGTGCTTCACCGCGGCAAGCGAGTCCGCCAGGTCGGCGATACCGGTACCGATGAAGGCCGGGCCGGAGTTGTACTTCGCTCCGCCGTCAGCCATATCACGGCCCGACTCCACGCACCCCTCGACAAGCGCTGACGAGAACGGCTTGGGCAGGTAGAGCGAGTGCCCCACCTGGATGATCATGTTGGCTGTCGCTATGTGTTCGATGAAGTAGCGCAGCTGGGCCTTCACGGCATCCTTGAGGGCGTCGAACGAGTCGATGCTCTCGGTCGCGCCCGTCGCCACGCCCCGCATTCGGCCGTCCGCCCAACTCCTGCCATCGTCCAGGGCCAGCTGGACGGCCGCGCCGAAGTTGTAGTGGCCGCCATCGGACCACTGGCTCATCTTGCCGTGGATGTTCGGCTCCACGCAGCCAACCATGCAGTACTCGAGCAGGTCCTCCTCGGCGACACCCTTGTTCCGCATCATCGCAATCGTTGTGGCCTCGCCGTGCAGGGCAGGGATACCGGTACCGAGTCGAATCAGCCGGCAGACGTGCCGCAGGAACTCGACCGGAGTCCCATCGTGGACGAACACGGACAGCGATGGCTGGAAGAGCCGGAGGTCCATCGACGCCTGAACCATCATGTAGGACAGGTCATTGGTTCCATCACGGCCGTCAGTCGCGCGACCGCCGACACTGACATTCTGGTAGGGCATGTATCCGGCGAAATACTTGGAGCAGTTCTCGTTGAGAAGCCACGTCATGCCTGACATCTTGATCCACAGACACTCGATGAGCTCCTGTGCCTCGAGTGCGGTCAGCCGGCCCTCGTCTAGGTCGCGGCGGAAGAACTCGTAAAGGTACTGGTCCATCCTCCCCGGCGAGTACGACGGCGCGTTCTCCTCAATCAGCAGCAGGACCTGGCCGAACCAGACGCTCTGTACAGCCTCCCGGAAGGTCTGTGGTGGCTCCAGAGGCACACGTCGACAGACGTCGGCGATCTCCCGGAGCTCCTCCGCGCGAGGCGGTTCGGCACTCTCTGCGAGGCGTTCGGCCTCGTCGGCATACCGCGCTGCCAAGCGACTCGCACCTTCGACTACGATGAGCACTGATTCGAGGAAGTCGATCTTGCCGTAGTCGTCGGGATTGGCTGGGTCTAGCCTGGCGAGGTGCGCCTTTGCGTCCTCGGCAACCCCTGCGAGCCCACGCTTCAGCAGTATGTTCGCGTAACCCGGGGAGAACTCGCCCGGCCCGCTCTGGGACTTGATCTCGACATCGATGATGCCGGTCTCGACAGCGATGCTCCGCGTGGCCTCAGGCAGGTTGGCGAGGAAGTACTCCTCCATCGACCTGCCCCTCCAGTACGGAGCGATCTCGGTGGCGAAGAGCTCTTTCTGCTCCTCGGTGATCGCGTAGGGGTCTTGTTCCCGCGTCGCGATGGTGTCCAATTCTCTCTCCAGCCACTGCCAGGCGATCTCCGGACAGAACACTCCGGCGCGAGGCTGAAAGGCCGGCATGCCAACAATCAGCTCGTCGTCGAGAATCGTGATGGACTTCTCATCGCAGGCGCGCCGGAAGGCGTAGGCGCGTCTCAGGGGCGTCGCCAGGCCTTCCGTCTCCCTGTAGCTCCGCGTGTAGGCGAGCGCTCGCTCAAGACACAAGGCTGGACGATACGTGAAGTAGGCGTCTCGCAGCCGGTGAATTCGCTCGGTGGCCGGAGCATTCCCCGGCAACTGACTGCGCAACTCCTCGAAGACGGCGGTCATGGCACGCACCTCCAGGGACGTCGCACCAAGCAGCCGACCCTCAGCGGCCAGCTTCATGGCGAGGGACTGGCATCAGCCTACGCGAGCAATTCTTGCACGGAAGCGAGTGCCCGGAATCACCCATTGGCGTGGAATACGCACCCCCCATTCGGGGGATAGCAGTGCGGGCTGCTGCTACGTGATGATGCCGGTGCGCAGACCGCGTGACACGGCCTGTGCACGGTCCGATACGTGCAACTTTCGCAGGATGCTGCTCACGTGTGTCTTGACGGTCTCGGTGCTCACAACGAGGGTCTCGGCTATCTCGCGATTGGACATGCCATCTGCCATCAAGCGAAGGACGTCGCGCTCACGATCCGACAGCTGGAAGGGAGTCTCGACTCCAGTTGCCTCATCCAGTAACGGTCGCACGACGGACGCCGTGAAGTACTCCTTGCCGCGCGCCACCCCTCGAATCGCCGTGATCAACTCCTCTCGGCTCGCATCCTTCAGCACATAGCCATGAGCACCGGCCTGGAGGGCCTGCGACGCGATACCGTGCTGGTCGTGGATCGTGAGCACCAGCACCCGTGACGCCGGGGCCTCCACCCTCAGCCGACGCAGTACATCCAAACCATGCATGTCGGGAAGGCTAAGGTCGAGCAGGACAAGCATGGGCGAATGGGTGAGAACCTCCTCGATGCCCCGCACGCCGGTCTCGGCCGTCCCGACCATACGGATGTCTGGGCAGGACTCCAGCATGTGCCGCAGGCCTTCGCGAACAATGGCGTGATCATCGATCGCGACGATTGTGATTACTTCGCGCTGATTCGGGTTTGTGTCCTCGTTGAGTGTCACCGTGCCCCATTTCTTGTCACACGCGGCTCGGCAGACAACGGTATCGTCGTCACCACAGAGACCCCACCCTTGCGTCCCGGTTCCACCCGGCAACTGCCCCCGCAGGCCGCAGCCAGCTCCTGCATCATCACGATGCCGAAGTGCTCGGTCGAGTCTGCTGCCTCCTCGTTCTTCAGACCCCTGCCGTCGTCAGACACCTCGAGGCGAGCTTTGGCGCCTTCGCATCCGAAGATGATACGCACCGAGCTTGCTCGAGCGTGCTTCCTCACATTCACAAGGGCCTCTCTGGCAATGCGGTAGAGCGAGCTTTCGACAGCATTCGGGAGTTCGCGTGTGCCGGAGCACTCCACCTGACAGCGAATGCCGGATTCGGTCTGAAGGTCGGCAGCAAGAGAGTGAAGGGCATGAGGCAGGCCGAGTTCGTCCAAGACGGGCGACCTCAAGCTAGCGATAACCTCTCTGGACCGTCGCGTGGCATCTCGCAGGACTGCGAGGGCTTTGCCCACCGAGCGGCTCTGGTCGTCGCCCAGCTCTTCGACCACGGACTCCAGCTCGTAGATCGCCCCCACCATAGACTGCGTAATCTCGTCATGAACGATGCTCGCCAGGGCTGTTCGCTGTTGCTCGCGCGTAAGCGACACCCTATGCAGCAGGGATCTGATCTTCGACTCGCTGACACGCAAGTCCCGATACAAGCGAGCATTCTCTACTGCACTGGCGGCCTGGTCCGCGATGTGCTCGACCATGCGTAGGTCGCTGGCAGCGTATTCGCGTTCGGTCTCCTTGGAGTAGAGCAGCAGCGACCCGATGGGCGCTTCCTGTACGAGCATGGGTACAAACAGCGCCGACCGCATCGTCAGAACCTCGCCCAGCTGGGGATCCACGCCGTAGTCGCCGCGTAGGTCCTCGACGACAATCGCCGTCCGGCGCTTGAGTGTCGCCCTCGCCTCCTCGGCACTCGCGAACCTGAACCGCAGCCCTCGCGTTGCCGACGCCTCCGCGTCAGAGGATGCGACCGCAACGAGCTGGCTGAGGCCGCGGTCAAGCTCGAAGAGGATGCAGGACGAGCCTTCGATGGCTTGGGCTGCGCTGAGCGCAATCTCGTGAAACGTGCTGTCGACGTCCAGACTGCGCGAGATGGTCTTGGTCACCGTATACACGGTCTCGAGGTCAGCTGCCATCTTCGCCAGTGCGCCGCTGGCCGCAATCGCTGCGACCTTGCTCACGACGAGGTCCACAGCAGTCAACGCCGTGGCAGCAGAAACCACCGGGCGTGCTCTGCGGTCACGGAGAAACGCAATCACTTGGGAGTCGCCCCGTGCCCCTCTGGCGGCACGATAGCCTGCGAGCAGCGCCGACGTGGGCTCCAGATGCCAGCCGAACCATTCCGCGTCACCCGGCCAAAGGCCGACGGCATCCGCGGGCGTCTGTCGCCGCGCTTGCAGATTGGCCATATCGGCGAGACGAATCGAGCGCGCAGGACCCTGCGGCATGTGCCCCATCGCCGCTAGGAGCTTGGGCTCCTCGGTCTCGTGTACGCTCGCATAGACGGCACAGGCATCGGCGGCGAGCATCTCGCACAGCGTGGGAAGCACGTCAGACTCCACGGTGCTCATCGAAAAAGCGCGTGCAGCCGCGTCGGTGAGCGCGAGTGCCAACAGGTCGGTGGAGTCCGACTCCGCTGCGGTGAGCGCCAGCGGTGATCCCGCGGTCAGCGATGACACTACCGCACTATAGTGACCTCGCCCGTCATCGACGGGCGCTACCGAGATTCGGACCGGGAACGGTTGGCTCAGCAGGTCTGGAATCAGTGCGAATCTAGCCCCCGAAGCGCCAAGCCGTCTGGCTGATTGTATTGCGTTGGTCAGACTCGGGTGAAGATCCGTCAGCCGTGCGCTCTGGTGCCAGCGCTCGAGAACCTCTCCCAGGCGATGATCGGCAGTGGTCTGCGCTCTCCGCACTTCGAGCACACGACCGCCCGCATCCACAAGCAGGGTGCCCTCAGCAGTCGAGGGGTCGCTCGCCGTACGTGGTTCTCCCGCAGCACCGACACAGCGGGCGGTTGCCGCGCCATCGCCTTGCCTCTGCGTCCGAAGCCGCGACAGGACGCCCGTGACCAACGCCTCCACGATGCGGTAGGGACTTCTCACTGACGGCCTCCGAAGCCCGCGTGTAGGCTCGCCCAACGGGACCAGTATCAGGGGCCATGACGTTCTGGACAAGCGGGTGTCGTGAGGATGCGGCAAGTCAGGCGGCAGCGCAGCGACGACACGGCCGGTAGGGGTTGAGCATCATGACGACGAGGTGGCGACTCGGAGCAGTCAGGCTGCCAGTCTGCACTGGATGCCGATGAAGAGACGAAGTCGATATGATGGCGCTTCGCTGCTGGTGCTTCAGGAGGGAACCATTGCCCAAGCTGATCATGCTCGACTTCGACGGTGTCATCGCAGACTCCTTGGACCTGACGCATTCGGCTACGGTGAGTGCCTTCCAGTCAGCAGGTCTGGGACACTTGGTGTCAGACGACTTGGTGCTGCGGCTCGTCGATCTGAATTGGTTCGACGCCCTCAGGGCAATGGACGTTCCGACGCAAGTCGTTGACGACATCGACATGCGAGTGGCGGGCTTGGTCGAGGCTGGAAGGATGCGTCCGTACGACGGCATCGCCGAGGTCATCAGCACACTGAGCCTTCAGCACCGGACCGTCGTTGTGACCTCCAACCGCTCGGACATCGTTGAGGCCTTCTTGTCTCAATGGGACATCCTTGGAGTGAGCGAGATTCTTGGTGGTGACAAGGGACAGAGCAAGGTGCCCAAGCTGCGTCTGTCGGCGCGGCGCAATCCGTGCCTCGAGCCGTGGTTCATCGGAGACTCAATGGGCGACATGCTCGAGGGCAGGGCAGCCGGCGTGACTACCGTGGGCGCGGTGTGGGGATGGCACTCGGAGCGGCAACTCCTTTCCTGCTCGCCCAATCATCTCGCGCACACTCCTCGGGACTTGCAGCTGCTGCTTGGCTAGCTTGTCGTGACCACGACCAACGCCCAAACTCGGAGCTCGTCTCGAGCCGGCGCGGGTTCAGCTCAGACTCGCCGCGGGCAGCCGCTGGTCCATGTTGACCAACGGAACCCCGCTCGCTCCGTCTGACAGCGTCGGGGAGGAGTCTGCCACCTCCTTGAGAGGGGTCCGTTGCCAACCATCGCGCTGGAGTCAGCGTTGCACGGTCGGCGACATCCTCGGAGGCCCCTCGAGGGCGCTGCAGAAACGCGACCTGAAGGTCGATGTTGGCAAGCCCGCATCACTGGCAAGAGCGGGGATGGGGTGACCACGTGAGTAGCAGGGAGTTCATGGAGCCGACGCGGGGAATCGAACCCCGGACCCCATCATTACGAGTGATGTGCTCTGCCAGCTGAGCTACGTCGGCTCTGAAGTGAGGCGCAGAGGATTGTAGGCCACGGGCGGCGCGGGCGCAAAGCTGCGGCTTCGCGCCCGCGCCGCCCGGCGTCAGGCGCTCTCCCGAATGCCTCTCAGGTGGCCTCCCGATGCGTCTCCGGAGAAGGCCTGACGTGCGCCTGCGAGGGCCTTGTCGAAAGGGGTGGAGTCAGGTCCCTACTCTGTACAGTTCGGCAGGCGCGCCGCCGTTCCAGCGGTGCTAGCCTTGTACAGATAGACCACGCCGCTGGGGAGGCGCAGCCTCGGGAGTGAGTGAAGTAGCGTAATTTGCTACACTCTTCACAAGCACCCGAACACCCGTCCCGCGGACCCGGCGAGAGTGTCGATCAGCCCGGTGGGGACCCGCCCCCCGAGCGCTTCCCGGCGATCGGCTCGGAGGGCCGCTCGAGCCGGGTGGTCCAGAGTCCGTGACGAGCCCAGTCTCTGCAGAACTGGAGAGGAGAATGACGGAACTAGCGATCACCGCGCAAGCCAAGGAGCTGCACCGTAAGTTCACCGAGGACGTGCTGGCCATGCCGGCCGGCGAGAAGATCAAGATCTGCCAGCAGTGCGGTACCTGCACGGGGTCGTGCCCGACGAGCTACATGATGGAGTACGGCCCGCGCGAGATCATCGCCGCCTTCCGCGCCGGCATGATCGACCGGGTCGTGAAGAGCAACACCATCTGGCTCTGCACCTCCTGCTACTACTGCACCGTCCGCTGCCCCGCCGGCATCAAGATCACCGACCTCATGTACGAGCTCAAGCGCATGGCGATCAAGTACGACCTCGCGCCGAAGCAGAACAAGAACCCCGCCATGACCAAGATCTTCATCGACAGCGTGCGCAAGCACGGCCGCAACCACGAGCTCGAGCTGATGGCCAAGTACATGGCGACCAAGGACTGGGGCATGCCCTTCAAGTTCTGGCAGCTCGGCCTCAAGCTGCTCGCCAACGGCCGTATGCCGATCATGCCGAAGGAGATCAAGGGCAAGGACGAGCTGCAGAAGATCTCGGCGTACCTCGAGGCTGAGGAGGCGAAGGCCCAATGAAGTACCTCTACTACCCGGGCTGTTCGGCCGAGGCGACGGGCAAGGCCTACGACATCTCGACGCGGGCCCTCATGGAGAAGCTCGGCGTCGGCCTGGTCGAGCTGCCCGACTGGAACTGCTGCGGCGCGACCAGCTACTTCTCGGTGCGCGAGCTCGACTCGTTCGCGATCGCCGCGCGCAACCTCGCCATCGCCCAGGAGATGGGCGACGACGAGATCTGCGTGATCTGCAACGCCTGCTACACCACGCTCGCCAAGGCGAACCGGTACATGGCCGAGGACAAGCGTGTCTTCGAGGCGGTCAACGGCGCCCTCGGCGCCGTCGGGCGCAGCTACGACGGCAACGTGAAGGTCCGCCACATCGTCGACATCCTCGTCAACGACGTCGGCCTCGAGGCCATCGAGCAGCGCGTGACGCGGCGCCTCACCGGCGTCCGCGTGGCGCCGTACTACGGCTGCCAGTTCTCGCGGCCCATGGGCGCCTTCGACGACACCCAGTTCCCGACCACCATGGACCGCCTCTTCCAGGTCATGGGCGCCGACGTCATCACCGACTGGGACGCCAAGACCGACTGCTGCGGCGGCATGATGATGCTCACCAGGCGCGACGGCGCCCTGCGTCTCTGCCACGAGCTCCTCGTCGCCGCGCGCCAGTACAAGGCCGACGTGGTCGTCGCCGCGTGCCCGCTCTGCGAGATGAACCTCGAGGGCTACCAGCGGCAGGTCAACCAGGCCTTCGGCACCGACTTCGACATCCCCGTCATGTACTTCACCCAGCTCGCCGGCCTGGCGCTGGGCGCCGACCCGAAGCAGCTCGCCATCGACAAGCAGGTCGTCTCCTGCGAGCCGGTGCTCGCTGCGATCCCGGCGTGAGCGGCGAGGAGGGAGCGAGAATGAGTGAAGAGA
>Ga0209164_1000717_pt1 | contig 61922 bp, 58 predicted proteins | sample MTBNYHSulfiMetaG_FD_187458 | JGI IMG/M metagenome (GOLD analysis project Ga0209164, IMG submission 187458) | Enrichment culture microbial communities from rom New York Harbor, USA that are MTBE-degrading - MTBE-NYH (New York Harbor Sulfidogenic)... | ecosystem: Environmental > Aquatic > Marine >... | reverse complement strand
ATAGGGAGTAGGTCAAAGTGCCTATTAGCTTCGTGAATTAACTTATTTGTAAAGGAATGTCACATCCTTATGAGAACTATATATGCCGAATTACATGGGTCTTTTCCGGTGCGAAAAATACTGAGACAAATATTATTTACACAATTCTATTTGGAGAATGCAGAGGTAATATTGTTTAAGAATGCATTGAATAGCCTAAAGATGGTGTTATTAACTACGCACTGCAGATTGCCGAGGATACTATTAAGTAATAAAGAACAATCAGACGATGACTGTCAAATTTCTTTTTATCATAACGTTAGCAGGCATAATATCGATAGCAGTCTTTTACGTTTTTTCCAGGATAAAGTACAGAGAATCCGTCGATATAAAAAATCTTTTTGCTGAACTCCATGGAGTTACGTCCTTCGATGAAGTTATTTCCGTTCTGCTTTCAGTCATAAGAGCCAGAGGTTATAAAACTTACGGTTTCTTCAGGAAAAATGCCATAACAGGGTGTCTTGAGTGCGGGAATGACTATATCCCTGTCTTTACAAAGAGTGCAGCGACAAAAGCTTTCTTCAAGATGTACCCTGTTGGTATTGACAAGAACATAGAGGCTGACAAGGCTATTTCTGAGCGTTTCGGCAAGGATATAGTGTTTGTCCCCCTTTCCATGCAGCAGGAATCAGAATGCTGGCAACGGAATCAGTGCAACGACGAAAACTGTGCCTGCTACAGGAAATATCATTCCGTCTGCTGGCTTAAATCGTCAAAGAGGTTCCGGGGAAACGAACTCGATAGTTACCCCGATAAACTCCAGCGGTGTTTTAAATGTGAATGCCTCCTTCCCGTTGGTGTCTTTGCACTTAAAGGGAGGAAAATTTCCAGGATCCACCGGTTTCTCAATAATAACTTTGCCGGGATTATCAAAAACGCGGTTAAATATGAGCGGATGGCATTTGCAGCACAGAGAGACCATCTGACCGGCATCATGAACAAGAGATGTTTAATGACGGAAGTGATAAAACTCTACAGGCTTGCTTTACGCTATAGCCATCCGCTCAGCCTCTGCATGCTGGATATAGACCATTTCAAAAGATTTAACGACACCTATGGACATCAGACAGGGGACGTCATTTTAAAAACACTGGCCAGACTTCTTAGAAAGAATTTGAGGGAGACCGATATTGTCGCCAGATATGGAGGAGAGGAATTTACAATTGTTCTTCCCAATACTCGCAAGGACAGTGCTCTCAATGTGCTTGATAAAGTCAGGCAAGTAGTACAAGAGTATGGGTTCGAGACAGAGAAAGGCATTTTGAACGTAACAATCAGTATGGGAGCCGCGACTTTGGGAGATGACAATATCGAAAATGTCCACGACCTGTTCAAGAAAGCCGATATTGCACTATATCAAGCCAAGCTGACGAGAAACAGGGTAACAGCTTATGACCATAAATTTCCGGACATCCCTCCGAAAGAAGAAAAGGCAGTAGATTACTCCATAAAAAAGAACAAAGAAACAAATAGTTGTAATAAGTATGCTAAACAAAAGGTTTATATTAAGAATGAGTCAGCGCCAGTCTCTAAAAGGGGAGATCCTACTGGTTCCGACAATGGCAATGGCAAGAAGGGAATTTTGTTCTAAAAAGTACTTTCCCTATCTTTTTGATATGTGAATACTTTGTCAAGCATACTGCTCATCATCAAAGCGTTTTGAACAGCGGCTCCATCTTTATTATTGAAGATCACGAAGGTCGTCCTGGCCTTTTCATGAAGCTTCAGAATGGGTAGCACAAGTTCTCCTATCTCCTCTTCTGAGTAAAGATAATCATATCTCAATGCGGGATCTATCCCTTTTTCAAGCCAGTTCTGTGAGCGACCGTGCAATCTTATATATGCTGTCTCAGTAGTTATATGAGGGAAAAAAGGTGCCGTGGAAAGATTCCCGTATTGTTTTTCATCAGGAACGACATATGTAATGCGGTTTCGCTCCAAGAAATCGAACACTTTGTTCCTATGAGAATCCTGGAGCCAGCTTCCGTGCCCGAATTCAACAGCGATAGGCAAATCGGTCATGGTTTCCCTGCACATCCGTATATGATCGATATTCATCTGGTTGAGATAAAACCATGTTGGAAATTGAAAGACAATATGCCCGAGTTTTTTCAGTCTTTTCAGTAGCTCTATTGATTTCAGGAATTCAAAAGCTATGGCCTCGATAACTTTTCTGTCATTTACAAAGATATAATTCTTGTCCCTTTCGTCCGGGGCAAGCATAGATGCTATCTTTCCTGGAAGTCTCCCGGGGCTTATACTATGTGCCGTGAGTGCAGCATGAGCCCTCACATGAAAAGTGAAATGTGGTGGAGTGCGGTATATCCAGGATTTAATATTCTTCTGTTCGAGGAAGCAATATCTGCTCGATTCTATCTCGACAGTGCTGAAGTGTTTCGCATAATATTGCAGTTTTTCTCTCGGTCCAGTAATTCTTTTGGGATAAAACCCGCCTTTTTTCCCGAGATTTGTCCATGAACTGGTCCCAAGATAAAGCATATTATTATTTGTATTACGTGGACAGACAGGGAGAGAGTAGGGCAGGTGATCGCGAAAACCACCTGCCGGGAAAAAATTATTTTATGCTGTCTTTAAAAGTCTTGCCTGGGGTGAATTTAGGGACCTTTGCTGCCGGTATTGTTATGGCAGCGCCTGTCCGGGGATTTCTGCCCTTCCGAGACTTTCTCCTGATTGTCTTGAAAGTCCCAAAACCCACAAAAGTGACCGGGTCGCCTTTCTTCAAAGCTTTTCCGATTTTCTGGAAAAGCGAATCGATTACCTTATTGACGTCGCTCTTTGAAAGCCCGACATCGTCAGAAATCTTTGCAACAATTTCGGCTTTGTTCATACACGATACCTCCTTCAAGATAGTTTTCAGCCAATGGCTTACTTTAGGAAATCAGTCTGACTGGACTGTATTTCAGCACTTCTCATGTCTAAATCAATATAAATGAACACTGGATAGTATAGCAATTAAGCCCCAACGGCAATAAGAACTTTTTTTATCTCATAACATCGAAGAATAAAGGGACTCAGTGTTGCGGTCAGTAAATCCTGGCTCTTCTGAAATTTCATACTGCGTCAGTCTTAGATCAGAGTATAAGCCTTCTGCTCGTAATATTAACAATATGAAGGATCTTATACATCTGCAATCTATTGACCGGTCAATCATTGAAAAAAAATCTTATTTAAATATGCCTCACAATTTGCCTGTCCTAAATGAAGAGGATCCCATTGTAGACCTCTATCAGTACGGGAAAAAACATCTCGAAAAAATAAAGACTAGTTATTCAGCTGCAAAGTCGGAGCTTGATCAAATCAATAAGGCGCTGTCTTCGGCAGGTGGGTTCAAATCAAAGATTAAAACAAATGTCGAGTACCAGACATATAAAGAAAAATTGGAACTGCTTACTCATAAACGGTCGGTTTTAGCGGATAGAGCAAAAGACCTTGCCAAAAAAATGACAGAAGAAATGATCGGACTGAGTAAACTGGAGGAGAGGATAACGGAAAACAATAAATCATCGGACAGCGCAACCGCCAAATATATTGCCAGAATGGAGCGCCTGAAGTCTGATGTTGCCGATTTGTACAGAAAACGAAGAATCATAGTTCAGGGCATGGACAATGCCATATACGAGCTTTATATGTCGCTGATAAACTGCTGTGACGGGTTGGTGGTTGTTGAGGCCCTGGACAGAGTATGTAATGGATGTCACTTGATAATGCCGAGAAATGTCTATTTGAATGTACTTTCCCTTGCCCGAATAGAGCACTGTCCGAACTGTATGAGAATTCTCTATCACCATAATCATCTGATGTAGCTTAAAACGGGAAGGGCTCGTAATTATCTTAAAATAAATATCCCTACTGAAGATTTTTTATATTATAATTAATACCTTATGAGAGATATTTATGAACCATGAACAGATCAGGAAAGAACTTCATAGAATAAAAAGCTCGCTTTCGTTTGTCAGGGTTTTTGTCGATTCTCTGATAAAAGATGACTCCGACAGGGATAGGCTTATACAGGAATATCATTCCAGATATGAGAATGCTATGAAGCAGATAGAGGAAGCCATCAAGAAGATTGATGATGCTTAGAGTGCTGCTTCTTGAAGACGATGCGGATCTCTGTGACCTTATAAGAGGAATGCTGGAATCCGGAGGATACAGCGTTTCTGCCTTTAATAGCTATAAAGGCGCACTGCAGTGCCTTGAGGCCGGGCAGAAGTTTGATATTATTTTTATTGACCTTATGGATGAGCAGGAAGGAATAGTGGGGTATAAAGTTATAGATGCAGCGAGAAATTTATGTGAGCCAATAACTTTTGTCATGTCCGGGTCGGTCGTGAACGATGAAATCATGAACCAAGACATTGATATTTTTCTGAAAAAGCCTTTCAGTTTGAGAGACCTGGAAAACAGTCTGTCGAAGCTTAGGGAAACATGCCTTCTCTAGTTTGACTTCTCCGTAAACTCCACGTTCACAAAGCCCTCTAATTAACTCGTGGGTCTTGCCTGTAGTCCAGAAAAAGTTGTTCTTCTTGGCCATGGTCCAGAACCTGTCGTACTGTTGAAACTAAATGGGTATTTTCAAACGGCTTCTGGATGACGGCATCAATGTTTGCAGATAAACCCAGATTCTGAGGGTATGCCGAAATTACGATAATCTTAATTTCCGGCTTAATGCCCTTGGTAATTTTGATAAATTCATCGCCGTCTACCAGTGGCATAACAAGGTCTGTTATTACCAGCTGTATCTTGTCAGAATGCTCTTTGAATATTGCAACGGCTTTCGATGAGTCGTATACAGCAGTTACATGATATCCGTGTTCCCTGAGTATTTCCTTGGTAACGGTTAAAACATCAACGTCATCATCAATAAGGAGTATATTTTCTGTGCCATCTATAGAAACTTCATTTCTGATTGTCTCCAAATGAGGCTGCTTAATGACAGGGAGATAAATAATGAAAGTAGTGCCTTCCCCGATATTACTGGTCACATCAATATAGCCGTTATGTTCTCTTACAATGCCGTAAACCGACGCAAGACCTAATCCCGAACCTTTCCCTTTTTTCTTCGTTGAGAAAAACGGATCAAATATTTTTTCTATTATCTCTTTATCTATTCCGCACCCGGTATCAGCAACACTCAACATTACATATGCTCCTGGCTCTGTCACCGAAGGGTTGGAAGAACTCTCTCCTTGTATCTCGATTGAGGACGTTTTGACAGAAATAGTTCCTCCCTCAGGCATAGCATCCTTTGCATTGACCAGAAGGTTCATTAAGACCTGCTCCATCTTATCCGGATCTCCTCCAACATAAGGAAGGTACTCCTCTAAGTCGCTTTTTAAAATTACATTCTTGCGAATTACTCCCTCGAACATCTTCAATGTATCGATGATTACATTATTCAAGTCAAAAATTGTACCCTCTTTACCGCTACCTCTTGCAAAATTCATTAAATTTGAGACAATCGTTCCTGCCTTCCTCGCCGCTTTCTCTATTACGTGAAGTTTCTGGCGTGATTCCTTATCTATTGTTCCTGAGTCAGTTATAGAACACGCATAACTCAATATGGTTGTCAAGATATTATTAAAGTTATGCGCAACTCCACCGGCGAGAACTCCTACCGATTCCATCTTTTGAGAGTGTAATAATTGTTCCTGCATTTTCTTCTTTTCCGTGATGTCTCTTAAGAAAGACTGTACATAAGTCTTACCACTCAAGTCTATTCTCGTCGCACTAACTTCTAAAAGAACTTTACCCCCATCTTTCCTATAGTTCTCCGTCTCGAAAATGAGAGGTTTTCCTTCAAGAATTCCCTCTAATCTCAAGCGAGTCGTCTCATGTAGTTCTGTTGGCTTGAGATTTTTTATATTCGCCCCGGTAAGCTCGTTTTCTTCAAATCCATGCATTGCACATGCTCTCCTGTTGGTCTCCACAATGTTTCCTTCCCTGTCCAAAATTATGATTCCTTCATTTGCGTTTTCGAACAGGGATCTGAGTTCTTTTGTTCTTTCGCTGACTATTTCTTCAAGCCTCTGCGAATGTTGTCGTAGCTGCTCTCTTTCTTGTGAAAGGTCGAATTCGAGAGACAACTTTTCATTGAGAAGTCTATCGTAGAAATACCTCCACACAACGACTACGGCTGCGCAAATTGTTAAGAAAGTCAAGTTGTGTATGAATATCCGGAGATCGATGATTTTGTCAAAAAGAAGGATCGGAACCAAGTACATGATGTAAGGAATTCCAGTAATCAACAAAGCTTTCTGAAATGATAAAAAAGGAGCGCACCCTGTCGTAAAAAGGACGATCACTATCATGCCGACGTAGTAAATTGACTTGTGTCCGCCGAAATGCATGATCATTGCGCTGACCATAGAGGAGATAGTAATGCCAGCGATGAAAACGATCAGATCAGGAACAAATCTTTTTCTCCACCTTTTGTTTAATTCGTTAAGAATCAGCAATACGAAAAAGATCGAGCTGGCAATTAGTCTATATATCAGAAATCGGTTGAAATTATCAGGCGTATCGATATAGTCAACTAAGCTCAACAGCATTGTTACAAGGATACCAAGGGCAAAGATATATCTCATAACCTTTGAGACAAGCTTGAATCGCTCTTGCTCTATATATCTTGCCTTTTCCACGGGTCACCCCACTTTAAGAGTATGAAGTATAAAGTACGGTTAGTTCATTTTCAAGCAAAAAGTAAACATACTACGTGTATAGTCAGCAGAGGTCTGACAATTGTTGAGGAAAATGTTTATATGAATTCCTCATTATCTGATGATGAGCTATATACCTGCAAATTGGTCTTACAGTGTGTGTCAGTTATGCAGTTTCGGTCCCAACGAACATAGGGAGTTTGCGAGAAATTTTAATTTTTATTTCTTACCCATGTTTGAGAACGCCTGTTGTTACAAGACGTATCCCTAGTTGGCCAATATTGGAAACAAAGCTATCAAACTCTATCAGCTGATATAATTGTCGATATGACGACTCCACGGTTTTAACTATCTCTTTTCTTTTATACCTTCTTTTACCTGACTTTTCTTGTTCCTATGCTGTTTCTCACTAGAATTGTCTATTTTCACAAAAAAAAATGGGAGCAACATGACGCTGCCCCCATATCAGTGCCTGGAGGGGCACAATCAAGCATTTATACATTAGATAAGTTTACAGATAGATTACAGAACGAAAGGGTCCGTATACACAGATATTTTTTATTATCCTTTTTCCACAGTAGACTTAAATACTTTTTTCGATGAAAAAGTTGTATTTTATTCTTTAATGAAGAATCCGACTCTTGCTGCTTCCTTTAAATGGTCGCAATTTCCAAGTTGACAGGCTTTCTCCCAATCCGAACATACAAAACCGGCAAGAATACTACCCCGGGCATCATATGCAGCGGCATTGATCGGGTCAAGATTCAGACACTTATTCAAATCCAAAAGAGCCAGGTCGAACTGGCCTTTGATTGCATAGGTAATCCCGCGGTTGTAGTATGGTTGAGCACCATTTAGCTCTATATTCAAGGCCCTTGTGAAATCCGATATGGCAAGATCATACCGGCCTTTTTTAGCATAAGTAATACCACGACTGTTGTAGGTCTCTACAGATACAGGATCGATCTCCAAAGCCTTGTTAAATTCCAAAATGGCAAGGTCGTATTCTTTTCCTTCTAAATACTTGACACCTAAATCATGATAGGTTTTCGCAGACAGCATAGCATCCGAGAGAGTTTCTTTGCTGCCACGGGTTGAACCGGCGTTTGACCGGGGGAAGGTGTTGTCCAGACTGATTGTAAAGGCTTTCTCATAGTTTTCGCATATATGTCTTGAGCGGAAATATTGCCCGCAGTCATGCAAATAAATGGGACCAATGCGAATAAAGTAAGCATCAATAAATATTGTTCACGTTACTCCCTTTTGATCTTCAGCCTCTCCCACATCCAGGAAATATCATAAAAGGGTCTCCCCTCTTTTTTGTTATGTTCCTCTGAGTTTTCAATGGATTTCAGCAGCTCAATAACCTTTTTTCTGCCTTCCTTAGTCTTTACAGCTTGTATGGGGGTTCTCCCATCAAGGGCAGGGATTTTGTCTTTTAACCATTTTTCAGAATGCTTCTGCATGAACTGGGTATAGACCTGTTGTTGAATTTCCATCGGCAGGTCATTCTTAGGTTTCTTGGGGAAACTCTCATTGAAGGATTTCATTGCTTCCATCGGGTCTTGGAACGTGTCTGCTTTATGTGCAACGACATCAGATAAAGCCTCAAGGATAAGCTTCTTTCCCTTTTCGAGTCTTTTCTTTGAATTACTCTCCAGTATCAATTTGTTATTCTTTATTTCAACCCTACCGAGAATTGTGGCACTTCCTTCTTTATTACGCTTGGCATACCATGTAAAGTCATCTTTGCCCTGGTCAAATTCCTTAATTTTTTGCAAACCGTTCATAACAGCTTCTTTGTCTTTGATTTCAAATATTGCGTTTGAAATGAGCATAGGCTCCCCACTTGTTGTGTGCAGTTTTATTGGGGTAGGGTTCTGTATAATGTCATGCCAATAGAAGTTGAAGTCCTCACTGTTATACTTCAAGAAAACATCAATCGAAGCATCAGGATATTCTTGCTTGTAATCCTCAAACTCTGATTGGATGTCATCAAATATCCTCTCTTTTTGTTTTAAAGGATAGGGATAGACAGAACCACTCATAATATAGTTACCGTCAATAAGCAACAGTCTTGTAGCAAAAATATCCCATTTTCTCACGCTTCTTGTGGCAGCCTTTTCTCTCACATCATATTCTCCACCCATCAGAAGTTCCTTCAGTAATAGCCCTTTCTCAGGAAATACCTCCTGCACCTCATAAAGGCTTATTACCGAGTTTTTCATCATGGTAAGTACCTTGTGCTCATCCAATGATAATTTTCTGTTGTTTTCCATATACAGATCTATAAGGGTTTTGTCATTATCCTCATCAATAAGATAATCAAAGACAACCCATTCCAAGAAGTTTTGGTATGCAATATCAAGGGATGTACCTTCTAAATATTCATTTGGGTTAAACTCATCCCAGAATATGAAATGGGCATCTTCCATTGTGTGTTTATAATTCTTCTCAAAGAATGTTATCAGTGATTGGACAAGACGTTTTCGGATGGAATCTTCTCTGCCTATCTCGGTATAGAGTTTACTCAGACAGCAGTTTTTGTATTTCTTCCCACTCCCACAGGGGCAGGGGTCATTTCTTCCAACTTTCATTATCAGACAGCCGCTTTCTTTATTATGATGATAACCCATTATTCATGATGTGAGGGATAATTATCAAATAGTGGTTGATTTTCAATATCAGGATGATATAAATTTCCTTGATATTTAAAAGGAGGTTCTATGACAAAAGCAGAACTGATCGAAAAAATGGCAAAGGATGCAGCTGTTTCGAAAGCAGCAGCAGGGAAGGCACTCGATTCTTTTATTAATGCAGTCATCAAAAGCGTCAAAAAAGGCAATAAGGTTGCCCTTGTTGGTTTTGGCACTTTCTTTATCTCTAAAAGGAAAGCAAGGACAGGCAGAAACCCACAGACAGGTGCAACAATGCAAATTGCTGCACGGAAAGTTCCTAAATTCTCAGGTGGCAAGGGTTTTAAGGATGCAGTAAAATAATCAGTTTTATGAAGCAGTGAAAGTGCCTCTATATTAAGTGATAGAGGCACTTTTTTTAGTAGAGACAGTATAATTGACTATATTTTTTGGGATTAGTCGAAAACTTCTAAGGGATAGAAGGAACTCAGATTTCAAAATGAAGTCTTCATGAATTTTGATATAACGAAAAATCCCCAATACACATAGAAGGAGTTATTTAGAGTCATTTCAGACGTATCTCACCTTCTCTCTATAGCACGCATAATAATCCTGTATAAGATGCAGCGTTCATCCCAAAATGATTGGCTCACCTCTGAGACGTATATTACGTGATAAAACCATCAAGATTTTATTGCGGATGGACTTTCAAATCGAAATGAATGGATAAAAAGGGCGAGATATTGAATCTCGCCCTCGCTACTTTGTGGTTACTAGAAATTATCTTATCTTGCTGCTTTCTTCTGACTCCTTGGATAGAAAACAGAACCGATCCTGGTAAACAACACAAAGACTATCATGCCCAATTATGTCATGGTCGGCACAGCTATCGGCGGTGCTATTTGCGATACTTGTCCAATCCTACTGCAATTAGATTCGGTCAACCAGAGGTTACCGTCTGGGCTTCAAACTAAATCTATAAAAAACCAGACAATTATAGTATATATCTATTATAATTATATATATTAACTATGCATTAATATAAACGAGAGGTAACAGAGCTGGGCTCTGCCTGGTCTGCAAAACCAGTGAAATGTCCGAAAAGGATGATTGGTGGGTAAAAAGTTTATCACAAAATTATCTTATGCAATACAGAATCCTCGGAACCGCTGGACATATCGATCATGGGAAGAGTGCACTCGTAAAAGCTCTTACAGGGATCGATCCAGACCGTCTGAAAGAAGAGAAAGAACGTGGTATTACTATAGACTTAGGCTTTGCAGACCTCAGATTTTCGGATGACCTTACCGTAGGTATCGTTGATGTTCCAGGACACGAGCGGCTTATTAGAAACATGCTTGCGGGAGCGGGGGGCATAGACCTTGTCCTGCTTGTAATTGCTGCCAATGAAGGGGTAATGCCCCAGAGCCGTGAGCATCTGCATATATGCAATTTATTGAACATTAAATCCGGTCTGATCGCAATCTCAAAAGTTGACCTTGTCGAACAGGAATGGCTTGACCTTGTTCAGGAAGATGTACGGAACTTTGTGAAAGGCACTTTTCTTGAAGGAGCAGACATAATTCCTGTCTCGGCAAAGACCATGTTTAATACAAATCTTCTCAAGGAGAAAATCAAAGAAGTAGCATTAAAAGTTGAACAGAAATCTTCAAAAGGAATCTTTCGATTACCGGTAGACAGGGTTTTTTCTTTAAAGGGATTTGGAACTGTTGTTACAGGTACTGCTGTTTCAGGAAGTATATCAGTAAATGATGATGTGGAAATTCTTCCAAGTAATATTGCGTGTAAAGTCCGCGGCCTTCACAGTCATGGTAAACCAATACAATCTGCCTATGCTGGCCAAAGGGTTGCAATCAATCTCCAGGGAGTTGAAAAGGAAGCGCTAAAAAGAGGAGATGCCGCTGTTGTGCCTGGCAAATTCATATCAACCAAAATGTTAGATGCAAAAATCGAACTGCTTCAAAACGTTCCTGTTTTAAAAAGCAGGGAAATTGTCCATCTACATCTCGGCACAACAGAAAACATGGCAAGGATAATTCTCTATGAAAAAGATAAAATAGCCCCCGGAGAAATCTGCTACTGTCAGTTCAGGCTTCAGGAACCCATCATTGCCATGTCAGGTGACCGGTTTATTATCAGGAGATTTTCTCCACTTGAAACTGTAGGTGGCGGACAAATACTCGATACAATTTCACAGAAAATGAGCCATAAAAAAGTCTCGAATACCTTCATGTCTTCGACTCAGGAACATTGCTTGATAAAATCGCTGCAAAAGTAAAACGTTCGGGTGTTCAAGGAAATAGCATATCATCTGTCGAAGGTTGGATTAACTCTGGCATTCTCAGCATTCATGAATCCGTAGAGCATTTAAAAAAAGACCATATCCTCATACAACATGAAGACATTTTACTGCATAAAAATATTTTTGATACTTTTGAGAGACTCGCCAGAAAAGCACTAGAAGAATTTCATGAAAAAAATCCCTTGAAACCCGGTATCCCAAAAGAAGAACTCAGAGGTTTTCTGAATATTCAACTAAAACTCTTTGATTATATGATCAGACTATCGAATAACCTTGTTCTTGAAAAAGAAGCCGTAAGGCTCTCGACTTATAATGTCGCCCTCACAAGTGAAGATGAAAAAATAAAGATAAAGATACTATCGATTCTTGAGCAAAGTAAATTGCAGCCACCGACAAGAGAGGAGCTTTCCCATTTACTTGGAGTGGATCAGAAATACTTAACGGATATCCTGAAGCTCATGACTAGAGAAAAAAGGCTGATCAGGATAAACGATTCGCTCTATTTAGCGGCTTCTGTCTACGGAAAATTGCTTGAAAGTATGAAAGTATATTTTGAAAATGCAGCTGAACTATCTGTTCAAGATTTCAAAAAAGTGTTTGGAGCACCCAGAAAATATGCGATAACTTTTCTTGGATATCTTGACGCACAGAAAGTTACAAGAAGGGTAGGAGATATAAGGAAAACCTATCTGAACTGAACATATGAAATAAATGTTTAAAGAGCAAAAGAATGTTTTAAGTCTAATGGTTACGATCAATCCAGGCTTGGTTAATCTTAACACCTTCGTTTTATGAAAACCCAACAGCTCAAGTTGTTTGCTCTTGTATTCAAAAAAAGAAGTTTTTCAAAAGTATCAGAGAAATTTGGACTCGCACAACCAACCATCAGTAGCCATATTAAAAAATTAGAAACAGAGTTGGAATGTAATCTCTTTGATAGATTAGGAAGAAGTATTATTCCAACAAAAGAAGCTGAAATACTATACCCCCTGGCATTGGATATTATCGAAGAAGAGGCAATTCTACTCAATGCTTTAAAGCAACAAAGCGGACATTTGACTATAAATATCGGCGCGAGTACTTTAGGTCTTTATGTGCTTTCTGATTTGATTTCAGATTTTCAAAAAAGCTACCCTACTGTCTCTTTTCAGGTTGACATCTATGATTCTCAGGAAGTTATTAATAGTATTGCAGAACATAAAGTTCTTCTCGGCATAGTCAGTACAAAACTGAACAGGAAAGAAATAACTTATTTAGACTTTTTGCAAGATGAACTGATTGCCATATCTTCTCTCAATTTAATTAAAAAGGATCGAATAACTTTAAGAGAGATAATAAAATTTCCTATAATCCTTAGAGAAGAAGGTTCTGGTACAAGAAAAGTTATGGAAGAGTTTTTTCAGAGTGAAGGCATCTCTTTCCTTCAACTTAAAGTAGCTGGGATATTCGGTTCTACTGCTGCTGTTAAGCAGGCAGTGAAAGAAGGACTTGGGTTTTCCTTCCTTTCAAAAATTGTTGTTATTGAGGAATTGAAACATAAAATGCTTAAAGGAATAAAAATTCCTGACGTCGCAATAAAAAATAATTTCTATATAGCTATATCTAAAAAGAGTTTTCTTCCGAAAACATACAAAACTTTTCTAGAACATATCATTGCCAAATCCAAGAAATCAAATTTACACTTATAACCTGTACTTCATCACGGGATATCACTGTTTACACAAAGAGACGAACGATTATCGTTGCCTATCCGGAATAGACGCAGATAAGCTCTCTTTCAAATGGGAATAATCAAATTGAATCAACTTCCATTCTGATCACTATCAGATGGACTTCGGATCTTATGAAGGCTTTCCAAGGTGTTGAGTAGATGAAGGATTTAACGCATTCATCGTCTTTTTCGCAGCCCAGCAGAGGTAACACTCCGCGCCCTTCAGATTCAGCCTTGAGAAATCGAGACACTCGTTTGGTACAGATTGAAACATAATGACGGTTATTCATTTCGATTTAAAAGATTCCCTGTGCGTCGATCCCTGATCATTTAGTATGGGATAAAGGTATCAAAGGTGAGTCAATCATTTCGGGATGAAGTCTGGGTTTCCTCAGAGATTGTCACGCGTGCTTACTATAAGGAGAAAGCAGACATAAAAATTGAAGATTACGTCCGATATATTCGTAAAGCATTAGTTTACCTAGCGCCAATTTATTTGGGCAATCCGGGAAAGCCGTTTGTTAGCTGGTTTAATTTTGTCAATAAGCGAAAGAAAATGTTGAGCTACTAATGTTACATTCTTTTTTACCACAGCAACATCCAATCCAAAACAAATAGGCATCATTAAATGTCCATTCATTGACCACAGGCGTCGGAGGTAATAGTGGTTCAGCACCATACATATAATCTTGGCGGAGCACGGGGCGTGAGCCGATGGTATAAGCCGTTATTTGTTCTTCAGGCTATGTGGACTACCCCATCCATTTGACAATCTGTTAGCGAAGTGTTTCAGCAGAGATCAAGTTAGATTCTTTTTTTTGAAAACCAGGATGCTTGTTTCTCCATGATCACATGGTATCCAGAATTTTATAATATATGAATCAGAACGCTCCCCAGGAAATTCGACGACTCTGCAATGGCCGGGATATTTAATTAAGTAGCTAAACCACTGACATTGTCAGTGGTGGGGTGTGGGGGCGGAGGCCCCACTCCTTATATGCCCACCAACATTGTTGGTGGTTATAAAATAATCCCTCCGTTTCAAAGCCACCGACAAGGTCGGTGGTAGTTTACTTCAAATGCGTATGTATCACTTTGTAATGTTTTCAAAGGTGATCCAATGCTCCTAGGTCCGTCACCTTAAGTTTGAGCGAGAAGAACCCCCGTCAGATATGCAAAGATCCAAACCAGCAGTAGATACCCACGGGCTTACCCGTAGGTATCTACTGAACCGCCACTTAATAAGGCATCCCTGCATTCTTTGCAAATACTGTACATGTTGCCTTTGACATCTATAACAAGGTATTCAAGTAATTTGTGTTCATTACATGCATCGCAATCATACCTGATCTTATTCATTAGCTTTGTTATGAGCGATATTTCCATTGTCTGACCCTTCCAAGTAGTTTTTGCCAATAACAAAACACGGATAGTTTTGTAATATAGAATCGGTCACTTTATATGGTCTTCCGCCCCTCATGGAGCAGAATTTTGGCACATCGATAGCGAGTAGATTACCCAAAATATCAGTCGGCTTCCGGGTATTTAGCCTCAGATATGCCAATTTTTCACGGTGTTGAGGTCTACCTTCGAAGTTTCCGATATGTCAAAGAAACCCCAGGATTTCCTGACAAAGCTTAAAATATCTATTTCGGAATATTTACTGAAAAATTCCTAATCCTGAGGAAGCTTCTCCACATAGGATGGGAATATTTACACCAAAACATTCCCGCTGTTCATCTTCATCGTGAACAGACTGCTTTTATCATTTTTCCAACACACGTAGTCGTTGACGATGTCCTCTGATTCCACCATCTGGTCGAATGTCAGATTTTCCTCTGTTATAGAATGCTTGGACTTCTCGGAATCAAATGTGCCTCCATATTTCCTGCAAATCTCATTCGCAAAAGCTGGCTGAAGCTCCCTATGAAGTTCCTTTCCCACCCATAACATGTAATTCTCGCCAATGAGGATTGCATCTTTGGAAATCAGCAAGAAATCAGTGCGTATGCCCTTTGGCGTATTTGCTATCTCATTCCTGAAATCGGAAAGGTACCGTTTCCCCTGTATGTTGTACAGCTTTTTCAGCAAGCCCGGGGGTTCGCCCCAGGCATGTTGGACATAAAGAAAAATTATGGTCATAGAAATAACAAATATATTAATAAATCTTTTCCCGGCATTCATAATTTCCTCCTATCCATCCTTAAGCACGGAGTTTTATTGTTTGACCTCTCCGTCACCGGCTCTTTCCACGCTTCTGCCGCTCTCAATTCTTAGATGATGCTCTAATGCTTGTTGCTGTCCTTTCTCCACCATTTCCTTATGATTTGAGTACGTCAGATTCTCAAGAATTTCTAATCGACCGCAAAGTTCCACGGTGTTTACCCATGGGTGAATGCGTCCCGGAGCGAAGCGGAGGAAGTCCAGCGAAGCCGGTCAGGCGGAGCTTGTACTCCGGTAAAGTACCACGGGCTTGCCCGTGGTTATCTATTTACTTATTTAGGGCTTCCAAATCCCTCTTTTGTAGCTCTTTCGGTCGCTTTCTCATTGTTTATGAGTCCGCTCGCAGTGCCGGCAAGTCCCTCTAAGGCAGCTCCTGCCGCCAAAGCACGTCCATTGCAAGTAATGGCAAACATTAAACAATCATGAGCTTATGCATTCGATCCTCCTTTGGGCATTATATTCAACTGGTTCAGAGCAACTTATTGTTTGCCGGTCTTTTACTGTGACGGCTAAACAAAGTCTGTGGACAAATATACTACTCACAGTTAATTCCACTATCTTAATTAACACATATATGTGGTACATGTCAACAAAAAGCACATTTAATGGGTTTATAGCAGGAAGAAATCTGCCTATAATCCTCACGAGGAGAGAAGTCCATGGATAATACTCTAAAAAAGGGACTCGGCAAGAAAATAAGGTACTTCAGGAAGTTAGAGGGGTTGACCCAGGAAACTCTGGGAGAAAAGGCTGGCATCAGTTATAAGTTTATCGGAGAAATAGAGAGGGGCGAAGTCAATCCCAGCGTAGACTCTCTTATCTCTATAGCGAATGCCCTATCCGTTAAAGTGAAGAATCTATTTCCAAGTGAAACAGATGTGACCACTCAATTATCGCCCGAAGATATCGAGATCATAAAGAAGGCCCTCAAGCTTCTGAATAAATTGTTTTCGAAAGTTTAAGCTTAGATTATCGAAAGATCGGCAATCTGCTTACGGTTCCATCTGTATTTTCTTTATTTCAGCAAGGGGCGAACATTCGCCCAGACCTCCATAAAAGAGTGACTCAGAGGCATGAGACAAGCTGATTTTAATCAATTCCGAGGGGTGACAACAGGAATCAAAATCTATTATGTGCAATACGTCATAATTCTATGTTCATTTGAAATGCAAGTTTCTCTTTTAAGATCATGAAAGATATCGATAGCAGAAGGTGTTTCTGGGTAAAAATAGCAAATAAAGAAGGTTTGAAACTGAAAATGACTCTCAATCCGTAGTCAAACTTTTGGATGATATGTTTCGGGTGCTTATTATAGTGAGAAGGTTAGATGCATCCGAAATGACCAGGATTGTCCATTGCTATACCACAAATGCAAAGAACTACTTTAAAGGCAGATAAAACTAATCTACAAGAATCATTGTTATAATTTCAAAATATTTCAAAATCCATCACTACCGAAATATGCGCAGAAGAAGTTTTACCAGCAGCACCTGTTTAAGACATTTGATATCCCATTAAATGCATAGTTTCAGAACATCACGGACTGATAACCATAAAATACCCAAATCCTGCTTCTTTGAAAGGTTTTGCGCATATGACTGCTATAACTAGCAGATAAATGCATTTTTGGGGTCGACAAATAGCTTCGTTATATTGAAAGTGTCAATGTGCTAACAACAAAGAAATTATACTTAAAGTTTCGGTATAAAGTGCATTGCAATGCAGTCGTAAAAGAAGTTGCCATTGAAAATTCTGCTGTGAGATTCGATCAGACTATTGCATTTCTCGCGATATGCTATGGACCATACTGAGACAATTGGTTATGAGGCATTAGGTGAAGACAATTTTTACTGCCAATACCTGATGCATGTTGCAGAAATAATTATCGATAACTTACATTATTACCTGTTATTCTTTATGAGATACTAATGCACAGCAGAGTTCCACGGTGTTTACCCGTGGGTGAATGCTACCCGGAGCGAAGCGGAGGCAGTCCGGCAGAGCCGGTCAAGCGAAGCTTGTACTCCGGTAAAGTACCACGGGCTTGCCCGTGGGTATCTATGAGAGTCATAAGTAAGAAGAATACATGATGGTTGTAAAAAATCTATTTAAACTAACCTGTTACGAGCATCTCATGTTTCATTGCAAATGACCTTATTAGTATCTCATATTGGTACTTATGTTGTACAGTTACAGCTTGACAAAACTCTTAATCTTAAAAAGAAGAATGCCTTTTTATTTGTGACTTCCCTTGGCCGATATTCTATGTGGAGTCATTCAAATCTGTCCACTCTGACCGCTGTAAATTTGTAGCTGTAGGTGTCAGTATATTTGTCCCTCGGACCACCGGTGAGGATATTGACAAGGTATTCAGGGTCATGAAATGAAGCGAAAACTGTACCTTCCAGGATCGAGGCATCCGACCTAATAGGTATGACGATGGAACCCCTTCGGGATGACAGCCGCACATTTTGGCCGTTCCTGAACTGCAAGCGCTCAATATCTAGGGGGTTCATGTCAAGGCATTCCTCCGTACCGGCTGCTGTTTCGGTACGCCTTGTCTGTGCGGAATTATTAAAGTGGTAAAGCCTTCTGCCGGTTATAAGCACAATTGGATACTCTTCCGTCAGTTTTTCCGATGGCTCACGATATGGAATGGCGTGAAAGGTTGCCTTACCGGAAGGAAAAATATTATTTATGTACAACCTTTCTGTTCCGGGATGGAACTCATTTGTGCATGGCCACTGAAGGCCCTTTCTCCCCAGTCTTTGATGAGAGATCCCCCTGAAATAATAGGTTAGCGAAGCCATTTCATCATATATTTCCGCTGGGGTTTTAAAATTTGTTCTCAGACCAAACGCGTTTGATAGTTCAAGAAATATCTCCCAGTCTGCTTTCGAGGAGCCGACGGGCTGAATTGCCTTTCTGAGGAGTCTCACTCGCCTCTCTGTGTTGGTGAACGTGCCCTCTTTTTCTGCAAAAGAAGCTGCGGGAAGAATAACATGTGCGTAAAGTGCGGTTTCCGTGAAAAAGAGGTCCTGGTAAACCATGAATTCTAAGGACTCCAGTGCCTTTCTGATATTCAGGGTATCACCATGGGTATGAGCCGGGTCTTCACCCCAGATGTAGAGGGCCTTTATCTTGCCTTCCCTTGCTGCCTCCATCATGCGGGCTGAGTTCAGGCCAACCTGTTTCGGAATGCGTGCACCCCACTGATCAGAGAATTTCCGACGCGTGTCTGCATCGGTAACGTGTTGATATCCGGGAAGTACATTAGGGTAACAACCCATATCACATGCGCCCTGCACATTGTTCTGTCCTCTGAGACATAACACTCCTGTCCCGGGAATACCGATATTGCCGGTGGCAAGAGCCAGGTTTATAAGGGCAAGCATACCTTCCGTTCCATATTCATGTTCATCAACACCAAGACCGCTGACAATAATGGCTCTTCTGCTGCTGCCGTACATTCTCGCAGCCTTTATAATTAGCTCTTTTGGCACCCCTGTAATCATTTCAACATCTTCGAGGACCAATGAGGATGCCATCTCTATCGTCTTTTCCCAGTCCCGCGTGTGCTTTTCAATGAATTCGCTATAGAAGAGATTCTCCTCAATTATTACCCTCAGTATACCGTTTAAAAGAGCGATAAGGCTGTCTGGTCTTAGTTGAAGATGCAGGTTAGCCTCCTCGACAAGAGGGATTCTTCTGGGATCTATCACGATCAGTCGTGTCCCTACAGACTTTGCCCACTTGACATGAAGAGAGACGATCGGATGAGATTCTGTCGTATTCGATCCGACCACCAGGATAGCATCGGAATATGCGAAATCCGTAAAAGAAGAGGTGGAAGCTCCTATGCCAAGCGCCCTGCCCAGGGCGACTGCTGCGGGAGCGTGTCAAAGCCGCGCACAGTTATCAATATTGTTAGTCCCCAAGGCCGCGCGCATCATCCTCTGGAACAAATAATTGTCTTCATTTGTAGCCCTTGCGGAGCCCATCCCACCGATTGCTTCTGATCCATATCGTTCTTTTATTGCAAGGAGTCTTTCCTTAATTGTGGAGAATGCCTCTTCCCATGAGGCTTCCCTAAATATTCCGTTTTCCTTGATGAGCGGCATTTTAAGCCTGTCGGGGTGATGAATGAAGGGGAACCCGAATCTTCCTTTTACGCATAAATTACCCCTTCCTACCGGATCAAGATCATCTGTTGTGACACCAATTATCTTTTCGTCCTTCACATCAAGATAGATGCCGCATCCGGTGCCGCAATAGGTGCAGACGCTTCTGACCCTTCTGTCGGGTTTCTCTCGGTATATTTGTATAATAGCTCCGGTGGGGCAAACCACGGCACATTGGCCGCACATTTCGCATGTTTTGTCAAAGACTATCTTCTCTATTTCAGGCGATAGAACGGGATGCCGGAGAGCGCCGACTTTCCTGATTTCTGCACAGACCTTGACACATTTCCCGCAGCGAATGCATTTATCGAGATTAATCTTCAGCTTCTGGTCTACCACCTCTTCATGAGGTTTCTCTTCAGACGTAAAAAGAGGAGGTTCGATTCCGACTTGTCGGGCAAGTTCAAGAAGACCGCAAAATTCGTATTGAGGACACGTCGCACAATTTCCCCTATGACCTTTAAGGATAGCGGTAACTCTCTTTTTCCTTGCCTCTCTTGCTTTTTCGGAATCGGTTTCAATAAGCATTCCGTGTTCGACCTTAGTGGTGCACGCAGGCTTAAGTCTTCCATTAATTTCAACAAAGCAGACCTTGCAGTGACCCGATATGCTTAGGTTCGGGTCATAGCATAGGGTAGGAATAAGGATACGGTTCCTCTTCGCAGCATTGAGAACCGATTCTCCAGTGATAAATCCGATTTTTTTCCCGTTAATGGTTATTAGTCTATTCTGAAATGGCATCTAATAGGAATCTCCTTATTGAAGGGATATAGCTGCCAATTAGCCTTCACGCCTCTTAAAGGGAAAACTATAGAGACAAAAATATTCTTGAAACAGCTTCATCCATTTCATATGCAATACTTTTTAATTTTGTAAAACAGTGTTATAATAACATGCGTTATGCAAAATTGTCAGAACGGATGGATAAGGGGCATGAAAATTAAATCGAAGTTCTGGATTGAGGTAGGCGGAAGCCCTGTATTCGGCAGGGGAAAGAGATGCCTGCTAGAAGCCATCGACAAATGCGGTTCGATAAACCAGGCTGCAAAGGAGATAAAAATGTCTTACAGAAAGGCTTGGGGCCACTTAAATGCTATGGAAGGGAGGCTCGGAATAAAACTAATTGAGCGCAAGGCAGGCGGTAAGGACGGAGGAGGAGCGGCCCTTACAGAAAATGCAAGAAATTTTTTAAAGAAATATAGGCAACTGGAGAGAGGTTTGCAACATACCGTCGACGAAAGGTTTAAGAAAATATTCGAGGGGAAAAAGTTATAGCAAAGTTTTATGCCCAATCTTACTTCTGCTCTGACGGTATGAACAATTAAGAAGCGGATAGGCCGGTGCCGCGGGGAGGATTTCCTTATGGGTGTAATTTATTAGAGAGTTCAGCAAAGGAGAAAAACGGAGATGAGTAACAAAACCATGAACGAAAAAGGATTTATTCTTGCGATGTTTGTTCTAGGTTCTATTTGCGGATTAGTAGAGGTTATTGGTAAAGGTATTCTGCATCAATTGGATCTCCATCTTTCAGGCTTACTAATTGGACTTGACAGTATTTTGATAGGAATCGGACTGGCAATGTACAAGAATCCTTTAATGATAATTGGAATGGGTTTTATTGCGTGTATATACAAGCAATTAGTTGTGCCTATTCACGGCATTTCTTTTATGTGTGAGGCAAATGCGTGCCTGGCGGTTATGCTCGAATATGGTTCGCTCGCAGGTATTTCCGCTTTTACCCTAAACGGAATGGGTAAAAATAAGAGTTCCAGGATATTCACCGGGGGTGCAGGAGTCTTGCTTGGGGCAATCATTTATTATTTCGCAGGGATGCGAGTGAATCCATGTCCATATATGTTGACTTTTAACTCGCCTGGAGGATTCACGGCCTTTATTGCTAAGGAGGGTTTAATATGGGCATCATTTACGGCTATTTTATTCACACTTGGATGGTCAGTTGGAGAAAGATTCAGTGACAAGCCATCTATTTTAATGAAAGAGAATGCCCATCTTTATTATCTAAAGTCTGCTCTCGTAATAGTTATCTGTCTTATCGCGTCTGGAATGTTCATTTCTGTACAGGGTTGATATGGGAATCATTCTTGTTACGGGAAAAGTCAATTCCGGAAAAACGACCCTAATGGAGAAAATGGTCGAACAGGAAAGCCTACGAGGAAAGTTTCCTGCTGGAATTATTGCTCACGGTGTATTTAAAGAGAGTGAAAAAATAGGATTTAATATAACAGATTTATCTATAGGAAAATCAATACCGCTTGCAAGGGTGGGTAATGACAGCACATATGGATTTTCGGTAGGCAGGTTCGTCTTTTTAAATGAAAGTCTTAATTTTGCGAAAAATGCACTCCTGAATTTCAGACTTAACGGTGTGGTATTTTTGGACGAAGTGGGACCACTAGAGCTAAAAGGCAAAGGATATGCAGAATGTCTTGATAAATTACTGGGATCTGATATTAATAGACTTTATATATCGGTTCGCGAGGAATGCTTGGCGAGAGTCAGGCAAATGTTTCTATTACCAAGGCCAACTAGGATTATAGAAACAGAAAAGTTATGTTGCGATATGCTCAATAAAACTGCTCTGACAAATAGATTTCAAAAGTATATGTGAATAATGAACGAGATATCTTTTGACATCGAAGAGTACATAGACCGTGTTCAATCCTTTCACGGTCATCTATCCCCAGGGGTTATTATTGGAGGGTTTATGGTGTATGTCGTCCAAGTACGCATACCGGAGGGGAGACTTTATAATGCTATTTGTGAAACCCCAAAGTGTCTGCCCGATGCCATTCAACTTCTGACGCCGTGCACGGTCGGAAATGGCCGACTAAGGATTATTAATATCGGACGTTTTGCCTTAAGCCTCTATGATAAGTATCAAGGAAATGGATTCAGGGTGTTTCTTGATCTGAATAAGCTAGAACACTGGACAGAGATCAAAGCATGGTTCTTTAGACTCAAACCGAAAGCTGAGCAAAACCACGACTGTCTTATGACTCAGATCATAGCATCGGGGGAAAGGCTGTGCGGAGTACACCCCATTCAGGTGCACCCTCGATTTCTTGAACGACAAAGGAAAGGAAGGATTGTGCTTTGTCCGTCATGTGAGGAAGCCTATCCGGTGCAGAATGGCAACATATGCCAGGCATGTCAGGAGCCATCCCCTTATCTCATTCCTGAATGTTTAGAAAAAGCTGAATGAGTTTGTGCATTGTGAATTTCGTGAAGAACTTTACGCCGAGGACTGTTGCGACGGGGTATCTATTTCTATGTGGCGTTAAGAAAAATGGTATGCGTAGTATGGGACGAATGTCACACAGATTTCCTGAGAGTACTGAGAGGCAAACATCCTTCCTAAAACAAATATATTTTAAATCTACAAGAATCGCGCATAGTAGGAATGGCAATATTGATTGATTAAACAAAGGAGCCAATCTTTTTGCTATGCTCTACAAAGTAAAGTTTGAATTTTCAATATTCATAATGAAGATAACTTTTTTTCATTTGAAATCCGATAAACATCACAGCTACACTTTTATTGATGTCTGAATAGAACCAAGATAGAAAGAGAATGGAAAAATCAGATAAAAGAAGACACAAAAGAGAAGATATGGTGAAAGCCATGGAGTGTACATCATATCAACAATCAAATCAGCTGATAGAGTTTGATAGCTTTGTTACCAATATCAGCCAATCAGGGATATGTCTTGTAACGACAGAGGCTCTCAAAAATGGGCAAGAAATAATAATAAAGAATCATGTTTTGCCATATCCCCGACCTGCAACTGTCCGTTGGAGTAAAGATTATAATGGTCTCTATTACAGATACGGACTCGAATATCAATAATATTTTATTATGCATAAAGGAGGTAAAATGATTAAAAAGACAGGAACTGTAATAGCAGTGCTCGCGATTTTTAGCTTCTTCTTCACTTTTGTCTCATTTGCACAAATGGGTCCGATGTGGAAAGGAAGTGGTGGCTGGGGCATGGGTACGCAATATAGCAAAATGTATAATCCTAAAGCTGTTGAGACTATAACTGGGGAAGTAGTTAGCGTGGATAAAATCACACCAATGAAAGGGATGTCCCGAGGTATGCATATAATACTGAAAACAGCCAAGGAAACTATTTCCGTTCATCTGGGTCCTGACTGGTACCTTGAAAATCAAGATATTAAGATTGAGCCAAGAGACAAAGTTGAAGTGAAGGGCTCAAGGCTTTCCTTTCAGGGTAACCCTGCCATTATTGCAGCCGAGATAAAGAAAGGCAATGAAATACTGAAACTTCGGGATGAAAAAGGGTTCCCTGTTTGGAGCGGTTGGAGACGTCGCTAAATTAATTAGACCCCATCCAATTACACCCCTTTAAGATAAAAAATGCACAATTTCCTTTTAGCCCACATAATTCATAAATTGTTTGCACATAATATTTTTCGTGGTTTTTTGAGTCAAATGCAGGCGATAGAAGACAAACGCGGAACCGTTTTATGTGCAAGTCATGAGTTGATCTTGTAAACTCAGACGGGAGAGGGCTTCATGGATGTTTTTGAACGCACTTCACCATTGAAGCTATTTTGTGTGATAGGTTTTTGGCAAGAAAATGCTCAGGACGTATCAGCAGCAAGCCGATGGTGAACGAGTTCAAAAATATTCTTCCAAGGATACCCACTGGCCAGGCGAAACCAGACCCGTCGAGCCGTCTGGATTACCTGGCCTCCTATCTTAAGAAGCCGTAGCCTTAATTGCTGGATCTGCATAGAGGCAAATTCTGTTTTCCGAAGAGCTTCCCTGAGTCTCAGCACAAGCCAGTAGGCTGCCATATGCAGGAAGAGCCGGAACTGATTTGCCACAAAGCGGTGGCAACTTAGCCGGTCAGCTTTCAGGCCATTCTTAAACTCATCAATTCGTACTTCACAAGTTCCGCCACGCTCGGTGTAAAACTCATAGAGTTCTTTTGGTTCATGGGAGAGATTGGTTACAACAAAACGACTATTTGGCCCCTGTGTCAGCCACTTGGCCTTCATAATAACCCGCCGCTCTTTCTCCCAACTCCCTGCCTTATACCTTCCCCCTTTAAATATCCTCTGCTTTTGCCCGGTCTTTATATACTGCGTATGCGCTTCCTCCAGAAGGGCTTTGATCATCCGCTCCAGTACGTCATTACGGATCAGCCCGATCACATACTTGAGCTTCTCTTCTTCACAATATTCGTACATATCAGGTACTGCAAAACCAGCATCCCCACGGATGATAATCTCTGCTTTCGGAAACGCCTTCTTTACTTTCGGAATGATCCGCTTGAGGATCGATACTGCTCCGTAACTGGCGTGTCTGTTGCCAGCCCGAAGCGCCGCCGTTATCAGTTCCCCTGTGTCAGCATCATAGATTACCAGCGGATGATACATATACTGATCGTAGTAGCCATGGAAAAATGTCAATTGCTGATCGCCATATGTGGGATAGTCCGTCCCGTCAAGATCCAATATAATCCTTTTGGGCTTCCGCCTCCGGTTCCGACGAATATAGAGATCAATAAAATGTTCTCCTATCTTATATAAATCCTTATTGGCAATTGAGTTTTCAAGTCGAGACAAGGTAGGCTGTGAGCCAAGGTCTTCGTCGGTCAACTTCCGCCCACAGGCCGTCTTCAGAGCCGGGTCTTTCCTTACTACGTTTGCATCATTACAGTCTTCATATCCTGCAACTATCTGGTATGTCCGCTGACGTATCAATGTCTCCAAATCATGGGCGGTGTAACGATTATCTCTTCGGTCTGTAATACTTCTTGCGACTCCTTTTATCAACTGCAAAGCATTGTCTGCTTGCCTCACCAGTAATAATCCCGCATCAGACGTTATCTCTCCGTCTTTAAAATCTACCGTTACTTTTTGTCTCTTTATGAATGAAAAGGTGAGCTGTTTTGTGATACACTCTGTCATATAGCCAACCATCCTTTCTTTGGTTTTTTGATATCGCAAACTCAATAATACCAAAGGTCTTAAGGTTGTTGGCTATTTTATTTAAAAGAATTTACGAATAATCTGGGTTAGCAGAATAAGAGAAGGGATAGCTTGAAGGGGCTGCACTCATAGGATGGAGAAATACACCGTCTCGGATTCTTCCTCCTACCAACAAATGTGGTATAAAAATAGCAAGAGAGGTAAGGCAGGAGAACTCACTACTTCCCGGGTCAAAGAACCATGACTACAGTCTGTTCCCTGCCTCCCTGAGCCATGATAAGATGATTGGGCCAACAAAGAGCCCTTGTCACGCGGGAGGATTGGTAGGGAGGCACACCCTGTCTTATCGGAAAAGAAGCCGAGGAGGTGGGGCGGGCGATGACAAAGCTTTTTGTGGGAATTGATATTACTAAGGACACGTCTTCAGCACAAGGGATTGACAGCGGAGGGAGAGGGTGTTTTTCACTGACAGTTCCGATGGATTCCAGTGGGTTTATGGAACTGTGGACCGCAATTATGTTACATTGTAAAAACCTATCTGAAGTCATCATAGCTGTTGAATCGACCGCATGTTATCACATCAACCTATTTTCCTTTTTCACGGCAAAGGGCGTCAATACAGTTGTAATCAACCCGTTGCTCATCTCTAACTTTGCCAAGCTCTCGCTGAGGAAGACAAAGACCGACAAGAAAGATGCTATGACGATTGCCCAGTTTCTTCTGACGCACAGGGATACCATTTACCATCTTTCCTTATCTCAGGATCTTCAGGATTTCAGGGATATTGCAAGGGAAAGGGAATCAGTGAGCCATATGATCTCAGCCCATAAGGTGGAGGTGAAGAGAATCCTTCAGACCACGTTCCCGGAGCTTGAGAATCTATGTAATATCACCACTAGGGTCATGCTTGATTTCATACAAGAGTTTCCTTCTGCCCATCTGGTGAAAGCTGCAAAGCCCAGGGCAATACAAAAGGTATTGAAGAGGAAAGGAGTGGATAACAAGGTTAACCTATACTGCAGAAGACCTTATACAGGCAGCACGAAGCTCGGTTGCAACGATAAGCCCTGCCAAGGAGCTTATCGTCAAAGGGAAGGTAGCCACACTAAAGTATTTACAGCAAAGGCATTATGAACTTACTGCTGTCCTAACTGATTACTGCAAATCAGCCATGCTGGAAGATCTTGAGATCATAACCTCGATCGATGGTATCAGTACCGGTACGGCAACGACCTTCCTTGCTGAGATAGGATGCATCGGCAACTATGCCTCGCACAGAAATCTCATTGCCTTCGCTGGTATTGATCCTACTGTGTACCAGTCTGGAAAGTTTCAAGGGGCAAGCAGGATATCGAAACGGGGAAACCGCCATCTCAAAAGGGTTATCTGGCTTATGACAATAAACGTTATACAGCACAACAGCATCTTTAAGAACTACTTTTTGAAAAAAAGAAAAGAAGGTCAGCCGTTCAAAAAAGCAGTCTTTGCTACAGCACACAAGCTGATGCGAGTGATCTTTGCAATGCTTTCACAAAGAACGATGTTTAAGAAGGCTTGTGCATAGATGACTGAAGTTAACAAACAACAGTTGCTACAATATTGAATATATCAAGCATAATTAGATACTATTAACGATACATAAATGAAAGACGAAAAGAAGACAAAAAAACAACTTATCACTGAACTCATCGAATTGCGCCGGAAGATAGCAAAATTTGAAGAGGATGAGGAACGCAGGCAATTAAAAAAGGTTAGGCGGAATAGCGAGGAACGATTTCGTGACCTTCTGGAATATATCCCTGAATCTATACAAGGTTATACCACTGATGGGACTGTTTTTTACTGGAACAAAGCAAGTGAGCAAATATACGGATATACCTCAGAAGAGGCAATAGGAAAAAACCTTGGGTATCTGATTGTCCCTCCAGATTTGAAACAGGCTTTTCAAGAATGCCTCACGATAGGGAAGAAGATTACGAAATCCGGAGAGTTTTTCCCCGCTGGAGAATTGTACTTACTTCATAAGAAGGGACATTTTGTCCCAGTGTATTCGATTCATACGGCAGTCTATTGTGGTAGAAATGAACCCTTACTTTTTTGTATTGATGTGGATTTATCTCCAATGAAGAAGGCTGAGATATCGTTACAGGAGAGTGAAGAAAAATATCGTTCCCTGGTTGAGTCCTCAGAAGATTACATATATTTAGTAGATAGAAATTATAAGTATCTATTCATGAATAAAAAACATATATCAAGGTTAGGTCTGTCAGATTATGAATATCTGGGCCGCTCATTTGGCGATATTCATTCAGCTGATGAAACAAAATGGTTCATTGAAAAAGCTGAAGTTGTATTGAATACAGGCAATTCGATTAGTTATGAACATAGAAGCTTAAGAGATGGTCGATATTTTCTTCTCATGTTAAGCCCCGTTAAAAAAAATGCGAAAGTTATTGCAGTCACAGTTGTCTCTAAAGACATCACCGAGTATAAAGAAATGGAAGAGGCATTACGTGCTTTGTCAATCACTGATGAGCTTACGGCTCTTTTCAACCGGAGGGGATTTTTTACCTTAACGGAACAATTTTTAAAGCTTGCCAGACGTCAAAAGCAAGGGATATACATGCTTTATGCTGACATAGATAATCTCAAGGAAATTAACGATACATTTGGTCACAAAGAGGGTGACATAGCGTTAATTGAAACCGCTGATATTCTCAAACAGAATTACCGAGAATCGGATATTATTGCCCGCATTGGTGGGGATGAGTTTGTCATTATTCCGATTGGAACTGCCAGGGATAACATCGATATAATTACTTCTCGTTTTGAAAAAAGTATTGAGATTTATAACTCAAAAAGCAATCGTGAATACAAGCTCTCATTAAGTTATGGCTTAGCCTACTATGACCCAGTAAATCCTTGCTCTATTGATGAATTGTTGAGTCAAGCCGATAAAACAATGTATGAGCATAAAAACCATAAGAAGAAGTCATAGTGCAAGGTGTTATTTCCCCAAACATCTCTCTTTTGCCAAAATGGAAATTACTTCAACTTAACTCTGTAGCGTGAATATTTGTATTCTTCAATAATTATTTTTGCACCACACTGAGACCTTGTATCATTGATAATAAAGGTGTTCCCTTTGGGACGAAAGATGCACAATGACTGTTCGTATCCCTGAACCAAAACTACTTCCCGCAGAACTAAACCGCTTGCGCGGTGGTAATGTGTCCTGTCGTTTATTTGAATTAGATAGAGGTTTTCCTGCTTTTTAGAAGTTATTCCCTGAATTGCCTATTGTTGCTTAGTCTCAACCTTTTTACAATCTCCTTTGTTTCACCGTTGGCATAAGTCGGCGCATATCGATTCAAAGGAGATTGTATCATGAACACATTAAGAGAAAAGATGTTGGCAGAGCTTCAGTTGAGAGGCATAACACCGAGGACCCAGACTGCATATCTGAGAGAGATCGCCAAGTTAGAAAACTATTTCAACAAGTCGCCCGAGGAATTAGGAGAAGAAGAAGTGAAGGAGTACCTCGTCCATATGCTGGAAGATAGGGGATTGTCATCGGGGACGTATAAATACTATGCTGCCGGGATCAAGTTTCTCTATAGAACAACGCTGAACCGCGGGGAGGTTGTCGAAAAGATCAAATATCCGAAGGCCAAAATAAAGCTTCCGGTGGCCCTGGATCTGTCTGAGGTGAGGACGATGCTTTCCGTCATGGAGAATCTCAAGCACCGGGCTGTCCTGACGATCACCTATTCCGCAGGTCTCAGGGTCAGCGAGACGGCGCACCTTAAGGTAACCGATATCGACAGCAAGCGGATGATGGTGCGAGTGCGGCAGGGCAAAGGGGGCAAGGACCGCTACACCATCCTGTCTAAGACCACTCTTGAATGTCTCAGGGAATACTGGAGAGCATACCGCCCAAAAGATTGGTTATTCGAAGGGCAGAAAGAAGGCTCCCATATCTGCTACACCTCGATAAGGAATATATTCGTTGAAGCCAAGGAGCGCGCCGGCATAACAAAACCTGTGGGGCCACATTCTCTCAGGCACGCTTTTGCGACCCATTTGATTGAAGCGGGGACCAGCCTGCATCATGTTCAGTTCCTGCTGGGTCACAAGTCCCCCAAGACCACGACCGTTTATCTTCATGTAAGCAAGATGAACCTCGCGCAGGTCTCCAGTCCCCTCGATAGTATACCCGAAGAGCTCTAAAGCTTTAAGCGGTATCTTCGATGCGGACGTCTCAGGGCGTCGAGGTGGCCGATATCTTCCGTCAGTACGGTGAAGACTATCGAAGGTCCCACTGGATGCCTCTTCATCATCGGCGCGCCATGCGTGCCATCGAGGTATGCAGGACTTCCACCCTTGGCGGGCATAGGTATAAGTACAGCTGCGGCCACGTGGACATATCCTATAACTCCTGCCGGAACCGCCACTGTCCAAAATGCCAGACCCTGCAGAAAGAGAGGTGGATCGAGGCCAGGTGTGAAGACCTATTGCCGATTCAATACTTCCATGTCGTCTTCACCATACCATCAGAGTTAAATCCCCTGGTGATAATGAACCAAAGGGTTATGTACAATATCCTGTTCCGCTCGGTCTCCGAGACGCTTATGGAACTCTCCAATAATCCGAAGCATCTCGGGGCACACACTGGGTTTATCGGCATCCTGCACACCTGGGGACAAAACCTTATGGATCATCCTCATATTCACTGCGTTGTACCCGGCGGCGGACTGTCTCCCGACGGAAGCCGCTGGGTATCATGCAGGAAGAGGTTTTTCATCCCGGTGAGGGTCATGTCCTCATTGTTCAAAGGTAAGTTTCTTGATTACCTTAAAAGCAGTTTTGAATCAGGCGAGTTTATATTCCCCGGCGGCATCCATCATCTCAATGCCCCCAGAACTTTTGAGGTGTTCAGAGGACAGTTCTACCATAAGAAATGGGTTGTCTACTGCAAACCACCTTTCGATGGCGCCGAAGGCGTGCTCAAGTACCTGGGCAGATATACCCACAGGATCGCTATCAGCAATAATCGTATCCTCACAGTTCAGGATGGCAATGTCTCCTTCCGTTGGAGGGACTATGCAAATGGTGATGAACAAAAGACTATGACGCTCAAGTCTGATGAGTTCATCAGAAGGTTCCTTCTCCATGTGCTTCCCCATCGATATGTGCGCATCAGGCACTTCGGGCTCCTGGCAAACAGAAGCCGTAAAGACAATATTGCCCTGTGTCGTGAGCTCATCGATAGTTGTGAAACCGTAACAAAAGAAAAAGACAAACCAGAGACCTGGCAGGATCAATTGCTCCGAATATGCGGTATCGATATCAATACTTGTCCCGTTTGCAAAAAAGGCACGATGGTCATGGTCGAGCTTCTACTTCCTTCCAGGTGCAACGGCCCTCCGGATCAAGACTCATGAACACCATCGACAACACAAAAATCGTGTCTGCATCAACCTGCGAAAACAGCTTTCTGTTTCGCTCTATTCTGCTATTGTCTAAAATTACCCTTTTGGACGCTATCCCTTCGCAATGGTGCCAATCTCAATTTCTATTTTTGTCTCCGGATAATCTCATGCGGACCAAAAGAAGGCAGACCTGCTGTACATTGTATCCACTTCGATAAAGTTCGTTCCGAGAGAATTTATCTAATCCCCATATCTGGCGCAGCGGCTTAGTTCTTCACACGTCATTCCGCAACTTCGCAGCGGAATGACGCTTATTCGAAGTCTTGTTTTATAAGTCTCAGCCTTCAATACAAAATTACAAGTTGTACCCGATTGAAATTTCTTTACCCCCTACCTAGGTAGGATTGATTTTTTTATTATATTTATTAATAATTATTATAGATAAGGAATATAGCTTGGAAGAGCAAAATATTATCGAGTCATTTAGCAATATCGAAAATATCCTATCTATGGGTCCCGCCGCTGATACCATAATAAATCAAAAGAGGATTCTCGTTGTTGACGATGACGAATCGTTGCTGGATACTTTAAACAAGGGACTCTCATTGCATGGATATTGTTGTGAAGCAACTACAAGTGCTGCATCAGCTCTTGAAATCATTAAAAATATCTCTTTTGATATCATGATAGTGGATATTGTTTTGCCTGGTATTAACGGTCTTGAATTGACAGAAAAGGTAAAAAGAATTAGACCCGAAATGATAATTATTGTAATAACAGGATATATTGACAATTTCCCCTACGATAAAGCTATTGTAGCTGGAGCTTCAGATTTTATAAAAAAGCCTTTTACTTTAAAAGAGCTTATTACAAGGATAAAACACGTTGAAATGTGTGAAAAACTGTTCATGAGCGAAAAAGAAGTCCAAAGAGGAATAAAGGAACTTCAAGAATTTTATGATATTGCGATAGGTAGAGAATTAAGGATGAAGGATCTAAAGGTAAAAATGGAGAAGTTTAAGGAAGAAATAGTAACCCTGAAGCAAGAATTGAGAAAATATGAAAAGCAATAAAAAACCAATCTCTCGATATTATCTGCAATGCGTATTTCAACCGTTAATTATTAACTTTTGGCATTGCTTCATAGTGAGCGCAGTCCATATAGAAATCAATGGATCAAAACCAGATAAGCGTCATAGGATGAAGAAAGTCCAATGTCTCAAGTTCTTCATACTGTCTTTGTCTTGGCACCATAGTATAATCAGGCAGATAATGAACAGTATTTTTTAGTCAGGGGAAGAATATTTGGCAATAATAGTCATTTTAGCAATTTCTATCCTTTTGCAATTAATAGCAGCATTTTTGGCTTTAAAACTGATCATTATTACGGGGAGACGTATAGCATGGATATTGATAGCAGCAGCTATTTCTCTTATGGTCTTTCGTCGCGGTGTCGATTTTGTTTATTTGCTACACAGAGGACCTCAACCATCCCAACCAGAAGATTTAATAACCGAATTAATTGCCCTTGTAATATCTTTCTTACTAGCAATTGGAATAGCTAAAATTGCCCCTATTTTTCTATCAATAAAACGTTCGAAGGAAGCACTGCAAAAAAGTGAAGAGCGTTTGCAACGTCAATTACAGCGTATAACAGCTCTCCGCAAAATAGATATGGCCATTACATCCAGCCTTGACCTTAGAGTTACCCTTCATGTATTTCTCGAACAGGTAACTGATGTGCTGAATGTTGATGCTGCAACCGTGTTACTGTTGAATCCAACCACGTTAAACCTTGAATATGCCGCTGGACGGGGTTTCAATACTAATGCTCTTCAGCATACCTGCCTTCGTATGGGTGAAGGGCATGCAGGCCGTGCTGCGCTCAAACGCCAATTTGTCAGCGTTTCAAATCTGGCTGAGGAGATGAACGCCTTCAGTCGCTCTAAACTTCTATCTGGCGAAGAATTCATCTCCTATTACGCTGTACCGCTTATTACCAAAGGCAATGTAAGGGGTGTCTTGGAAGTATTTCATCGTTCACCGCTTGATTCTTCTCAGAATTGGTGTGATTTTCTAGAAGCTCTTGCAGCACAAGCTGCGATTGCAGTAGATAACTCCTCCTTGTTTGACGACTTGCAGCGTTCGAATATTGAACTGATTATGGCATACGATGCTACGATAGAAGGCTGGTCCCGTGCCCTTGATTACCGTGACAAAGAGACAGAGGGGCATTCTCAGCGGGTTACAGATATAACTATGAAAATAAGTCGCGCTATAGGGATGAACGATATGGAACTAGTGCATGTGAGACGAGGAGCTTTACTTCATGACATAGGTAAGTTAGGTGTTCCGGATAATATTCTTTTTAAACCTGGAAAACTTAACGATGAAGAATGGGAAATTATGAAGAGGCATCCAGTATTGGCCAACGAACTTCTCTCTCCAATCTCTTACCTTCGACCTGCTACTGATATACCTTACTGTCATCACGAGAAATGGGATGGTACAGGTTATCCACGTGGATTAAAAGGAGAAGAAATTCCACTATCTGCACGTATCTTTGCGGTAGTAGATGTATATGATGCATTAAGCTCTGATCGTCCATATCGTCCTGCTTGGACAAAAGAAAAAGTGAAGGAGTATATACAAGAACAGGCAGGAAAACATTTTGACCCGAAAGTGATAGAAGTATTTTTTAAGATTCTTGGTGAATAAAATCACTAACTTTGCTGGTCTGTCAGATGAATTAGCGGAAAGAAGACCTCGATTCAAACAGGATTCAATTATGTAAAATTCTGCAAACTGATATTTTTAAAAAGTGAAGTTGATGAAGAAAGTGATAAAACCTCTGCATACCTGAAAACGTTTGTTGGTGAAATCGCCCCTCTTAATAACTTTCTCCTACCAACAAATGTGGTATAAAAATAGCAAGAGGTAAGGCAGGAGAACTCACTACTTCCTAGGTCAAAGAACCATGACTACAGTCTGTTCCCTGCCTCCCTGAGCCATGATAAGATGATTGGGCCAACAAAGAGCCCTTGTCACGCGGGAGGATTGGTAGGGAGGCACACCCTGTCTTATCGGAAAAGAAGCCGAGGAGGTGGGGCGGGCGATGACAAAGCTTTTTGTGGGAATTGATATTGCTAAGGACACGTCTTCAGCGCAAGGGATTGACAGCGCAGGGAGAGGGTGTTTTTCACTGACAGTTCCGATGGATTCCAGTGGGTTTATGGAGCTGTGGACCGCAATTATGTTACATTGTAAAGACCTGCCTGAAGTCATCGTAGCTGTTGAATCGACCGCATGTTATCACATCAACCTATTTTCCTTTTTCACGGCAAAGGCCGTTGGATGGACAATGTGTTCATAGAACGTCTGTGGTGGAGCGTAAAATATCAAGATGTATATCTGAAAGCTTACAGCTCGATTGCCGAGACCCGGAAGGACCGCAGGGACTATTTTGAGTTCTATAACAGCAAGCGGCGGCATCAGGGCCTTGACCGAAGAACACCGGATGATATTTACTGGAGTACACTACCTTAGATACAGGTAGCGGTATGAAGAACAGCAGCATATCACTTAATAACTGCTTTCAGTTGTCCGAACAATCCCGGCCACCTCTGAGTATCAAACACTATTTATCAAACACAATGATTGACAAACACTGCCATTTTAAATTATCTTAAAAATAGCTTAGACACGAAGTTTAAGAACAAGCCCTTTATATTTTAAATTAAATCGTTAAGAGGCTATGAAGGTTGTCACCAGAAGGTGACGGGATTCGTGGCCTTTTTTGTTTTTAATGTAATAAACAGTCTAAGTCTGAAAAGGGAGGATTATTATGTGTGGTAAACATGGACACAAGCATTCGCATTCCCACAAGCATCTGCATACGCATAAGCATGAATATCCCCATCCTCATGAGGACAAAACGCACACTCATGAGCATAAACATCCGGGGCATGAAAAAGAACTACATACGCACAAAGATATAAAAAAATAGTCTTATGTAGTCTGAAGTGAAAGTGTTTTGAACGAGAGGTTCAGAGCATAATAGTAACAATTTAATACCAAAACAATAAGCCGCGAAGGCACACACCATGAAGGTGTCCTTTTGCGGCTTTTTATTTGGAGGATTCATGGGAGATGCTTTCTGTACACTTGCTGGTGATGTTGCATACTGGGACGGCTATTCCCAATGGTACAAGTTGTGGTTCGAACATAACAATTATCACGATGCGGTGTTGGAAACCCTCATGGAAATGGTAACGCCAGGATGGAAGGTCCTTGACATCGGAGCAGGGAACGGCGTTCTCTCCTTGCCATTATGTGCGATTGGATGCGAGGTCAGCGCTCTCGAACCATCCGCCGGTATGAGAAAACTCCTCAATAAGGAAGCATACAGACGGGGCATTGATTGGATAAGGATCGATAACCGCAGATGGGAAGAATTTCATGATTTCTCTGCTGAATTTAATCTTGTCATAGCGTGCAACAGCCTTCATCTGATGCCTCTGGGGACGGATCATTCATTGAAGAGAATATTTTCGCTTAAACCCATGAATGTCTTTGTAGTAAGCGAGATACCATTGGAGAATTCGAAAAGGCAGATTCTTGGCGATGATTACACCAGAGCATTTGCAAAAAAGAAAGCGATAGAAAGCTCTTTTGCGTATCATTCTATTGCAGAAGCAGTTGAACACTGGTCCTATAAGAACAGGAGGGCGCCCGGTCCCTGCGAGGAGAGGGAAATCAAAACAAAACTTATCTGGAAACATAACCATTTCTGGATGCAGGACATGGCTTCCGTGCACATGTACTGGTGGACTCTGAATGTTGAACATATAACATAAAGGAGGATTTTATTATTGAAGCCCTTGTAATTAAAGAAAAAGGAGTAGTTATTGTTTTCCCTCTGGAACATGCTAACCCTCCGGAGGATACCAAGGGTGCGGTGAGCTATAAGTGCACCCGGCTTTATAAGGCAAGGACATCTGAAGGTGTTCCTTCAATGATAACCCATAGTTTCTCTGTAAGTTACGAAAATTTGCCTCATCCTAAGAAAGGAAATGAAATAAAAAAAGGAGACGTATTATGAGAGAAATCAGAAAAATCCGTCATTTACTTGACTATTGGATGAGTCATAACGAAGATCACGCCGAGAGTTATATGAGATGGGCTTCTTGGGCCTCAGATGAGGGGAATGAGGAACTGTCAAGGATTCTGGTGAAACTATATCTCGAATCAAAACGATTGAACAGACTTTTTGAGTCGGCTAAGAAAGCGAGCTGTTAGAAGAGGAGGTGATAAAACTTAGGCTTGAGATTTGAGATTAAAGTTTATAAATAATGAGGGCAGGGAATCCTCTCCAAAAGTCATCCCTGCCCCAGAGGGCATCGAGACAATTAACCAATACCCTTATTGAAATTTTATCAGAAAGAGTGTGAAAGATAAAAGGAGGAGGATTGCATGCGTATTGTTCATAAACTGTTACTCATGATATTTGTCTTAAGCATATATTCGACGGTCTCTGCGGTTGAAGGGGAAGAAAAGGTAAACGTTCAGACAAAAGATGAAACAAAGATGGAGGAGATTGTGGTCACGGCCACGAAGTCCGAAAAGGAAGTGGAGTCCGCGCCCGGAGACGTTTCTGTCATTACGAGGAAAGAGCTTGAGATGAGGAATATCCAATCGGTTGACGCCGCATTGAAATCGGTTCCGGGAGTTTACAGCCGGAGGGAACTGGAGTTCTCCACCCTTCAGCCGGTCATTAATTTACGCGGAATTGCCGGTCAGAACAGGACGCTGGTCCTTGTAGACGGAATCACACTCAACGAACCCCGGACAGGAGCAGGCTATTTCGATGGTCTTTCGGTAGATAATATCCAGCAGATAGAGGTAGTGAAAGGACCGTTTTCAAGTCTGTACGGCGGTTATGCAATGGCCGGTGTGGTGAATGTGATCACGCGGATGCCGGAGAAAAGAGAATTCATCTTCAAGAGCGGATACGGCACAAGCTGGGACCGCGGCGAGGCCTTTGATGACCTGTACAGTTACTTTATTTCTTACGGAGACAGGATCCTGAACAACAAGCTTGCAGTCCTGGCGAGCTACGGACGCAAAGGGACGAACGGCTACCCCTACCAGTGGAATGTGACAAGCTACACGCCGGCTTCCGGTTATTCCGGCTATGAACTGACAACTGATAACACGGGGAAGACGCGGTATCTGATCGGCGATAAAGGCGACGGGCATTCGTGGTACGATGATATCACCCTGAAAGCCCAATACGATATTTCGAGCGCGACGAAACTCGGCCTTACCTTTCTCAGGAACAACTACCGGACGGAATACGATCCACCGCATACACTTCTGAAAGACAATGCGGGATCATCCGTCTTTTCTGATGGCAGTAAAATCCGTGAGGCGTCATACCTGGCTACGGAGTCCGGCAGAACGCGCAATATCTATAACATCGCTCTCGATACCGATATCTGGATATTCAAAACAAAAATATCTGCGGGTCTGATTGATATGGAGAAGTCCTTTAACAGTTCACCGGGATCGACCTCTGCAACGACATATCATGGCGGGCCGGGTTCCTATCTTTCCTCTCCAGCAAAAGAGTATTTTGCTGACCTGCAGTTCATGAACCCGCTCTTTTCAACCCAGGTGCTCACATGGGGAGTTTCATACAGGAGAGATTCAACGGACAGCACGACATACGCTCTTTCCAACTGGCGTGACGACGATTCGAAGACGACTCTGTCAAGCAAGGCAGGAGGAAAGACACATACCTATGCGATATTCCTGCAGGACGAAATCCAGGTGCTTAAAAATCTGACGGCCTATCTCGGCGGAAGGGTTGACTGGTGGAATACAACCGACGGCTATAATGAAGCAAATACCTTTGATAGCCGCTCGGCTTCTTCTTTCAGTCCCAAGGCCTCCCTTGTCTATAAACCTTTCGATGCTACTACCCTTCGCCTGTCAGGCGGAAAATCGTTTCGGCCTCCCTCAATATACGAACTCTACTCGCAATATGTCGGATCATACACGCTGGAGCCAAACCCTGATCTGAAACCCGAAAAGGCATGGACATGGGATGTAGGAGTCGCTCAGGGCCTCTGGCAGAATGCACAGATCAAAATAACCTATTTCGAAAACTACCTTGAAGATATCATCTATTCGCAGACGATCAGCTCGACTCTCCGGACAAGAGTGAATGTAGGGAAGGCAAAAAGCTATGGGATTGAGACTGAATTCGAGCAGCGTTTCAGCAACTGGCTGCGTCTGTTTACTGATTTCACCTATACAAAAGGTGAAGTGACCGATAACTCCGCCAACCCGGCAATCGAAGGCAAGAAACTGATCGATATACCCAAAATCGTTTTCAACGTCGGCGCCGAGGCGCAGCAGGGACCGATTTCGGGTTCTCTGACAGGCAGGTACGTCGGCAAACGTTATTCGAGTGATCTTAACACCGATGAGGTCAATAACGTTTATACATCATATGATCCTTATTTTACGGCTGATGCCAAGATATCATGTAAATTGACTAAATTTGCCTCTCTCTCTCTTTCCGTAAACAACATCTTCGACAGACAATACTTTGTTTACTATGAGGCGCCCGGCAGATCGTGGTTTACAGAGCTGACCATGAAATTTTAAGGATGAAGAAGTTTGTTGCTTTGATTGTTCTCCTTGCGGTTGCGGCGGCGGCATCTCCGGAGGCTGCCGTCGTAACCTATACCGACAAGATGGGCAGGACCGTTACCGTCGAGACCCCGGTGAAACGGGCAGTGCTTTTTGAGACCTATGAGCTGTTGCCGGCGAGCAAAGGTTTTGATCAGGTTGCCGGACTCGGCCGCTATGCCTTCGAAGACGATCTTATACTGGCTGCCGCCCCGGGGATCGCCCGAAAAATTGCATCTGTTGGAACTGCGTGGGAAATCAATATCGAGGCGCTCCTAAGGCTCAAGCCGGACATTGTGCTTACGTTTATAAACTCTAATCAGGATGCCGTCAGATTCATGGAGAGCAAGGGTCTTAATGTCCTGGCAATTTATCCGGAAAACCTGCCGGAACTGTACGATGTCATGCGTTTTGAAGGGAAACTGTTTGCGCAGGAGCAGAAGGTCGAGCAGGTAATCCGCGAGATGGAAGGGATATTCAGCCTGATCCGTGATCGGGTATCGCATATCCCTCCTGTTCAACGCAGGAAGGCGCTTATGCTGATGATGCAGCAGACCATGGTTGCCGGACACAGGGGAATCTACCAGGATCTGTTCGATCTTATCGGTGTAACCAACTGCGCTGACAGCAGGCAGAACTTCCCTGAAGTTTCGATTGAACGGATCATCTCCTGGAACCCCGACCTGATTTATTTTGTCTGGTACGCACGTTATTCGGCAGCTGATCTGCTCAACAATCCCCAGTGGAGGCATGTCAAAGCGATTAAGGAAGGTAACGTCTACAAGGAACTTCGCGGCTCCACCTGGTCGCCCCGGCTTGCGCCGTCCGCCCTCTGGATGGCGGCAACAGCTTATCCGGAGCGGTTCAGGGATGTGAATGTAGAAAGGGTAATCGACCAATTCTATCGGGATGTCTATGGCATTCCTTATTCCAGGATAAAGCAGAATGCCGGTTGAAAGGGTTAAGGCAACTGACGCATGTTACATTTGGGAATCTTTCGATGATAACTGAGGATATGAATAAACGTTTAATAAAGAGGGTGCTGTTTTTCTTCATCGGTCTCCTTTTTATTACTGCTTCAGTCTCTGAAGGAAAGGCTGAAACCATAACGTGCAAGGATAAACTTGGCAGGACAGTTACTGTTTCTGTCCCTGTTAAACGGGCTGTTTTCCTGCTGACCTATGAGCTGATTCCCGCATTGGGGATATGGGACAAGGTCGTCGGGATCGGGAGGTGGGCCTATGACAATGATCTGATGAAAGCAGTCAGGCCGGATATAAAACGGAGTGTCCCATCCGCAGGCACGGGAAGCGATCTGAATATCGAAGCCCTTCTGAAGCTCAAGCCCGATCTTGTCATCACATGGACATATAAGCTGGAGAATACGAAATTCATGGAAGAGAAGGGATTGAAAGTGATAGCAGTCTATCCCGAAAGCCTCCAGGAATTGTACGATTCGATGAAACTTCACGGGAAACTTTTTCGTAAGGAAAGACGGACCGATAAGGTCATTATGCAGATGGAGAAAATATTCGGAACCATAAGAGAAAGGGTGTCCGGAATACCTCCTGAAAAGAGGAAAAAGGTCCTCTGGCTTTATGGTAAACCAACGACTGTTGCCTGCAGGAAAGGTGTCCCGAATGACATCTTCGGCCTCACCGGAGGAATGAACCCTGCAGCATCAATCAACCAGAGGGAAGCGGATATCCCGATGGAGAGGATAATGGCATGGAACCCTGACGTAATTTTCATCTGGGGGAATGCTACATACTCAGCTGAGGATATCCTCAGCAGTCAACAGTGGAGATACATAAAAGCGGCAAGAGAAGGGAGGGTCTATAAGGCGCCGGAATGGTCGACATGGTCTCCGAGACTTGCACCCATAGCGCTCTGGATGGCTATGAAGACCTATCCGGAGTATTTCCGTGATGTTAATTTTGAAAAAATTACGGACGATTTCTATAGAAAGGTCTTCGGTATTCCGTACGGAAAGGTAAATAAAATTGAAGCGTAAGCCGCTGTTATATCTCTTCATATTCATTTCGCCTGTCCTTGCCGGATGGGTCGCTCTTTTTGTCGGGGCCTTCAGTGTCTCCCCGGTTATGGTCCTGAAAATTCTTTTTAATGAAGTCATGCACTCTGGTTTGTCGGACATACCTGAAAAAGCCATTATTCTCGATATCAGGCTGCCGAGGGTTATCCTTGCCGGGCTTGTTGGGATTGCACTGTCCGGTTCAGGAGTGACCCTGCAGGGGATATTCAGGAACCCGCTCGTAGATCCTTTTATCCTCGGCATATCTGCAGGCGCTGCTTTAGGGTGTGCCCTGTCAGTCGGATTTTTTTCTCACCTGCCCATACAACTCATGGCGTTTTTCTTCGGCATCCTGGCAGTCATCCTGACATATACCATCGGCAGGACCCAGGGAGAGGTTTCACGGCTTCCGCTGATATTGTCCGGCGTAATTATTTCATCCTTTTTCACTGCAATGGTCTCTATCGTCAAATTTCTCGTTGATCCCCATAAGCTCCAGAGTATCGTCTTCTGGCTGATGGGCAGTTTCTCTTTAGCTGACTGGAAAATGGTAAAGATTGCAGGGGCCGGCATCACCGCAGGACTCCTTCCTGTGCTCCTGATGAGATGGCGGCTGAACGCGATGAGCATGGGAGAGAATGAAGCAAAGACACTGGGAGTGAATGTGAAGAGGGAGAGGATAATCTTTATAGCTGCTTCGTCGTTCGCAGTAAGTATTGCCGTATCGGTAAGCGGAATCATAGGGTGGGTCGGTCTGATGGTCCCCCATCTGGTAAGGATGATGACCGGGCCCGACCATAAGAGTCTTGTCCCGTTAAGCATGGCAGGAGGAGCTGCATTCATGATATTTGCGGATACGATTGCGAGGAGCCTGACCGATTTCGATATCCCGGTCGGGATCATAACCGCGATAACAGGCGCTCCCTTTTTCATCTACCTCCTGAAAAGGGGAGGGAAGGAAAGCTGGGGGAAATAGGAAAAGGTATTCATAAAACAAAAAGGGAATTGAATGTTGGAAATCAGGAACGTATATTTCAGGCATCAGGGCAATCAGGACGATATCCTGAAGGAGGTTGATTTCAGGGTCCGGACAGGCGGCATGACCACCATACTTGGTCCGAACGGCTCGGGGAAAACTACGCTTTTCAGATGTATAACCGGTCTGTGGAAGCCGCAGAGGGGAGACATAGTATTCGGGGACAGAGACATCTCAGGGATCTCACACGCGGAAAGGGCGAAGATATTTGCTGTTGTGCCACAGGAGCACGAACCTCCCTTTCCCTATTCAGTCCTTGATGTGGTCCTGATGGGGAGGGTGTCGCATGTGGGATTATTCGCATCTCCTTCAGAATCTGACTATCAGGTCGCTCAGGAGGCGATCCATACCGTGGGCATTTCCCGTCTGAGCGACAGGGCGTATACAAAGATCAGCGGCGGAGAACGCCAGCTCGTACTGATTGCCCGCGCCCTTTCGCAGGAAGCCCCGATCCTGCTCCTCGATGAGCCGACATCGCACCTTGATTTCAGGAACCAGGTGGTTGTGCTGAAAAAGGTGAAAGAGATAACCAGAGAGAAGGGACTAACGGTCCTCATGACACTCCATGATCCGAACCTCGCAATGCTCTTTTCAGATAACGTTGTTGTCCTGAACGGCGGGTCCGTTATCTGCACCGGCAGCCCGAATGCGGTTATTACCGAAGAGACCATGAAGATGGTATATGGAATAGACGTTTCCTTAATACCCTGGAATGGAACGAGCGTGGTTTATCCGAGAATAGACATATGATCGAAGCAGAAAACCTGACGAAGAAATACGGGAAGATAAAGGCTGTGGATGCAGTCTCGTTTGCTATAAGCAGAGGAGAGGTCTTCGGACTCCTCGGACCGAATGGCGCAGGCAAGACGACCATCATCAAGATGCTTACCACATTAAGCATACCCGATGCCGGCAGATGCATGCTCGACAGGATCAATATTGTAGAGAACCCCTTTGCAATCAGGCAACGAATAGGTGTAGTCCCGCAGGAGAACAACCTTGACAGGGAGCTCACCGCCTATGAGAACCTGCTCATTTACGGAATGCTCCACAGAACGAAGGATCTCAAAAAGAAGATCAGGGAGTCTCTTGAGATGGTTGATCTCCGGGACAGGAGAGATTCTGTTGTTTCAGGTTTCTCCGGCGGCATGCAGAGGAGGCTTCTCCTCTCGCGGGCGCTGCTGACAGAGCCTGCCGTGCTCTTCCTGGATGAACCGTCCATAGGACTTGACCCCCAGATAAGACGTCAGATGTGGGACGTGATAAGAAAGACGAGGATAGATGGCAGGACCGTAGTCATCACAACCCATTACATAGAGGAGGCTGAATCGCTCTGCGACAGGGTCGGTATCCTTTCAAAGGGTAAGTTGATCGCCCTTGACAGTCCGTGCAACATGAAAGCAACAATCGGTGAATATACGGTTGAGTTCGTTGATCCGGAAGGAAGGCTTGTTCAGCATATCTGCAGGAGCCGCGATGAGGCGCATGATATTGCAAGACAGAAAAACAACAGCGTGACCATAAGGAAATCAAACCTTGAGGATGTGTTCATTAAACTGACAGGAGAACGAATAGAGTGATTGCATCAGGCTGGTATCCGATCTTTCTGAGGGAGATGCTGCTCTTCCGGCGCAAGTTGCTGAAGCTTAGTTATCTCTTTTCCGCAATGGCTACGCCGATAATCTATCTGCTTGCCTTTGGACTGGGTCTCGGGAAGAGCGTCCGGCTCAGCGGACATGATTACCTGACCTTTCTCATACCGGGGCTGGTTGCGATGAGTTCCATGAATAACTCATATACCTGGGTCGCCTCTGCATTAAACCTGAACAGGCTTTACTTTAAAACCTTCCAGGTGTTTGTGCAGTCGCCGGTCAGCCCTTCCTCCATCATGATCGGGGAAGTGCTGGCAGGGATGGTGAAAGGACTCTTTGCATCACTATTGATTATCGTTGTAGGGTTTTTGACCCCTTCAGGTTTTTCCCTCACGCCGCTCTTTGTTGTGACCCTGTTGCTCAACTGTTTCCTCTTCGCGAATCTCGGGATTATCACCGGGATGATCTCGAAATCCCATGAGGATACATCGATATATTCAAATTTCTTTATCATGCCGATGGCTTTCTTCAGCGGGACTTTCTTCCCCGTCGATAAGATGCCGGTTTTCATAAAGCCCGTTATTTATCTGCTGCCCCTTACCCATACAAATATTCTGATAAGAAAAGGGTATCTTGATAAAGAGGGATTCATATCGCTTCTGGTGCTGATCGCCTATGCAATGGCGTTTTTTCTATACGGTTCGAGGCTCATCAAGAAATACAGTGAATAGGAGGGAATGATGAAGGTCTTTACGATTATGTGGTCGAGCTACCTCTCCCTGATGAAAGAGGCGGCGGATGTTCTGGACATTGACCTTACGGCTTATTCGAACAAACAGATCAATATCAATCCGGAACTGATCAGAAAAGCCGTTGCCGACATGAGCGGCGCGGACTTGATCCTTTTGTACAGGACAAATGACGCATTCTGGGAAGAGATAGAGCAGGACCTGGATGGGCTGAAAGGGAGGGTCCCGGTTGTGGTTGTGGGCGGCGACCCGTCTTACTGGGCGTTATCCACGGTAAGCCCTGAAATTGCCGTAACGTCATACCGGTATATCCTTTTTAATGGGAGAGAGAACCTGATCAATATGCTCAGGTACCTTCTCCATAATGTTTTTGACAACTCCATTCCATTCAACGAGCCGGAAGAAATCCCCTGGCAGGGCATATATCATCCGGATATGGACAGAATATTTGATTCAACTTCAGAGTATCTTTCCGAATACGATAAACGCTTATCTTTTACCCCTGCACTATATATGGGGATCCTTTTTTACCGCTCCAACTGGATAACGGGAAATCTGGAAATCGAGAAGTCCCTTATATCTGCACTCGAAAAAAAGAAAATAGGTGTCATCCCTGTTTTCCACTATTCCCTGAAGGACGAGAGTATCGGCAATCTGAGCGGTGTTGAGATTATAGAGAGATTCCTGATGAACGACGGGAAGCCTGCTGTTGAAGGCATTATCAAGCTCACCATGTTTTTCCTCGGAAATTCAACAGGCAATATCACTGAATCCGATGCACCGTCAGGTGTACATATGATAAAAAAGCTCAATATTCCCCTGTTCTGTCCAGTGACTTCATATTACAAGAGTAAAGAGCAGTGGCTTGAAGACCCTCAGGGATTGGGCGCACAGGTTGCATGGAGCATAGCGATGCCGGAGTTCGAAGGTGTCATAGAGCCTGTCATTGTCGGCGCTTCAAGAGGGATAAGCAATCCAGGAGAGGAATCCTACGAGACGATTCAAGACAGGGTTGAGCGGCTTGCAGAAAGGATTGTCCACTGGATAGGCCTCAGAAAAAAAGCGAACAGGGAAAAGAAAGTGGCCTTCATACTCCATAACAATCCCTGCGCCTCTGTAGAGGCCACGGTCGGAGGCGGGGCTCATCTCGACACCCTGGAAAGCGTTGCGGACATACTGAAGAGGCTCAAACAGGAAGGATACGCAATCGATCCTCCCGCTGATGGCAGGGAGCTTATCAACACGATAATGGACAGAAAGGCTATATCCGAATTCCGCTGGACAACAACGGATGAAATAGTCGATAAGGGAGGGGCTCTTGCCCTTGTCGAAAAAGAGAGATACCTTCAGTGGTTTAATGAACTTCCGGCTGATACGCAACAGCGTATGAGTGACGCATGGGGCAATCCTCCGGGAGAGGAGAAAGACGGGGTCCCCGCAGCAATGCTCCATGAGGGGAAGATCATTGTTACCGGAGTAAAGCTCGGCAATGCGGTCGTATGCGTTCAGCCGAAGAGAGGTTGTGCAGGAGCGCGGTGCGACGGACAAGTATGCAAGATACTCCATGACCCGAATGTTCCGTCTCCACACCAGTATGTCGCAACATACAAATGGCTTTCGAGGGACTTCGGAGCGGATGTCATTATCCACGTGGGGACACACGGAAACCTGGAATTCCTTCCGGGCAAATCCACAGGACTTTCTTCCGGATGTTTTCCGGACATCGGCATCGATACCATGCCCCATCTCTATATTTACAATGCGGACAACCCTCCTGAAGGCACCACTGCAAAAAGGAGGAGCAGCGCCGTGCTCATCGACCATATGCAGACGGTCATGGTCAAGGGCGAACTCTATGGTGACCTCGACCGGATAGAGAGGCTGCTTGACGAATACGGAAGATATAAAGATACGGAGCCTGCAAAGGCTCATACGATATCTCATATGATCATGGAGAAAGTAAAAAGTCTGAATCTACTGGACGGAGATGACGGACTGGATCACGATAATTTCAGGGACAGGGTGAGAGATATCCATGACAGACTCTCACTTCTAAAAGACACGTATATTCCGAAAGGGATGCATATTTTCGGAAGATTGCCGGAAGGAGAGAAACTTGCTGATTTTATCTATGCGATCGTGAGATTCGAGAATACGCCTGATTCATTGAGGGGTGTGTTATCAAAGATTGTCGGCAGAGAAACGGGCATCTCAGACGATGAGCTGGGTGAAAAGGTTGAAGAGGTTGCAAGAGACGTCTGTAAGGATTGTGTAATGAACAATGTGCAGATCGAAAAAAGCATCGGCGATTTCTTTACGGTGCAGCCTGAAGAACTGCAGACAATCAGAGACATAGAAGAAAAGATCAGGGACCTCGTGCAGGCTGTCCTGTCTTCCGATGAAACCGGTTCATTGCTGAACGGTTTTAACGGAGGATATATCGAACCTGGACCGTCGGGTCTCATAACAAGAGGAAGGAGTGATATCCTGCCGACAGGCAGAAACTTCTATTCCCTCGATCCTCACAGGATTCCTACGCCTGCGGCATGGGAGATCGGAAAGCAGTTGGCGCAGAAGACGATCGAGAAATACCTGGACGAAGAAGGAAAGTATCCCGAGAATATAGCCTTCTACTGGCAGTGCACGGACATCATGTGGTCTGATGGTGAAGGCATGGCGCAAATGATGTATCTGCTCGGCGCGAGGCCGGTCTGGCAGAACAACGGCCGCCTCAGGGGATTTGAGGTGATACCTCTTGCGGAACTCGGCAGACCGAGAATTGACATAACCGTACGTGTATCAGGCATCACACGGGACAACTTCCCATCGACCATCGACGTGCTTGACGAGATTGTTCAGGCTGTGTCCTTGCTCGATGAGCCTGTCGAACAGAACTATGTCCGCCAGCATACCATCGAACGTCTGAACGGCGCATCGCCTGATGACAGCGAAGCGCTGCGTGCCGCGACATACCGCATCTTCGCAAGCATGCCCGGCACCTATCAGGCGGGGACACAGCTTGCGGTCTATGCATCGGCATGGAAGACAGAGAAAGACCTTTCGGATGTATTTCTCTATTGGAACGGTTATGCCTATGGCAAAAACGTTTTCGGGGCCCCGGCGCACAAGAGCCTTCAGGCAAACCTTAAGACCGTTGATGTCACCTTCAACAAAACCGTGACGGATGAGTATGACCTCACCGGCTGCTGCTGCTACTTCGGGACCCACGGCGGGATGATCAATGCAGCAAAGGTGATTTCCGGGAAAAACATCCAGAATTATTTCGGCGATACAAGGGAGCCGGACAGGGTATCCGTCAGGACGCTCACCGAAGAAATAAGGAGGATAGCAAGGACCAAAATATTGAACCCCAAATGGATTGAGGGGATGAAGGAGCACGGCTACAAAGGCGCCGGTGAAATAAGTAAAAGGGTCGGCAGATTGTACGGTTGGCAGGCAACTGCAAAGGCGGTGGATGATTCAGTCTTTGACGATATCACGCGCACCTTCATGATGAACGAAGAAAACAGGAAGTTTTTTGAGGAGAACAACCCGTGGGCTTTGGAGGAGATGGCAAGGAGGCTGATAGAAGCAGTAGAGCGCGGCCTCTGGAATCCGTCTCCTGATGTGACAGAAGCGCTGAAAGAGATTTATCTTGAGATAGAAGGATGGATAGAAGAGCGGATGGGGGATATGAAAGGCGAATTCCAGGGAGGCAGCATCGATATCATGAACACGGATGAGATTGAGACATGGAAGGCAAAAATGAAGGAGGTACTCGGATGATATTTCCGTTTACGGCAATAGTGAACCAGGAGGAGATGAAGACTGCGCTCATCCTGAATGTAATTGACCCGTCAATAGGCGGTTTGCTGATCATGGGAGAAAAGGGAACCGGCAAGAGCACGGCTGTCCGGGCACTGGCTGATTTGCTTCCTGAAATCGAAGCGGTAAAAGACTGCCCGTTTACCTGTGATCCTTCGGGTGTGCTCTGTTCGGACTGTCAGGAAATGTTCAGGCGGGACAATCATCTGTACCGGGAACAAAAGAAGATGCGCGTTGTCGAACTGCCGCTCGGTGTTACCGAAGATCGCCTGGTCGGCACACTCGACATTGAGCATGCGATCCGTCGCGGCGAAAAACGCTTTGAGCCCGGCATCCTTGCGGACGCGAACCGTAACTTCCTTTATGTGGATGAGGTGAATCTGCTGGAAGATCATATTGTGGACCTTCTGCTTGACTCTGCAGCAATGGGCGTCAATACAGTAGAGCGCGAAGGTGTCTCATTCGTCCACCCTGCGCGGTTTATGCTTGTAGGTACAATGAATCCGGAAGAGGGTGATCTCCGTCCCCAGCTTCTCGACCGGTTCGGGCTTTGTGTCGGGGTTACATCGCTGTATGATAAAGATCATCGCATCGAGATCCTGCGAAGAAGGGCCGCATTCGACAGCAATCAGGACGCATTTTATAAGCAATGGAATGGAGAGCAGCAGAAGCTGAGCGAGCGGATTTCCGTGGCAAGATCTGTTGTAGACAGGATCCCGATGGATGATGGCGTGCTCGAAAAGATCGTATCGGTTACTGCTTCCCTCAAGCTCGACGGCCACCGCGCCGATATCGTGATGATGAAAACCTCACGGGCGCTTGCTGCATTTCGCAGGCTGGGCACAATTGGGTCCGACGAGATACGCGACGCCGCATGGTTTGCACTGCGCCATAGGCTGAAACGGCTTCCGTTCGAAGAGATCGGCGCTGAGCGCGAAAAGGTGACCGGAGCACTGGCACAGATATGAAATGCTCATCATTTATCGGGCATGATGACGCCAAGTTAGCGCTTCTACTGAACGCAACAGATCCGCGCTGCGGAGGGGCGCTGTTCGTCGGTGAGAAAGGCTGCGGCAAATCAACGCTTGCCCGTTCACTCAGAAGCATTTTACCGTCAGGCACTCCGTTTGTGGAGCTTCCTCTGAATGTTACGGAAGAGGCTCTGCTCGGAACCATCGCGATCGAGGATACACTCAGAACCGGCGCCCGTGTTTTTAAGCAGGGTATTTTTGCCCGTGCAGATGGCGGCGTGCTTTTTATTGATGATGTAAACCTGCTTTCACCCGAGATCATTTCGCTGATTCTTGAGGTGCAGGGACGCGGAGAAAATATCGTTGAGCGTGAAGGACTCCGGATGCGGCATTCTGCATCGTTCATCCTTGTTGCGAGCATGTATCCGGAGGAAGGCGACTTGTCTCCGCACCTGCTTGACCGCTTTGGGATGTGCGCGGGATTTGAGCGGTTGACTGATTCCGCTGAGCGCATGTCAGTCGTTAGGGCGGCAATCTGTCAGGACCAGACTGATGCCGAGCTCGAATTAATAGAACGGATTGAAGCGGCGCGAAAGATTCTTCTAACAGTTGCAGTGCGCGACCGTTTTCTGGAGTACATTGCGGATATCTGTATAAATTATCATGTGGCAGGACATCGTGCGGACCTGTACCTCCTTGCTGCAGCGCGAGCGCATGCTGCACTGAACGGCAATGGAAAGGTGACGAGAGAAGATATCAATACAGTCGCTCCGCTTGTGCTGATGCACCGGAGGCGTGAACTCCAGCCCCCTCCTCCACCTGATCAGCAGGAAGAGCCCCCTCCTCCACCGGATGAGAACCATGAACCGCCGCTGGACAATCAGCTGGAGCAGCAGCCTGAGCCGCCGAAGGACAATACTGATGAGCAGGAACATGATCAGCCGCCAAAGCCTCATGAACTCCCGCCGCAGAAGGAAGAAATTTTCACAGTTGGACAGCCATTTCAGCTGAAACGAATCGCCTTTCGCAAGGACAGGATGGAGAGGGCGGCATCAGGGCGCAGGACACGTACACGCGCACGGAATCGTGGAGGGAGATATGTGAAGAGCGTACTCCGTCAGAACCGTGATATCGCAATTGATGCAACGCTCAGGGCTGCTGCGCCTTTCCAGTCAGTCCGAAACAGGACTGATGTAGTCGTCATAGATGAAGAAGACTTCCGCTACAAGCGGAAGGAGCGGAAGATGGGACATCTGGCAATATTCATTGTGGACGGGTCCGGGTCGATGGGAGCACAAAAACGTATGGTTGCGGCAAAGGGAGCAGTGCAATCACTCCTGATGGATTGCTACCAGAAGCGCGACACGGTTGCGATGATCGTCTTTCGCAAAGACCGCGCAGAGGTTGTGCTTGAGCCCACAGCGAGCGTTGAGCATGCTGCCCGCCGTCTCAGAGAAATACCGGTTGGCGGCAAAACACCGCTTGGCGCCGGTCTCCTTGAGGCATACCGGCTTTTGGAGCGTGTCGGCAGAAAACGGCCCGAGACACGCTTTCTCATCCTGCTTATTACCGATGGCCGTGCAAATCAATCGGTGACCGCAATGCCGCCTGATGAAGAGGTAGCGCGTATGGCCGCTTTGATGCGCGAGCAGCCCGGCATTGATATTGTTGTTGTGGATACCGAGGAGAAAGGGCGCTTTACGACAATGGACCGTGCCGCATCGATAGCCGCACTGCTTAGCGCAGACTATCATACGATTGAAGATCTGAAGGCGGACTCCCTCATGAATATCGTCATGACTAACAAAGCGGATGTCATGTGACAGGCAGAGTGAATTACCGGAGAATTTTGGAGAAGATACCGATCATATTTTTATTGCTTGCAGGGACTGCTTTTGGAGAAATAAAAGATAGTGATACTGCAGCCTTCACCCTGAATGAAGTAGTGGTAACCTCCAAGAAAATTCAGGAATATATCAAGAATTACCCCCAGGATGTGAAGGTAGTAGAACGGGAAGAGATTATTAAACAAAATCTGCCCAATGTGGAAGAGATCCTGAAAACCATGCCCGGAGTTGAAGTTTACTCCAGCACCGGGATTGGATCGCGTATTTCCATCAGGGATTCGGGAAAATCAGGCGGTGTCCTCATACTTGTAAACGGCAGGCCACTGAACACTAACCAATACGGCAGTTTTGATCTGAACTCCATCCCTGTTGATATTATTCAGTCACTATCCGTATTCAAACCGCCTATTCCTGTATGGCTCGGCCCCGGCGGGAGTGATGGCGCCATCAACATTGTTACCCGCAACCTGACACCCGCGGAGGATACAGATAACCCCCGCTCTACTGTTAAAGCTGGAGGTGGTTCTTTTGGGTTTGCAGAGGGAAGCTTCAGTCACCTTCTGCCAATAGCCGACGGAAGCGCTCTGCTTACCGCAACAGCTACGCATCGGGATGGTAAACGGACAAACAACGACAGAAGCGATGGCGCTTTTGGTCTAAACTGGAATCGGGAAGGAGCAAATGGGAACAGATATGAGGTTAACGGACGATATTACCTGGCCGGGTACGGATCTCCCGGCCCAATAGATAATCTTACGCCCGACGCCCGGCAACAGTACCGAAAGGGCTCTCTTGATACACAATATTCGGGGATGATAGGCAAAACAGGATCCCTTACGATCAATGCTTACGGAGATATGGTTACAATTGAGGACAAATCCCAGAGCGGCGTTAGCTACACCCTGGATGACAGGAAGCTCGGTCTCAAGTTCGATACGACGTGGTCCGAGGAAGAAGGGATGTGGGATCTGAGGCTCGGCGGTATGTCAGAATGGAACGACTTTAACCATAAATTGACAGGCATACATCAACGCATCAGAAACGGACTCAACAGCCAATATGATTGTCGTTTCGGCAAGGTCACCGGTACGATTGGTGTTCGCGGTGATGTTACCAGCGATTTCGGGTTCAATCCCGGTTTTTCAGGGGGGATAGGCTGGGGCATTACGGAAAAGACTCTCATCAAAGCCAGAGCGGGGTATACAGTGAATGGGCCTACCTTTGAACAGCTTTATCAGACGAGCCATGGTTCAATTGACCAGAGCCGAGGCAACCCCGATTTGAAGGAAGAAAAAATATTGTCCTATGACCTGGGCATCGAGCACAATTTTGGAAAAGATTGACTTCTCCAGCTTACGCTTTTCAGGGCGGACACCCGTGATCTGATCATTTATCAGAGGGGCACAGACAAGATATATAGACCGGTAAACCTCTCTGGGGCTGAACGACAGGGGATTGAGATAACGGGAAAGTACGGTTGGGAAACGGGGCTCACAGCCGAGATATCCTTTACCTTCCAGAACTCAAAAAATATTGATACCGGGAAAGAGCTCCCCTATACACCGGCTATAAAACTGAAAAACACAATAAAATATGCACTTCCCCGGCTTAAAACACGGTTGGAAGGAACCATCCGATACGAAAGCAGCCGTTTTAGCCAAGCGGATAATCTATCTTCTCAAAGGCTCGATGAATACGTTGTTGTAGGCATTAAGGCGATTCAGCCATTTTCGATAAAAGGGATTACCGCTGCTGACGGTTACGTCAAGATAGATAACCTCTTTAATACGCGTTTTCAAAGCCATTTCGGCTACCCAGATGACTGCATCCGTTTTACCGCCAGTATTCAGATGAGATTTTGACAATAAAGCCAAAACTATAGGAGATACTAAAAATAGGACATACCGGAGGTATGGTAATTATCGGATAGACGTGGCCATCCTAAAACGGGCGATGGAAACATTATGTTACTGATTTCAAAAACCCAGTGGCGTCAGCCATAAAAACAGAAGGATTTATTATGTGTGGAACACACGGACATAAGCATTCCGGACACGAGAAGGAGATTCATGAACATGACGATAAAAATAAAGGAAATGATGAGTATCACTGCCGAACAAACAATTGACTTAAGGTTATTAAAGTGATATACATATATATAGGAAGGGAGGTGATGATAAATGTGCTGCCATAACAAGGATAAGCATGAACACGAGCATGAGCACAAAGAAACGACTCATTCTCATGATGGTCACGAGTATAAACATTTAGTAGAAAAGCATAGTCATGAGCATACGCATGGTGATGACCATCACAAGCATGAGCATAAGTGTTGTCATTAAAGGGAAGCCATAATTTTTAAAGAAACAAGCCACGAAGGCTGAGACTGGGTCAGAAGACTCGGGCGGTATTCGTGGCTTCCCTTTTTTATATTGGATTTTTTCCCTAATGTAAATCAACTCAACAAGGTTCTTTTCAAAAGAGTTCTCCATTTCGATAATCCTCAAAATTCTCTTTCCTTAAAATTGTTCTTTATCAAGTGTATTTTGCATGGAGCGAAAGGTATAAGATGTGCGTAATAGATGGATGAAGAACATCGCTGCTGATTCCAACATTTCAAATTCAATATTTGGAAGTAAAACAAACAAAAAGATAATGTCTGTTTCGGGCTGAACTATAGTAACATTCTTGAGAAGCCAGGCGGCAGGCCGAGCTGGTTAAAGAGCACACACGGGATAGGGCGGTTCCTTCTTTGCAATATATTCTGAATTCTGATATACTGAATTCAGAATATTTGAATCTGGAGGTGCAGTATGGAAGGAGCTAAAGCAGCAGTTGCAGAGATAAAAGCCCGTGGGCAGCTTACGATCCCCAAGAAGATACGAGAAACAAGCCACATCGAAGAAGGCAATGTTGTCTCTATCCTGCCGGTCGGTGATTCTCTGATCATTACCCCAAGACGACTGGAGCTTGACGAGGCGCGGAGACAGCTGAAGAAGCTGCTCAAGGCATCAAACCTCACGATAGAAGAACTCATCGAAGGGCTCAAAGAGGAAAGGGCCGAGCTGTTTAAAGAGACCTATGGCGCAAAGAAAAAGATGTAAGGTTTTTCTTGACTCTAATGTGCTCCTGTCCGGGCTGTTCTCGGAGAAGGGAGCTCCGAGAATTATCCTTGATCTCCTGACGCTTAACTTGCCAATACTTGCAGGAGCAACCGGACGTTATAACCTTATAGAGGTTGAGCGTAACCTGAAGAAGAAAATGCCTGAGGCTATGCCGATCTATCAAAAATATTTGCCCAGGCTTCGCCTTGAAATCGTTGAGATGCCCTCCCGAGCAACAGTCATAAGCATGGCAGGAGCCATTGCTGAGAAAGATGTCCCGGTCCTCGCTTCGGCAATTGCTTGCGGCGCAGAGTATCTCATTACCGGTGACAATAAGGACTTTGCCAGGTTAAGAAACGTGAAAAAGTATAATCTTAAGATAGTCAGCCCGTCAGAGTTTATTGAAACAGTGTTACCGGAGATAATAAAGGAGGCCCAAGATAATGCGGTACATGAGTGACTAATCTTCTCTCACCACGGTGTCCTCATAGTGCCCCGATCCTGCACGGGCAATCAGCCCTCAAAAATCGCACATGCTATATTATCTCTATCTCAGAATTATCCCCGTGCTTTTCAACCTTATGCGTTCCTCATCCTTATAAATAACAATTTGTTAATCAGTGGGGACTTTATTAACAATCGCTAATATGACTGTACAATCAAATAAAGTCAGGGCTAAAATCTTATTTTGGAGTTGATAGGGTTTAAGGAAATAATGTCCGAAATAATTTAAATAAGTAGCTAAACCACTGACAATGCCAGTGGTGGGGTGTGGGGGCGGAGGCCCCACTCTTTATATGCCCACCAACATTGTCGGTGGTAGTTTACTTCGGCACCTTCAACTTCACTTCTCCTGCTTTTGTATACAGTAACCTTGGGTTATATACGGTCCTCGTATCCTTACCGCATATATAGACTTTGTATTAGACTAAATGACACTGCCCTGTCAGTACATCTTTCTTGGTAAGTAGACTTCAAAAATGGTTGACAAAAATAATATAAGGATGCTAACTTAACTATGTTAAAATAAAATAATAGAGTTAAGATTTATTGAAAATGGGTATTCAGGAACAAAGGCATGGGTACAAAGAAGAGTTCCGGCAGGAGATTCTCAATTCGGCCTGTGAACTCTTTATTGATGATGGTTACGAAAAATTCTCCATGCGCAGGCTCGCGAAAGAAATTGACGACTCACCAAGCACTATTTATCCCTATTTTAAAAACAATGAGGAAGAATATCCGTGTTTCTCTCATTTTTCTTGAGTTGTTCCCTTTTCTCTCGCTATTCGAGTCGTAGGCAATGACGACATTCATCCCCGCTCCCACCAAGCTCCCCCAAGCGGGGATGTACCATTGCCTACGACTTGAATGGTGAGAATTATGTCACCGTTTGACTTATTCTTGAAATCCGTGGATTTTAAAGAATTATTACTTAATAAAAGATTGAATGACGATGTATTCAGAGATCTCTGTATCATATTGACGACGATGGTAATACTTAGTTTTTATTCCAAGTTATTTTATTGCCCCTTGTTAGTGGCAGATTCCCCCATCTGCCACTTTTTTTCCCCTTATTACCTCTCAATCAATTCCAAAAAATACATTATTTCACGAGAAGACCATGAATCCATATGAGCTATTGGTCATAGGTGAATGATATTTATTGTGAAAAAGCGCTCTTTAATCTGAGAATTCAATGAGCAAAGAATTCAAAGATATTGAATTGGCTTCTTTTCTTAAAAGGAAAAAACTCAGCCATGAAATATTGATAACACTGTCTTTGGTGTTGGAAAGTATGGCGGAGGGAGTAAATGTATCAAATAATAGGGGAATTATATTATTTGCCAATCCTGCTTTTGACGCTATGTTCGGATACAGCCAGGATGAGTTGACAGGCAAACACATTTTTAAATTAACCACATATTCTTCAGAAGAATATGAACAGATTTATAGGGAAATCAATCAAATATTAGATACGCAAAAAGTCTGGACTGGTGAATTCAGTAACAAGAATAAATATGGAAAAGTATTTTACACAGAAGCCCGCATCAGTGCGTTGGAAATCAGAGGCAAAAGATATATGATATCTGTCCAAAATGACATTACTGAACGTAAGCTGATGGAGGCGACTCTCAGAAAATCTGAATCTAAATACCGCATTGTTTCCGATAATACATACGACATGGGATACTGGATTAGTCCTGAAAAAAAGTTTCTTTATATGTCACCATCTTGCGAACTCATTACTGGATATAATGCTGACGAGTTTCTCGAAGATCGCAATTTGATTTATCGTATTATTCACAGCGAAGACCAACCTCAGTTTGCAAACCATATGGTTCTTGTCGAAAATAAATTACATTGTGACGAGATAGAATTCAGAATTATTCGTAAAGACGGAACAATAAGATGGGTTGGTCATGTCTGTCGGCCGGTTATTGATAATGACGGGAATTTTTTAGGAACACGAGCAAGTAATCGTGATATTACAAAGAGAAAAGAAACAGAACAAAAATTCAATCAATTAACCGATGAATTGAAACAGTCTAATTTAGAGCTTCAGAGCAAACTTGCCGAATTAAATAAAGAAATAAAAGTTCGGGAAAGAATGCAGGAGGCGCTTGAACTCAGTGAGGAACGGTACAGGCAGCTGATCGAAGCAGTGACTTCCTATACATATTCAGTACAGGTCAACCGGGGACAGGAGATTTACAACGAACACAGCATAGGATGTCTTCCAATCACTGGGTACAGCCCGGATGACTTTAAAGCTAACCTTCATTTATGGCAATCGATAGTCTACCCGGATGACAAGTTTATGGTAGAGAACTCAATTAAAGAGATTCTGGCAGGCAAGAAGGTACTGCCCATAGAATATCGGATAATCCCCCGTGATAGGACAGCAATCTGGATTCGTAACACCATGGCGCCTTACTACAACGATAGAGGGGAATTAATACGTTATGATTGTCTCGTTGTAGACATTACAGAGCGCAAGTCCATGGAGAATGGACTCAGGAAGAGTGAAGAAAAATACCGTATGGTTGCAGATTCAACCTATGATTGGGAGACCTGGATAGATGCATCAGGTAAATATGAATATGTTTCACCATCATGTGAGTTGATTACCGGCTATCAACCAGATGAATTTCTGTCTGATCCTTCATTGGTTGTTAAAATTACCCATCCGGATGATCGTGATTCAGTAGAGAAACACTCCCAGGAAATCCTGGATCATCGAATCAGCACTGATCACCTCGATTTCCGTATCATTACCCGTAGTGGCGAGATACGATGGATCAGCCATTACTGTCAGCCAGTCTACAACAAGGAAGGTGTTTATTTTGGCCGGCGCGGGAGCAACAGGGACATAACCACCCGTAAATACACGGAATATATGCTACAAGATGCGGATATCACGTATAAAAGGCTGGTAGGTGCTATTAATGCCTATACCTATTCAGTAGAAGTAAAGGATGGCAATACTGTGGAAACTCACCGGAGCATAGGGTGTATTCCAATTACAGGATACAGACCTGAGGATTATGAGTCTGATCCGGATCTCTGGTACAAGATGATCTATTCTGATGACAGGCCAAAGGTGGAAAATGCGCTTAAAGATGTTTTATCGGGAAAAGATATCCCCCCTATTGAACACCGTTTAATTCGTGCTGACGGAGAGATGATCTGGGTGCGCAATACCATTGTGCCTTTTTATGATGAATACAGACGGTTAATCAGATATGACGGAATGATTGAAGACATCACAAAACGCAAGGATTTTGAAGAACAAATACTGAGACTCAATAATGATCTTGAACAGAAAGTGATGGACATCGAAGAAGCCAATAAAGAATTAGATGCATTCAACCGTTCTGTATCTCACGATCTTCAGACGCCGACCACTATTATAGGAGGATTTGCCAGAAGGCTGCTGAAAATCTGCAGTGATAAAATCGGCACAGATGAAATAAATATGCTTACTACAATACAAATGAGTGCCCAATCAATGGAAAGAATCATCAAAGATCTCCTCGCATTCTCCCGATCAGCCAGACAGGAAATAGAATCGGCAGAGATTAATATGGAGAATCTTGTAAGAACTGTGTTTGATGAACTTAACGTCCTTACAGAGGGAAGAATAATCAGACTTGATATGCAAGTACTCCCTCCAGCGTGTGGTGACATGGGATTACTGAAACAAGTTGTAACCAATCTCCTTTCAAATGCCATCAAGTTCACTTACTCAAGGGATATGCCAATTATTACGGTAGGTTGCAAGATTGATAACAATGAAAATATCTACTATGTAAAAGATAACGGGATTGGGTTTGATATGCAGCATATAAATACATTATTTGCTCCGTTTAATCGACTACCCGAAGCAAAGGAAATTGACGGTACAGGAATCGGACTTTCAATTGTCGAACGTATTATAAATCGTCATGGCGGACGGGTATGGGCAGAAGGGAAAATCAATGAGGGAGCTACATTCTATTTTTCGCTACCAAATAAGAAGGCATAGAAAAATGCAATGCTTTTCAGTCGTGTGTACAACACACTGATTGCGTTTACAGGAGGCGTTCCGGTTAAGGCCTTAGCTTACGCGGCATCCTTTCCTTCGAAAATATTATAGACATACTGAGAGCCCATCGGTTAAGGTCTGCAATGTACAATAGCGGCCCTGATTGGTTCGTTCAGTATTGTGTCAGAACATAAATTCGTCAGGATCACCCTGTATCTCTTCAAGAGAGTGATAGAGTTTCACAACTCATTCGACGTCCTTGTTTATCTGCGGGACGAACATTGCAAGAGATAGTCGAGCACCTTCTGAACAATTTCAGGCGGGACTCTATTGCCGATACGGGCCGACTTACGGGATTTCTCAAACAATCCCTCTGTTTACTTATGTACACGTCTTTCCCATTAAAATAGAACAGTTTGAATGCGTAAGGATATTCCTTGAAACACTTCCCATCATCCCCTTAATTCGTCTCAACCCTCTGCATCCGACTGCTATGATGTCTGTTTTTAATTCTTCCGATGTTCTCAGTATTTCAGTCGAGGGGTCTCCCTCTTTTGACAGAATACTGATATGGCTGAATCTATCTCTCAGATATTCTTCTGCCTCCGCAATAATCCGTTCAGAGCGCACACACTCATTTGCTTTCGCACGATCTGCTATCTCTATCATCCTTTCATTTATTTCCGGGAAAAAAGTTTGAGGCATATCCAATAAAATAGGTTTTATTACATTTAAAATTGTTATGTCAGTATTCTCAGGGAAAGGTAATTCGGACAATAACCGGGCGGTCGCAAGAGAATGGTCAGAGCCATCGGTGGCAAAGAGTATTTTAAGCCGTTCCTTATGACACCCGGGAGGTTTAGTAATAAAAAGAGGCTTGGATGCGCTCATAGCCACTGAATTTGTTACACTCCCAATAAAAAATGATTTAATGCCTGTTAAGCCTCTTGCGCCCATAACAATCAGATCTATATCAGACTCGGCAGTCACATTGACAATGCATTGTTCAGGAGAACCTTCGAGAATGGCAGTGCTGATTTTTGCCTTCACATCTTTGAGTATGTACAGTATAGAATCAATAACTTTTGGTGCAATATTCTCTTTTATAGATTTCAGCGCACTGAAATAAGATTCCTTGTCGTATAAAAAAGGGATCCAGTAAACAACATGGAGAACTGTAATTTCATCATTTAAAGATAAATTCAGACATCGGAGAAATTTAGCTGCCAATTCTGAAAATTGAGATCCGTCGGTTGCAAGGAGTATCTTCATATGATGTCACCTCATTTCATAATATCAACATAGCACAGGTTCTATAAAAACAAAGTGATAGATGAGAGACGAAATATGTATTTCCCTAAGACATTCCGCAGCTATTTCCGCCTGAGGGGAGCCGCGTAGCGGTTCCTCTTCTTAGAAAGAATAGACCCTCATTACGTTAACTGTGTTCTCAGCTTCTTACTATATATTGTAGAATAAAATTCTTTTATGAGATAAGGACTTCATGTGAAAAGGATTATTGAACCGAAGTGTCTACAAAAACATTGAAACCACAAATTTCTTGCATTTTATCTTTACCGTAACTTCTGATGTGAGCTTATTGAATTTATTTTGCTGTAATGGGTTTCCATTGATGATAATGGACATTAATTATATAATTTTACAGTAATAGACAAATTTGTAACCGTTCAGTATTTTTGAATTGTGTAGATTGAAGAAAATGGGTTGACAAAGTAATTCAAAAATGCTAAATTAACTGTGTTAAATAAATATAACAAAGTTAATATTAATGAGAATGGGTGCTAAGGAAAAAAGACATAGATACAAAGAGGAGTTCCGCAAGGAAATTCTCAATTCGGCCCGTGAGCTATTCATTGATGATGGTTACGAAAAATTTTCCATGCGCAGGCTCGCGAAAAAAATTGACTACTCGCCAACCACTATTTATCTCTATTTTAAAAACAAGGATGATCTACTTCTTGCTATTTGTGAAGAGGTTGCCGAACAATTTCTGACCAAGCTAAACCATCTCAGATCGGTTCAGAGTGAGCCTCTCGAAGCCCTGCATCAGGCGATGCTTTATCTCGTAGAGTTTGCATTCGAGAATCCAAATCAATACAAAGTATTTTTTTTGACGAAGCCTAATGTATATGGCACGAAAGAAGAATTTATGAAAAGAGAATCAATGGCACGGAAGTCATATTTTGAATTCAAAAAAATGGTCCAGGTTTGTGTCAAAGAGGGTAAGCTCCGCCGCATGGATATTGATGTCTTAACGCAGGTGCTCGCAACAGCACCTCACGGCTTGATAACTATGACCCTCTATCGGAGTAGTTTCCCGTGGGTTGACCAAAAAGCACTTGCTACCGTATTGGTCGATGGTTTATTGAGGGGATTCCGGAAGTAATTTTTTTATCCATAACCTTAACACTGTTAACTATTAAATGGAACTTTTAAAAAGATCTATGAAGTATTGGGGGATTTCTTATGACTGACACCTCTAAAAAACAGCGGCCGTACTTGTCGGAAAGATGCACCGGCAAACTCAACCATAAGTCAGATGAATAAGCGATCTGGTGTGACGACAAAGAAGAGAATCCTTGATGTTGCAAGCAGGGTCTTTTCCGAGTATGGCTATGCAGGGGCCAACATGAGAATGATTGCCGGTGCTGCCAATATCGGCGTCAGCAGTCTTTATCTCTATTTTAAGAATAAGGAGGATCTCTATCTGACCCTAATGAAAACCAAGATGGATGAATTTTCCAATAAGACAATGGGGGCTATAAAAGATATTGCCGATCCTTTAGAGGCTATCAGAGCTTTCATCGCGATGAGCCTTAAGTATGCCAAAAAACATCCTTCTCCCATGCTCCTACAGGGACGGGAGCATCGGTTTGCATTCGGCATCGAGATGAAAAGAGATTTTTTCAAAAGCCAGAGAAATCTCATCATGGATATCATCAGACACGGGATGAAATCAGGCGCATTTCGGGAGGTAAACGTACAGGAAACTGCCAAAATAATTTTGAGTGTAATAAGAGGTTTTTATCTGTCCGTTGCTGTAGATCCGGCTTCTCTTTTTTCTTCTGAGAAATGCAGCGAACTTATTCTGAACGGTCTTATAAGGAAAGATAAGAAGCGATCGAAAAGGTATATAAAATTCAATCCAGATAGGGGTATTGTATGAAAAAAAATTATAAAATTATGCAAATTGCCACCGTTGGCATTCTTCTCATCGGCCTTTTGCCGGGCGGCTGTGACCGCCGGCAACAATCTCAGTCTCCTCTCCCTATTCCGGAAGTATCTGTAGTAACGGTACAGCCGCAGCAGGTCATG
>Ga0209164_1000715_pt1 | contig 62005 bp, 58 predicted proteins | sample MTBNYHSulfiMetaG_FD_187458 | JGI IMG/M metagenome (GOLD analysis project Ga0209164, IMG submission 187458) | Enrichment culture microbial communities from rom New York Harbor, USA that are MTBE-degrading - MTBE-NYH (New York Harbor Sulfidogenic)... | ecosystem: Environmental > Aquatic > Marine >... | reverse complement strand
TGGCGGGGAGTACGGGAGTTACACCCGTCTACGTGGATTTAGAGTCCGCGTTGATCCTTCCGATCGACCCCCCGCGACGACCCGATGATACCGTGAACGCCCCCGGCCGTCGCCCGCCGCCGCTACGACCTCGACCGAAGCGCGTCGACCGCCATGGCCACGACGCCGAGGGCGAGCGGCTCGTGGATGTGCCGCACGCCGAGGGCCTCCCGCGCGGCGGCGGTGAACGCCGACGGCAGGCCGGGCACGGCGGCGATGCTGCCCGGCCGGACCCACCTCTCGTCCACCACGTCGACCGCCGGCGTGGCGTCGAACAGCAGGTCCGTGTCCTCCAGAGCCTCTGCCAGCGGCAGGACGCGGACCGGCAGGGTCGCCGCGGCGGCGGCCCGCTCCTCGTCCGGTTCGACGACGAGCACCTCCGCACCCCGCTCCAGGAGACGCACGGCGGCGGCGCGGCCGACCGGTCCGAAGCCGAGGACGGCCACCGGCTTGCCGTCCAGGCCTCCGGCGGCCGCCTCCAGGGCGGCCACGTAGGCGCGGGCGGTGCAAGGGTCGTCGTCGGCGCAGGCGCCGGTGCGCAAGTTCAGGCCGATGAACCGCAGGTCATCGGCGATGAAGACCACCTCGGCGCCGGCGCCGGTCGCCTCCTGGAGGCCACGGACGTCGGGCACCTCGGTGACCCACGACGCGCATCCGATGTAGCCGAGGATCGCCGCCACGCACTCGCAGAACCCGGGGATGAACCCCTCCCCCTGCGAGATGGGCACCGCCGCGGCGCGGACGCCGCTCACGACGGGCTCGTCGTCCGCCTGGTCCCACGCGTCGCGGCCGATGTCCAGCATCCCCTTGCCGCAGACCTCTCGAAGCCGCGCCTCGAAGTCGCGCAGTTCCGCGGTGAGATCCCTCACATCGCGCTCGACGAGCCGGGTCATCGGCAGTCGTCTCCCGGCTGCGCCGTCTCTTCCGGCCGCACGGCCAGTCCGTGGGAGGAAGCGATCCGAACGACCGCCATGTCCGCCTTCTCCCTCGCTTCCGCGCACGTAGCGCCGCTGGTGATCAGCGTCGCCACCCACTCGTTGGCGGACACCTCTTCGACAAGCGCCTCATCCGCTCCATGGAAACCCTCGATGACGCGCAGCGGCCGGGCCCCGCCCATCATGTGCTCGCCCAACACCTCGACGGCGCCCTCCGCCACCCGGACGTGCTGGTAGCAGCACGCCCGGCGGGGAGCTCGGTCGAACGCCGGTGTCTCGCCGCGCGCGAACGTCTCCACCAGCAGCTCGACGAGATTGACGCCGCACGAGTGGTACACGGCGGTCGGCGTCTGGCTCGGCAGACGGGCGTCGATCTCCAGCACCTTGAGCTCGTCGCCGTGCAGCATCACCTCGATGTCCATGATGCCCTGAAGGCCGAGACCGCTCGCGATCGTCCGGCCGATATCGTCGAAGGCGGCGGTGATACGCGCCAGTTCCTCCGGATCGTCCGGGCACACCTCGTCGATCGGCGCCACCACCCGCTTGCAGTCGTAGAAGCGATCGAACTCGAGCAGGGTGGGCTGGAAGGCGGCGACCCGCGTCCCACTGCCGTCGCCATGGCCGATGACCTCCAGCGAGATCGACGGACCGGGCGCGTACTCCTCGACGACCACCTGATGACCAGCGTTCTCCAGCGCATCCCTGGCGGCGACGAGCCCGTCCTCGTCGTCGACGAGCTGCACGCCCTCGCTGCCGCTCGAGCCGCTCGGCTTGACGATCACCGGGAACCCGCACGCCGGCCACGGCTGCGGCCTCGGCACGCCGAGACGGTCGAACAGCTCGTTCGAGCGCAGCTTCGAGGAGGTCACCCGGTAGGCGTCAAGGTCGAAGAGGACCGGGGTGCCCGTAGCCGGCACACGCTCACACAACCAGGCCAGCGTCTCGTTCTCCTCGCAGGCGGGGAGGACGGCGTCGCAGGAGCCGAGGATCTGGAGCGCCGGCTCCTCATCGACCAGGACGTCCAGTTGGTGCACCTCGTCGGCCAGACCCGAGGCGGCGCCGGCACGGCGCCGGTCGACGAGCACGATCTCATGACCCGCCTTGCCGGCGAGGTAGGCGGCCTCCGTGCCCTGGAGCTTGCCGCCGACGATGCCCAGTCTCACGCGACCGGCTCCGACCTGCGCTCCCGCACGGACCGTATCCAGGCGCCGAACTCATCGTCGGTCGCCTGACGCAGGCCGATCGGCGCCATGGCTTCGCGCACGGCCGCCGCCGTGCGCCGGCCCTCCTCCACGTCGAGCTCTGAGTTGGACACGCCACAGAGACCGGTCTGAGGCGGCACGATCGATGTCACGACGTTCGCGCCGGCGTCGAGGCGAGGTCGCAGCCCGGCGAAGCCTTCCACGTCCAGCGACGCCGGCGACAGCGCCTCCGGCATGGCGAGGCGCATGGCGGCGATGGCCAGCAGTTCGTCGAAACAGGAGGGCATGTCCACGTCGCTCAACGGCGTGCCCGTCTGTGGCACGAACGTCATGATCCTGACCTGGTCGTCACCGGCGCGCCGCATCGCCTCGATGGAGGCGGCCCGGTCGGCAACGGCGTCCCCGATGCCGGTGAGCATCCCGTCCTCGACCAGCAGACCCGCGTCGTGCGCGTGCCGCCGTGCGGCGGCGCGCTCGTCGTAGTCCTGGCCCACGCGCAGGCGCTCGAACAGCGGCCGGGTGTGCGTCTCCTGGTAGCACGCGTAGAAGTCGGCCCCGGCGTCGCGCATGGCCTGGAGGACGTCGGCCGGCACCACTCCGGGCGAAATCATGACCGGCAGACCCGTCTCCCGCCGCACGGCGCCGATCATCTCGTAGAGCGGCGTGAAGTCGCCGGTATCGTGGGTGCGTGGGTCTTCGCCCATCGTCAGATCGAGCAGATTGACGTCCGAGGCGGCCAGATCGAGGCAGATCGCGACGACTTCGTCCTGCGACTTGCGGTAGCGCGGGCTCGCCGTGTTGCCGTCGCGATAGAGGCAGAACGTGCAGTGATTCCGGCAGTATGTGGAGAAGTAGACGAAGCCGTAGAGGAAGACGGCGTCTCCGAAGTGCCGATGCCGGAGTTCCCGGGCGGCGGCGAACAACGGCTCCGCTTCCTGCGGCGAGCCGATGCTCAGCAGATACTCGAGCTCGTCCACGGTCGGAGCGTCCCCGCCCAGCGCCCGCTCACAGATCGTCGAGACGCGGTCGTGCGTCGGTTCGTGTTCGGTCTGCGCCGTCATGACACCTCCACCTGCTCCACAGCTCTCCGCGATGGTGTGAGGACGGACGGCGAGCGCGACGCCGGACGAACGCTGATGGGACGGCGCAGGACCCTGCCTGGAACGCCGATGGGACCGCGCCGGGGAGACGCCGTCCCATCCCCATCATCGTGTCCCCCACAGGGCAATGTAGCGCATCGCGGGCCGCAGGTCGAGCAGCGACGTTGCGGACGACGACAGAGAACCCACGCCGCTGGTCCTGTGAGCGTGGGTCGGGATCAGCCCGGCCCGCGACTCAACGAAAGCGCAGGACCTCCCCCAACGGCAGACGCCGGCGCGGCGCCGGCGACCCCGTGGGCCGCCCGATGGGCACCAGCGCGACCAGCTGCGCCGGCGGCTCCACTTCGAGCAGTCGCTCGAGCTCCTCGTAGGCGACCACCGGGGCGCTCATCCAGCAGGCCCCGTAGCCGAGGGCATGCGCCGCGGTGATCAGGAGCTGGACGGCGGCTCCGACGCTCTGGATGTCCGGCCGCTGTCGCAGCCTGTCCCGCTCGGCGGACGGCAGGCCGCGAGCCAGCAGCAGCCGGTCGATACGGGATTCGTAGGGCAGCGCACAGACGGCGATCACGAGCGGAGCGTCGGCGAAGAACAGCGAGTAGCCGCGGACGGCCCGCAGCTCCGCCCGCAACTCGGCCGTCTCCGGCCACGCGGCCATCTCGTCGAGACGCCGCTCGACGGCGGCCCTCATCCCGTGGCGATCGTCCTCGTCCTCGACGGCGACGAAGCGCCAGTTCTGCGCGTTGCCGGCGCTGGCCGCCCGCGTCGCCAGCGCGACCATCCGCTCCACATCCGCGCGAGGCACCGGCTCGGGGAGGAACCTGCGGACGCTGGCCCGTCCCTCGACGGCCGCCGCGAAGCTCACCTCAGCAGCAGACCCCGCCGCGGACGCGCGGGACGCGGCCTGACGCCGACGGCGCCGTTCCGCCGCGGGCCCGCGGCGGAACGGCGCCGTCACCACTCTCTTGAGCCGTCCGGCAGCGCTCACGGCAGGGCGGCCCCGACGTTGAGCCCGCCCCGCATTGGCTCAGCCGCCGGCGATCGGCGGGACCAGCTTGATGACATCGCCGTCGGCCAGGACGGTGTCCATGCCGTCGAGCTGGCGCATGTTGCGGCCGTTGACGAAGATGCCGACCCAGACGCCGCCGTCGTCGCGGAAGATGCGCGACTTGAGCCGCGGCTCCCGGGCGACACAATCGTCGAGCGCCTCGCGCAGCGTCTCACCCTCACACTCGAGCTCGGGCGGCCCGTCGGCACCCACGAGGCCGATCGGCAGCTTCATCGCGGCCCGTGCCATGTTCCCGCTCCTTGTCCTCCAGACCTCGGCGACCGGCGTACGCCAGACGAGCCGGTCGTCCTCCTCAGCCCCCTGCGACTTCCTTATCAAGCCGGTCGACCTTGAGGTCGACCGCCAGCACGTGCGGGTTCTGGCAGAAGGCGATGCACTGTGGGTCGCCGTCGCAGAGGTCGCACTTGAAAGCGACCTGCTTCTCGGGGTGTTCGTGGATGACCCCCGTCGGGCAGACCTCGTAGCACTCGCCGCAGCCGGTGCACTTCTCCTCATCGACCACCAGCACGTAGCCTTTGACCGTCTCCCCGCGCTTGGCCTTGCCGGGGTAGTCGCCCTTGACGGTGACCGTGATCTCCTTCGTCACGATGGCGTCGGCCGGGCAGGCCTCGGCGCACTTGCCGCAGGAGGTCTGCAGGCAGGTGTGGCCCTTGATGGCTCCGGTCGTCGGGTTGACCTCTGAGTAGAGGCGGGCCACCGACGGCCGGTAGGCGCCTTCGTGGAACGCCGAGCAGGCCAGCTCGCACATGTGGCAGCCGGTGCACTTCTTGCTTGAGATCAGCACGTGAGGCATGCGCTCACACTCCTTCCCAGGTAAGCCGCCACGCCTCAGAGGCGGACGTCGACGCCGAGCTCGGCGAGCTTCTCTTCGGAGGGGACGCCGTTCTCGTCCCAGCCGCGCAGCCTGTAGTACTCCTGCGAGGCCGCCCTGAACGCCTCCTCGCCGATCGCCTTGCCGGCCGAGGCGCCGTCGGTGTGGGCGTGCTGCTCGGCATAGAGCTTGACCGGCAGGTCGTCGGGCTCGACGCCCTCGCGGAGGTTGAACAGGCGGCCGAGGTTCCAGACGCGTTCGCCGACCGCGGTCAGCTCCTCTTCGCTGACCTCGCGCTTCCAGACGTGCTTCATCAGCTGGCTCATCTGGTCGAAGTCGAGGGCCCAGAAGTCGCACCAGATGCCGGTGTACTTCATCGACGAGTAGTGCTGCCCGTCGATGTTGTACTGAGCCTTGCCTTCGAGGCTGTCGGGCGGCAGGGTGCCCTCGAGGATCTCGTCGTTGATCGGGTAGGAGCGCATGTGACACCCGCCGCGATCGGAGGTCGAGTAGGAGAGGCTCATGCCGAAAGAACCGCGCGGGTCGTAGCCGGGCAGCTCGAGGTTCTTGACCTCGAAGGCCAGCTCCGGATGACCGTACGTGGCGGCCAGGGCGCGGGCACCGAGCGCCAGCTCCTCACCGATGCCCTCCCGGGCGGCGATCAGCGCCGGTGCGGCCAGGTAGCCTTCCGCCTCGCCGAAGCGCAGGCCGAAGTCGTGGATACCCTTCTCGGTCAGGTCCATCGCCAGGGCGACGACGGCGCCGCAGGAGATGGTGTCCATGCCCAGCTCATCGCAGGCCAGATTGAAGCGCATCAGCGCTTCCATGTCGTCGATGCCGCAGTTCGACCCGCAGAGGGCGATCGTCTCGTACTCGGGGCCCTCGCCGACCACCCCGTCGACCTCGTGCCACTGGCGGCAGCCGAGGGCGCACTGGTAGCAGGCACGGTTCTTGATCTTCACCTTCTGGAAGGCGTCGGAGTTGAGCTTCTCGATGCTCTCGAAGGTGCCGGTCGACCAGTTGCGGGTGGGGATCACGCCGGCGTCGCTCATCAGCTGGACGAGGATCGGCGTGCCCTCCTCATTGACCCACAGGTTGTCGTCGGTCAGGACGTATTCGGAGTGGATGCGGGAAAGGTCGGCGAGGAACTCCCTCGCGTCGCCGACGCTCACGCTCCCGGTCCCGCGGACCGCGATCGCCTTGAGGTTCTTGTGGCCCATCAGGGCGCCGTGGCCGCCGCGGCCGGCCTTGTGGTACTGGTCGGTCGAGATGCAGGCCCAGGGGATCTCCCGCTCGCCGGCGGGGCCGATCGAGAGGACCTTGGCCTGCTCGTCGAAGTCGCTCCGCAGGGCGGCCTCGATCTCGCTGGTCTTCATGCCGGCGTACTTCTCGGCCGGGACGAAATCGACCTTCTCGTCGGCGATCGTCACGACGACCGGCTCGGGCGACTCACCGCTGATGATGACGGCGTCGTAGCCGGCGAACTTCAGCTCCGGGGCGAACGAGCCGCCGACGTAGCTGTCGGTGTAGATGCCGGTGATCGGACTCTTGCAGCCGACCACCAGACGGGAAGAGGTCGAGACGTTGGTGCCGGCGAACGGCCCGGTCATGAGGATGAGCGGGTTCTGCGGCGTCCATGGATCGACCTTGGGCGGCACTTCGTCCCAGAGGTAGCGGAGCAGCAGCCCCTTGCCGCCGATGTACTTCTCGGCCCACTCCATGTTGAGCGGCTCGACGCTGCTGGCGTGGTCCGTGAGGTCGAGCCGCAGCAGCTTGCCGGTGTAGAAGTCCAACGCAACCCCCTTGGTCGGCAGAGGACGGCCTGGCGCGGTCGGGACGGGCAGTCGCCGAGAACGCCGAGGTCGCTGTGGCAGGCCCGCCTATTCTAGAGGCGCGCGTTGGACTCGGCAACAGATTCCCGGTCATGTTGCCGAAAACGACACCGATTGGCGAGTGCGGGGTGCGACGAACGCCCGGACCGCTCAGGACGGCCGGGCCGATCGCCCTGAGGCCGCGGGAGACGTCGCCGTTGACGACGGACCCGCCGCCTGAGTCACGCCAGGCCGCCGGAGGTATCGTCGCTACGGTGAGGCCGCCGTTCGGTCGTCTCGGGCAGGTTCTTTATGTTCTCGGCCGCCTGCCACTTGCTGAGGTTGTCCTGCATCGCCTCGAGCAGTTCCTTCATGAACTTAGGGGCCATGTTGACGCGGGCCACGACGACCCCGTTCATCTCGCCGCTCTCGGCCTCCTCGTGCTCGAGGCGCACGAACGTGATCGCGAACTCGTACTCGGAGTGGCTGACGTTGGCGAAGTTGGCGTAGACGCCCGCCATCATCTCCGGCGTGGCGTGGATGTTGATCTGCTTGTCCTCGTCCTGCATCCCCCACCTCTCGCCGTCGTCGTTCTCGTACGTCACCGTGCGATCCCTCCTCTGCGCGATCGGCGCCACACGACGGGCATGCCCGATCCGGCTCAGCTCAGCTTCCTCGCGATGGCCGCCGCCATGTCGCTCGTCCCGGCGTCGCCGCCGAGGTCGTACGTGACATCCTTGCCTTCGCCGATCACCGCCGCGATGGCGTCGTACATGCGGCGCGACGCCTCGGCCTCGCCGAGGTGGTCGAGCAGCAGCACGCCGCTCAGGAGCAGCGCCGTCGGGTTCACCTTGTTCATGCCGGTGTATTTGGGAGCGCTGCCGTGGACTGGCTCAAAGACCGCCGCATCCTCGCCGATGTTGGCGCCGGGAGCGACACCGAGGCCGCCGACAAGACCGGCGCACAGGTCGCTGACGATGTCGCCGTAGAGATTGGGCAGCACGAGCACGTCGTACAGCTCCGGCTTCTGGACGAGCTGCATGCACATGTTATCGACGATGCGGTCCTCGAACTCCACGTCCGGGTAGTCACCGGCGACCTCGCGGGCCACGCGCAGGAACAGTCCGTCGGTGCACTTCATGATGTTGGCCTTGTGGACGGCCGTGACCTTGCGCCGGCCATGCATGCGCGCGTACTCGAACGCGAAGCGGACGACCCGCTCACTGCCCTTGCGGGTGATGATCTTGATGCTCTCCGCCGCATCGTCGGTCACCATGTGCTCGATGCCGGCGTAGAGGTCCTCGGTGTTCTCCCGCACGCAGACGACGTCGATGTCGTCATAGTGGCTGCGCACGCCCTTGATCGAGCGGGCCGGGCGCAGACAGGCGTACAGGTCGAGCGACTTGCGCAAGGCGACGTTGACGCTGCGGAAGCCGGAGCCCACAGGAGTGGTGATCGGCCCCTTGATGGCCACCCGGTTGCGGCGCACCGACTCCACCACGTGATCGGGCAGCGGCGTACCGTACTCCTCCATGACGTCGAGGCCGGCGTCCTGCTGCTCCCACTCGATGTCGACACCCGTCGCCGCCACCACGGTCTCCAGTGCGGCGCTCAGCTCCGGGCCGGTCCCGTCGCCGGGGATCAGCGTCACCTTGTGGCTCAATGGTCCTCCTCACTCGGGCAGCGCGAAACCGCCGTGCTGCTTGACGTGTTCGACCAGACCGCCGTCCTCGAGGATGGTCACCATGACCTCGGGAAGCGGCGCGAAGGGGATGACGCGGTCCCGCGTCAGGTCCCGTATCTCGCCGGCCAGCAGGTCGACCTCGAGCTCGTCGCCGGCGGCGATGCCGGAGGTGTCGCACTGCAGCGCCGGCAGGCCGACGTTGACGGCGTTGCGGAAGAAGATGCGGGCGAACGACTGGGCCAGGACGGCCCCTACGCCGGCCAGCTTGATGATGCGTGGGGCATGCTCGCGGCTGGAGCCGAGGCCGAAGTTGCGACCGCCGACGATGAAGTCGCCGGGGTCCACCGCGCCCGCGAACTCCGGATCGGCGTCCTCCAGCACGTGCTTCGCCAACTCGGGAAGGTTGGTCCGCAGGTGGAACAGACGGCCGGGGGCGATGTGGTCGGTGCTGATGTCGTCGCCGAACACCCAGGCCCGGCCGCGCAGGACTGCATCGCTCACAGCTGCGGCTCCTCCTCCGCGATGATCACCCGCTTCAGCTCGAGACCCGGCTCACGGGCCGACATCGGGTCGCGCTCGGGGATCGCCAGGACGACGTCCATGCCGTCGCTCACCGTGCCGAACACCGCGTGACGATCGTCCAGATGCGGCGTGGCCGTGTGCGTGATGAAGAACTGCGACCCGTTCGTGTTCGGCCCGGCGTTGGCCATCGAGAGCACGCCCGGTCCGTCGTGGCGCAGTTCGGGATGGAACTCATCGGCGAACTTGTAGCCGGGTCCTCCCCGCCCGGTGCCCGTCGGGTCGCCGCCCTGCACCATGAAGCCCTTGATGACGCGGTGGAAGGTCGTGCCGTCGTAGTAGCCGTCTCGCGCCAGGACGACGAAGTTGTTGACGGTGACCGGAGCCTTGTCGGCGAAGAGGTCGACGACGATGTCGCCGAGGTCGGTCGTGAACGTGGCCACATAGCGCCGAGTCGGGTCGATAACCATCTCCGGCGCCCGGTCGTAGTGCTTCGTCATGTCAGCTCCCTTGGGTCGACGATCTCGCCGGCCACCGCGGCGGCGGCCGCCGTGAACGGCGAGGCGAGGTAGATCTGGCCGTTCGGGTTGCCCATGCGGCCCCTGAAGTTGCGGTTCGCCGTGCTGACGCACACCTCGCCGTCGGCGAGGATGCCTTCGTGGACGCCGACGCAGGCCCCGCAACCGGGGTTCGTGACCAGGCCGCCGGCGTCGAGGAAAGTCTCGATGAGCCCCTCGGCCATGGCCGCCCGATAGACGTCGCGCGAGGCCGGAGTGACGATGAGCCGGGTGTGCGGCGCCCTCCTGCGGCCGCTGAGGACCTGCGCGGCGGCCCGCAGATCATCGAGCCGTCCGTTCGTGCAGGTGCCGATCAGCACCTGGGCGACCCTGGTCCCCGCCCTGTCCGCGGCGGGGCACACGTTGTCGACCGTGTGCGGAGCGGCGACGACCGGCACGACGGCGGCGGCATCGAACGACTCGACGCGCTCGTAGCCGGCGTCGTCGTCCGGTGCCAGCGGCCGCCAGTCGTCCGCCCGTCCCTGGGCACGCAGAAAGTCGCGGGTAGTCTCGTCGCTGGCGATGAGGCCGGCCTTCGCACCGGCCTCCACGGCCATGTTGGCGAGCGTGAGCCGTCCGTACATCGGCATCGTGTCGATGGCCGGACCGGCGAACTCCAGCGCCTTGTAGGTCGCTCCGTCGGCACCCAGCGTGCCGATGATCGTCAGCATGAGGTCCTTGGCGCCCACGAGCGGGGCGAACTCGCTCCGCACGTCGATCGAGATTGTCTCGGGGACGCGCAGCCAGGTCCTGCCGGTCGCCATGCCGACGGCCACGTCGGTCGATCCCATCCCCGTCCCGAAGGCGCCGAGTGCGCCGGCCGTGCACGTGTGCGAGTCGGCGCCGATCACCAGGTCGCCCGGCCTCGCATAGGCCTCGGCGACACGCTGATGGCACACACCCATCTCGACGTCGCTCAGCGTGGCGCCCGACTCGTCGCAGAACCCGCGCAGCACCGCGTGCGCGTCGCTCAACTCCGCCCGCGGGCTCGGCGCGGCGTGATCGATGAAGAACACGGCCTGGGGCACCTCGAGCCGTCGCGTCCCGAGCTCACGGATCTGCTCGACGGCCAGCGGCCCGGTGCCGTCCTGGGCGATGGCCAGGTCGACGTCGGCGACGATGATCTGACCCGGCTCGACCGTCTCAAGGTGGGCTTTGGCGGCCAGCACCTTCTCGGCCAGCGTGAGTCCCATCACGCGCTCTCCGGCGTCGGACACCCCGGCTCGCCCGGCAACGGCACCGACTCACCCAGCTTCGTGAGGTAGTCCCGATAGATGTAGATGAGTTCCTTGTCGAACAGCGCCCGTTTCAGCTCGACCGCCGTCCTGCGGACCATCTCCAGAATCGCGGCGCAGTCGTCGGGCGACAGTTCGACCCCGAACTCCTGGAATTTGCGGTAGATCGTCCGCGACCCCGAGTGCTTGCCGACGACGATCTGCCGCTCGAGACCGACGTCCTCGGGCGAGAAGGCCTCGTAATTGAGGGGGTTCTTGATGACGCCGTCGGCGTGGATGCCGCTCTCGTGCGCGAACACGTTCGTCCCCACGATGCTCTTCCAGGCAGGCACAGAGCGAGCGGAAGCCGCCGCCACGTACTCGGACAGCTCACGGAACCGCTCGGTGTGCATGCCGAGGTCGACCTTGCCCAGGTACTTCAGGGCCATGACCACCTCTTCAAGGGCGGCGTTCCCGGCCCGCTCTCCGAGTCCGTTCACAGTGGTGTTCACGTATCGCGCGCCGGCCTTGATGCCGGCCAGCGCGTTGGCGGTCGCCATGCCGAAGTCGTCGTGGGTGTGCATCTCGATGTCGATGCCGATCTGCTTGATCAGGAAGCCGATCACACCGTGGGTGTCGAAGGGGTCCATGATGCCGAGCGTGTCGCAGAAGCGGAGACGGTCGGCGCCGGCCTCCCTGGCGGTGATGCCGAACCGCACGAGGAACTCGATATCGGCCCGCGAGGCGTCCTCGGCGTTGACCGACACGTAGAGCCCCTTCGACTTGGCGAACTCGACCCCGGCGCTGATCTGGTCGAGCACCCACTGACGACTCTTCTGCAGCTTGTGCTCGATGTGGATGTCGCTGGCCGACATCGAGATGGCCACCGCGTCGACCCCGCACTCGACAGACGCCTCGATGTCGCCGATGACCGCCCGATTCCAGGCGAGGATGCTCGCGTCGAGGCCGAGGTCGACGATCTCGGCGATCGTCTTCTTCTCGTCGCCCCCCATGGCCGGGATGCCCACCTCGATCTGGTGGACACCGACTTCGTCGAGCAGTTTGGCGATGCGGATCTTCTCGTGGTTCGAGAAAACCACCCCGGCCGTCTGCTCGCCGTCCCGCAACGTCGTGTCGTCGATGAGTACGGCCGGTTCGGGGGCGCACTCGTCGATGACGAAGGTGGAGAGGTCGGGTCGAGTCTGCGTCATCTGCTCGCTCCTGTGTACGTCGTCATGTGTCGTCCTCCCCGAGCGCTTCTCTCAAGAGAGCGCCGACGCGCTTGGCGTCCGCCCGGCCACGGGTCTCCTTCATGACCTGGCCGACGAAGAAACCGAGCAGCTTCGTCTTGCCGCCTCGATAGGCGGCCACTTCATCGGGGTTGTCTTCGAGCACGGTGGCGACCGTCGCCTCCAGCACCGCGTCGTCCGAGATCTGGCCCAGACCGTGCCGCTCGACGATCTCCGCCGGCTCCGCTTTCTCTTCTACCATGCGCGCGAAGACCTCCTTCGCGGCGCTGCCGGAGACGGCACCGGCCGCTATCATCGCGACGAGCGCGGCCAGTCGGGCGGGGGTGATGAAGCCCTCCCCGGGCTCCAGGCCGGCCTCCTTCACGTGGGCGAGGTACGCGCCCATGGTCCAGTTGGCCAGCGGCTTGGGATCGACCCCGCTCGACGCCGCCTCTTCGTAGAAGACGGCCAGCGGCCGCGCGTGGCCGAGTACGAACGCATCGTATCGCGACAGCCCATACTGCTCCCGGAAACGCGCGATGCGGGCCGCCGGCAGCTCGGGAAGCGCGGCCGCGACCTCCTCGACCCAGACCGGGTCCATCTCGAGCGGCACCAGGTCCGGCTCCGGGAAGTAGCGGTAGTCGTGGGCCTCTTCCTTGGAGCGCAGGGGACTCGTGCTGCCGGTCTCCGGGTCGAAATGCAGCGTCTCCTGTTCGACTTCCTCCCCGGCCTCCAGGACCGCGATCTGGCGGGGGATCTCGGACTCGAGCGCCTGCTGCAGGAACCGGAAGCTGTTCATGTTCTTCAGCTCCGTCCGCGTCCCGAGCTCGTCGGCACCGGCGGGACGCACACTGATGTTGGCGTCCCAGCGGACCTGCCCCTCTTCCATCACGCAGTCGCTCACTTCCAGCTCGATGATGAGCGTGCGCAGCTGACGAAGGAGCTCGCCGGCGGCCTCCGGCGACGGGATGTCCGGCTCCGTGACGATCTCCACCAGCGGCGTCCCGCCGCGGTTGAAGTCGACGACGGAGTAGTCCGACCCGTCGATGCGTCCGCTCTCGCCCGCATGGACGAGCTTCGCCGCGTCCTCCTCCATGTGGACACGGTTGATGCGGCACGTGAGCCTCTCCTCGCCCACCCAGTACTCGAAGACACCGTCGACGGCCAGAGGCTCATCGTACTGCGAGATCTGGTACGCCTTCGGCAGGTCAGGATAGAAGTAGTTCTTCCGGTGGAAGACGTTTCGAGGCCGGATCGTGCAGCCGAGAGCGAGCGCGATGCGCGTCGCGTACTCGACCGCCCGCTGGTTGACGACCGGGAGGGCCCCCGGATGGGCGAGGCAGACCGGACACGTATGGGTGTTCGGCGGATCCCCGTACGCCACCGCGCAGCCGCAGAACATCTTCGTCTGCGTCTTGAGCTCGGTGTGCACCTCGAGCCCGATGACCGGCTCCCACCCCGTCATGAGGTCGCCTCCGTGGTCGCCTCGACCGTTTCTCCGCCGCGGAACGTTGGCGCTGGGTCGAAGCCGATCGCCCGCTCGAGCGCGTGGGCGGCCGCCAGGATCGCGTTCTCCGAGAACGCCGGCCCGATCAGCTGGAAGCCGACCGGCAGCCCGTCTGACAGCCCGCAGGGGAGAGAGATCGCCGGCAGGCCGGCCAGGTTGGCCGGGATGGTGCACACGTCGCTCATGTACATGGCGAGCGGATCGTCGATCCGCGACCCGACCCCGAACGCCACCGTCGGCGAGGTGGGGGACACGATGAGGTCGACGGCTGCGAATGATTTGTCGAAGTCGTCCTTCACGAGGCGACGCACCCGCTGAGCCTGGCCGTAGTAGGCGTCGTAGTAGCCCGACGAGAGCGCGTAGGTGCCGATCAGGATGCGCCGCTTGACCTCCGGTCCGAAGCCCTCGCCGCGGGTCCGCTCGTACATCTCGCCGAGATCAGCGCAGTCCGGCGCACGGTACCCGTACCGCACGCCGTCGAAGCGGGCGAGATTGGCGCTCGCCTCTGCCGGAGCGATGAGGTAGTAGGCGGCCAGCGCGTACTCCGTGTGCGGCAGACTGAGCTCCTCGACGCCGGCCCCCAGCTCCTCGAGCAGCGCGATGGTCTCGTCGAACCGCCGCCGGACCCCTTCCTCGATGCCGGCCTGCAGGTACTCCCGCGGCACGCCGACCCGCAGGCCGTCGAGCCGCTCGGCCGACGGCAGCTCGATCCTCGATGGCAGCTCGACGCTGGTCGAATCAGAGGAGTCCCCGCCGACGATGTGGCGCAGCAGGAGAGCGGCGTCGCCGACGCTCCTCGTCAACGGTCCGATCTGGTCGAGTGAGCTGGCGAACGCGATGAGGCCGTAGCGGCTGACGGCACCGTACGTGGGCTTCATGCCCACGACGCCGCAGAGCGACGCCGGCTGGCGGATGGAGCCGCCCGTGTCCGACCCCAGCGCCCACAGCGCCTCACCAGCGGCCACGGCGGCCGCTGAGCCGCCGCTCGAGCCGCCCGGCACGGTCCCGAGGTCCCAGGGGTTCCTGGTCGTGTGGAAGGCCGAGTTCTCCGTCGATGAGCCCATCGCGAACTCATCGAGATTCGTCTTCCCCAGCATCACGATGTGTTCGTCGAACAGCTTGCGGACCGCGGTCGCCGTATACACGGGAGAGTAGTTGCGGAGGATCCGGGAGCCCGCCGTGCTCGTGACGCCGAGGGTCAGCATGTTGTCCTTGATCGCCGTCGGCAGGCCGGCGAGGGCGCCCCGAGAGGCGGTCATCTCGCTGTCGATGCGGGCCGCGTAGCGGGCCGCGTCGTCGGCGCACACCTGCACGTAGGCGCCGACACGACGCTCCACGGCGTCGATCTGTCGCAGATACGCGGAAGTGAGCTCGGCGGCTGAGGCCTCGCCCTCGACCAGCAGCCGCTTCGCCTCCAGAGCCGTGAGGCGCAGCGGGTCGAGATCGCTCATCGCTGACTCATCCTCGGGACGCGGAAGCACTCGTCTGTCACCGCCGGAGCGTTGCGCAACGCCTCGTCGCGCTCGAGACCGGGCCGCGGCTTGTCGGCGCGCTCCACGTTCGTCACGTCGAGCACGTGAGCCATGGGTGGCACGTCGGCGATATCGAGCTCGCCGATCTTCGCGACGTGGGCGAGGATCCTGGCCAGCTCGCCGGTCGCACGACGGGCTTCGTCACCCTCGAGGCGCAGACGCGCGAGGCGCGCGACGTAGCGGACGTCGTCTTCCGTGACCATGCTCGGGACCTCCTCGTGCCGGTCGGCACAGTGGGTCCGCTATCTTATCATCAGGCTCCCGCCGGGGGCCGAGCGGACTCGACCGGCACAAGGCGGAGCGGGCCTCAGTGACAGAAGGCGGACGTCGCGTGCCGCGGGAGGCGGAGCGCCGTCATCCCGTCAGGCCGGACCGCCCGCGCCGGGACGACGGCCCGACGTCTCCCGCTCGCCGTCTCGTTCCACTCGCTCCGCGACCGGCCCACGCGGCCCTCGCGCGAGCGTGAACGTGACCGGCTGCCCCTGCGCGAGCGTCCGCAGCCCATTCCCGACGATCTGCGTGTAGTCGACGTAGGCGCGGCGACCGGAGTCGTCCTCGACGACCCCCCAGCCACGTTCCTCCGCGAACCAGACCACGACGCCGTCTACACGCTGCGGATCGTCGCTCACCGCCGGTCCTCCAGCTCACGTCCCAGCGTCGCCTCCAGGACCTCGGTCCACAGCGAGAAGAGCGCCTCGAGCTCCACCCCCTCGGGGTCGAGCGTCTTCTGCAGCGCGAGCCCGTCGGTCATCGCCGTCATCAGCGACGCGTAAAGCCGCAGACGAGAGCTGGAGGTCTCGACCGACAGACCCTCCAGGTACACCGTCCTGTACCAGTCGTACAGCGCGGCGACCCGTCCGCGCAGCTCCTCGTCCTTGAGCACGTGGGGAAGCAGCTCGAAGAAGTCGCGGAACCCGCCGGCGTCCTGGGCCATGCGACGGTCGCCGTCGACGAGTGCCTCGATCCCGGCACCGTCCCGCGACGGGGTCCTCGCCTTCCGCATGGCCTCCAGACTCTGATCGTGGGCGAGCGAGTCGACGACGGCCGCGACCAGGCCGGCCTTGCTGCCGAAGTAATAGCGGATCGCATCCCTGTACTCGCCGGACTCCGCCGCCACCGCCTCGACCGTCAGCGCGTCGAAACCGTCTCTCGCGAGCACGCGACGCGCCGCCGCGACCAGTCGTTCCGCCGTCTCCGGCAATCTCTGTGAGCCGTCGTTCTCGCCCGTGCCTGCCGTCCGGTCCACGGCCATCGACGACCACCTTTCATCGGCCCCGACCCCGGCCTGCCCTGCCACGCCTCCGCGCCGCCGCGCCGCCTCTACCCCGCGGGCACGCGAGTATATCGCACGCGAATCGGTCGCTCGTCGGTCGTCACGACGCAGGACGTTGTCGGCACCAGGGCGGTTGCGATACAGTGACGGTGCTCGGTCGTACGTACGACCGAATCTCATCACCCGGCCGCGGCCGACGTTCCACGACATGGGGGAGACATGGTGCCTGAGAAGCGTGACGCGGTCCTCGCCGAGTCGCAGAAAGCGCTCGACCTCATCTCGAGGCAGGAGCTCGACGATGGCGAGCAGGAGGCCCTGGCGGCCGAGTGCGTCGCCGACTTCGCGACCTACGTCAATCCCGGCATCCTCGAGTGGCGCAAATCGGTGTCGACCGACTACGCGGCGGTCGAGTGGCGCGACGAGGGTTCCTGCTTCTACGACGTCCAGGGCAACCAGTACATAGACTGCCTGGGCGGCTACGGGATCTACATGCTCGGGCACCGGCACCCGGCGGTCGTCGACGCCGTGGTCGCCCAGCTGCAGAAGCAGGCTCTCCACTCGCAGGAGCTCCTCGACCCTCTGCGCGCCTACGCCTGCAAGCTCATCGCCATGGTGACTCCCGGCGACCTGCAGTACTCATTCCTCTGCAACTCGGGCACGGAGGCCACCGAGGGCTGCCTGAAGGTGGCCAAGCTCTACGCTTACCAGAAGAAGCGCGACCACTCGAAGGGCATCGTGTCCACGACCAAAGCCTTCCACGGCAAGTCGATGGGCAGCCTGTCCGTCAGTGGCAAGGCAGAGTTCCGCGAGCCGTTCGTCCCGCTCGTCCCCGGCGTCCGGTTCGTCCCCTACGGAGACGCCGACGCACTCCATCAGGAGCTCAAGACCTGCGACATGATCGGTCACGACATCGCCGCCTTCATCGTCGAGCCGGTGCAGGGTGAGGCCGGAGCGATCGTGCCGCCCGACGACTACTTCCCCAAGGTGCGCGAGATCTGCGACCGCTGGGACATCCTCTTCATCGCCGACGAGGTCCAGACCGGGATGGGCCGCACGGGCACCTTCTGGGGCGTCGAGCACTGGGATGTGGCGCCGGACATCATGGGCATGGGGAAGGCCTTCGGCGGCGGCGTCATCCCGGCCGGCAACATCTGCGTGACGCCGCGAGTGTACGAGTGCATGTTCGAGAATCCCTACCTGCACACCACGACGTTCGGTGGCAACCCAGTGGCGACCGCCGCCGCGATCGCCGCCATCCACACCACCATCGCCGAGGACATCCCCGGTCAGGCGACCGAGAAGGGCGCTTACCTGAAGGCCGGCGTGAGCGAGCTCGCCGCCGTCTACCCGGACCTCTTCGACGACGTCCGCGGTCTCGGCCTCATGATCGGCATGGAGTTCAAGAACGCGGAGATGGGCTACGCCGTCACCACCGGCCTCTTCGCGGAGAAGGTCCTCGTGGGCGGCACGCTCAACAACGCCAAGGCGTTCCGTCTGCAGCCGCCGGCGATCATCACTCGCCAGGAGCTCGACGAAGTCCTCGAACGCCTCGAACGAGTGCTCACCACGGTCCGCCGGCAGGTCGCGGCGGGCGAGCTGACGACCACCGCCTGACGTCGCGTGGGCGACACGAGGGCCGGGCGCGCCGCGCCCGGCCCTCGTGTAGACTCTCCCTGCTCAGACGCGCAATGCACTCCGAGCGACCGCGAGGAGCGACTGTGGATCTCGACGACTTCGCCACGGGCATCCCCGACATCGTCCACGTCCCGCCGGGAGAGCTTCTGCCGTCCGTCGAGGACGTGACCCGTTGCGCCTGTGGGCCGGACTACGACCCCCGTGACTCCGTCCGTGCGGCGATCGAGGAGCTCGTCCCCATCGTCCTGGCGGAGGTCGACCCGCGGTTCACGACCGTCGCCTACAAGGTCACCTCACCACAGGGTGGGGGTGTCACGCTGAGCGACTCGCGCGTCCTCGAGATCGCGCTTCCCGCGGGAGACCCCGTGCCGGCAGCGCTGGTCGCCGCCCTCTGCACCGTCGGCGCCGTCGACGAGCGGCTGGAGGGGCTGATCGAGAGCCGTGGTCCACTCGATGCGTGGATCGCGCAGGGCGTCGCCATGGCACAGCTCGAACTGCTGGAGCAGCGCTGCATGCGGTCGATCATGGAGGCGGCGCGAGCGGCCGGGCTCGGTGGGTCCTCCTACGTGGAGCCGGACGTCTGCACCGAGTCCCAGACGGAGCTGTTCGCCTCGGTCGACGCGGAGGCGGTGGGCGTCCACCTCACGGAGTACGGGACGATGGAACCCCGGCTCAGCTACAGCTTCTGGGTGCCGCTCCACGCCGCCGATGCGTCGGCATCCTGAGTTCCACCGCTCGGTCCCTCAGCTCACGGTCAGCTCGTAGCTCTCCACCGTCGTCGGGCCGAGGACGACCCGCACGCCCCGCAGGACCCCTTCGGCGTACTCACTCCCGGGGTTCACGCAGAGCGTCCGCCCGATCGTCTCCACCCCGCGACTCTCCAGCACCTGACCGTGGAGACCCAGCAGCGGCTGGTGCTCCTCGATCACCCGACGGACGCCGCGACTGCCGACGTGTTCGGTCTCGCCGGCGGCCATCACGAGGTTCTCGTCGACCCTGGGGCCGATGTCCAGGGCACTGCCGTGCGGCGGTACGTGGAAGTTGTAGATCGCCGTCTCCTGCCGGGCGACCAGACCGCAGAGCTCCTCGAGCTTCTCGGTGAGCTGCTCGTCGGTCGTCTCCCTTGGCGTGTCCCAGGGAGTCGGGCCGCTCCACGAACACGTCACCATCTCGTGGCCTCCAAGGTCGACGGCCCGCATATCACAGGCTCTGATCCGGACCGCCGCCTCGATCATGTCGTCGATCTCGAGCCAGTCGTCGTTGCCGGCCGCGAGGTACATCTCGAACGGAGCTCCATCCAGCCGCTCGTCGGCCAGCGCCAGCCACTGCTCCACCCGCTCGAGCACGAGCCCCCTGAACAGCGCCTCGCTCCGCAGCGGGTCGGCGCGGGTCGTCTCGTACTCGTCCTGGCTCTGCTCGACCCAGTAGTAGCCGGCGCCCTCGATGGTCTTCTTGACCCGACTGAGCTCCTCCCGGGTCTCGATGTCGATGTGCCGGCTCATGAGCGTGCACTCCCACGAGGACGCCGAAGTCTTGACGAGGGGGACGAGCACCTTGCCGGTCAGGTCCCCGAACAGGATGCCGACGTCGGCACCGAAGGCGGGCAACGCGTCGAGGAACTTCCGGAAGCAGGCGCCTGAGCCATGGACATCGGTGGCGAAGAAGATCCTGGTCATGCGAGGCCTCCCGTCGTCGCTGCTCGCACCCGCCGGGGCCCGCCGGGTGCTTCCCGGAGACGACCCCCGATCGCAGACTCTACTCCACCAGACCGGTCGATGCAGGCCGCCATCCCGGCGGGGACGGGTTCCGTTAGGCGATCGTCGTGGCGATCGGGCGCTCCCGGGACGTCTGCGGTCCGGCGTCGCCGTCCACCGCGCGGAGACGGCGGCTACTCGACGCTCTCGGGGACCTGCCACTCATAGACGTCCTTGAGCTTCCACGGGACGATCACCGTCCGTGTGCGGGTGACGCCGTCGATGTGTCCCAGCACCTCGTCGACGAACCGCATCAGCTCCTGGTTGTCGTGCGCGTAGACCTGCACGCTCAGATCGACCTCGCCGGCCGACGCGGCGACGTAACTGACGTTGGGAAACCTGGCGACCTGCTCCGCCACTTGGCGAAGCTTGCCCGGCGCCACCTCGACCTGGACGTCGCCCGTCACCTCGTACCCGAGCGCCTGAGGGTTGACGACCGCGCTCACACGCATGACCCCCACCCGGCGCAAACGGTCGATCCGGTAGCGCACGGACCGCTCGGACACGTCGACGCCCAGCCGCCGCGTGATCTCGGCGGCCGACGATCGTCCATCTTCGAGCAGGAGCGCGACGATCCGGCGATCGATGTCGTCCAGGGTGTTCATCGAGGCTCCTTGCTCCGGGAGCGCGACGCCTCCCTGCTCCGGCGCAGCGCCGCCTTCGAGTGACGACGGGGCGGGCGGCGCTCGCCACCCGCCCCGTCGCTCTGTGTATGCCGAGGCCTCGGCCGGGACCGTTCAGACGGTCGCCGGCGAGTGCACCTTGACGGCCCCGAAGCGGCACACCTGGCGACACGTGTCGCACTTGATGCACTCGAGCGGATCGAGCACGTGCGGCTGCTTCTTCTCGCCGGTGATGGCGTTCGTGGGGCACTTCTTCGAGCACAGCGTGCAGCCGGTGCACGCCCCCTCGTCGATGTAGTAGGTGATGAGCGCCTGGCACGTGCCGGCCGGGCAGCGCTTCTCGTTGATGTGCGCCTCGTACTCGTCGCGGAAGTAGCGCAACGTCGTCAGCACGGGGTTGGGCGCGGTACCGCCGAGCGCGCAGAGGCTGGTCTTCTTGATCGTCGTAGCCAGCCGCTCGATGCGCTCGATGTCGCCGTCCTTCCCCTCGCCGGCCACGATCGCCTCGAGGATCTCGAGCATCCGCTTGGTGCCGACACGGCAGGGCACGCACTTGCCGCAGCTCTCTTCCTGGGTGAACTTGAGGAAGTAGCGGGCGAGGTCGACCATGCAGGTCGTGTCGTCGACGACGACCAGACCGCCCGAGCCGACGATGGCGCCGGTCGCCTGCAACTCCTCGTAGTCGATACGCGTCTCGAGGAGGTCCGTGGGCAGACACCCGCCGGACGGACCGCCGAGCTGTACCGCCTTGAACTCGCGGCCGGGCAGCATGCCGCCGCCGATGTCGAAGACGACGTGGCGCATGGTGGCACCCATCGGCACCTCGATGAGGCCGCCGTTCTGCACCTTGCCGGTCAGCGAGAAGATCTTGGTGCCGCGCGACTCGCCCATGCCCATCTCGGCATAGGCGTCGGCGCCGTTGAGCACGATCCACGCCACGTTGGCGTAGGTCTCGACGTTGTTGATGTTCGTCGGACGACCCCACAGCCCCGAGTTGGCCGGGAACGGCGGCCGCTTGCGCGGCATGCCGCGACGACCTTCGATCGACGCGATCAGCGCCGTCTCCTCGCCGCACACGAAAGCGCCGGCGCCTTCGTTGATGTGGATGTCGAACGCGAAGCCGGTCCCGAGGATGTCGTCACCCAGCAGCCCGCGCTCTCGACAGGTCTCGAGCGCATGAGTGAGCCGCTGCACGGCGAAGGGATACTCGTGCCGCACGTAGACGTAGCCCTCGCGAGCGCCGATCGCGAACGCGGCGATCAGCATGCCCTCGATGACCACGTGGGGATTGCCCTCGAGGACGGAACGGTCCATGAAAGCGCCGGGGTCGCCCTCGTCCGCGTTGCAGATGAGGTACTTGATGTCGCCCGGAGCGCCGCGCGTGAAGCGCCATTTCTTCCCGGTCGGGAAGCCGGCACCACCGCGACCGCGCAGACCGGACTCCTCCATGAGATCGATCACGGCGTCGGGGTCCCCCTCATCGAGGACCTTGGCGACGGCCTCGTAGCCGCCACGCTCCATGTAGTCGTCGATGGAGTACGGGTCGATCTTGCCGTTCAGCCGCAGCACGAGTCGCCGCTGCTGCTCGTAGAACGGCACATCCTTCTCATGGGCGACCCGCTCGCCGGTCTTCGGATGCTTGTAGAGGAGCTTCTCGACGACGCCGCCTTCGATCAGCGTCGTCTGGATGATCTTCTCGACGTCCTTGACCTTCACGCGCGGATAGAAGATGCCTTCCGGCATCACGAGGACGATGGGACCCTGCTCACAGAACCCGTGGCAACCGGTCTCGACGACCTTCCACTCGTCGGCAAGCCCCTTCTCCGCCAGCTGCTCCTTGAAGGCCTCCCGCACGGCGGGCCGGCCGGAGGCGTGACACGCGGTGCCGGCGCAGATACGGATCTCCTTCTCGCCGTCCCTGATCGTGACGCGCTCCGGACGGAACGCGTCGGCGAGTGCCTTGGCGGCCGTGCCAGTCCCGACGCTCATGCCTCCACCTCCCGGGTCCGCAGCTCTGCGACGAGGTCGCGGGCGGCGTCGGGCGTCATCCGGCCGTGGGTCTCGTCTTCGCCCACGCGGACGACCGGCGCCAGCGCGCACGCGCCGACGCAGTTGACACCCTCGAGACTGAACAGACCGTCCTCGCTCGTGCAGCCGCACTTCACGCCGATGGCGTCCTCGAACGCGTCGATGATCAGCGGCGCACCGGCGACGTGACACGCCGTCCCCTGGCAGACCGAGATCTTGTAGCGGCCGCTGGGCTCGGTGGTGAACTGCGCGTAGAAGGTGATGATGCCGTAGATACGCGACGCGGCCACACCGCTCTGACGCGAGAGCTCGTCGACGACCGTCTCCGGCAGGTAGCCGTAGGCTCCCTGCAGCTTCTGCATGATGGTGATGAGCTGGCTCGACGGGTCGTGCTCGGCGACCGTCTTCGCCACGAGCGAGAGGTCGATCTCGGGCACCGGACATGCCTGCGGAGCAGGCTCCTCGACCAGCTTGGAGATTCGGCGCGACATGGCGATCAGGCCGCCCCGGTCTGCGCTTTGCAGGCCGCGAGGGCGTTCTTGAGCAGGATCACGTTGGTGACCGGGCCGACACCGCCGGGGACCGGGGTGACCCGCGAGGCCTTCTCGGCCACGGCGTCGAACTCGAGGCTGCCGACCTGCTTGCCCTCGACGCGGATGGTCGTGACGTCGATGACGATGGCACCGTCCTTCACCATGTCGCCCTTGATGAGATTCTGCACGGGGGCGGCGGAGATGAGGATGTCGGCCTCACGACAGGCCGCCGGCACGTCCTTGCTGAAGATGTGGACGACGTGGACCGAGGCGTTGCGGTTGAGGCACAGCAGCGCGACCGGCTTGCCGACGATGTTCGAGTGGTTGACGATGGTGACGTCCATTCCCTCGAGCTCGATGCCCTCGCGGTCGAGGATCTCGATGCAGGCGGACGGGGTGGCCGGCGCGAAGAGCTGGTCGCCGAGCAGCACGTGGCCGATGTTGGCCGGGTTCACGCAGTCGAGGTCCTTGATCGGCGAGATCGCGTTGAAGACCTTCGTCTGGTCGATCTCGGCCTGCATCGGCATGAGCGCCAGGATGCCGTGCACCTTGGGGTCTGCGTTGAGCTTCTCGATGAGATCGAGGATCTCGGCCTCGGGCGTATCGGCAGGAAGCATGTTGTTGAAGTACTCGAACCCGACCGTGCCGGTGTTCTTCTCGATCTGGCCCCGGTAGAACTGAGCCCCGCCGTCTTCTCCGACCAGGATAGTCGCGACGCCGGGCTTCACGCCACACGTGGCGAGCTTCTCGACCTCGGCGACGATCTCGGCCCGGACCTGTTCGGCGATGGCCTTGCCGTCGATGATCTGTGCAGTCATACCGTCCTCACAATGCTACGTCGTGTCCCGTGCTCGGCAGCCGGCGATGTCCGGCTGGTCCACCGTGCGGCGATGTCCGCATAGCGTAGCAGCCGACGTCGTCGCCGTGTGTCACAGCTTGTCGTACGTGATCCGGACCACCTCGGTCCTGAGGTCCGCGGTCTCCTTGAGGATGTCGTCGAGTTCAGCTCGAGCCGCCGTGACGTACTCCTGGTCCTCGATGGAGCCGAGATTGATGGCGACGTTCAGCGCCCCGCCCTGAGCGGCGGCGTCGGCGAGGATCGCGCCGATGCCGGCGTCGGTCACGGCGCCCGGATTGCCGATCTCGGCGGCGACCTTGGAGACGCGTCCGACCAGGACGGCCGCGCGGCAGATCTCCAGCGGCACATTGGCGGCCACGATCAGGCCCTTCTGGACGGCCGCGTGCCGGGCCGCCTTCTCCTCCTCGGTCTCCTTCGGCATGCGATAGGCGGCGATCACGCCGTTGTAGGCGACCGTGTCGTCCTGGAGCAGCTTCTCGAGCCTGGCCCGGATGTCGTCGGCCTCGGTGACGAGGTCGCCGATGCGCTCCTCGACGTCGGCGAACTTCTCCTTGCCCAGCGTCAGGTTACACACCATGGCGACGAGCGCCGCTCCCAGCGCGCCGACACAGGCGGACACGCTGCCGCCGCCGGGGGCGGGCTTGCCCGAGGCGGCGTCGTCAAGGTAGGTCTGCAGGGATTCCTGCGGGTAGATGGTGGCGCCCGAATCGCTCACCGGTCACCTCCGCTCGTTTCGGTCACAGTCACGGGCCGGTCATGGCGTCACGAAGCCGACTGGCAGGCCGACCCCTCAACGTCCGGCGGGGTCGGCGCGGCCCACATGCCGCGCCGACCCCCACCGGAACTCACGCGTGTCGACTCAGAACAGGCCGATGATCTTGCCCGTCTCGACGTCGATATCGACGTCCACGGCCGCCGGCCGCTTGGGCAGACCCGGCATGGTCCGCATCTCGCCGAGCAGCGGGTAGAGGTAGCCCGCGCCGGTCGCCGGACGGATGTCGCGGATCGGCACCCGGAAGCCCGTCGGACGGCCCTTCAGCGTCGGGTCGTGCGAGAGCGACAGATGCGTCTTCGCCATGCAGATCGGCAGCTTGTCGAGACCCTGCTCCGTGAAGAGCTTGATCTTCTCCTCGGCGGCCGGCAGGAAGTCCACACCGTCGGCGCCGTAGACCTTGGTGGCGATGGTCTCGATCTTCTCCTTGATGGGGGCGTCGAGCTCATAGAGGAAGTGGAAGTCGCCGCCCTTGTCGGCCGCCGCCGAGACGACCTCGGCCGCCTCAAGACCGCCCTTGCCGCCCTTGGCATGGACCTCGATCGGCACGGCATCTTCGGCGCCGGCCTCCTGGGCGAGCTTGCGGACGATCTCGACCTCGGTGTCGCGGTCGAAGTCGAACCGGTTGATGGTGACGACGACCGGGATGCCGAACAGCTTCATGTTCTCGATCTGCTTGGCGAGGTTCTCGCAGCCCTTGGCCAGCGCCTCGTTGTTCTCCTCCTTGAGGAGCTCCTTGTCGACCGGCAGCCCGCCGTGCATCTTCAGCGCCCGCATGGTGCAGGTGATGATGACGGCGCTCGGAGTGAACCCGCCGTAGCGGCAGATGATGTCCATGAACTTCTCTGCGCCGAGGTCGGCGGCGAAACCGCTCTCGGTGACGACATAATCCTCGAGCTTGAGGGCGACCTTGTCGGCGATGATGGAGTTGTTGCCCTGCGCGATGTTCGCGAACGGACCCGCGTGCACCAGACAGGGGTTGCCCTCGAGGGTCTGCATGAGGTTCGGCTTGAGGGCGTCCTTGAGCAGAACGGCCATGGCGCCGCCGGCGCCGATGTCGTCGGCCGTGAGGGGTTCGCCGCTGCGGTTGTAGGCGAACGTGATGCGGCCGAGGCGCTCGCGGAGGTCCTTGAGAGAGGTCGCCAGGCCGAGGATGGCCATGACCTCGCTGGCCACGGTGATGTCGTAGCCGGTCTCGCGCGGGACGCCGTTGAGCCGGCCGCCCAGACCATTGACGATCTGCCGCATGGCACGGTCGTTGAGGTCGACGACACGGCGCCATGAGATGGTGTACGGATCGATGTCCAGCTCGTTGCCGTGCATGATGTGCGTGTCGACCATCGCGGCCAGCAGGTTGTTGGCGACGCCGACCGCGTGGATGTCGCCGGTGAAGTGGAGGTTGAGGTCCTCCATGGGGATCAGCTGCGAGTACCCGCCGCCGGCGGCGCCGCCCTTGATGCCGAAGACCGGCCCGAGGGACGGCTCGCGAAGGGCAAGCATGGCGCTCTTGCCAAGCTGGCACATGGCCTCGAAGACACCGATGGACGTGACCGTCTTGCCCTCGCCCAGCGGCGTGGGGGTGATGGCGGTCACGTCGATGATCTTGCCGTCGGGCTTGTCGGCCAGCCGCTTGAGGACGGCCATGTGGTCGATCTTCGCCTTGTACTTGCCGTAGAGCTCGAGCTCGTCATCCAGGATGCCGGCCTTCTCGGCGATCTCCTGGATGGGCTTGAGCGTCGCCTCCTGTGCGATCTCGATGTCGGACTTCAACGCACCCTCCTCAGTCACACTTGCCACGCGTTCCACAGAGACTCTCGCGCCCCGGCCCGACGACCGGCGTCGGGACGACGTCGGGAGGCCGGGGCTGAGACCGGGTCAGGGAAGTCTACACGGCCCGCTCTTCAGCCGCACCATCACGGCGTGCCAGGAGCGGCAGAGCCGGCGGCGATGAGAGCGACCAACGCCGGCGACGTCGGTCGGCCCAGTCCCCCAGGGCGCTTGTGACGCAGTGTACATAGTCGTGAGAAAAACGGTCAATTCCCGGCCGTCCGCCGGGCTCGTTCGTACACGCTGCGCGGGGTGACACCGAGCCGGCTCGCCGCCCGGATGCAGTCCTCGTACTCCGGCGACACGGTGACCGGCTCGCCGTCGAGCAGGCCGACGCGGACGCCGACCGGCTCGCCGTCGACGAGCACCTCCTCGCGCCGCTCGGCCAGTCGTCGCCGCTCGAGGTGCGTGAGCCGCACCCCGAACGTGGTCGTCTCCTCGAACACGGTCCGGACGGCGACGTCTTCGTCGGCCTCGTCGACCAGCGCGTGGAGGGTGACCCCGGGCCGTCCCTTCTTCATGAGGACCTGCGTGAGCCAGACATCGCGCGCGCGCCCCCGCAGAAGGCGGTCCGCCGCCGCGGCGACGTACTCGGGGGTCGTGTCGTCGATCGTCGTCTCGAGCAGGAGGAGCCGGTCACGGTCGCCACCGCCCTCCGCCGCCGGCATGGTCGTCTCGTCGATGAGCACCGCGCGCAGCACGTTCGGTCGGTCGGCGAGTTCCCTGGCCCCGGCGCCGACACCGGTGGCGAGCGGCCGTCCGGGCGGCAACGGGCCGAAGCCGTCGCTCAGCAGGGCGAGCAGGGCGGCTCCCGTCGGGGTCGTCAGCTCCCCGATGTGCGGCTCATCGCCGCCGGCGGTCGGGAGCCCGCGAAGGATCGAGAGGACGGCCGGGGCCGGCACCGAGAGCCGACCGTGCGAGCCGTCGATCACGCCGCCGCCCAGCGCCGGCGGCGAGGCCGTCACCCGCCCGGGACCGAGCAGCTCGACGAGCGTGACGACCGCCACCAGGTCGACGAGCGTGTCGAGACCGGCGAGCTCGTGCAGCTTGCCCACGGCGTCGCCGTGCACCTCCGCCTCGGCCGACGCCATCCGCTCCGCGGCCGCGACGATCCGCTCGCGCCGCGCGGGGGGCAGATCGCTGCCCTCGATTGCCGCGATCAGCTTCGGGAAGGTCTCGGGGCCAGGCCGGTCGTCGACCAGGAATGCCTGTGCGGAGAGTCCACCACGCGCGGTCGGCTCGCAACGGGCGACATCGGGGGCGAGCCCCACTCGTCCGAGGGCGTCCGCGACGGCGCCGCGACCGTCCAGACCCGACCGCTCCGCGGCGTCGCAGAGCGCGGCGGCGAGCATGTCGCCGGCGACTCCGCTGCTGCAGTCGAGGTACAGGATCACGGCCGCGACTCTACCACGGGAGTCCGGCGCATGAGCGGTGAGGGACGATCGGCCGGCGAGGCGCGACGACCGCCCCGGACCGGGCGGGTCAGAGGTCGCTGCGCTCCTCCCATCTGGCGACGTCGGCAAGCTGGGCGCCGATCCAGCGCTCGACGTCGTTGTGGTCGACGACGTCCCTGAGTCGGGCCGCCCGGAACCGCCGTTCGTCGGCCGGCATCGTCAACGCCGCGTGGATGGCCTCCGCCTGACCGTTCAGGTCGAACGGGCTCACCGGCAGCGCGAATGCGCCCAGCTCCGCGAAGGCGCCGGCGTTCTCGGACAGGATCAGGACTCCGTCCCTCCGGTTGACCGCGCATCCCTCCTTGGCGACGAGGTTCATCCCGTCGAAGACGGGGTTGACCAGCAGCGCGTCGTAGTCCCCGTACGCCGCCAGGGTGGCGGGGAAGTTGTCCTGGAGCCGCAGATCGACCGGGGTCCAGTCGCCATCGCCGTGCCGCTCGTTGAGTCTCTCCACCACCCGTAGAGTCGCATCCCGGTAGTCGGCGTATTGCCGGACGTCCTGACGCGACGGCTGCAGGAGCGCCAGGAACGTCACCCGACGATGGAACTCGGGGTGTCGCTCGAGGAACAGGTCGAACGCCTGGAAGCCGCGGACCACGTTCTTCGACGGGTCGAGCCGGTCCACGCGGAGCAGCAGACACTCCGGGCGGCGTGCCTGCAGCTCACGAGACTCGCGCGCCACCTCCTCCGAGCGCGTCGACCGGCGCAGCGTCTCGGGCCTGATCGAGACCGGGTACCAGCGCACCCACACGCGACGATCGCCGAGGTCGACCATCGCCCGGCGACGGTCGACGCCCACATCGAGCACATCGGCGCAGCCCTCGAGGAAGTTGCGCGCGTAGCGCTCCGTGTGGAAGGCGACGATGTCGTTGCCGAGCAGTCCTTCGAAGACGGCGGTCCGCATCGGCGCCGGCAGGACACGCCAGTAGTCCGACTGCGGCCAGGGGATGTGCACGAAATGGTGCAGCAGCGCGCGTGGCGTCCGTTCACGGATGCGCGGCGCGACGGTGTAGAGGTGGTAGTCGTGCAGCATGACCAGGGCGTCGCGGCCGTCGCCGTCGATCTCCGCGACGACCCCTTCTGCGAACGCTTCACCGACGGACAGATAGCTCTCCCAGGCCTCGTGGTGTTCCTCCGTCAGCGCCGGGTGCAGGCCGGGGTCCCACAGGTAGTGCTGCACGAACCAGAGGAGCGGGTTGGCGATCACGTTGTAGTAGCGATGGTAGTCGGAGGGATCGAGACCGACGTAGCGGACGGAGTACGGGACGCCCTCGAGATCGACTTCCACCGCCCGACCCTCGGCGGCCAGCCGCCGTTCCTCGTCGCTCTGGGCGGCGGCGACCCAGGTCCCGCGGCGACGGCGGAAGAGCTCGTTGAGGGCGCTCACGAGCCCGCCCATGCCGCGCTTCACGACGGGTTCTCCGGCGACGCCGGTGGAGAACGACACGGGACCCCGATTGGCGGCCACGATGAGGCGCCGGGACGATGGTCCATCCTCCCGCGACTGCGGACCGGTCACACCGGTCTCCCGGCGCCGGCCGGGTCGCTGGCCGTCCGCACCGCTGGGGTCCGGGGACATGCCGGCTCCCTCCCGGAAAGCTCGCGTCGGGGTGTCGCCGTCGTGCCTTCAGCCGACCGGCCACGCCCCCTGTCTGCACGACCATACCACCACACCCCGGACCGACATGGAGACCGGCGGAGGACACCGGCGCGAGCGGAGCGTGGATCGGGCAGACGCAGGCGACGACCACCCGGTCCTCGCCCGCGCCGCGGTCACCCGAGATCGAGCAGCCGGGCGACGAGCCCGCCGAGCAGCAGCGCGATGGCGAAGGTGCCGGCGCAGATGGCCGCCGTCACGCGCCAGCCCATCTCCCGTACGAGCGCCGAGATCGTCGACGCGCAGGGCAGGAACAGCGCGTTGACGAGCGCGAAGACCACGATCTGGTGGGGAGTCATGAAGCTGGTGAGCTCCTGCGCCGCCGAGCCGTACTCGACCACCGCGAGCGCGATGAGCAGCTGCAACGCCAGCTCCTTGCGCAGGACGCCGAAGATGAGCACCAGACCGGCCACCGCCGGCAGCCTGAGCCATCCCTCGACGATGGGCGCCAGAGGGACAGTCAGCTCCCAGACCACCCCGGTCTCGTAGAGCGCCCCCAGGACGAGGCTGCCGACGAGGATGATCGGCGCCGCGATCCAGATGAACTCCTTGAGCCGTCGCCACGTCTTGCGGAGCACCAGCCTCAGGGACGGCCGCCGCAGGGGGAACATCTCCATGACCATGCCGCCGGGCTCCCCGGGGATGAGCTTGTTCAACGCCAGCCCCGTCGCCACGGCGACCGCGAAGATGACGGCGTAGACGAAGACGGCCCATTGCCAGCCTGCATACAGGGAGACCGCGCCGACGATCACGGCGGTCGTGGCAGTGCAGGGGACGAGCGAGATGAGCACGCCGGCGATGATGCGCTCCCTCCGGGTGCTGAGGACCCGGGTCCCCATGATGGCCGGCACGCGGCAGCCACCGGCCACCAGCAGCGGGATGACCGCCCGGCCGTGCAGTCCGAACCGGTGCATCACCCGGTCGGCGAGGTAGGCCACGGCGTTGATGTATCCGGTGTCCTCGACGACCGCGATCATGAGGTAGAAGACGCCGATGTAGGGGATGCCGACGGCCAGCGTCGCGAAGATGCCGCCGTTGACGGCCCACAGGATCGTGTCGGCGAAGGCGTTGTCGCCGAAGAGGCCGGTCACCGCGGCATCGAGCAGGGGGGCCGGGCCCGCGTCCCAGAGCCAGGTGAGCGCCTCGGAGATCCAACCGCCGAGCACGAACAGCGTGGCGAACATGGCCGCGAGGACGGCCATGGCGAGCGGCACCCCGGTCACGGGGCGGGTCGAGAGGCGCCAGAACCACTCGGCCGTCGGTCGTCTTCCCTCGCGCGAGCAGGCCTCCGCGATCCCGGCCGCCTGGGCGTGTCGTTCGGTGGCGACCTGCAGGGCGAGCTCGTCGTCTGAAGGGACCGGGGCGCCGGGACCCTCTCGTCCGGCATCGGCGCCTGCTTGCCCGGGTCCGCGACCGGCGCCGGGCCCGCGCCGCCCGCGGCCGGCCCCGGCGCGCCTCCGTCGGCGCAGCCCTTCGAGCTGGGGGAGGTCGCAGACCGAGCCGAATCCCTCGACGGCGGCGAACGCGGCCGAGCGAGGCGACATGCCACACAGGTCGCACACCTCGTCGGCGTTCGCCGCCAGCCGGGCGCCGATCTCCGTCAACCGGCTCTCGACCTCGGGCGAGTAGCGCCGCTCCCGGCCGCTCGTCGTGTCCGACCACGCCGAGACGTGGTCGACACCGAGTTTGAGTTCGGCGACCCCCTCGCCGGTCGAGGCGACGGTGTCGACCACAGGAACGCCGAGCTCGCGCGACAGACGACGGGCGTCCACCCGCATGTGGCGCCGCCGCGCCTCGTCGGCCATGTTCAGCGCGACCACGACCGGGAAGCCGAGGTCGAGCAACTGGAGGACGATATAGAGGTTGCGGGCCAGATTGGTCGCGTCAGCAACGGCGATGACGACGTCGGGCCGGCGCTCGAAGAGGGCCTCCCACGCGAGACGCTCGTCGTCGGCGAGCGCCCCCAGCGAGTAGGCGCCGGGCAGGTCGACGACCTCGACGTCCCGGTCCTCCCAGCTTCCCGCCGCGGTGTTGAGCTCGACCGTGATGCCGGGGTAGTTCGCGGCATCCACCTCTTCCCCGGTGAGACACGTGAAGAGGGTCGACTTGCCGACGTTGGGATTGCCGGCGAGGCAGACGACGAGCGGCTTCTCTGAGCGGCCGCAGCGACAGGCCCGGGCGCTCCTCATCAGATATCGGCGCTGGTAGAGACGAACACCCGGTCGGCCACCTCACGCCCGACCGCGTACTCCGACTCTCCGATCCGGACGAGATGGGGTCCCCCGAACGGCGCGATGCTCTTCACGGTGACGCCGGCCTCCGGAACCAATCCCAGCGACGACAGGTAGCGGAGCAGCTCCGGCTGGTCTTCGGCGACCCTCGCGATCACTCCGTGCTCTCCCGGCCGCAACTGGCTGAGCGCCCTGACCGGCACCTCCGCCAGCCTTCCGTCGGGGTCGGGTATCGGATGCCCATGTGGACAGGTCGCCGGATTGCCGAGCCGGTCGGCGAGCCGCTCCTCGACCTCCGGACTGAGCGCGTGCTCCATCCGGCAGGCCTCCTCGTGGACCTGGTCCCAGGGAAGGTCGAGCATGTCCGCGAGGAAGCGTTCGCTGAGCCGGTGGCGACGGACGAGGATGCCGCCTTCGTGCTCGCCCTTCTCGGTGAGCACCGGGAGCCCCTCCTCATCGCGGGCGACGAGGCCCTCCTCCGCCAGTCTGACGAGCATCTGGGACACCGACGACGGCGCCACCTGCAGCTCACTCGCCAGGCGCCCGACGCTGATCCCCTCGTCGGTCAGCGCCAACTTGAACAGCGCCTCGAGGTACTCCTCCGTGCTCTGGCTGCGCACCTGCCCGTCGTGTGTCACCGGCCCGCCGTCCTTCCCTGATGGAGCTTCGCTATTAGGATAGCCTAATTGCTCGACGAATGCTCTCCGATAGTCGTTCCGTAGTACCCCCTGCGTCACGAGGCCGATCGAGCTGGAGGAGCACATGCGCTCGTGCCGGCGGAGCACGGACAGTCGCACGAGCGGAGGACCGATCGTCGTGCAGGCCGAGCACCAAGGGTCGTGCAGGCGGAGCCCTGATCATCGTGCCGGCCGATCGCGGGACGGCGCGCCGGACGCGCCTGCGTGCTGCCGGGTCAGAAGGTGGAGATGGAGCGGATGACGGGACTCGAACCCGCGGTCTTCAGCTTGGGAAGCTGACGCGTTACCAGCTACGCTACATCCGCCCGCAGAGGGTCCTTGATTACACCACGCGGCACACCACGCCGCAACACAGCGAGCGCCTCAGTGACCGGCGGTCCCGGCGAGCTGCAGACAGGCGAGGAAGGCGCGGAACGTGTGCCGGAAGTCGCCGCCGGGGATCTGGACCGAGCGGGCGTCGAGACGCTCGACCCCGAAGCAAAGGGCGGCCATGTCGCACCGGCGGGAGCTCGTGAAGGTGATCCGCAGCGGCAGCCCGCCGAAGTCGAGGGTGTCGGGCCGGCTCGCCGCCCGCAGCGCACCGGAGACGCCTTCCCGGATCAGTGGACCGGTCACGTGCGGCGACAGCAACCGGGCCGAGGTCCGCCCCGTCCCGTGCTTCACCACGGCGGTGCGCACGCCGGGGAGCACTTCCTCCGCCTCCGTGGCGGTCGCGCTGTCGCCCGAGACGAAGACCACCGGAACACCGAAGCACCCGGCCAGCCCCGCGTTCAGCCCGATCTCGCCGACTTCGAGGTACTCATCGACCCGCACCCGGAACACATCGTACGTGTAGGTGTGGTCGAGGACGGCGGCGCTGGTGCCGGCCATCGCGTGATAGCCGAGGAACAGCGCCGCGTCGAATGACTCGTCGAGCCCGTGGAGCATGCTGGTCGTGGTCGGCGTCCCGGACGCGAGCTGCACCCCGTCCGGCAGTCCCTCGACATCGAGATTCGACGCCTCCTCATGGGCGTCGGCGACGACGATCTCAGCGACGCCCGCGTCGCGGCAGCCGGCGAGCGCCGCGTCGAGGTCGGCGCGCAGGAGCCGGGCCGCTCCTTCGTACTCGGCCGTGCCCGGGCTCGTCTGGGCCTCGCGGCACACCCCGGTGACCCCCTCCATGTCGACGCTGATGAACACCTTCATGTCGCCACCCTCACCCGTCGCCCCGTCACCAGCGGAAGGCGGCCGGGTCGGTACCGTCGAGGTCGGAGAGCAGGCCGACGATGAGCGCCACGGCGGCCTCGACATCGGCGCCGCGGAGCACCTCGAACGGCGCGTGCATGTAGCGCATCGGGAGACCGAGCGAGAGCGTCGCCGCACAGCCGGCCGCCATCAGCTCGTCGGCGTCGGTGCTCATGCTGCCCCCCGCCGCTTTGACCTGGAACGGGATATCCCGCCGGCGGGCGGCCTCACACGCCAGCCGGTACAGCGCCTCATTGCTGCCCGTCCCGCGCACGAGGACCGGGCCGGCACCGAGCTTGACCTCACCGCCGGCCCGCTTGACGTCCACGTCGGGCTGGTCGGTAGCGAAGTCGCCGTCGACGACGATCATCACATCCGGCGTGATCCTCAGGGTCTGGGCCTTGGCGCCCATGAACGTCGTCTCCTCGTGGACGGTGGCGAGCGCCGTCAGCGACGCCCCGGCCGGGCGCGCCGCGTAGTCCTCCAGCGCTCGGCACACGACGTAGACGCCCGCCCGGTCGTCGCACGCCAGCGTCGCGTAGGTGTCCTTCGAGAGCTCGACGAACCGCTGATGGAACGTCACCGGGTCGCCAACGGCGATCCGCTCGAGCGCCTCCTTCCGGCTCGCCGCCCCAATGTCGATGTACTGCTCGTGGAGCTCGGGCGCTTTGCCTCTCTCCTCCGCCGGTATGAAGTGCGACGGCTTGCGGCCGACCACACCGTCGACGGGGCCAGCCTCGGCATGGATCGTCACGGCGTGTCCGGGCAGGAGCTGACGGTCGACCCCCCCGACGCGATCGAACCAGACGAAGCCCGCGTCGTCCACGTACGTCACGATGAGGCCGATCTGATCGGCGTGCGCGACCGCCACGGCCTCGAGCCCCCCGGCGCCGGCGACCCTGGCCCACACATTGCCGAGCGGGTCCGATTCGGGACTCGCGACCTCGGCCAGCCGCTCATGGACCAGGCGCGCGACCGGCCCCTCGAACCCGGTCGGGCCGGGCGCCTGGGTCAGAGCCTGAAGGAAATCGACGTCCACGTGTCCACCTCACCTCCGTCAACGGCACGATGACCGCAGTGTACCGCCCGCGGCTCCTCCCGTTGTTGAGGTACTATGATAAGGTTTGCGCCCGGTGGGTCCGGGGGATGAGTCACTGAACGCTACTGCCGAATACTCTCATACGAGCATGGTTCGCGACCCACGACGCCATGCCTCACCAGTGGGGTGATACTGATGCAGGACCTGAAACCCAAGTGGTTGCGCAGCACCAAGGGCGCGCCGTTCACCGGGATCGGATCGCTCGAGGCCGACATCCTGGCCATCGTGTGGGAGCTCGGCACCGCGAAGGTCCGCGACGTGTACGAGATCCTCAGGGAGCGCCGGACGATCGCCTACACGACGGTCATGACGGTCATGAACAACCTGGTGAAGAAGAGCCTGCTCACGCAGGACCGTTCCGGCATCGCGTATGAGTACTCCCCGGCGATCCCCGGTCGCGAGGTCGCCACGACGGTGCTCGACAGCGTGGTCCAGCGCCTGCTCGGCGGCAGCCGGGCGATGGCCGTCAGCCACCTCCTCGACCTCGACCGCGACCTGACCGACGAGGAGCTCGGGGAGCTCAAGGCCTGGGCGAGCGAGCGCTTCCCGGCCTGAAGCGGAACGCCGGCGGCCGATGGCCGCCGCAGACCTCTCGAGACGCCAGAAGGCGCCCGCGCCGCACACCGGCGCGGGCGCCTTCTCGTCACATGGATTCCGGAGCGTCGACGCCGAGCAGACCAAGGCCGCCGGCCAGCGCCTGTCGCGTCGCCAGACAGAGGCCGGCCCGGAACGTGGCCGTCGGCACGTCGTCGACGAGCACCCGGCACACCCGATAGAACGTGTGGAATTCGGCCGCCAGCTCGCCGAGGTACGTGTGGAGCCGGTGCGGAGCCCGCCGTCTCGTCGCATCGAGGACGACGAGCGGAGAGCGCGTCAGTGCCTTCACCATCGCCTTCTCAGCCGCCTCCAGCGGTCTCACGGAGAGCGACGCCCCGGAGCTCGGCATCGACTGCGGTGAGCGTTCCTCGAGATTGCGCAGGATGCTGCAGATCCGCGCGTGCGCGTACTGCACGTAGTAGACGGGGTTCTTGCTCGACTCCTCGACGGCGAGATCGAGGTCGAGGTCGAGAGTGGAGTCGTGGCTGCGTCCGACGAGGTAGAACCTGGCCGCGTCGACCCCGATGGCGTCGACGAGATCGTCGATGGTCACGATGTCGCCGCGCCGCTTCGACATCCGCTTCTGCTCGCCGCTCTCGAGCAGATTCACCAACTGTCCGATGATCAGCTCGAGCGCGTCGGGGTCGTGCGGCGGCAGGGCCGTGAACGCAGCCTTCATGCGGGCCACGTAGCCGTGATGGTCGGCGCCCCAGATGTCGATGAGGTGCTCGAACCCGCGGTCGAGCTTGTCGCGGTGATAGGCGATGTCGGAGAGGAAGTACGTCGACTCGCCGGTCTGGCGGATCAGGACGCGGTCCTTGTCGTCGCCGTACCTGGTCGTGCTGAGCCAGACGGCTCCCTCCTCCTCGAAGAGCAGCCCTTCGTCGTCCATCTGGCGGAGCGCCTTTCCTACCTCGCCGCCGAACCCGCGGTGCTCGCCCGGCCCCTCGTAGAGGCTCGACTCCCGGGTCCAGACATCGAACGGGACCCGCAGCCGCTCCAGGGTCGCGCGGAACTGCTCCAGCACCCGGTCGCGGCCCCACACCCGAAGCTCGCCGATGAGGTCATCCGGCAGCGCCGCGGCGTCGGGCGCGGCACCCTCCACCTCAGCGCGATAGCGGTCGCCGATCTCGGCGATGAGGCCGTCTGCGAGGTCGAGCAGGTACTCGCCCCGGTAGCCGTCATCCGGCACCGGCATGTCGATCCCCAGACGCTGCGCGTAGCGGGCGGCCAGCGACCGGCCGAACTGGACCATCTGCGTTCCCCAGTCGTTCACGTAGAACTCGCGAGTGACCTCGTGGCCGGCGAACGCGGCCAGGCGACACAGCGCGTCCCCGTAGGCGGCGTACCGCGCGTGCCCTACATGAAGAGGGCCGGTCGGGTTCACGCTCACGAACTCGATGTTCATCCGCCGGCGTTCCGCCGCCGGGAGCACCCCTCGCCCGTACTCCGAGCCGAGATCGAGCATCTCCCCCAGCGCCGCCGCGTACCACCCCGGTGAGAGGAACACGTTCAGGAATCCCGGGCCTGCGACCTCGAACCGCTCGCAGACAGACGTTCCCACCGTCGCGCTCCACGCGTCACCGATCTCCTGCGCCAATTCGCGCGGGGGCCGGCCCGCCAGACGCGCGCCGACGAGAGCCGCGTTGCTGCTCACGTCGCCGAGCTCACTGCGCGGGGGTACGGACAGCTCCGCTCCGGAGAGCGGCCCACCGACCACCTCGGCCGCGCACTGTTCAAGCGACGCCGCCAGCGCGGCCAGGTCGCATGACTCCGTCATTCTCGACCGCCTCCTTCCGACACCCGGTCATCGCCGCGTCGCGGCATCCCGTCCGCCGGCCACGTGACGTCCGGGAGCACGACCGCCGCGGATCCTCTCGAGCGGCACTCAGTGATGGTACGTCTCCCCGGCCTCGATCTTGAGAGCCCGGAAGAGCTGCTCCATGAGCACGATCCTCGCCAGCTGGTGAGCGAGGGTCAATCCCGACAGCGACACGACCGCACCCGCCCTGTCCAGGACCGGCCGCGACAGCCCCGCCGCGCCGCCCAGCACGAATGTCGGAGTCTCGCTCCGCATCCAGGTCGCCAGCTGGCGGGAGAACTCCACGGAATCGTACCGGCGACCGTGCTCATCGAGGGCGACGACGAGCCCGGCGCCTTCGACCGCTCCCAGAAGGCGCTCGCCCTCTGCTCGCTTCACCTCTTCGGGACTGCGTCCTCGCAGCGAGACCTCCTTCACCTCGCGAAGACGCACGTCCACGCGACGCGAGAGAAGGCGCAGATAGTGCTCGAACGCCGGCCGCAGCTCCACATCGAGCCGGCCGACCGCGACTATCGCGACCCTCGCGGGCATCGACGGATCTCTTCACGACCCGCCCCGGCGCACGCCGGGGGCCGCGGGCTCCACCCGCTCACGCCGGAGACGACCCGAAGAAGGCGACACGGCCCGCACCGCTCGCCTTGAGCGCGTACAGCGTCGTTGCGGCCTTGGCGACCAGCTCCTCCACACGCTGACCGTCCTGAGGATACACGGCCACACCAGCCGAGGCCGACAGGCGGTACCCGGTCCCTTCGACCGTGCACTCACGGTCCGCCAGCGCCCCCAGCACCCTCTGCAGAGCGGCATCGGCCTCCGTCTCGGCCGTCTCCGGGAGGACGAGAAGGAACTCGTCGGCGCCGTACCGGCAGACGAGGTCGCAGGCCCTCAACCGGCTCCTGAGATCTTCTGCCCACAGCGAGACCACCGCGTCGCCGGCCTCCTCGCCACCGGCCTCGATCACGGCGCCGAAGTCGTCGAGGTCGACCATGACGAACGTCACATGGCGGCCGTACCGTGCCGCCCTGGCGAGCTCGAGCGCAGCATGCTCGCGAAGATGGCGGAAGTTGTAGAGCCCTGTCAGCGGGTCGCGGGTCTCGATCTGCTTGCGTTCGCGCACCAGCCGCAGATTCTCGACGGCCAGCTCGACCTGGTCCGCGACCCCCGTCAGCAGACGCTCCTGCGCCTCGTTGCGGCCGCCGCGCTCCCGGTAGACGTATCCGGAGCGGTCCCCGGCGTAGGCCTCGAACTGGCACACCGTATCGCCGAGCCCCCAGCAGAGCGTCTCCTTGGTCAGCACGTCGGTGCCCGTGATCCCTTCGAGCACCCCGTCGATGAGTCCCCGCTCAAAGTCGCACATGGCGGCGCCGACGCTCGGCAGATGATGGCATGTGGCACAGCGATCGAGCTTGACGACGAGCTTCTCGTCGTCGAGCTCCACTTCCAGCTCGCCGAGGCCGGTGCTGGCGAACCATTCCTTCATCACCTGCAGCGAGGAGAGGCGCAGCGACACCGCGAAGCGCTTGGCGCCCAGATACAGGACCGGTCCCGCGCTGTCGCCGAGCACTTCGGGCAGCGCGCACAGCTGGACCAGGCGGAAGAGCACCGGCGAGACTCCGGCATCGTCGTCGGCGACGGACAGGACCTGCTCCGGCGTCGGCACCGCTCGAGGGGCACCGTCTTCGGAGAGGGCGACCAGGTTGCGCAGCGCGCGCGCGAACAGGGCCGCCACAGAGAGCTCTTCGTCGGCTCGCACAGCCATGGCGCATCCTTCCTCGTCGCAGTGTCCGGTCCCTATACTACCCTTGAAGGCCGGGTGGGCGGCAGGCGGACGGGTGCGGCCGCCTCGCCGGCCGCCTCACACCACGTCGGAAGGAACGCCCCATGAGCAAGGCGACCCAGCGAACGAGAGCCATCGCCCATCGTGACGCCCTGCACCCGGCGACCCGCGCCAGAGCCAGTGCCGCGATCTGTGCGAGGCTTGAAGACCTGCCAGAGGTGCGGTCCGCACGCTGCGTCTTCTGCTACGTCCCGTTCCGCTCCGAGGTCGACACCCTGCCCTTCCTCCACGCTGTGCTCGCCGCGGGCAAGCGGCTCGCTGTGCCGCGGGTGGAGGGCCCCCGTCTCATGCATGCCGTGCAGATCGTCGACCCCGACCACGACCTTGAAGCGGGACACTGGGGGATCCCGGAACCGCGTCGGGACCTCCCGCTGATCGACGCGGCCGAGATCGACGTGATGATCTGTCCCGGTGCGGCGTTCGACGCGGCCGGCCACCGTATCGGCTACGGGGGCGGCTTCTACGACACGTTCGTCGAGGGAGTGCGCGAAGGAGTGCCACGCATCGCCGTCGCGTTCGAAGTCCAGGTCCTCGACCAGGTGGCGTCCGAGCGCCACGACGCGGTGATCCACGCCATCGTGACCGACCGGCGCGTCATCCGGCCTGCGGCCGACGAGCCGGACGGACGACCGTCGTGACGGGAAGGCCGGGCCGTCAGCCGGTCACGGGGTCGTCGTCGGTCTGCCGGAGATAGCCGGCGAGTCGGGTGGCGAACGCCCGGGCGTCGTCCATGAGCGCGGGCGAGGCCGCCGCCTCGTCGAGCTCGTAGGCGATCCCTGTCAGTGTCTCGACCGGGATCTCACGCTGCGACGACAGGTTCACGAAGCGCCGCAGGGCATCGATCGTGTCGTCGAGGCCGGTCTCACCGGCGATGGCGACCAGGCCGACCACGTGGGGCTCCAGCCAGCGCTCGCGCGAGTACTCCCAGACGTTACGGTCGATGAAGGCCTTCATCTGGGCGCTGACGTTCTCGTAGTAGACCGGGGAGGCGAGGATCAGGCCGTCGGCCGCGTAGACCCGCTCCAGGACACTGTCCATGTCGTCGCCGAGCGGACAGGGATCGAGCTCGCCACAGGTGTCGTGCCCTTCACACGGCTCGATCCGGTAGTCGACGAGGTGGAGCGTCTCGCACGCCACACCCAGATGTTCGAGCTCGCCGGCGACTTCCGCGACCACCGTCGCGGTGTTCCCGCGCACACGCGGGCTGCCCACGACCGCCACCACGGTCGGCCGTTCTCTGTCTTCGACACCCATCTCCGTCCTCCGACCTCGACCGTCGCGCGGCAGTCCCGGCGCGTCGTCCGCGCCGTGGCCGCCGGCCTGGTGCGCATAGGGTACACTCGCCGGGGGATCGAATGAACGCCGGACCCGATAGCCCACATGCCGCCGGCGACTCGACCGTCGACGCCGCGCTGCTGCTCGCCGGCGGCAGCGGTCGCCGCATCGGCGTCGACAAGCGACTGCTCACGCTGGGCGGCCGACCGCTCGTGTTGAGGGCGCTCGACTTCCTTCGCGACAACTTCTCGCGGGTCGCCGTCTCCGTGTCCGCCGACCGGCCGCTCGACCTCGGTCCTGCCGGAGACGAGGTCGTCATCGTCCCCGACCGATGGCGGGGCGACTCCCCACTGGCGGGACTCGCCAGCGGGCTGCGCGCCCTGGGGGCGCCCGTCTTCGCGCTGGCCACCGATCTCCCCTTCCCCGACGAGCGGGCTCTTCAGCGACTGCGATCGTCGTGGAACGACGAAGTCGACGTGTGCATGCCGACGGTAGGCGAGCACTTCGAGCCGCTCTTCGCCTTCTACCACCCCCGCTGCCTGCCGACGCTTGAGGGCGTCCTGGAGCATGGACACCATCGGATCGCTCGCGCGTTCCCCTCCCTCAGGGTCGTCCGGGTGCCATTCCCGGACGACTCTCCGTTCGCCAACATCAACACGCTGGACGACTACCTGCGGGCCCGGGAGCTGGTGGAGACCGGCCGCAGGCGTCCTCCTGGTCTCCCGGTCGCACGCGGCCGGCCGGCGGTCGTGGTCGTCGCGAGGGGCTCGTGCGAGCACCAGACGGCCAGCGGACTGCACGACGCACGGAGGGACGTCGCGGAGGAACTGTCCCGGCTCGGGCTCCTCGTGGACCTGGTCGAGCGAGAAGCACAGACCGACCTGCCGCCGCCCGGCTCCACGTGTGAGGTGATCGTGACGACCCCCGATCTGGCAACGGGGCATTCCAGCGTCGCCATGGTCGAGATCTGTAGCTCGACCGGGGAGACCGGTCGCCTGAACGCCGGACCGTTCACGCTGACCGACCCCACGCAGCCGTCACGGCGCACGGTCTTCGACGATGCCGCCGGCCTGGCCGCCCACCTCGTGGTGCGGCTCGACGCCTACCGCGGCCCCTGACCTTCGACCGGGACCGTCCTGCTCCTACGCCTCGTCGGCGCTCACCAGCAGGCACACGGCCGTCGCGCCGATGCCCTCGCCCCGGCCCTCGAACCCCATGCCCTCGGTGGTGGTCGCCTTAAGGCCGACCCGCGACGCCTCGACCGAGGCGGCTCCCGCCAGCGCGGTCCGCATCGCCTCCCTGTGCGGCGCCAGACGCGGCGACTCGCAGACGACCACGGCGTCGACGTTCTCGATCCGCCACCCCGCCCCCGTCACGGCTTCGGCCACCTGCCGCAGCAGACCGAGGCTGTCCGCGCCGGCATACCTTCCGTCCGTGTCGGGGAACAGCTCTCCGATGTCCGGAAGACCGGCGGCCCCGAGCAGCGCGTCCATGACGGCGTGGGTCAGCACGTCGGCGTCCGAGTGACCGGCCAGGCCGGGCGCGTCGGGGATGGCGACCCCGCCCAGTACCAGCTCGCGGTCCGGAGCGAACCGGTGGGCGTCGTAGCCGATGCCGACGCGGTGCTTCACGTACCGCCTCCGTCGCGGGACCGGCGACCGCTCACGCGTCGACCAGCGTCTCCCACGACAGCAGCGCCGACGCCAGCGGCAGGTCGGCGGGCGTCGTGATCTTCACGTTCGCAGGCGTGGACGGCACCACGACCACGCGCCGACCGATGCGCTCGAGGAGGACGGCGTCGTCGGTGGCGCCGGCGAAGTCCGGACCGGCGTAGGCCGCGCGCAGCGCGTCCGCCCTGTAGAGCTGCGGTGTCTGGACGGCCCACAGGGAGGAACGGTCGACGGTATCGACGACGGACCCGTCCGGCTGGGTGCGCTTGAGGGTGTCGCTGACCCGATAGCCGGGCACGGCGCCGTCGGCGTGCTCCAGAGCTGCAAGGCACTCGTGGAAGACCGCCTGTGTGAAGAGCGGTCGCGCCCCGTCGTGGACGGCGATCACGTCCGCGTCCTGCGGCACCTCGAGCAGCCCGGCCCGCACGGAGTCGCAGCGCTCACGGCCCCCCTCGGTGATCAGCAGCGGCTTGGAGTCCTCGAACTCCATCAGGTGGGCGGCGAAGCGCACCGTATGGGAAGGATGAAGGACACAGACGACACCTGCGACCTCGTCCAGCGCGAGCAGCTTGCGCACCGAATGCGTGATGACGGGCTCGTCCCCGAGACGGAGGAACTGCTTCGATTCCCCGTCGGGAAGCCCCATCCGCAGGCTCTCGCCGGCTGCCGCGACCACGGCCCACACGAGGTTCTCGCCGGTCCTGTCCATGTCCCTGCCACACCTCCCCCGCCGCGCCGCGCCGGACGCGGTCGGCCCACATCGCCTATTTCTCGGCTTTGGCGAAGATCATCTTGCCCGACGGGCTCTGGAGGACGCTCGTCACCTCGGCCTTGACGGTCGCTCCGACCATCTCGCGTCCATCCTCGACCACGATCATCGTGCCGTCGTCGAGATACCCGACCCCCTGGTGGTGCTCGCGCCCCTCCCGGAGGATCTTGACCTCGATCTCCTCGCCGGGGAGCACCGGCGACTTCACGGCGTTCGCGAGCTCGTTGACGTTGAGCACCGGCACCTTCTGGATGCGGGCGACCTTGTTGAGGTTGTAGTCGGTCGTGATGATGCCGGCCTGCATGGCGGTCGCCAGACGCACGAGCTTGGCGTCGACGTCGGTGAGGTCCGCATAGTCGGTGTCGGTGACCTGGACGCGCTTGTTGCCGTTCTGGAGCTTCTGGACGAAGTCGAGCCCTCGCCGGCCGCGCACCCGCTTCTCCGGGTCAGAGGAGTCGGCGACCCGCTGCAGCTCCTCGAGGACGAACCGCGGGATCACCAGGTCGCCGTCGATGAAGCCTGCCTTGACGACATCGACGACACGGCCGTCGATGAGGGCGCTCGAGTCGAGCACCTTGGCGCCCTGGCCGCCGGCGGCGGGCGCTCTCGCCTTCACCCCGAAAAGACGAAGGATGTCGTTGGTCTTCCGCTGAGCCACATATGCCGTCACGTAGCCGCAGATGAGGAAGACGGGGATGTTGAGGTAGACGCCGACGACCGGGATCCGCGAGACCCCGAGGCTGAGCAGCGCCGCGATGCCGAGGCCGACGAGCAGGCCGACGAACACGACCATGAGCTCGAGTCCGCTGTTGCGGGCGAGCACATCGTCGAGGCCGCCGACGAGCCGGACGATGGCGCTGGCGAGAAGCCACCCGACGAGGTAGCCGAGGATGGCGCCCGCCAGAGTCATGAGGATGAAGGTGACGATCTCCCAGCCGCGGGACGTGACGGGGATGAACTGCGTGCGCTGGTTGAGCTGCGCGACCTCGTACCCGGCGACCCCGCCGAGGACGAAGAAAGCGAAGCGCGTGATCGGTACGAACACGGCGCTCCCCTTGAAGGACACGCGGCGGGGCATATGGGACGTCCTCAGTTGGCCGGCACGGCGTGCTCGAGGTCCTTGAGTGCGTCATCTGGCTCGGCGACCTGGTCGGGAGACGACTCGACCTCGGCCAGCAGGCACTCCAGGTACTCCGTGGCGTCCTCCTCGCTGGTGTCCCTGGCGTACATGAGCTCAGAGGCAAGGATCTTCTTGGCTTTCGAGAACATCTGCTTCTCGCCGGTGCTCAGCCCCTTGTCGGCGTGTCTGACGGCGAGGTTCCGAACGACCTCGGCGACCTCGAAGATGTCGCCGGTCTTGAGCTTCTCGCGGTTGTGCTTGTACCTGCGGCTCCAGTTCTTCGGCATCTTCGTCGGGTTGCCGTGAAGGACCGCGACTACCTCGTCCACGACACGCTCGTCGACGACGCGCCTCAGCCCCGTGCGGTCTGCGTTCTCGACCGGCACCATGACGGTCATGTCGTTGTGCAGGATCTGTATGGTGAGGTACGTGCGCCGCTCGCCGAGGACCTCCTTGTCCTCGATCTGCATGATGCGCCCCGCTCCGTGATGCGGGTACACGACCTTGTCGCCCACCTGGTACAAGCTGATCACACCCCCTGTAGGGTCACACGGTCTCCCTCACCGACCGCGTTGTCCTCGTCCTTGGATGATGAGAGCGAGAGAGAAAGGCTGAGAGGCCGGGCGGGACTCCCTCCCGACCGACCGGACACATGGGCTCTGCGAGATGTGGACGCTGTCAACAAGAAGAATGCGCCAAAAAGACTGGTACGTGCCGGGCCACCCGGCGTTCGAGACGCCCTGTTCCGACACGCTGCACAGCGGACTCCGCGCTGTCCATTCCGCCTGCTAGTCTAGCAAAACGGAGGGCGTCCGACAACATCATGCCTGCATTCACGCGAAAACCGGGGCCGGCAGCCGGGCTGCCGGCCCCGGTCCGCACATCTCAGACCGCCTCGCCGGGAACCCCCGCGACGGGGGCGTCCTCGGCGCTCGTCGCAGGTCCCGATCCGCCGGAGAGGAGCTCCTTGTCGTCGAAGCCGGCCATGGACAGGTCGACCGCGCCGGCGATCCGCTCTCCATCGACCGTCAGCACCGTGTCGTCATCCTCGGCGTCGACACGGACGACCGTGCCCTGCGGGAACTGCCGTTCCAGCATGGCGTCGGCCAGCTTGTCTTCGATGTAGCGCTGGATGGCGCGCCGCAACGGCCGCGCCCCGAGCGTCGGATCGAACCCCTTGTCGGCGAGCAGAGTGCGGCCCGCCTCGGTGAGCTCCAGCGCGAGCCCCGCGGGCGCGAGCTGCTGCTGCACGCGGCCGACGAAGAGATCGACGATGTTGCTGATCTCCGCCTTCGTCAGCTTGTGGAACACGATCACCTCGTCGACCCGGTTGAGGAACTCGGGGCGGAACAGCTTCTTGAGCTCGCCGGTGATCTTGCTCTTCATGTCGTCGTAGCTGAGACCGGTCTCGCTGCTCTGCGCGAAGCCGAGCGGGGTATCCTTGGAGATCGTCGCCGCCCCGATGTTGCTCGTCATGATCAGGATGGCGTTGCGGAAGTCGACCGTGCGGCCCTGTGAGTCGGTCAGCCGGCCGTCTTCGAGGATCTGGAGCAGGATGTTGAAGACGTCGGGGTGGGCCTTCTCGATCTCGTCGAACAGCACCACGCTGTAGGGCTTGCGACGGACGGTCTCGGTGAGCTGACCGCCCTCCTCGTGGCCCACGTAGCCGGGCGGCGAGCCGACCAGACGACTCACCGAGTGCTTCTCCATGTACTCGCTCATGTCGAGCTGGATGAGAGCATCCTCATCGCCGAACAGGAACTCGGCCAGTGTGCGCGCCAGCTCCGTCTTCCCGACGCCGGACGGCCCGAGGAAGATGAAGGAGCCGGTCGGCCGGCGGGGATCCTTGAGGCCGGCCCGCGACCTGCGGATGGCCTTGCTGACGGCGTGCACAGCCTGCTCCTGGCCGACGAGCCGCTTGTGCAGTTCTTCCTCCATGCGGAGCAGCTTCTTGGTCTCGGCTTCGGTCAGCTTGAAGACGGGGATGCCCGTCCACATGCTCACGATCTCGGCGATCTCGTCTTCGCCGATGCTCGCCTGCATGCCCTCCTCGGAGCTCTTCCATTGCTCCTCGAGCTCCGCCTTCCTGTGACCGAGCTTGCGCTCCTTGTCGCGGAGATTGGCCGCCTTCTCGAACTCCTGCGCCTCGATCGCCGCCTCCTTCTCCTTGCGCACCGCCGCGATCTCGTCTTCGAGCTCGCGGTAGCTGGGAGGCGCGGTCATCGTCTGGATGCGCTTGCGGCTGGCGGCCTCGTCGATGAGGTCGATCGCCTTGTCGGGCAGGAAGCGGTCGCTGATGTAGCGGTCGGCCAGCTCGGCCGCCGACGCCAGCGCGTCGTCGGTGATGCGGATGCGGTGATGGGCCTCGTAGCGGTCGCGTAGGCCGTTGAGGATGGCGACCGTCTCTTCGACCGTCGGTTCCTTGACCTTGATCTGCTGGAAGCGGCGTTCGAGGGCAGCGTCGCGCTCGATGTGCTTGCGGTACTCGTCCATGGTGGTGGCACCGATGGTCTGCAGCTCGCCCCGCGCCAGCGCCGGCTTGAGGATGCTGGCGGCGTCGATGGCGCCTTCGGCGGCGCCGGCGCCGATGAGGTTGTGCAGCTCGTCGATGAAGATGACGATGTCGCCGGCCTCGCGGATCTCCTTCATCACCTTCTTGAGCCGCTCCTCGAACTCGCCCCGGTACTTGGAGCCGGCGACCAGGGCCGCCAGGTCGAGGGTGAAGACCTGCTTGCCCTTGAGCAGCTCGGGCACCTCGTTGTGGGCGATCCGCTGTGCGAACCCCTCCACCACCGCCGTCTTGCCGACTCCTGGCTCGCCGATGAGCACCGGGTTGTTCTTGGTGCGGCGGCTGAGGATCTGCATGACCCGCTCGATCTCGACCTGCCGGCCGATACAGGGGTCGAGCTTGCCCTCTTCGGCCAGCTTGGTGAGGTTGCGGCCGTACTGATCGAGCATCTTGGTGGCCTTCTTGCCGCCACCCTCGCCGGCGGGGACGCCGCGACGGGCGGCCGGGCCGCTGAGGAGATGCATGACCTCCGCCCGCACCTTGTCGGGGTCGGCGTCGAGGTCGACCAGGATGCGTGTCGCGACGCCCTCCTCCTCGCGGATGAGGCCGAGGAGGATGTGCTCGGTGCCGATGTAGTTGTGGCCGAGCGAGAGCGCTTCGCGCAGCGCCAGTTCGAGGACCTTCTTGGCGCGGGGCGTGAACGGGATCTGACCCTGGGGGGCCTCTTCGCCGCTGCCGACGATGCGCACGACCGCCGCGCGGACCTCTTCGACTGAGATATCCAGCTTCTCGAACACACGCGCCGCCACGCCCTCGTCCTCGCGCAGGAGGCCGAGGAGCAGGTGCTCGGTGCCGATGTAGTTGTGCTTGAGGGACCTCGCCTCTTCCTGAGCCAGGACCACGACCTGTCGGGCCCGCTCGGTGAAGCGTTCGAACATGCTGTGTGCTCCTTGGTCTCGGCCGGCCGGCGACGGCAGATGACGTGCGCACCGCCAGCGCGAAGCCGCTGTGAGCTAATGGTACCCGTTTTGTGGGACGGCGCGACCCGGGTGCGAAGACGGGCGGGGGGACGAGTCGACGGCCGTCTGATGAGGTCCCGCGAGGCCCCGACGGCTTCTGGACGAGCTCAGCTGCGGAGCTGCGGGAAGAGGATGACGTCCCTGATGCTCGGGGAGTCCGTGAGCAGCATGGCGATCCGGTCGAGACCCATGCCCATGCCGCCGGTGGGAGGCATGCCGTGCTCCATCGCCTCCAGAAAGTCCTCGTCCATCTGGTGGGCCGACTCGTCGCCGGCGTGGAAGTCGGTCAACTGCTGCTCGAAGCGCGCCCGCTGATCGTCGGCATCGTTGAGCTCGCTGAACGCGTTGCTGGTCTCCATGCCGGCGATGAACCCTTCGAAGCGCTCGGTGACCCGCTCGTCGTGCGCCGCCTTCTTGGCGAACGGGCTCAGCTCGAGCGGATGCTCGGTGATGAACACCGGCTGGATGAGGTCCGGCTCGACGAGGGCGCTGAACAGCTCGTCGACCTGGGCGCCCCAGGTGGGCGCCTCCTCGACCTGGTCGAGGTGACGGTCCTTCATGGCGGCCTGCAGCGCCGCGACGCCCTCGGCCGCCAGGATGTCGACGCCGCACGCGTCGAGGATGCTCTGCCGCATCGTGATCCGTGGCCATGGCGGACTGAGGTCGATCTCGTGCTCGCGGAACCGTACCCGCAGTTCGCCGACCGCGGTGGCCGCCGCGCACACGAGCGCCTCGACCATGTCCATGACATGGTTGTAGTCGACGTACGCCTCGTACGTCTCGAGCATCGTGAACTCGGGGTTGTGCTTGAAGCTGATCCCCTCGTTGCGGAAGTCCTTGCCGATCTCGTAGACCTTGTCGATGCCGCCCACGATGCACCGCTTGAGGTAGAGCTCGACGGCGATCCGCAGGTAGAGGTCGCGGTGCAGCTCGTTGTGGTGAGTGACGAACGGACGCGCCATGGCACCGCCGTACAGGGGCTGCAGCACCGGCGTCTCCACCTCGACGAAGCCGCGCTCGTCCAGGAACGAGCGCACCGCGGCGATGATCCTCGCCCGCTTGATGAACGTCTCCTTGACCTCGTCGTTGACGAGCAGGTCAAGGTAGCGGCGCCGGTAGCGGGTCTCCACGTCGGTGAGACCGTGGAACTTCTCGGGCAGCGGCCGCAGGGCTTTGGTCAGCAGAGCGAAATCGGCGACCCTGAGGGAGAGCTCGCCCCGTCGCGTCCGCATCATCGTGCCCCGGGCACCCATGATGTCGCCGACATCGAGATCGAGCAGCCGGTCGAACCGCTCCTCGCCGAGCTCGGCGCGGCTGATGAACAGCTGCAGGCCGCCGGTGCCGTCCTTGACGGTGAAGAACGCGATCTTGCCGTGCTCCCGCTTGGCCATTACTCGGCCGGCGAGCGCGTGATGGTCGTCGGACTCCTCGCCCGCCTCGAGGCTCTCATAGCCGGTGATCAGCTCGGCGATGGGCTCGCGGCCCTCGTACGTCGTCGGGAAGACCGGCTCGTCCGACGCCCGCCAGGCCTCGAGCTTGCGCCGCCTGTCCGCGGTGACCCGGCCGTCGTGCTCCTCCTCGCCCGGTCCGGACGCCGTCGTGCCGGCGGCGGTCTCCGCAGATGGACGGACGGCGTCGGCGCTGGCGTCGGTCGGCATACCGACGCTCTCAGGCGCGATCGATGGCGATGATCTTGAGCTGCAGCGAGCCCTTGGGTGCCTTCACGGTGACCTTGTCACCGGCCTTGTGGTCGATGATCGCCCGCCCGACCGGCGACTCGGTCGACAGACGGTGATCGGTGGGGTCGGCTTCGGCGGAGCCGACGATCATGTACTGGAGCACCTCGCCGCTCTTGACATCCTGCAGTGTGACCTTGGTGCCGATCCCGACCGTGTCGGTGGTCACGCTGGCGCCGTCGAGGACGGCGGCTCCGCGCAGCTTGTCCTCGAGGACGAGGATGCGTTGCTCGAGCAGCGCCTGCTCGTTCTTGGCGTCGTCGTACTCCGAGTTCTCGGTGATGTCGCCGTACTCCCGCGAGTCGCGGATGCGCTCCGCGACTTCCGCGCGCTTCTTGGTCGACAGGTAGTCGATCTCCTCCTTGAGCCTCCGATACCCCTCGGGGGTGAGGACGATCTGCCGTTCCACGAGTTTGCCTCCTTACAATCACTGTCGGCCGCGAGAACGCGGCCGACAGGAAAACGGCGGTCATTATAGGACAAGCCGAGCGGCCTGCAAAACAGCCTGCGTTACAGCGCAAAACGGCGTCAGTCTCGCCGGGCTGCGATGCTCCTCAGAAGAATATCGAGGTCCGTGACCGTGGAAGCGCGCATGAGGCTCTCGGCCTGCGAACGGGTGAGCGTCCCGCTGCGGCGGAAGCGCGGCCACAGCTGACGGAGATATCCGACACTTCGCTCTCCACGCTCGTCGACGACCTCGCCGAAGAAGCGGCGGAGCTCCGCGACGCGCCTCTCGACCGGGGGCGGCGGCGTTCCGTCCAGCAGCTCGGCGAAGACCCAGGGCCGGCCCAGGGCCGCGCGCGCGACCGCCACGGCCGACACACCTCCCTCGAGGACGCGCTCGCAGGCATCGCGGCCGGTGATGTCGCCCGACGCCACGACCGGCACCTCGAGGGCGGCCGCGAGACGGCCGGTCACGGAATGGTCGGCGACGCCGCGGTAGAGCTGGGTCGCCGACCGAGCGTGGAGCGTGAGCGCAGAGACACCCGCGTCCACCAGGCGAGGGGCCAGTTCGAGGACCGTCGTCTCACCGACACGGACGCCGGTACGAAGCTTGACCGTGACCGGCGCCGCGCCGGCGACCGCCTCGACCACCGCGCGCGCGATGTCCGCCGCCCGCACGGGGTCGTCGAGAAGCGCCGCGCCGGCGCCGGTCTTGAGCACCTTGCGGACCGGACAGGCCATGTTGATGTCGATGAGGTCGGCGCCGGCCTCCAGGCACACGCCGGCGGCCTCGGCCACGATGGCCGGATCGGCGCCGAACAGCTGGAAGCCGATCGGGTGGTCATCGGGCCCGCATCTGAGGTACTCGGCGGTGCGCCGGTTGCGGTAGTGGATGCCACAGGCGCTGATCATCTCCGTGTGGACCAGCCCGGCCCCCCAGCGTCGTACGCTGCGGCGGAAGGGAGGGGTGGTGAGGCCGGCGAGCGGCGCCATGAAGAGACGTGTCTCCAGCGCGAGGCCGCCGATCCGCAGAGGCCGGCGCAGGTCGACGGTCAAGGGCGGTGCGCGTCTTGCCGGCGGAGGATCATCTCGATACCCCGCAGGGTCAGGAACGGATCGACCGCGTCGACCACCTCGGTGTGTCGCACGATGAGCTCAGCGAGGCCGCCGGTCGCCACGACCGTCGCCGGCTCCCCGAGCTCGCCGATGATCGCCCGGGCGATACCCTCGACCTGGCCGCTGAAACCGTAGACGAGGCCCGAGTGGAGGCCGTCGATGGTCGACTTTCCGATGACCTGCGGCGGCTCCTCCACATCGACCTTGACGAGTTTCGCGGCCCGCGCCGTCAGGGCCTCCATGGAGACCTCTATCCCGGGCGCGATGACGCCGCCGATATAGTCCCCCGCCGTTGAGACGACATCGAAGGTCGTCGCGGTGCCGAAGTCGACCACGACACAGGGCCCGCCGTACGCGTCGTACGCCGCGACGGCGTTGACGATACGGTCGGCCCCGACCTCGGCCGGGTTCTTCATCAGGATGCGCATCCCCGTGCGGGTGCCCGGCCCGATCACGAAGGCCGAAAGGTGCAGGTGTTTCTCGCACATGACCTGCCACTGCGTCGTGAGCCGGGGCACGACCGAGGCGACCGCGACCTCGTCGATCGCCTCGCGCGGGTCGACGTCTTCCAGCCGCAGGACGCCGTAGAGCAGCGCCGCGAGCTCGTCGGCCGTGCGATGGCGCACCGTTCCGACGCGCCAGTGCGCGACGACGTCGCCCTCGACCATCAGGCCGACCATCGTCTGCGTGTTCCCTACGTCGACCGCCAGCAGCACCGCCGTCACCTCTCTCGCGCGAGACGCCCCACCATGTCACTCCATGTCGAGCCCGATGTCGATCCAGCCCGCCTGGGTGATCAGCGCGCCGGCGCTGACGATGTCCACACCGACCTCGGCCAATGCCCGGACCCGGTCGAGGGTGACGCCGCCCGAGACCTCCACCACCGCTCTGCCGGCGATGGACTCCACGGCCTCCCGGACGTGGGCGAGGTCGGCATTGTCGAGCATGATGACCTGCACGCCACAGGTCAGCGCCTCTTCGACCTGCGCCATGCCCTCGGTCTCGACCTCGATCAGGTGCATGTGCCCGAGACGCTCGCGGACCGTCTCGACCGCCGCGGCGATCCCTCCGGCGGCGGCGATGTGGTTGTCCTTGATCATGGCCGCGTCGAAGAGGCCGAAGCGGTGGCCGGACCCTCCGCCGTGCTCCACCGCGGCCTTCTCCAGTGCCCGCAGTCCCGGCGTCGTCTTGCGCGTCGCCGCGATCGTGGCCCCGGTGCCGGCGGCCGCCTCCACATAGCGGGCGGTCTCCGTCGCGATGCCGCTCAGATGGCCGAGGAAGTTCAGCGCCGTGCGCTCGAGGGCGAAGAGCGACGTCAGAGGCCCTTCGACCACGCCGAGCCGCTCCCCCGCCGTGAACCGGTCGCCGTCGCGCCGCTGAAAGTCGACCCCCAGCCGGTCGTCGAGTTCGCGGGCCGCCGCCACGACGGGTAGCGTCCCGGAGAGGACGCCGTCCTGTCGCGGCACGAAGGTCGCTCGTCCGCCTCCCTCGAAGACGCGTCCGGTAAGGTCGCCGTAGCCGGCCAGATCCTCACGCAACGCACGGACGGCAGCGTCGCGGGCCGCCATCTCCAGCGCCGCTCCGGGCCGCCGGCCGGCATCAGCTGACGTCGTCATCGAGCTCCTCCGCCTCTCCGTCCGCGCTCAGTCTCGCCTGCAGGGCAGGGAGCCGCAGCGTGATGTGTCTGGACCAGTGCTCATCGTCACGTTCGGAGAAGTCCTCCCGCAGATGGACGCCGCGTGACTCTTCGCGCAGGAGGGCGCACTTCGCCACCTCGGTGGCCACGGTGAGCATGTTGAGCACCTCGTACTCGGCGGGTCCCGCGTCGTCGAGCGCCAGCCGGGAGTACAGGTCGCGGAGCTCCCGGGCGGTCTCCTGCAGGCCGTCGCCGTCGCGAAGGACTCCGACCCCCTGGGACATCACGCTCGTGATGCGCTCGCGAGCCTCCGGCACGCCCACCTCTCCGCGCGCGGCCGGACGCGCGTCGGGGATGTCGAGACGCAGTCGCGACACCTCTTCTCCGAGCGTGTCCACGTAGCGGTCGAGGTCGCGCACCACCCGGTCCGAGAAGACCAGGCCCTCCAGCAGGGAGTTGCTGGCCAGTCGGTTGGCGCCGTGAACGCCGGTGCTGGCCACCTCGCCGCTCGCGTAGAGACCGGGAACGGTGGTCCTGCCCCAGAGATCGGTGTGGACGCCACCGATGAAGTAGTGGCTCACCGGGGTCACGGGGATCTGGTCTCGGGCGAGGTCGAGCCCCCGCTCGCGGAGCCCCGACGTGACCGTCGGGAAGCGCTCGCGCAGCATGTCCGGATCGAGATGGGTCGCGTCGAGGAAGACGTGGTCGGTGCCGTCGCGTCGCATCTCGGCGACCATGTGCCGCACTACTACGTCACGGGCGGCAAGCTCCGCCTTGGGGTCGCGATCGACCATGAACCGTTCGCCGGCGGCATTGCGCAGGTACGCCCCCTCGCCGCGCAGGGCCTCGGTGATGAGGAGCGCGGTGGGCTCGTCGCCGACGGCCAGCCCGGTCGGATGGAACTGGACGAACTCGAGGTCGCGAAGCGCCGCGCCGGCGCGATAGGCCATGGCGATACCGTCGCCGGTGGCCACCGGCGGGTTCGTCGTCCGGGCGTAGACCTGGCCTGCCCCCCCGGTCGCGAGGATGGTGACCATGGCATGATTGAGCCACTGGCGGCCGCTCTCCGCCTCGGTGGAGACGGCGCCGACGCAGCGACCGTTCATCGTGAGCAGGTCGACGACGAACTCGTCCTCGTAGAGCTGGACGCGGCTGCCCACCCGCGCCGCCTCGGCCAGCGCGCTGGAGACCTCGCTCCCGGTGGCGTCGCCGCCCGCGTGCAGCACCCTCGGGACCGAGTGGGCGCCCTCGGTCCCCAGCACGATCTCGCCCTCGACACGGTCGAACCGTGGACAGATGCTGAGCAGCTCGCGGACCCGGTACGGACCCTCCGAGACGAGCACCCGCACGGCGGCCTCGTCGCACAGCCCGGCACCGGCGTTGACCGTATCCTCGAAGTGAAGATCGGCGGAGTCGGCGTCGCTGATCGCGGCCGCGATGCCGCCCTGGGCCAGGAAGGTGTTCGTCTCCTCGAAGGTCGACTTCGTCAGCAGCCCGACGCGCCAGCGCCGGGCGGCGGCGATGGCAGCCGTGAGTCCCGCGATCCCGCCGCCGAGGACGAGGACGTCGAACTGGCGGATGGCCGGCGTGACGTGACCGAGACTGGCGACGTAGGGGCGAGGCATGCCGCCGCCGTCATCCCTCGACCATGCGCCGCACCGCGAGGAGCGCCCGCTCGCGGATGTGCGGCGACACGGTCACCTTGGGAGCACAGTCGCGGAGCGCCGCCACCGCCGACTCCAGCGTCGTGAGCTTCATATCGGGACACACCGTCGAGGCCGTCACCGGATAGAAGCGCCTGTCCGGGTAGAGCTGGCCGAGGCGATGCAGCAATCCCGTCTCCGTGGCCACGATGAACTCGTCGGCCTCGTCTTCCGCCGGCAGCTTCAGCATGCCCGATGTGCTGAGCACGGCGTCGGCCAGGTCCAGCACCTCGCGACGGCACTCCGGATGAGCCATGACCCGGGCCCCCGGGTGCTCGTTCCTGAGCGCCTCTATGTCGGTCGCGCTGACGGCATCGTGCACGTGACAGTAGCCGTCCCAGAGGATCATCTGCCGTCCGAGCCGCCGGTTCACCCAGTCGCCGAGGTTGCGGTCGGGGACGAAGATGATCGGCTGGTCGTCCGGGAAGCGGGCGACGATCTCGACGGCGTTGGCGCTCGTGCAGCAGACGTCGGTCTCTGCCTTCACGGCCGCGCTGGTATTGATGTAGGCGACCACCGCCGCCCCGGGGTGCTGGCGCCGGAGATCGCGAAGTGCCTCGGGCGTGACCATGTTCGCCATCGGGCACCCGGCGCCCTCGACGGGCAGCAGCACGGTCTTGTCGGGGGACAGGATGGCCGCCGTCTCCGCCATGAAGTGGACTCCGCAGAACAGGATGACCGAGGCATCCGTGGCCGCCGCCGTACGGGCGAGCTCGAGCGAGTCGCCGACGTGATCGGCCGCGTCCTGGACCTCTCCGACCTGGTAGTTGTGCGCCAGGATGACCGCGTCGCGCTCGGCGGCCAGACGATGCAGCTCCTCGCGCAGCGCCGCCCGATCGTCGGTCCCCTGCCCTCCGGTCCCCACGTAGACCTCCACCTGCTGCTCAGCCGCCAGTGATCGTCCGAGTGCCCCGACATCGCGCTCCGGCATCCCCCTCGCCAGCCACCAGAGCTCGGCGAGCGGCACGAGCACGAAGGCGCGTTCCCAGAGCCGCGGATGCGGTACGGTGAGCCGCTCCGTCGCGGAGCGATACCCTTCGACGAGCAGTATATCGAGGTCGAGCGTACGCGGACCGTACCTGACGGTCCGCGTACGCCCCTCCGCCGCTTCTATGTCCTGCAGCGCCGCCAGGAGCTCGGGAGGTGAGAGTCCGGTCTCGACGCAGACGACCTGGTTGAGGAAGGACGGCTGGTCCTCGCGGTCGCGCGGCGCCGTCTGGTAGATGCGCGAGACGGCGAGCACCCGCGACCCGGGCAGGGCACCGATCGCTCTCACGGCCCGGCGAAGATGCCGCTCGCGGTCCCCGAGGTTCGAGCCCAGCGAGACGAACACCCGCCGCCGGCCGTTCATGCCCTCCGCGCCACCTCGGCGCTCGCCCCCCCGATGGGAAGCCCGACCGGTGGCGAGGGCTTGCGCACCCGGACAGCCACCTCGACAAGGTCGAACGAAGCGAGCAGACGCCGGCAGATCTCGTCGGCCAGCCGCTCTATGAGCCGGTACTCCGCGCCCTCGACGGCGTCGCGGACGATACCGACCACCTCACCGTAGTCGACCGTGTTCTCGAGGTCGTCGCTCGTCGCGCCCACGGTGTTCGTGGGAACGAGCCGCACATCGACGACCAGCCGCTGTCCGACCGCCCGTTCCTCGGGCGCGACGCCACAGCGTCCCCAGAGCTCCACGCCCTCGATCCGCAGTGTGAGTCCGAGCTCGTCCGATCCAGCCACGTCTTCCCTCCGCACCCTCAGTCGTCGACGTCGAGAATGGCCTGCGTCACGCGCAGCGCCTCGAAGTTGGGCCGGACGTCGTGGACCCGGACCACGGCCGCCCCGGAGACGACGCCGAGGGCGGTGGTCGCGACGGTCCCCACGATCCGTTCGCCGGGTTCCACCCCGAGGATGGCGCCGAGGAACCGCTTTCGTGACGCGCCCAGCATCACCGGGCGGCCTATCGCGACCACGCGGTCGAGGTGCTTCAGCAGGCGAAGATTATGCTCCGCGGTCTTGCCGAAGCCGATGCCGGGGTCGAGGAGGATCTGCTCCTCGCGCACGCCGGCATCCACCGCGTGAGCAAGACGATCCTCGAGGAAGGAGCACACCTCGTCGACCACATCGTCGTACTGCGGGTCGTCCTGCATCGTCTTGGGCTCGCCGCGCATGTGCATGAGACACAGCGAGCAGCCGCGCTCGGCGACGAGGGCGGCCATGGCCGCGTCGTGCCGCAGGGCGCTGACGTCGTTGACGAGCGCCGCTCCGGCATCGAGGGCGCGGCGAGCCACGGACGCCTTCATCGTGTCGATGGAGATCAGCGCCGGCACGGTCTCCGCCAGCCGCTCGATGACCGGGATCGTCCGCCTGAGTTCCTCCTCCACCGTGACCGGATCGGAGCCGGGGCGCGTCGACTCGCCGCCCACGTCCACGATCGCTGAGCCGTCCCGGGCCATGGCGAGCGCGTGGTCGACGGCGTCGTCGAGCGTGAAGAAGCGGCCTCCGTCAGAGAACGAGTCGGGGGTGGTGTTGAGGATGCCCATGATGCAGGGCAGCGCCGTGTCGAGGGTCGTCCGCGGTGAGGTCCGCGCTGAGAACGGTGACGGGCACATCGTCGGCCGGTCCGTCGCCGCGCTCAGGACGCGGCGTTGATGGTCGCGATGACCTCGGCCCTCGTCGCGGGGTTGTCCTGGATGATGCCACGCACGGCGCTGGTGACGGTCTTCGCCTTCGACGTACGCACGCCCCGCATCGACATGCACAGGTGCTCGGCCTCGATCATGACCAGAGCGCCGAGCGGATCGAGGGCCCGCATGATGGCATCTGCGACCTCGGAGGTGATCCGCTCCTGCAGTTGGGGCCGAGCGGCGACGAGCTTGACCACCCGGGCCAGCTTCGAGAGGCCGGTGATGTGACCGGCGTCGCTCGGGATGTAGGCGACGTGAGCCGTGCCCACGAACGGGAGCAGATGGTGCTCGCAGACCGAGTAGAAGGCGATGTCCTTGATGAGGACCATCTCGTGGTGATGGTCGCCCGGCATGGCGATCAGCAGCTCCGCGGGATCGGGTTGTACGAGTCCACAGAAGATATCCTCGTACATGTCGGCGACGCGGCGCGGCGTCCCCGCCAGCCCAGGCCGGTCCGGGTCCTCACCGATGCCCTCGAGCAACAGGCGGACGCCGCGCTCGATCTTCTCCCTGTCCATGCCGCTCTCCACGACTGCCGTCCCCTCCCGCTCGCTGCAACGGCGTGCATCTTGGCGCCCGCGGCCTTCACCCTCCGGCGAGAGACGAGACGCGAGCGATCTGCTGGTCTACGTGCGTGCTGATGACGACCGCCGCGAACGGCGAGACGCCCAGTCGGTCACGTCGCCTCCGGATGGACCGGGTTCACGTGCGCCGGAGCCGGGACCTTGGGCTGGCTCGACCGCTGACGACGGCCGCGGCTCTTGCGCTCTTCGGCCTTCTGACGCTGGCGCTCGTCCTTCTCACGGAAGACCTCGTCCTCCGGCGCTCCGTCGAGGAGCGCCTCGAACTCCTCCCGCTCGATGGTCTCACGCTGGATGAGGATGGCGGCGATACGGTCGAGCTGTTCGCGATGGTCGTTCAGGATCTGGCGGGCGCGCTCGTGCGCCTCTTCGATGATCCGCCGGATCTCCTCGTCGATCTGCCGGGCGACCTCTTCCGAGTAGTCCGGCTCCTGGGAGAACTCGCGGCCGAGGAACGGCATGGCCTGGTTGTGCCCGAGGACCCGCGGCCCGAGCTCGGCGCTCATGCCGTAGCGCATCACCATCTGCTTGGCGATGGTCGTCGCCTTCTCGAGGTCGTTGGCGGCGCCGGTCGTGATCTCACCGAAGACGACCTCTTCCGCCGCCCTGCCGCCGAGCGTCATCGCCAGGTTGTCCTGGAGCTCGGCCTGGGTGGTCAGGAACTTGTCTTCGGTCGGCAGCGAGATCGTGTAGCCGAGCGCCTGGCCGCGACTCACGACGGAGATCTTGTGGACCGGGTCGGTGGTGGGCATGAAGTGCCCGACCATGGCGTGACCCATCTCGTGGTAGGCGGTGATGCCCTTCTCCTTCTCGGAGATGAGCCGGCTCTTCTTCTCCGGGCCGGCGATGACCCGCATGATGCCCTCTTCGAGCTCCGCCATGGAGATGATCTTGCGTCCGTGACGGGCGGCGAGGAGAGCCGCCTCGTTGACCAGGTTCGCGAGGTCGGCGCCGGTGAAGCCGGGCGTCTGCGCCGCCAGCGCATCGACGTCGACGTCCTTGAGGATCGGCTTGCCGCGCGTGTGGACCTCGAGGATCTTCTTGCGACCGGCGCGGTCGGGCCGGTCGACGACGATCTGGCGGTCGAAGCGACCCGGCCGCAACAGCGCCGGATCGAGGATGTCGGGACGGTTGGTGGCGGCGATGAGGATGATGTTGTCCTTCATCTCGAAGCCGTCCATCTCGACGAGCAGCTGGTTGAGCGTCTGCTCGCGCTCGTCGTGGCCGCCTCCCAGGCCGGCGCCGCGATGGCGCCCGACCGCGTCGATCTCGTCGACGAAGATGATGCACGGCGAGTGCTGCTTGGCCTGCTCGAACAGGTCGCGCACCCGGCTGGCGCCGACGCCGACGAACATCTCGACGAAGTCGGAGCCGGAGATGCTGAAGAACGGCACGCCCGCCTCTCCGGCGACGGCGCGGGCGAGCAGCGTCTTGCCGGTACCGGGTGGGCCGTACAGCAGCACACCCTTGGGGATGCGGGCGCCGAGCTGCTGGAACTTCTTGGGGTTCTCGAGGAACTCCTTGATCTCCTGGAGCTCTTCGACCGCCTCGTTGACGCCCGCCACGTCGCGGAACGTGACTTTGGGCGCGTCGGGGCTCACCCGTCTGGCCTTGCTCTTACCGAAGCTCATGACCTTGGAGCCGCCGCCCTGCATCTGGTTCATGATGAAGATCCAGAACCCGATGATGAGGATGAACGGCAGCAGGAACGTGAGGGCGCTCCCCCACCAGGAAGAGCCGCCCTTCTCGGGCTGCACCTCGACCGTCGGGTGCTCGGCCAGAAGAGCGGTGAGATTCTGCGGGTCGATATACGTGACCGAGTGCTCGACGTTGTCGGTCGTAGTGACCTTCATGGTCTGGTTCGAGACGTTGGGCTCCACCGACTTGACCTTGTTCGCCTCGAGGTCGGCGGTGAAACTCGGCGCCGGTCCGGAGAATCGATACTCGGTGCCGCTGTCACCGCCGCTGCGCATCACCCACTGGACGACGATCGCCAGCAGGATGACGATGAGGATGGGGAAGAAGGCGCTGCGGATGAATCTGCTCACGTCTGCCTTTCGAACGGGAGACGCCGACCGTGTCGATCGGCGGAAGAGGCTCGGTGGTCTTCACCAGAAGGTAGCATACCCGGCACGAACGGCAAAGAAGCGCTCACGTGCCGGCCCCCTCGTGACCGGTGAGCCGGGCCGCGACCTCCGGCTTGACGGTCCCGATGTACTCGAGCGCGCGGAAGCGCTCAGCGAGGTCGAGCCCGTAGCCGACCACGAAGTCGTCGGGGATCTCGAAGCCGACGTACCTGCACGGCAGGTTGATCCGCCGGCGCGACGGCTTCGTCAGCAGGGCGCAGATCTCGAGCGACGCCGGGTGGCGCGCGCTGAGGCTCTTCAGCAGGTAGCTCAGCGTCAGACCGGAGTCGATGATGTCCTCGACGATGAGCACGTCCCGATCGGCGATGTCGGTGTCGAGGTCCTTGAGGATGCGGACGACCCCCGAGGAGTCGGTCGCGGAGCCGTAGCTCGAGACGGCCATGAAGTCGATCGCGCAGGGGACGGTGAGGGCGCGAGCGAGGTCGGCCAGGAAGAACACGGCGCCGCGCAGCACACAGACCAGCAGAAGGTCGCGGCCCTCGTAGTCCGCCGAGACCTCCACCGCCAGCTCGTCGACCCTCTGCCGCAGCCGCTCGCGCGTCACAAGGATGCGGTCGATCGCGTCGTTCACGTCGTCCTGTCCTCCCCGCCGGCTGGACGCTCCCCGCGCGTGCCGGTCCGTGGGGCCGCCGTCCGCCCCTGCGACCCGGCGTCATCCGCCGGCCGCAGACGCACAGTGTAGGGCGTACTGTCCGTCACCCGGAAGCCGTGCGCAACTCGGCCCCGCAGCCACCCGACAGCCGGTGCTCCGTCCGGCGACTGCCGGCACGGGAGCCCGACCCAGGCGACCGCGCCGTCCGCCTCGACCACGAGCGCCCTCGTCCGCAGTGGGGCGGGGGTCTTCTGCTCGCGCAGGAACCGCGCGATCAGGGTATCGGCAGGATGGCCCAGCGGCCTGAATCTCTCACCGGCGATCGGATGGCGAAGCGTGAGGCGCGCGACCGGCCGGGCCGACGCCAGTACGACGGGCGCCGACGAGACATCGGCGTCTCCGACGACCTGTTCCACGAGAAGCCTCTTCCCGCAGAAGCCGACTTCGCCGGCGCCGCTCCCCGCCGCCGGGACGCACACGACCACCGGATCGCAGACATGCCGGGGCGACTGCCGGTGCACGAACAGCCGGTCGTACTCGCGGACCGCCTCCCATCCATCGCGCAGAGTCACGGCGGCGGTCCCACCCGAGCCGTCGGCAAGCCGCCTCAGGGCGGCCGTCGTCCGGCGATCGAGCAGCCGGCCGGCGCCGACCGCCTCCTTCACGAAGCGTCGCAACACCAGGGCGCGGAGACCCGGCGCGAGCGCCGAGAGACGCCCCAGGTCGAGTGCCCGCTCGGGCGGACCGTCGGGTCCGGCCGTCTCCATGAGGAGCTCCGGCCACGCCTCCTCGACGAGACCGTCCAGCAGGGCCTGCTCCTCGACCGCCGTGTCGGCCGCCGCCGCGATGGATTCTGCCGCCCGCGGATTGAGGCGACGGAGGTGCGGCAGCACGGACAGACGGATCGTGTTGCGGGCGTATCCCTCGCCACGGTTCGTCTCGTCGTCACCGGACTCGACGTTCCTGCGCACGCAGTAGTCGCGGACCTCATCGGCGCGGAGACACAGGAGAGGCCGGACGACCCTGTCATCGCGCGGGGGCATGGCGGCGAGGGCGCCCGGAGCTCCGTACTTGACGAGCCGGTAGAGGACCGTCTCGGCCCTGTCGTCCAGGTTGTGGCCTACGGCGATGCGCGTGTATCCCGACTCGTCGGCCAGCCGTCGAGCCGCCTCCCACCTCACGCGTCGTGCCTCCTCCTGGAAGTTGTGGGCGGGCAGGCGTCCGGCGGCCTCGACCACCGTGAGCGCGATGCCCGCGTGCCCGGTGGCCCGTTCGACGATCTGCCGGTCGCGTCGCGACGCGGCGCCACGAGTGCCGTAGTCGACATGCAGAGCGGCCAGTCGCAGCCGGCGAGAGTACCGGCGGTCGAAGGCGCGCACGAGCGCCAGCATCGCCATCGAGTCCGGACCACCGGACAGCATCAGCAGCACGCCGTCCCCGCGATCGAGCAGGCCGTGCCGAAGCACGTGCTCGAAGACCCGTCGCTCGACGGCCGCGACGCCGCCGTCAGCCACGGCTGCGGAGAGGCCGGACGGAGGACTGGTCGCGATGCTGGGACATACGCGTCACCATGGCGCCCCTGGACTGCGGGAGAGAGAAGAAAGGCGCCCGGACGGGCGCCTCGAGAGACATGGTAGCGGGGGCAGGATTCGAACCTGCGACCTTCGGGTTATGAGCCCGACGAGCTACCGGACTGCTCCACCCCGCGACGCACGAAACGTGAGTGCTCAGTGTACTTCCGGGGAGACGAGTTGACAACCGCCCGCATTGCCTCACAAAGAAAGTACTCCAAAGCGATTCGTTGCCTCAGATAAGAAGGTACTCGAAAGATGCCGACCCTCTGGCCGTGGACGACGGCGGCAAGGAGGGCGGTCCCGGTGGCCCTTACGA
>Ga0209164_1000714_pt1 | contig 62100 bp, 65 predicted proteins | sample MTBNYHSulfiMetaG_FD_187458 | JGI IMG/M metagenome (GOLD analysis project Ga0209164, IMG submission 187458) | Enrichment culture microbial communities from rom New York Harbor, USA that are MTBE-degrading - MTBE-NYH (New York Harbor Sulfidogenic)... | ecosystem: Environmental > Aquatic > Marine >... | reverse complement strand
AAAAATTAAAGAAATTCTCGTTTGCCACAAAGTAAATCAAAAACTCCTTGTGTCAAAACTCAATAGATATAAAACAGGGAACGGAATAAAAGTGCAACGAACATATGCTCCGCAGGGTTCTTTACACAAAGATGGTCTCTATGGAAAATTAAAAATGCCTTATCTACAAGGTTTTGATAAGGAAAATGTTTTTGTAAAAAGAATTCCAATTTACGATCCCCAACAGAAAAAGATTGTTGACATCTCGAAAGTAGTAGATAAAAAATTACGTGAAGAGATCCTCCCAAAAAGAATTGATAAATATGGAACACCTGAAAAAGCATTCAGTAAAGAAGCATTAAAAAATGATCCATTATTCATGTATTCAGCGAAACAGTTTCCAAATGGGAATAATAAAAGTAAAAAAGGAAAACAATTACCTGTTATAAAAAATGTCCGTGTTATCAATAAGAATGCGCGTAATCTCTTACAACTTCCCGCAAAAGATGTAAACGGAAAAGTTATTTATGACAATAGATATGCTGAAGCTGAAGGCAATTATATAATGGTTTTGTATGAACTTAAAGAGAAAAACAAAGATGGGAAATCAAAAATTATGCGTGATTTTAGATTATTATCATTCTTTGAGGCTGTTAAAAGGAAAAGGAATGGTGAAAGACTTTTTGACGACATTATAGAAAAAAACAATAAATATATCCCACTAATGCAAGATTGTAATTGGTTAAAGCAAGGTGATTTAGTAATTCTTTATGAAAATGAAGAAGACAAAATCAGTATTAATTGGAATAACAAACTGGAGTTATCCAAAAGATTATTTAAAGTCCGAGAATTGGGCTTTAATTCTACCGGAAAGGGTTATGCGGTTATTAAACTAGAAAAACATAATCTTCAGAAAACAAGTGACCAAAAATATTCTAAAGAAGGAAATTTTCTTAAAAAATCAGAAACTGTTAATGCAATTAAAGTTAGAATAAGTCCACTTGGAGAGCTACTTCTAAAAGGAAAGGAATGTTTTTAATATAAAACTCAACTTAGCATGATCAAACGAACTCTATACTTCGGCAACCCGGCTTACCTTAGTAAGAAGGACAGTCAACTAAAAGTAAAAAAGCCGGATGAGGAAGACGAAAGCTCTATTCCAATAGAAGATATTGGAATAGTAATAATTGATAATCCACAAGTAACATTAACACACGGAGTTTTGACTTCACTTCTTTCAAATAATGCAGCGGTAATTACCTGCGATAAACGGCACATGCCTCAAGGTATGCTGCTTAATTTAGACAGCGGACATATTCAAAGTGAAATGTATGCAGAACAAATTAATGCATCCGAACCATTGAAAAAACAATTATGGCAGCAAACAACCAAAGCAAAGATTTTAAATCAGGCTTCTTTACTGAAACGAAAAAGAATCCCGATTACAAATATGTTACATTGGGCAAAGAAAGTCCGCTCCGGTGATCCCGATAATTTTGAAGGAAGAGCAGCAGCATATTATTGGAATAATCTTTTCCCCAAAATGCTGGAATTTAAAAGAGATAAAGACGGCGAAGCGCCGAATCAATTATTGAATTATGGTTATGCAATACTAAGAGCAATTACTGCAAGAGCGCTTGCGGCTTCTTCTTTACTTCCTACACTTGGTATTCATCATTCAAATAAATACAATGCGTATTGTCTGGCTGATGATATAATGGAACCGTATAGACCCTTTGTAGACAATATTGTTTATACCATAGTGCGTAACGGTGAAGATTTTTATGAACTCTCTACATCAATAAAAAAGCAGCTTTTAGAAATAGCTACGGTTGATGTTGAAATAGATAATAAAAAAAGTCCTTTAATGGTTGGCATGCAGCGAACAACTGCATCATTAGCAAAATGTTTTTCCGGTGAATTGAGGAAAATAAATTACCCGGTTTTCCCGCAATAAATATCCCTCAATTCCCATGCACCAATTCCCTCTCCTTGTGAAGGAGAGGGAAGAAGGGTGAGGTCGAAAAGTTACAATAACTGAAAACAAAATGACAAAACATTTTAACAGAACAACCGAAAAAGCAAAAAGAAGACAACTGCGTAAAGATCAAACTTATGCAGAAAAAATAATCTGGATGTATTTAAGAAACAGAAAAATGCTGGGGTATAAATTTCGCCGGCAATATTCTGTTGATAGGTATGTGATCGATTTTTACTGTCCGGAATTAAAATTAGCAATTGAAAGCGATGGCAGTGTTCATGATCTGCCAGAACAAATAAAGTACGATGGTAAACGGCAGGAATACTTGGAGAATTTTGGAATTAAGTTTGTCCGTATAAAAAATGAAGAGCTTTTTGGTAACCCTAATAAGGCGTTTGAGAAAATTGAAATGGAAATTAAGAAGCTTGAGTTATTAAAAAAATTGCCATAGTCGACCTCACCCCAAACCCCTCTCCTTGTCCAAGGAGAGGGGCTTTTGAGGGGGTAATAGGATTTTATAATTTTTATAAATAATTATGAGATTTAGTCATTATAGAATAATGTGGATATTAGTCTTTTTTGATTTACCGACCGAAACAAAAAAAGACCGCAAATCATATGCGAGATTCAGAAAGGAATTGCTTAAGGACGGCTTTTCTATGTTCCAATTTTCTATTTATATCCGTCATTGTTCCAGCCGTGAAAATAGGAATGTTCATGTTAATAGGGTGAAGAAATTTATTCCTGAAAAGGGAAGTGTGGGAATTTTATCTGTTACCGATAAACAATTCGGTATGATGCAGATTTTTGAGGGAAGGAAAAAAGCTTCCGGATTTGTAGAACCGCATCAAATGGAATTGTTCTGACTACATTCGTTGTTCTTTGAAATTCTGATTGTGTCATTTCTGTTTGACTGGCAAGTTAAATGTTGTAGCTGCATTCGCTGTTGTTTTACTATAATCAATTCTCTGATGGTATCTCTAAACAGGTCAAATATAACTTACAATATCTTTAATTCATCCGGTTTAAAAGATATACCTATCATGACTCGGATGTGATTTGCTTTTCCGCCTTCGCAAAAAAAGCTACGGCGGACAGGCAAATTGTTATTTGACAATATTTAATTCAGCAACGCAATAGGAGAATATATATCGGACTATGTTGTGATTTGCTTTCAAATTGTTATTTGACAATATTTAATTCAGCCTTATCGATTTGACAGACTTAACAAACTACGTTGTGATTTGCTTTCAAATTGTTATTTGACAATATTTAATTCAGCGACTGACCGACGGTTTTTGGTACGCTAGAGGTTGTGATTTGCTTTCAAATTGTTATTTGACAATATTTAATTCAGCAAGGTGTGCCTTAATTAACGGAGAATATCCGTTGTGATTTGCTTTCAAATTGTTATTTGACAATATTTAATTCAGCTTTTCATAAACGGCATTCAAGCACGCATTGGTTGTGATTTGCTTTCAAATTGTTATTTGACAATATTTAATTCAGCAATTCCATCTCAGGAAAAGAACCACGAGCAGTTGTGATTTGCTTTCAAATTGTTATTTGACAATATTTAATTCAGCTAAAGTGTCTGCATTAATAAACATACGGTGGTTGTGATTTGCTTTCAAATTGTTATTTGACAATATTTAATTCAGCTTTAGCCCTGCCTTTATAATAATATACAAGGTTGTGATTTGCTTTCAAATTGTTATTTGACAATATTTAATTCAGCATTTTTTCATTACGCCCCCCTTTGCTTAAAGTTGTGATTTGCTTTCAAATTGTTATTTGACAATATTTAATTCAGCAATTGAAAATTACAAAACCGACTACTATAGGTTGTGATTTGCTTTCAAATTGTTATTTGACAATATTTAATTCAGCTGAAATTGAAATACCTTACATAGAATTACCGTTGTGATTTGCTTTCAAATTGTTATTTGACAATATTTAATTCAGCTAAAGAATAAACGAAACCTTCATCGCCATTGTTGTGATTTGCTTTCAAATTGTTATTTGACAATATTTAATTCAGCAAAACAGTTTCTACCCCTACCCCTTGTGATGTTGTGATTTGCTTTCAAATTGTTATTTGACAATATTTAATTCAGCAACCGAACAGAAACAATTACTCAATGACTTGTTGTGATTTGCTTTCAAATTGTTATTTGACAATATTTAATTCAGCATACCTACGGTTAAGTCATTATAATACAATAGGTTAGCTGAAAATTAGAATCAAAAAAATGATTTGCTGAATTAAGTAATAAAAAAGGCTGAACGGTTTTCCATTCAGCCTTCTTAATTAACCAATAACAAATAACTCAATAACCAATAACTACTTCCCCTCAAGAGTTATATCAAACTCCATTTCTTCACCTTCTCGCAAAACTTTTACTTTAACAACATCACCCGGTTTGTGGTCATTCATTGCGTACATAAAATCATAGATATTTACGACTTTCTTTTCACCGAATTGAATCATTATATCACCACCAAGCAAGCCGGCTTTTTGAGCGGGTCCGCCTTCACTTACTCCGCCCAGCTTAAAGCCTTCGCCGTTCCAGCCGAATTCCGGTATTGTACCGACATAAACTTTTGAGTAACCCATACCTCCCTTAGGAGCAGTGCGTTCAACTTTAACATAATCCGGTCTTTCTTCAAATTCATTTATACTTGATAGTACTGTATAAACATATTCAACTACTTGCTGCTGACCTTCGTAATTAATTTTGTCCCAGTCATCCGAAGGTTTATGATAATCTTCATGAATACCCGTGAAGAAAAATAATACCGGTATTTCTTTTATGGTGAATGACTGATGATCACTTCCGCCCCAACCATCGTCATTAAATTTTAAGTCGAATTCATACGTATTATTTTCTTCAAGTAAATCTTTCCAAATTGACGAGGTCCCTGTTCCAATTATTGTTAAACTTTTTTCATCGCTTAGTCTTCCTATCATATCCATATTAATCATTGCAACAGTCTGGTTTAAATCTACCGGGAAATTATTTACGGTATAATTTGAACCAAGCAATCCCAATTCTTCCGCGTTGAAACCCATAAAAACTATGCTGCGATTTAGAATTTCTGGATTAGCTGCAAATTTTTCAGCGAGTTCCAACACTCCGGCTGTACCTGATGCATTATCATCGGCACCGTTATGAATCATAGGCTGGTCACCTCTGTACATTGAACCGTTAATTCCCCAACCGAGATGATCAAAGTGAGCACCAACGACTATGTATTCATCTTTCAAAATTGGATCGTTACCTTCAAGATAACCGGCAACATTGCGACCGACAGCTTTTATTTCATTCACTTCCGTTGTGATTGTAACTGATGTATTATTCAACACAAATGATTTCGGATTTTTTGTGTTGTCAATCTCTTTTTGAAGGGCATCTAAATCATAACCCTCTTTTTCTAGCAGATCATCAATTAAATTTCTTTTTAATTGAACAACCGAGAAATCAGGCATTGTCGGGCCACGGTCATACTTAAAATCAACAAGGTCATCATCAATATTAGGTTTATAACCGTTAAAAAATATTACTCCCAAAGCGCCGTTATCCCTTGCTGCAGATGCTTTAACTCGCAATGAAGAGAATCTGTCAAATTCACTCATTACACTGTCGTGTTCGGGATTGTATCTCATTATCAAAGCAATTTTTCCTTCAAGATCGAGACCTTCAAAATCATCATACTCAAGTTTGGAAGATGAAATTCCGTAACCGGCAAAAGCTAAAGTACCGCTAACTGTACCGCTTCCTGAAAAAGCCGTAACAACAAATTCATCTTCAAGCACAGGTGAGATTTCGGAATCATTGTAAGAAATTGTTAATGAATTATTTTCTCCTAATTCAATTGATTGAATAAAATCAAATGGCTGGAAATAACTTCCTTCGTAGAAGGGGAGTAAGCCGTATTTTTCAAATTCACTTTTTATATATTCGGCGGCTAATTTGCCACCTTCGGAACCGGCTAATCTTCCTTCTAATTCATCGGATGCTAAATATTTTATATGCGCTTGAAGTTCTTCAATTGTGATTTTAGGATTGTCGGATGTATCCTGTGCAAATACCGCAAATGAAAGAACCACAAGAAAGAAAAATAATTTCTTCATTTAACCCTCATTTAGATAAAGTATTGTGAAAAGATATGAAAATAAGATGAAAATAATAATTGAAAGATTCGTATGAAATCAACTTTCCCGGGAAACTTGTGTTTTGCTCACAATTTAAGTGGCTGTAAAAAAATGGTTTGACAAAAGATAAACCTGTTTGTATCGCTTGACCATAAGATAAATTACTCCGTTCATTTGAAAAACAAAAAAGCAAAGCCGCGAATGCGCGAATATATTCGCGAATTAGCGGCTAAAAAAAATAGCATCGTTTTAAGTTCTACGTTTTTATTCGCCAAATTCAAAAGTAAAAAGTAATTGCCGCGAATGCGCAAAGTAAAGTTTTAACTCTAATTTATGCACTAAATTAAAGGACAAGGAAAGATTAAGGAAATGGTTAGTTTATAAAGTTGTTAATGTAAATCGCGATTCAATACCTTCCCGCCAGGAAACATTTATCTTTTTATCACATTAAGCCAAACTCTTTAATTGAGATTTAGTACTTACTCATTTTAAACTGACTCAATGCAGTAGTTAGAAAAATATGATGCAACAATAATTGAAAGATTCGTATGAAATCAACTTTCGGGAACATGTACCAGGAAATATTCTTCCGCGGTTTCACCGATTTTTGAAGCTTGTTCGATTGTCATATGAAGCTCGGCTTCTTCATCCGTTAGCGCACCTGCTTCAATAATAGCAAGGTCTGTACCCTTTGCCATCTTAACTAAATTTTCTGTGTAAGCTGTATCGCCGCCGTAACAAATCGATTTCCCATCATAATCAAATCTATAACCTAATGAAGGAACTTCAACAGCTTTTCCAAATTCGTTCGGTTCACGGTGATTAACTTTAAATGGAGTTACTTGCACTCCGTCAAGTGCAAATCCTTTTTGATCGGTAATATTTATCAAGTTAATAGGGTATTCAATTTCTTTTGAGTAGACGGAAATAAAAGCCGAATAAATACTTTGAATTTCGGGGCAACCTTTCGGATAATAAATATTTAACGGCTTTTTTCTTTTCATTACGGAAAGGTAAGTTAGAAGTGACCAAAGTCCGCCAAGATGATCATGATGACCGTGACTTATAAATATATCGGATATTTCGAGAATTTCTTTTTTTGAGTAATCTTTATTCAAGTCGCGAAGAATTCCGTCCCCCGGATCGACTACAAACTTTGCTTTATCTGTTGTGATAACAATACCGGTTGCAATGTTTGGGATTGAGCAGTAAATCTTTATAAAGAAATCATCTTTCTGCCAAATTAACGGATACTTGGGCAACTTGTTTTTATTCATAAATAATTAACGAATCTCTTATTAAATTAAAATTTGTGATACTATACCGCCGATAAGAAAAGCAACTATCCAGGTACCGAACCAAATTGAGAGACCTTCTTTTAATCCTCTTTCTTTAAGCATTACTACGAATGAAGCAATACAAGGGACAAATAAAGTAATTGTTATAATAGCAACAGTGACTTGCATAACGGTAAGATCAATTTCAAAAAGACCGGCAGCGCCAAAATCTCTTCTTACCATACCCATAACAAAAGCGGTAGCTGCTTCTTTAGGTAATTGAAGCCATCCTGTAACAAGAGGTGCAAGAGTATCCTGCCAAATTGTAAGTAAACCTGTAATCTCCATTACACCAACACCGAAGGCACCGACAAAAAACCAGAAACCGGCTTCCTTCATAAAACCAATTGTTCTGAATGATGTTTTCTTAAAAACATTTTTCATTTTGGGAATTTGAATTACTGGTAAGTCTATTAACAAAGGCGAACTTTCACCCGGAAGTATTTTATTCAAAATTGTTGAAAGTGCAACTAGAACGGAACCAATGACAGTAACAAAAATTAATAATGGGACCACGCCCGCACCGCTTAATAAAACTGCTATAACTGCAAGTTGTGCCGAACAAGGAATTGCGAATTGGAGAATTGCCGTTACAATTGTTTTTTCTCGGTTGCTTCCTAAAATTCTTGTAGTAATGTTAGCCATTGTAACACATCCGAATCCGAGCATAATTGGAATAACTGCTCTACCGTTTAACCCGATTCGGGTGAATGCCCTATCGAGCATTGTTGCAAGTCTTGGTAAGTATCCGCTGTCTTCCAACAAAGCCATCACAAGATAGAAAGCAAGAACCAACGGAAGCAGAAGAAATATAAGATAGGTTGTAGTCATAGTAACTACACCGAATTCACCGAAGAAAAGTTTGGCAATAGGATGCGAGAAAGAAAAATCACTTTCTGCACCGGGTTGAGATGAATACTCTTTGAATTGCAATGCTAAATCAGGATTTGCCGATTTACCTTCGGGAAAATTAAAAGTTCTTGTATCAATTACTTCTTCTTCATCGTTTAGAATGTTTACATCAATATCCGCTGGTGTATAATCGGAGACAAAAGATTTAAGATTATATTCAAAAATTCCTTTACCAACTGTGCCTTCCGTAAAATCAACAATTCTTTGAGAAACCAAATCGCCGATAAAGAAGTAAAGTATGACGAGAACTACAGCCAATATAGGAATCCCGGTTAGGGGATTGAGAGAAAGTCTGCCGAGTAAATTAAAAAGCTCACCTTTTTTTGAATCTTCATGTTCAACTTGGTCGACGATTTCATTAACCCTGTTTCTTCTTCCTATATAAATTTTTTCTCGTTCATCGGGTGTACCGTTATCAACTTTATTTTTTTCGGCAGTGGAAGAATCCCCTTCAAGGACAAGCATAGCTTCAGATTGAGAAATATTTTTCTCCATAACCTGCTGAAGCATAAAATAAACATCTAATTCTTGTTTGCCTTGTCTGGCATTTTCAATTGCTTTATCTAATTTATCGAAACCGGTTTCCTTAACAGCAGAAGTTTCATAAACTTCAACACCCAGCAATTCGCTTAATTTCTTTGTATCTATTTTGATATTTCTTTTCTTAACTTCATCCGAAAAATTGAGCATAACGGAAACTTTTTTGCCCATATCGATCAATTGAAGGGTTAAGAATAAATCTCTTTCAAGATGAAGGGAGTTAACAACATTTAAAATTCTATCTGCATCAATAATTACATCGCGGGCAACAGTTTCTTCATCATTAAAAGAAGAGACACCGTAAATACCCGGTGTATCCATTATTTCATAATTCTTATAGTTACATTTTGATATTGATACCGTTGTACCCGGGAAGTTTGACACATCTACATACATCCCGCTTAGGTAATTGAAAAAGAGGGACTTTCCTACGTTTGGATTTCCGACTAAAACAACTTTCTCTTTTTGAGTAACAACTTTATTAAGTTCTACTTCATTGAGTACTTTATTCTTACCGCTGATGTTGAGAACACTATCGGATTTCATGACTTTCCTTTATTCCACAATAACTTTTATTTTTCTTGCCAGGTCAGAACCTACTGCAATTTCTTGTCTGTTTTTTGTAATTACCACGGTACCGCCCGGTAATCTTTCATTAATTTTAACTGTTGATCCTTCAGTTATCCCTAAACGAATAAACTGCGATTTTAATTCGCCTTCCGGTAAGTTTAGGACAACAACCGAGTTACCTTTTCTTGTATTTTGAAGTGTAGAATTATTCATGTTTGTGCTTACAATTTTTATCAGTACACCGTCCGAAAATATTAAACGAATAACCTGTCGGATCAAATCCGAGTTCCAAAGAAATTTCATCAACAATTTTTTGAATTCTCGGTGAAGTGAATTCTTTTATTTCACCGCAATTAGTACATATTAAGTGATCGTGATTTTTTCTATTGATGCTTGCTTCAAAACGGGAAATATTATCACCGAAATTTCTTCTTGCTACGATTCCGCATTGCTCTAATAATTCCAGTGTATTATAAACAGTTGCACGGGAGATATTAGACTTGTTCGATTTCATTGATACGTAAAGATCATCGGCACCGAAATGACCATCTTGGTTTAGTGCAGCTTCCAAAACTTCAAAGCGTTCCGGTGTAATTCGGTGTTTAGCGGTCTTTAGATAATCCTTAAATTTCTTGTGTGCTTCTTTTATTAATGGCATTTTTATCTTTATTTAGATTTAGTCTATATAAAAATATGTTTTCCTGATGAAAAAAACAAAATATATTTCTGTGTCCGATTTATTTTTTTACAGAAATCTTTTAATTGTGGACTCAATGTTTTATTTTGGCAAACTCAATACCCCCCTAATTTGAACTATTTTTAATAAAATGGAGTTATTATGGCATCACAATTTGAAGTTGTTGAATTAGTCGGATTATCTAATGTTAGTTCTTCCGAAGCAATAAAAGCAGTAGTTTTAGAATCAAATAAAACAAAAGCAGTAGCTTGGTTTGAAGTAATTGAAGAGCGGGGAAGAGTAACACAAGACGGACAAATTGAATTCCAAGTTAAAGTAAAAGTTGGAAGAAAAATCTAAACTATTTTATAAAGGAAGGAGTAGTAGATGGCATTGGAAGTTGGTGGAAAAGCTCCCGACTTTAGATTAAAGAAACACTGAATAAATTATAATACTTAGGTATTTATTAAAGCCGTTATACATTTTTAAAAGTAGCGGCTTTTCATCTTATAATCGAATAAAAATATTATTAAGTTTAAGGAACTAATACTTACGGATTTATTGTTTTAGTTGTTTTATACAGGAGAAAAACATGATTAAAGAAGGAAATAAAGCCCCTACTTTCACTTTGCCGGACAGCACCGGGAAGAAAATTTCGTTAAAAGATTTTTTGGGAAAAAAAGTTGTGCTCTATTTCTATCCCAAAGACATGACTTCGGGTTGTACAAAAGAAGCTTGTGATTTTCGTGATACTCATCCTAATTTTAAGAAATTGAAAGCCGTTGTTCTGGGTGTCAGTCCCGATTCTATTGATTCTCATAAAAAGTTTTCTGATAAATACGAACTCCCCTTTACCTTGTTAAGTGATGAAAATAAAAAAGTGTTGGAAAAATACGGTGTATGGAAAGAAAAAAGTATGTACGGAAGAAAATATATGGGCGTTGAAAGAACGACTGTTATTATTGATGAGAAAGGATTCATCAGGAAAATATTCCCGAAAGTAAATGTTAATGGTCATGTTGAAGAAGTTTTGAAAGAGTTGGTAAAATAATGGTATATGTAACAAGACGAGAAACATTCAGCTCAGCGCATCGGCTTTACAATCCGGCTTTTTCCGATGAAGAAAATGATAGAATCTTTGGAAAGTGCAACAACCCAAACGGTCACGGTCATAATTATATACTCGAAGTTGTTGTTGCCGGCGATGTTGATCCTGAAACCGGTTATGTAATTGACCTCAAAGTATTGAAGAAAATTATTAAAGAAAACGTAATAAAGAAAATAGATCATAAACATCTTAATCTTGATGTTGAGTTTATGAAAGGTCTTATACCAACTGCCGAAAATATTGCTATATCAATTTGGAAAGTTCTGGTGGATAAAATACCTTACGGTAAATTACATTCAGTAAAAATATACGAGACCGAAAATAATTATGCAGAGTACAAAGGAGAATAAAGTTGAATTTAGAGAATATCGAGAAGAATATTAAAGCCTTGCTTGATGAAATTGGAGAAGATACTTCAAGAGAAGGATTAGAACGTACTCCTCATCGTGTTGCAAAGGCTTATGAATTTTTAACACAAGGTTATAATAAGGACATTAAAAAATTAGTAAACGGTGCTATTTTTGAGGAAAAATATGATGAAATGGTAATTGTAAAAGATATCGATTTTTATAGTATGTGTGAACATCATCTTTTGCCGTTTTACGGAAAAGTCCATATTGCTTACGTACCTGATGGGAAAATAATCGGGTTAAGCAAACTTCCTAGGATTGTTGATGTTTTCGCAAGAAGGCTTCAAGTACAAGAAAGATTAACTCAAGAAATTGCGGATACCTTAGATGATATACTAAAGCCGAAAGGGATTGCGGTTGTTGCAGAAGGATATCATATGTGTATGATGATGAGGGGTGTTGAGAAACAGAATTCTATTACTACCACAAGTGCAGTACATGGTTTATTCAAAGAAGATGCAAGAACAAGATCAGAATTCCTTAATTTGATTAACACAAAAAAGATATAGTTTTTTTAGATATACATATTAATAACTATTGAGAGACTAATGTCAAACTCCAATTCAATTGTATGGATTACAGGAGCAAGTTCGGGAATAGGTAGAGCATTAACGGTTGAGTTTGCTTCGAATAAAAAATTAGTTGCTGCATCTGCACGAACTAAAGATGCACTCAACCGGTTGAAAAAAGAACTCGCGGCTGATAAAAAAAGTATTGAAACTTTTCCGGTTGATGTAGCCGATTACAAACAAGTTAACGAAACGGTAAACAAAATTGAAAATGATTTTGAAATCGATTGTCTAATTAATAATGCCGGGGCAACAACCTTCAAACTGGCAAAAAATAATTCTTTAGAAGAAATCGATAAAATATTAAGTACAAATCTCAACGGCGCTATTTATGCTATACAATCGGTTTTACCTAAAATGATTGAAAGAAACCGCGGGACAATTATCAATATTATTTCGGTGGCGGCTGTAAAAGTATTGACTAAGAGTAGTTTATATGCTGCTTCCAAAGCCGGTTTATTAGCATATTCCAAAGTTATTCGCGAGGAGTTACGGGAGAATAATATAAAAATTATAAATATACTTCCGGGTGCAACTCGAACTCCAATTTGGCCCAATTCAGTTCTTGAAAAATACAGCGAAAGGATGATGTCGCCTGCTGATTTAGCTAAATTAATTTTCCATCTCTATTCAATAAATTCTAATCTCGTACCGGAAGAAGTTGTAATAAGACCTATTAAAGGTGATTTATAATTTTTTCAGTAAAGTAATTACTCAATTCTTAAGACAAGCAACTTGAAGCATTCCTTTCAATGTCTTATTTTGGAGTATAATTCGTAGGAGAATATCTTGAGAAAAGTACTTTTCTTTGTAGTCCTAATTTATCTAACGACAAATTTGATTTTATCACAAGAAAGAAATTTCGATTCATTTAATAATAAAATTTTGTTAGGCGGTGATTTAGGTTTAACATTTACTTACAGCGATTATAAAAACCCGGGTGTAGGTTTGATGTTTAGAGGTGTTGCTGAGTTTTACTTGTACGAAAAAGAATCTCAAAAAATTGGTTTAAGAGGGTTTGCAGGTTACGGACTAAGCACTGGCTCGGACGATAGGTATGACCCGGATGCATTCAATACTAAGATATATACAGTGGCTTTGGGTGGTATATATTCAATGCAATTATCGAATTCTGTTTCTCCTTATTTATTCCTTGGCGTTAAATTTCTTCGTTTTAATCCAAAAGATAAAGACGGTTCAACTTTACCCCGGAATGCAAACAATGAATATGAAAAAAATTTTATAAGTCCTTCTTTTGAATTAGGATTACGTTATCGTATCTCCAATTATTTTTACGGTTATGGAAGCATTGTCCCATTAGTTACGGCTAATGATAATATAGATGATAGAGCAAGTGGTAAAAGTAATGATCTTGTACTTTCACTTAATCTTGGATTACTTTATGCACTTGATTTAAGTTCGGATGAAGTATCAACCAAATCTGAAAAATTACCAGTAGGCATAAAGGAATCCAAAATTGAAATTACTGAAGAATCTGACATTAATATTTCAAAGTCACTTGAAACCGAAGATGAAAGTATAGATTTTGAAGAAATTACTACCGATGAAGAAGTTCTATCTAATGAAATGGAATCGGATGAATCTGTTGAGATTTTTGAAACAGTAGAATCTAATTTGGAATTAAAAACGGCAGAATCAAATATCATTGATGAGCTTTCACAAAAATTAGAATTGGGCAGAGTTAATTTTAAGTTTGGTGAAACTGAAATAGGCAGAATGGAATATGTTGAACTGGACCGTCTATACAGAATAATTGCCGAAGATAATTCTTCACGTTGGAAAATTTCCGGGTATACAGATAATATAGAACCGGTACAAGTTCATCAAAGTTTGGGAATACAAAGAGCTTATTTCGTTTTAAGATATTTTATGGAAAAAGGTCTTGACCGAAATCGTTTTGAGGTTGTGGTCGGAGGTGAAGAAAAACCTATTGCCGATAATTCTACAGAGGATGGACGTGCAAAAAATAGGCGTGTAGAAATTTCAAAAATTAAGTAAAATAAAGCCCGTCAATTGACGGGCACACTTTTTAGTAACATCTGAACCTGTATTGTCTGTCGCCTTTGAATCCTCTTGAATCCCTACCAAATCTGCCGGGTCCATAACTATCGTATTCATCTCTATAACGTGGATAATTACCAATTTGTTCTCTTTGTTCGGGAGTGAGAATTTTATGAGTTTTTATCCGTTTTTCAATTCTCATTTTAGAGAGCTCATTAATTATGGAATTGTTTTTTTCATTCAACTTCAAAATTTCATTTTCATCAATTTTGCTATCTTTTAATAGTTTGCTTATTGCTAAATTGTTTTGTCTTTTTTGACTATTAAGCTCAATAGCTTTCATCCGGAAATCGTAATTCAAATCTTCAATTTGATTTCGTTGTTCTTCTGTGAGATCAAGGTTTTCAAATGCTCGTAATAACATTCTTTCGCCTTTTAAGCCTCTTTTCTGAGCAGTAATTGTATTTGTAAAAACTAAACTAAATGAGAACAATACTAACAAGGCAATAATTGATTTTTTCATTTTATGTTCCTCCGTTTGTAATTTAAATTTGCTTTCGGAAATTGGACAACATAATTTCGACTTAGGTTTAATCCGATACTTTTAAACCAGATATTCATCTAATATGTCTAAACGTTGAACAGCAGGGGAATATGCCGGTAAATTCTGATATAGATTTTGCTTTAGTTAAAAAATTTTTGGAAGGTGATGAAACAGCTTTTAATAAGTTGGCTGGTTTATACCAAAAAAAAATTTACTGGCATGCCCGAAAAATGCTGGGAAATCATTTGGATGCCGATGAAGTAACACAAGAAGTTCTTCTTGTAATGTATGATAAATTGTATAGTTTTAATTTTCAGTCGTCGCTTTTTACTTGGATATATAAAATTACGTCTACTCGTTCATTGAATTATTTGAAGAAAAGAAATCTCAAAAAGTTTTTATTTCTGGATGATCCGAATGTTATGGAAATGAACTCGCAAGAGGATATTGTTCAAAGAACAGAAGACAAAGAGAAACTTGAAAAGTTAAATACGGTACTTCAGAAATTACCTGTTAAGCAACGTGAGGTTTTTATCTTAAGAAAGTTTGAAGGTCTCTCATACGAAGAAATTGCTGATATAAAAAATAAAAGTGTTGGTGCTCTTAAAGCAAATTATTTTCACGCCCTTAATAAAGTGACGGAGTTAATGGATGAAAAATAAAGATATTATACTAAAATACTTGTCGGACATGATGAGTGATGAAGAAAAATCACAATTTGAGATGCGTCTTGAAAATGATAGTTCTCTAAATGAAGATTATCAAAAGATTATTACTAAACTCAATTTATTAAATGAACAAAACCAAATTGAAGATGATTCAAATTACTTTTCTACAGTAATTCCAAGGGTTAGGCAAAAAGTTGAAAGTAAATCAGAAAATAAAGTTTTGAAATTGGCACCTGTTGTCTCATTCGGAATTGTTGCCGTATTAATCTTTTTATTACAACTCCCCAAGATCAATCAAAATAATTTTTCGGAATTCAATAATGTATCCGCAGATATCACTAATATAATATTAGATATGGATTTTGAGGATTTTCATGATTTTTTTGATAATGGTTATATCTATGATTATGCTTACTATAGTGATAAACATTCAGGCACTGTTTTTGATTTGATGTTTGACGAAGAAACCGATTATGAATTTGGCTATGAACTAATTGATAGTGATTTTATTAATAGCGAAATCTCTCTTGAACTTAAAGATATTTCCGATGAAGAGATTGGAATTATTTATGAAGAATTATTAAATAAAAAAATCTTATAGAGGACAAAATGAAAATACAATTATTGGTAATGATAATTTTACTAACTGTAAATATTAATCTTGCCCAACCTTATCAAAAGCATGGTAAAAACCCGAGAGAAAGAATGGAACAGTTAGAAAAATTAAAACTCCTTGAAGCTCTCAATTTAAATGAGGAAGAGGCAATAAGATTCTTTGCCCGTAGGAATGAATTCCGTGATGAGCATAAAGATTTAATTCAAAAGAGAGATGAAATAATATTAAATATTGAACTTGCAATCGGTAAAGATAAATCTGAAAATGAAGCTGATTATGAAAAAAAGATAAAAGAATTTCTGATGGTAGAAGAGAAACTAATCGATCATAGAGCAAAATTCTTAAATTCTCTTGAAGACATATTAACCCAAGAACAGATAGCAAAACTCATCGTATTTGAATCAAAATTTAAGCAGGAAATTCGTGATTTAATAATAAAAAGACGCGGTAGAAAATAGGATAAAATTTTACCTTCCCATTTAAAGACATAATGTGATATTTTGGCAACTAATTTTAAGATTTTGATTAGATGTGGTGCCCTCAAGTGGTTGCAATTCTTTTTGGTTTCTACTATTTTCGATTCTGTTTTTTGCGGAAGTGGTGAAATTGGTAGACACGCTATCTTGAGGGGGTAGTGCCGTTCTCGGCATGCGGGTTCAAGTCCCGCCTTCCGCACCACAACTCAATAGCTTTAATAACAAAAATCGGGTTATAAAATGAAAAAACTCTTATCTCTAATAGGGATGGTCTTCTTCTTAGTAACACTACTATCAGCACAAGGTAATGAAATGGATGCTGATGCTGCTAAAGCTTATAACGAAGGTAATAAACTTCTTAAATCGGGTGATTACCAGGGGGCAATTACTCAATACAATGAAGCTCTTAAGACTTCACAAGATTACAGAATTTATTATCAAAAAGGGGTAGCACTTAAAAATACAAGAAGTTATAAGGAAGCTATCGAGGCTTATAATGCTGCCTTAAATGCAAATCCGAATTTCGGTGCTTCTTACAATGGTCTTGGCGGTATTTATTACGCTCAAGGTGATTTCTATTCCGCCGCAGAAAATTTTAAGAAGTTCAAAGAATCTACTGATAATGCCAAGCAAAAAGAGATGGCTGATAAATATATTTCTCTTTCGTACACAAAACTTGGTGTAGATGCAAAACAAAACGGAAATTTTCAACAAGCTGAAAGCTATTTAAAACAAGCTGTTGAAAATTATAATTATGATGCGGCATTTTTATCTTTAGCAGAAGTATATGTTGAAACTGCTAAATTTGAGTTAGCTCTTGAAGCTGCCGATAAAGCAATAAATCATAGAGACAAAACACCTAAAGGTGCTCCTTATTATTATAAAGCAAGAGCATTTCAAGGGTTGGATAATAAAGAAAAAGCAATTGAAAATTATAAACTGTCCGCTCAAGATTCACAGTACAGAGAGTTGAGTAATCACTACCTAAAACAATTGCAGCAGTAAGATTTTTTTAATAGAGTAAAAAGAAGCCCCGTCATAAAAAATGACGGGGTCTTTTATTTTAAAATCCGAATGATAATGAAGCAGAGAGATTTATTGTTGAAAAGGTTTCTTCGCCATCTTCTTTCCCAATAAGATTATTGATATTATATTTTGCCGAGACATCAATATCTATCATCGGAAGAATACCGATTTGTAAGCCTGCACCAAAACCGATACCCGTTCTATTCTCTCCATCCACAGTGATTTCGTTTGTTGATCCAAGAGCAGTGGCTTTATACTTAAACTTACCCGAATTAGCATAAAAAAGATCAATTGCCGCATAAGGCGAAATTGGACCGGGTACAATTTTGTATTCTGCACCAACACCCATTAATAATAAAGATGATTCGGTTTCAACTGAAGCCGTTGTGCCTCCTGTAATTGTTGCATTTCCTTCACCGGTAAATTTTGTATAAAGAACTTGCCCGGTTATTGCAAGCGGAATTACAGGTAATTTAAATCTTCCTTTTAATCCAAAATGCGGGGCACTTGAAAAACCAGCGCCTCCTTCACTAATATCTTTAGTTAAGGCATCGGGTCCTTGGACTAAGGTTAATCCTCCCGTTGCTGAAAGTGAAATACTTTGTGCATTTGTTAAACCAACAAATACGAATAAAATCAATAATATTGTAGCTGCTCTTTTCATAAAGCCTCCAAGTTGAATAATATATTGTTCTGTATCTAATTTAATAAAAATCTATATTCAATATAATAACATAATCCAATCTTTTAGATGAAATTGTAAATAGCTATATTTGAAATCATTCACCAATAAATTCGTTTGTTTACAAATTGATAACAGCACTATTTTTAGTAATTATCATTGTTATAGTTACAATTCTCTCTGAGGCTCTCGGATCTGAAGGTTTTTTGAACCGTGAACTCTCTCGAAAAATTCCTCATATAACCGCGGGTATTGCCGCAGCTTTTTCGGTAATTATTGTTGATAGTAAATTCGTACTGATTTTATATGGCATTGTTTCGATTATTATAACATTTTTACTTATAAAGTATGATGTATTAAAAACAATTAGAAACGAGAAGACAAAAAGCTGGGGAGTATTTTTTTTACCGGTTGCTTATACCATTCTTGTTGTATTTCTATTCCCGGTTAACAAAGAAATTATTTTTCTTTCAATGATACTTTTTGGTATATCTGATTCGGCGGCTGCAATTGTTGGTGAAATGACAACAGAAAATCATTTTTATTTAACTTCCGATAAAAAATCTATAATTGGTTCGGTAATTTTTTTCTGTTCAACTCTTTGTATCCTCATTCTTTTTTTTGCTGGGATTATTCAGTTTGAGAAATTGGTAAACATTTTTTTCAGTTTGAGTGATATTATATTCTTTTCTCTTGCTACTGCTTTGATTCTAACCGTAATTGAGGCAATTTCTTCAAAAGGTTCGGATAATTTTTTCATACCTATTTTCTCTGCAATACTCTTATATATTTTTATTCAATCACCTTACGGCGACTTTATTCTGCAATTTATAATTGGTGTTTTGATTGCCTTGTTTGTTGCTTTAATTTCAATTCGGTTTAAATTTCTTACATTAAATGGAAGTGCCGCTACTTTTTTATTAGCATCTTTTATTTTTGGTTTGGGAGGCTGGCAATGGAGTTTACCTATAATGACATTTTTCATATTGTCCAGTATTCTTTCAAAGATCAGAAAGAAAAATAATGAAGATATAGAAGCATTTTTTGAAAAGAGCGGTACACGAGATTATTTACAGGTTTTAGCAAACGGTGGTATTGGTGGTCTGTTGGTTATTTATAATGAAATATTTCCAAGCGAACTTAATTATTATATTTATCTAGCATCCCTTGCGGCTGTTTGTGCAGATACATGGGCTACAGAAATCGGAACATTCCGTAAGAGAGCTACGTATAATATCTTGAACTTTAAAAAGATTGAGCAAGGTACTTCGGGGGGAATATCATTCGTGGGAACTTTTGGTGCATTAGCCGGCAGTTTCGTTATAGCTTTATCTGGATTCCTTTGGGTTAACTTAAACCTCACTCATTATTTTATTCTTATTATTGGAACTGGAGTATTCGGGAGTTTTTTTGATAGTTTTTTGGGTGCTACAATTCAATCGCAAGGAAGATGTAAAGTGTGTAATAAAATTACCGAAAGAGAGATGCATTGCGGGCAAAGTACAAAATACTTCAGAGGCTATACTTGGTTGAATAATGATGCTGTTAATTTTTTTGCCGGAGTTTCTTCTGCCGTATTGATTATCATTGTTTATTTTTTTAATTAAAGCACATTATGAATAGAATACAAAAATCATTTCTGATATTATTAATAGTATTTTCTTCGATTTATTCTCAGTCTGCATCAGACCTGTATAATTCTGCAATGGATGCATTCAATCAAAATGAATTTACAAAATCACAAAAGTTATTTGAAGAAATAATAAATAATTCAGCTATCGATAATGAATTAAAATCGACTGCATATTATTATCAAGCGGAATGTTATTATTTACTGAATGATTTTGATGCGGCTGTTTCTACTTTTGAAAAATTTATTGATTTACACCCGACTTCATCGTTGCGGGATAGGGCATTATACAGGTTAGGGATTCTTTATTTAGAGGATAAGGATTATGATAAATCAAGAAAGAGATTAACAGAACTTACAGAAAATTATCCCTCAAGTGAATTCTTAGGCTCGTCTTATTATTTAATCGGTGAATCATATTCAAGTCAAAAAAATTATACCGAAGCAGTGCGATATTTTCGACTTGCAAAGAATTATAATCGTTCCAATTTATTTACTGTCAACACCATTTTTTCATTGGGCAATTGTTACGAAAATTTGGATGAATTTGAAAAAGCTGTCGAGCAATATGATGAGATACTTTCTTTTTATAGGGATAGCGATTTAATTCCTTTAGCTCAGTTGAGAATTGGTGCAAGTTATTTTAATCTCAAAAAATATGAAAGCGCTGTTTTGGAATTATCCGATTCCAAAATTAAAATGTTAGATAAGCAAAAGGAATTGGATGCCTTAATGCTTTTGGCAAATTCATTTTTTAAACTAAGAGAATACGAGAACGCAAAAAATATTTTCAATGAATTAATTGAAAAAAATCCGAACCTTTCAAATGAGGAAGAAGTTAAGTTTGCCCTAGCAAAAATAAATTTCCAAAGTGCAAATTTTAGTGATGCATATGATGCCTTTGTTGAATTGATAACTTCTCAAAATGATTCTCTTGTTGCTAATTCACTTTACTGGGCTGCAGAATCCAAAAGATATTCAGATGATCTGGACAATGCACAAGAATTATATGTCCGGTTTTTAGAAAACTATCCTAACCATGTTTTGAATGAACAAGTAGCTTTTAACCTGGCTTCAATACATTATCTTAATAAGAATTATCAAGCGGCTGAAAATATTTTACAAAAATTACTTAATTCAAAAAATCCGGAAGTAAAAGTAAGAGCTCATAACTTAATCGGTGAACTTAGTTTTAACAGAAAAGATTTTGCCAAGGCAAGTGAATATTTTACAATTGCTTCTGAAAGTGGACAGAATTACGCTTCGGAATTTCATCAAGCACTACTTGGAAGAGGAATTTCAAACTATTACCTGGATAATTTTAACGAAGCTATAAGATCATTAGGAAGATTAATTGAATTAGCACCTAATTATGAACGCAATAAAACAAATTTTTATTTGGCTGAATCTAATTTTGCACTAGGGGAATTTAAGCGTGCTGTTTCTTATTACAATAGAATAAATATTACGGATCCTGAGGTTGGGGAGCAAACTATATTCGGTAAAGCTTATGCATATTTCAATTCACGTGATTATGCAAATGCTATTTTTTATTTCAATGAATTTAATTCCCGTTCTAATAACACAACCAAAAAAGTTGAAGCGAAGTTAAGATTAGCCGATAGTTTCTACGGTACCAAAAACTTTACACGGGCAAGTCAAGTTTATGATGAAGTATTTACTCAAAGTAAAGGTTCACTTAACAATGATTTTGCACTATATCAGTATGGACAAGCATTATTTTACGCCGGAAGATCCAACGATGCAGTTAATAGATTCAAAGAATTGCAGCAAAAATTCCCCCGCTCACAATATACGGATGAATCTCAATATCTAATCGGATGGATAAATTTCAAGGAAAGTAATTTTAGAAATGCCGTTAGTGAATATAAATTGATGATTCAAAAATATCCGTCTTCTCCAATTGTTCCTATTGCACTCTATTCTATAGGCGATGCATACTTTAACATTGAGCAGTATGATAGTTCTATTACATATTACAACAAACTCATCGATCAATTCAGAAACTCACAGTATATATTTGATGCATTAAACGGAATTCAATATTCATACATTGCAAAAAATCAACCTCAGCACGCTATTGAATCACTTCAGCGGTATGTATTGCTTAATCCGAATTCTAAAATTAGTGATCAAGTCAAATATAAAATAGGAGAGGTTTATTATAGTTTAGGTGATTATAAAAATGCAAAAAAATCTTACAAAGAATTCGTTAATCAATATAATAACAGCAGTTTGATTCCGAATGGTTATTATTGGATCGGTAAATGTTCGGAATTACTTCAACAAGATTTAGATGCGATGGCAAGTTTTAAGTATGTTATTGATAATCATCTTAAATCGGAAGTTGGAATTGATGCCGCAATAGAGCTTGGGCATGTTTATAAAAAACTGCAAATGAATGAACAGGCACTTGCAATGTATAATTCGGTAATAGATAAAATTGGTAATGTATCTCGGACTCCTGAAATTCTCTTTGAGAAAGCCGATCTGCTTCTTGACGAAGAAAGAATTGGTGAAGCATATGAATCTTTAGACTATATTGTAACATATTATGACGGAACCCTCTTTGCCGATAAAGCAAAAGTCGAACTGGGGGTACTTGAATTAAAAAGAGGAAGTTATCAGAATGCGGAAACTTTGTTTAGTGAAGTTGGTGCCAAACGGACAGATGATATTGGTGCGAAATCACAATATTATTACGGTTTAACCTTACTTGAACAAGAAAAGTTAAGTGAAGCCATCTCAGCATTGGTTAGAGTCCGATCTGTCTTCGGTGCTTATGATGAATGGTTTACTAAATCACTGCTTAAACTCGGAGATACTTACGTAAAATTAAATGATAAGAATAATGCACGCGATATGTACCGCGCAGTTTTATCGCGACATCAAAATAATGAATGGGCAAGGGAAGCTCGTACAAAATTAAATAACTTATGAAAAAATTTATTTTTATAGTATTTCTGCCATTTTATATCTTTGCTCAAAGTGATGGGCAGAGCCAAAGTATTGAATTGCCTGATTTTGTTATAACAGGCCGTCAAAAAGTTGAATTACCTGTTATGAAAAAATCTAAAGCTGAACCGGTTTCTATTTTATCAAAGGAATTTTTCTTCCCTACATTCACAACAGATCAGTTTTCATTAGCCACTGTTTCGAAACCGACCCAGCTTATTGCCGATATTTTACCAAATGAACGAAGTTATAAAGCACAGTTAATTTTAGGTGCCGGTAATTATATTCTTCCAACCGGGCAATTTTATTTTTCCGAACAGTTCGGAGTAGGTAAATTTTATTCAAAACTTTGGGGAACAAATCAAAGAGATTATGTGGATTATGCTGATTATAATATTTCAGGTATAAATGCAGGTTCTGAATTCTATATCGATCGTCACTCAAGTTTTCTGCCCGGTTCAATTTTAAATTTGGATGCGAGTTTTGTTAGAAGAGAATATAAATATTTTAGTGATTACCGAGTTAATCGTTTTTTACCACCATCAACCCGCGAAACACAACTTGCCGAAGCAAATCTTTCTTTAGAAAATTATTTTGACGATAATTTTAAATACAATTTTAAATTTGGCGGTGATTATCTTGACATCAAAGATGCCAACGCTAAAGAAATGAATTTTCTCTTTGAAGGAAATACAAGAATAAAATTTGATAATTTCGGTTTGCTGATTGGCGGTAAACTTCATAATCAAATTGTAGATAAATCTATTCAAGAAAATTATAAATTTTATAATCTTAGCGGCGGAGTAGAATATCGTTTTAGTTCCGATTTATTATTAAGAGCCGGAGCCGCATACTATAATGCAGATAAGAAAGATTATATTATTGATGGAAATTTGCCACGTTTCAGAAATGCGTCAGAAGATTTCTTTACACCTTGGGGAGAAATTCAATATAATATAAATAATTTACTGGTGTTAACAGCAAGGTATAATCCTTACGCAGAATTCAAAACTTATAAAGATTTTCTAAATGAAAATCCATATACACATGTATTACAAGTTGAAGAATACAACGGCTCACTTTATGCCTTTGACAATAACATGAAGATTTATAAACAGAATTTGGAAATCTCTCTAAAATTCGGTTACAAAAAATATTATGAATTTACTATTGGCGGCAGATACGCTAAGATTGATAATGCTTATTTTTATAATTCCGATTTTAGTTTTGATAATACTCCCGGACATATGGAAAGATTTTTTGTTAGTAATGTTGATGATGTTACAGAATATTCGGCATTTGCAAATGCATTATATCACTTAGGTCCATTCGGATGGTTTTACGGCGATGCAAAATACCAGGTTGTTGAAGGTGGATTTTCTAAAATTCTTCCTTATCATCCGAAGTTCTCTATAGAAGCAGCGTACGGTTACAAGTTTAATTTCGGTCTTTCTACACAGGTAAAGATTAATTATCTGAAAGATATTTATGCTGATTCTTGGAATAACATTTTACTTGATGATTATATAAATTTGAGTGCTGAACTAAGATATTCGTTAAATCAAAACTTTGATTTTACACTTCATCTAAATAATTTACTTAATAGAGATAATTATCTTTGGTTGGGTTATATTGAATCTCCGTTTGATTTCAAAGCCGGGATTGATTTTAGATTCTAAAGAAAATGAACAAAGAAGAATTGCAAAAATATTGTGCTGAATTAATCGGGGTTTCTTCTTCCGAGAAAGAATTAGCTCTTGATATTTTTAAAGAAAAAATACTCGAGCAAATTAAAAAGGATGGGGATGCTCTGCGCGTAGAAGGAATTGGAGTCTTCCAGTTAAAAATTGATAATCAGAATAATTCAGCTGAATTAATATTTTCTCCAAATAAATCAATAACCTCAAAAGCTTTATTTCTGCGATTACCTATTAAGCATCCGGTCAGTTATGATGATTCTGCAATTGAAGATATTTTCAGTATTAGTGTTGGTAAACCAATTGTTCCAATTAATACTTCTGCTGAAAGTGGGGGAGATTCGGAAACTTCCTTCGTCTTTATTAAAAAGAAAATTGAAGAAAGAGTAACTGAAATATTACAAGGTTCGGAATTACTAGCCGGTTTTAACTTGTGGGATGAGTATATAAAATCAATCACGAATGATACTCAAAAAACAGAACAGAAAGATGATGATGAAGCACTCCTTCGATCACTCAGTGAACCTGACAAAAAACAAGAAGAAGAGCCTGATGATTTTAATAAATCAATCTTATCAAATGATCTTGATTTCTATTCTTACCCGGAGGAAGAGCAACCCAATGAAATTGCCGTTGAGGATGAACTGTTCAACGATTTGGAAACATTTAAAAATATAGAAGAAAAAGAATCGGTAAGCACAGAAGAAATTTTTGATGAAACAGAATCCCCATATGATGAGAAAGTCCCGGATTTATCAGTAAATGATTCGGATGCCGAACTGGAAGAACATAAAGAAGATATAGAAGAAAAAGAAACTGAGGTAATCCAAGAACCTAAACAAACATTTCATGATGATGATTTGTTCGATATAGAAAATTCTATTTTTAAGAATATTGAAGAACATGATAAATTTGATTGGAATTGGGGCGACGAATTAAAAGAAGAAGTTGTTCAGGAAGATATTCCTGAAGAACAATCTGTTCAACCGGTTATTAAACTGAAAAGTGATGAATTAGAAAAAAAATCAACCAACGAAAGCAAAGTGGACTCTGACCCGTTCGGAACACTTGAACAAACTCTTGCATCAGATGAAGAATTTAGATCATTAACCGGCGAGTTCACACCTGATCATGATTCTCGAAATATTGATGAAGAATACCGGATTACAAATTTAACGAGACCAAGAGAAGTACCGACAAAACATAAAACAAGGTTTACACGGCTAACCAGTCCGGTTGAAGAAGAATATATTGAACACAAACCGGAACCGGTTCAGGAAAAGCAGCAAATTCGAAAAAGTTTAAGAGAAAGGGGCTCCGGCAGCAGTGTTTTTGTTATTTCGGGAATAATTATAATTCTTATTGCAATAATTTATTTTGCTTTTTCAATTGGCGAAACTCCTACCTCAGAAGACTTAACACCGGCAAATCAACTTTCTCAATCGGAAACAGAAGGTGAAGTTATAACAAGAGAAACTACTGTATCTTCACCAATTATTGAGAATCAGGATACAAGAACTGCAGGCAGTCAGCCTGAGGTAAGTTCACAAGACAATACTTCTGAAGTTGAAGAGATAAGAATCTCAAATCTAATATTCAGAAGAGGTAATGAATATAATGTACAAGTTTCTTCTTGGCGCAGTGCCATTAAAGCAGATGAAGAAGTGAAAAGATTAAAGGCTAGAGGTCATAAAGCATTTGTTATCCAGGCATACCTTCCTGCAAAAGGTGGTACTTGGCACAGAGTTAGAATCGGCGGATTCAAATCTGTTGATGAAGCTAGGAACTTTCTTAATAATACCCAACTATAATTTTTAAATAATTACGGACAAACTATGAATTTACTTTCTGTTCTATTCAAAGGCGGTTGGATAATGCTGCCGATATTTATTGCATCTATTATTGCCGTTGCTATTATTATTGATAGGTATATTATTATAAGAAAATCCAAACTGAATGCACCGGCTTTTTTAGTAAAGATCAGAAGTCTACTTAAAAGAAATGATATACAAGGTGCAATTAGATACTGCATGGAAGAAAAATCTCCTGCTGCAAATATTATTCGAAAAGGATTAAAGAAACATAAACTTGGACATGATAGAGTATCGGAAGCGATAGATAATGCAGGTAAACAAGAAATTAACAAACTTGAAAAAGGATTATCTGTACTTGCTACAATTTCGGGTGTTGCACCTCTACTCGGCTTCTTAGGTACAGTTACCGGTATGATCTCTGCTTTTATGAACATTGAAAGTTTACAAGGTTCCGCTAATCCGTCAGATTTGGCTGGCGGTATTTGGGAAGCCCTGTTAACTACGGCATTTGGTCTTGCTGTGGGAATTATTGCATTTACTTTTTACAACTATTTGGTTGCCTCCATTAACAAGTTGGTTCTAGATATGGAAGTCATATCAAATGATGTTATAGATATAATGGAAGAAATTAAAACCGGTTCGGTTCCGAAGGATGATTCGGAAACTTTTGAACTTGATAGTTAGGTGAATTTATGAAATTTCAAATGTCTAATAAACCTTTGTCTATTTTCAACTTTTCGTCGTTGACGGATATTGTTCTTTTGCTTCTTATATTTTTCTTATTGACATCTCAGTTCGTAATTCAAACCGGAGTAAAAGTTCAATTGCCGGGGGCTCAATTCAATGAACAAGCATCTCCATCAAGACTGATTGTAACAATTACTGCAGCTGAGAAAGTATTTTTTGGACCTGAAGAAACACTTATTCAGGAATTAGCCGGTAAACTTTCTCTTGCTCTTGATAAGGCACCTGAAAAGAGTCTTATAATTAGAGCCGATAAAAAAGTTAATATTGATTTGGTAATACAAGTGATTGATGCGGCTAAAGGAGTTGGAATAGATAAATTTACAATTGAAACAGAGAAGCAAATATAAAATGAAGTACCGGGATTCGAAAAGTAATTCATACATTTATTCTTTCAGTCTGCATGCATTTATGCTGCTTATATTTTTCTTTATCAACTTCAACGTTGATTTTAATACTGAAGATTATGTAACCATCGGGTTTGGGGCAATCGGAAAAACCGGTTCTTCGGGTGCCATTGGCAGAGAACAGACTGAAAAGAAAAATGTTGCAGAAGTGCAAAAACAGGTTAACAAGTCCGAACTAGAAAATAAGCAAGTTGAACTCCCAAAAGTTGAACATTCTGACGATGCTGCAAAAATAGTTCCTGCGGATAAAAAAGAAGAAAAAGTAAATGCCCCTCCTCAAAATGTTAAGCCTATTCGAGAAGCTGATTCCGATAATAAGGGGAAAGAATTTGAAGGCGCTGGAGAAGGTAGCTTCGGTTTCGATATTGATTTCGGCGGAAGGGGACAAAGAAAAATTTATAGTTATAATCTCCCGGAATACCCGGATGGTGTTGCTAAAGAAATTGATGTTAAACTGAGATTTACTATTTTGCCGGATGGTACTGTAGGAACCATATTCCCATTGATTAAGGCTGATGCAAGATTAGAAAATGTTGCAATTAATTCTTTAAGGCAATGGAGATTTGAACCGCTTGCGTCTAATCAAAAACAAGTTGAACAAACTGCTGTAATTACTTTCCCTTACCGTCTCCAATGATTTCATCGGAATAATAAAATCTATAGAAAAAATATTCAACTATTGTTAATAATGTAAGACTCATCGCATCTCTATCGAAATAAATTCCAAATCCTTCCGGTTCGATAAATACTTTCAGCAGCATTGTCGAAATTGACCAACCAACCGAAAATAAGAGAATAATCAATCCCGCATTAATAAAAGCTGATTGTAAAGAATCATCCCGCCATTTTTTTGTGAAGATGACGAGAATGAAAATTAGGTGAGCTGTAAAAATTATAGCGCTGATCATCTGTTTTTATATTTTGCATTAATTATTTGAAGACCAATCACACCGCCAGCCAATCCAAATATTGAATTAATTACCAGATTATTGAATAGAAGTGTAACAGAATAAATTACCGAGAATCCCGTAGTTTTGAGTTCCGTTACAACCATATTTATCAAGTCAATTACTTCTTGCTTCAATTGATCATCTAAAGGAAAGCTGTTTATCATCTGCTGCATATTCCCGAATGCGGCAATTAAATCATTTTGTTTTGTGAAGAGAGTAATAACAACTTCGAAAGTTGTTGCAAATAATGCTGCAAAAATACCGGTAAAAACTCCTAAAAATATGGCTTTCCCTGTTTCTATTTTTTCATCTACATTTTCTGCTCGCTGGTAAAGTAGAATAGAAAGCGTTGCAGCCGCAGGAATAATTAAACAACAAGCAAAAGTTTTTATAATCGGAACAACTGAAAGAACACCTGCCCCAAATCCGGAAACTAACGATGGTAAAAATTTTTTCATTGTGGCTGCCTTCCTTTTTCGAAAAACCAATTTTGAATACCTATGTAAAAATAATAAAATGCTGCTGATCCGAAAATTGTTCCTGTAATAAAAGCTGTCAATTTTGAATAAGAATAAATTCCAATTGATGAAGCTATCACGTCAACTATTATTGGAATACCGGCAATAAACAAGTACTTTATTTTATAAACAGGCACATTTGTTTTTAATAATAAGATTAATGAAAAAATAAATACCCCGGCATAAATTCCGGTGCATCTTGCACATAAAAAAGTGCAGCCAATTTCATTGCAAATCAACTTTTGCAGTTCTTGATGACAGACAGGTGAATACATTATTTGTAAGAGGGGAAAAAGAAAAAAGAAATTTGAAAACTTTTGAGGAAACAGCGGCATAAGATTAAACATAAGCCACAGAAAAGAAATAATTGCCAGGGTAAATCTTAAGTAAATATTCAAATCAATTTTTCTGTAAATTGTAAATGGATATCATCTTTTCAGTAAGCACAAATAATTGATCCTGGTAAACAAATGCATCTTTTAAAGTATTGTCATTATCTATTGCGTAAGTTATAAATCCTTGACTAGGATTTTGCAGATTGAGTAATTCTACAGAATCATTGTACGTTAAACAAATTATATCCGATTTAATATGAAGATTCTTTGCTCTTGATTTTATTTTGATTCTATTTAACCCGCCGCCAAACTGATCAAAAACTTTTATTTCATCATCATCAAGAACAAACAAACGAGAATCGGAAGAGATATCAAATTTAATTGGGTTATTAAGCATAAAAGAACCTGCATCGTAGCTTCCGATTTCTAAAGAAAATTTACCGCTAAAATCAAATTTTAATATTCGTGAATTATCCGAGTCAAGTATAAATAGATCACCAATTGGTGAGATAACCGCCGAGGTTGGATATCTAAATCCATATTGAGGATTATCGATTCTGCGGGATGAAAATTCTGAAATATAGTTTAAATCTTTATCCAGAAATTGAATTCGATCATTATTTTTATCGGTAACATAGACATTGAGAGTACCGGCAAAAATATCAACCGGGTTATCGAAAGCACCTTCAGACCATCCGTAACCCCCGATGAATTGAGTAACTTCCCCGGTCATTGTCAATTTATAAACTTCATTAGTCTCCGAATCTGTTACGTATATAGAGCGATTATCGGAAATGGAAAACGCTTCTGCGTTAACAAAATCACCAATTTGTCTGCTAAGTGAAAGAAACTGAGCTTCTACATTACTAACTAGTAATAATAAAACGGATAATGCGGAAATTATTTTAGGAATTTTATTTATATAACAATAATACATGTCATTTTTACCTCTGCAAAATATACCATAATAAAATTTACTAAAATAGAGATTTATTTTTAGCATAATTTTTGATTCTACAATAGATTAGGTGAGTTGATTAAAGAAATACCTTGAAATGAATTATTTTGTTATATTTATATACTATAAAACTATCTTAAAACTAAGAAGGTTTTGAGGCTGCCATGCAAAGAATTTTATTAGCATCAATTGTAATTATTTTTTTACTTGTCTCTTGTAAATTAAAGGAAGAACCGACTGAACCGGTTGATCCGGATGAAGATGCCTTAACACTTGTTTTCCCAAACGGGAATGACTCGTTAATGGTCGGTGCTAATTACGATATTCTTTGGAATAGCACTTTACAAACAACTCTTGTTCTAGAGTATTCAACCGATAACGGCTCAACCTGGAAGACAATTTCGGATAGCGTTTCAAATACAGGAAGCTATAATTGGGGTCCGGTACCGGATACACGTTCTTCAAAATGTCTAATGAGAGTTAGAACTCCCAACGGTTCAAGTTCCGACCAAAGTGATAATCATTGGAGTATTATCGAGAATGTTAATAAAGTACTTATTCTTACCGGTCCATTAGGAGGTATAGTTCTCCAACAAGGTAGTTCATTGGATATTACATGGATTTCAAGTAAAATCACTAGTCTCAAGATCGAATTCTCCAGAAATAATGGTAATACTTGGGAAACCGTAGCTACAAATGTTGATGCATCAAGAGGTAAATATACTTGGGAAAAAATACCGGCAATTAATTCTGCTCAATGTTTAATTAGAATTTCCGATGTCTCTGCTCCTACCATAAGTGATGTAATGCCTTCATCGTTTACTATTGTTATTGATGTAAACCTGATGCTTCTTTCTCCCAATGGGGGTGAAGAATTAGAAGCTGGTACTGATTTTGAAATTAAATGGTACAGCAAAGATATTGCTGCAGTCAAGTTGGAGTATTCAATTAATAACGGATTAAACTGGACAACTATTGTAAACAATCTTACAAATACCGGTTTATATTTTTGGAATCCAATTCCATCTACACCTACTACTCTTGCCAAAATTAAGATTACGGATGTTGATAATCCTGCTAATGTTGATCAAAGCGATACGACATTTACGATATTACCAGAAGCAAGTATTACAATAATTAGTCCCTCCAGTGGTGACAAATGGAAATCAGGTACAACTGAAAATATAGTTTGGAATTCGAAAAATGTTGCAAATGTAAAGATCGATTATTCTACAAACAATGGTGCAACATGGACACAAATTGAGGCATCTGTTCCGAGTAACGGTTCTTATGCTTGGAATGTTCCAACACACAATTCAAGTTTGTGCAACATCAGAATTTCCGATGCAAGTGATGGAAGACCTGTAAATATAATGGAGCAGCCATTTACTATTTACACCGGGGAAGATGTTCTTGAAGTTTACTCTCCTAATGGCGGCGAATCCTGGGAAATAGGATCCGATCAGGAAATAAAGTGGTTTGCTTTCGGTGTAACTAGCTTAAAAATTGATTACACTACAAATAACGGTCAATCATGGATTAACATTGCAAACAGTCTTCCGAATACAGGAACATATCACTGGAAGTCAATTCCAAATACACCTACATCTTTAGCAAAGATTAAAATAAGTGATGCTTCCGACGGAATTCCTTTTGACGAGAGTAACGGTACATTTACAATATCTCAGGAATCACAAATTCAAGTATTAGAACCAAACGGCGGAGAACAATTACAAGCCGGTACATCTACAAATATTCGATGGACTTCAACAAACGTTGAAAATGTTCACATAGAATTTACAACAAATAATGGAGCTAATTGGACCACAATAACACAAAGTACACCAAGTATTGGTTTTTATGTGTGGGATAATATACCCGATGTCAGCTCGCAACAATGCAGAATAAAAATAAGTGATGCTTCCGATGGAATTCCTAGTGATATTTCTGATGGTAATTTTACAATAACTAACCAGATAGTTCAAACGCTTATTGTAACTTCACCTAATGGCGGTGAAGTTCTACAATCAGGTGTATCTGAATTGATAACATGGCAATCAAGTGGAATAGATTCCGTAAAGATAGAATATTCACTCAATAACGGAACGACGTGGCTAGTGATTGAAGAATCAATTGAAAATGCCGATGCGTATACTTGGAATCCGGTACCGTCGGTGGATGACTTTAAACGATCTTGTAAAGTTAGGGTTAGTGATGCTGTTGACGGAAAACCGATGGATGAAAGTAACGGTACTTTTACTATCAAACCTATTCCTTCAATAACTTTGATAAGTCCTAATGGAGGTGAAGAATATATTGCAGGTGAATCCTTCGATATAGTATGGACATCGATTGGTATAGAAAGAGTACATATTGAAGCTACCTCAAACAATGGTCTTAGATGGGATACTGTAGCTGTTTCAATTCTTAACACTGGTTCTTTTCAAACTGAATTTGCAATCCCATCAACAGAATATAAAGTAAGAGTTCGTGAAGCCTCTACAGGAGCTCCGATTGATGCATCAGATGGCACTTTTACTATTTTACCAAAAATTACAAAGTCCATCACTGTGGTTAGACCAAATGGTGGTGAAAATTGGCTAACGAGTAAAGATCCAAATAATCCTAACTATCATGAAATACGCTGGGAGTCAAACAATGTTGAACATGTAGATATTTTATACTCTCTAAATGGAGGAGCAACTTGGAATAATATTGTTCAAGGCGTTCCGAGTAATGGTCTTTATAATTGGCGTGTTCCCGAAAATATTCAATTTAGAACTGATCTTGCAAAAGTTAGAATACGAGAAACAAATAACGAGAATTTATTTGATGATTCGGATGGATTTTTCACTATTCATCCACAGGTAAAATTATTACGAGTTGAACAACCATTTGGTGGGGAATATTTCTTCTGCCCTGATGATGATCCAATGCTAACTTTAGTTACCTGGACCTCGGCGGGAATTTCGCATGTCAAAATTGAGTACTCGTATAACAATGGAGCAACTTGGACGGTACTTAATCCATTTTATGAGTCAACTGGTGCCTATGGTATCCCTGCTAATCTTGTTGGTCAGTTTTTCTATGATGAAGACAGTACACTAGTTTTTGTGGCTGATCATCCAACCACTTTGGCAAGGATTCGAATAACTGATGTAACACCAAATGGAATTCCTTATGTTCCACCCGCAGATCCAACAATAAGTGATGTTAGTGAATTGTTTAATTTAGGTATATGCCCACTTTCCAGCAAAGAGGGATTGAAACCTAATAATGAAATTATAGGTAGAAAAGAATAATTTATTTTATAAAATTGTCCCGTGGTGTAATTGGCAACACGTCTGACTCTGGATCAGAAGAGTCCAGGTTCGAACCCTGGCGGGACAACATAAAAACCTCGATTATAAGCTGTAATCGAGGTTTTTTATTTTGCACTATTTTGAAGTTAAAGAAAAATTGGTTGCTATTGGATACTTTTTAAGAAAAAAACATCACAAAAACATCACACCCTTTTATGCAGTAATTGCGAAGGAATACTTTTTGTTCATCTCTATTTTACTGAGCGAAGGTTAAATTTCAAACAGAACCGAAGCGAAGTAAATCAGCAGCAGTACAAAAAGTATTACTGAGCATCACGTCAAAGACAACGAATAAGATAATCTAATAAAAAGATTTATTGAGCGAAGGCGTAATTTTTGTTGATGGCTTTAACAGTCCGAAACAAAAATTATGACTGAACAATGTCCGGTGGCTGAGGGTCTTTTCGGGTTGATATGAATACAAAAATGTGCGGTCGGTTTGAAGCGTAACTTATGTTTTTTGTATTTCAAAAACATAAGGTGCTGCACGCTTAAACCGACGCCCAAAATTATTTGTTAATGCCACAATAAAAAGCAATAGATTCATCCAGCGTTTTCTTTCCGCCGTTATGGACCTCACAAGCTTGTTTTACTTTCTGTTCGATCATTATATCAAGCTGCAAAAGAAAATCCTTACCGGCTCTTTTGCCGTGTGAATTAACAAGTTTTTTAATGTTAGATTGATTGATATACTTCATCTGATTTTTACTCCATCCAAATAGGATTAAATTTTTCGTTTGCATAATTAATCACATCAGCGAATGTTGTCACATCGGTTGGTTGTTTTTCATCTATGGTTTTACCATACATAGGGTCACAATCAAATAAAACTCTGTAACTGTAATTTTCGCAGCGCCCAATATAAATATTAAAAAAGTTTTCTGTTACTAATTTTCCTCTATACTTCCCGGATTTTACTATATACACTATATATCTCTCCTTTCAATTATTTTGAATGATGTGTAAACCATTGGAGAAAACAAATCTTTGAACAATAGTTTTTTAGCATTGTTAATTATCCATTCTGAATCATCGTTTGAATCACAATTGATTTGTATTGTCCCGGAATAAGTACCGATTTGATATTTTACTATTGCTATCTGTGGCATGGTAAATTCTCCTTATATTAGTGCTTCCGCCCGTTAGTGAACGGACGGCAATGCACGTAAATTAATTAAGCAGCTACCTCAATTTTGTTGGCATCCGTTAAAGATTTGTAATTATCTAAAAACTCATCAGCATTTTCAACTTCTTTTAATTCGGCAAAAAGTTCTTCAAGTTCTGTTCTCAAAAAAGAAAGTTTCTCCGGCTTCATATTCTCGATTTCTGTTGTTGAAGTTGTACCGAAAACTTTCATTATTATTTTTGCTTTGAGTTGCTTATCTGCTTTGCTCCTCGCATCTCCAAAACCATTAACATCAAAAATCCCTTGAATCTTTTCGATCTCGACTTTTTTCATTCGTTGTCTTTCCCAATAATCCGAATCACTTCCCGGAGTTAGATTATCGTGTGTAGATTCTCCGGCAATCTCTCCGACTTCCAGACCTTGAATGAAACGAATAACCGGTTTGAAGTGTTTGTATTTCGGCATCGAAAAGGATTTTGCATTTATAGTGTCTGATCTATCTTTAAGGATATAAGCAACATTTGTTTGAACCGGCTTTCCGTCTTTGCTTAATTCCTTTTCTAACTGCATCCAAATATTTAGATCTGTTTCGTATGGAGTCTCACCGGCAATTTTCATTTTGACACCGGATTTAACATAGCTGCCTTTCTCTGTGATGTTTCCGTGTTCATCTGTTTGATCTTCTTCTTTCTCATATTCAAAACCACCTCTCCCGGTAAAAACAATATTTCCCTCAGCTTCGACAAATACGTCTGAGAACTCTTCTTGCCATGCGGGAAGAAGTTTTCCCCAATCCATCAGAGACATAAAAGATTTTCTGTTTTTCGCTTTGTAGTCTTTAACGAACTGGTAATAAATTTTTGTAAGTGAATCAATAAAAAGAAAATCAATCTCTTTGTTATTGAGAAAATTAAAAGCTTGCTTAACATCTGAGAGACTGCGGGTATCTTTAACAATTGCTTTGATCCCGGCTTTTTCAAAAATCGGAATTAAGAAGCGTGAACCTTTTTCGTTATCAAGGATTAAAACCGGTTTGGTACATTTCAAATCTTTATATGCACCTATAACAAATTCGGTTGCTGTTCTCGTCTTTCCGGCTCCTTGAAATCCACCGAAGCTGGCTTTAATAAAATGATTTTTACTTACTAAATCTGTTGCAAATTGTTCTAATTTCATTGTACTATCTCCCCAAATTTATTGATGTGTAATATTTGATTGTCTAATATGATTTGAATCAATGCGTCCTCGATATCAACCTCAAAGACGTTTGGAATAATTTCGAGAAGTTCGCTGATTGAAAGAGTTTGCAAATAGCTGCGGATTATTTCACCGTCTCTTTCTCTGAGTTGTTCTTCTCTTGTCATTATCATTGACATAATAAAACCTCCTCCGGCTCCGGCGAACCGGAACCGGTTTATTTATTTTAACGATGTTCGATTATAAATCCAGGTTCTAAATCTTCTGCGTTTTCTGCTTCTGCATTAAAGAAAGTTTCTTCTTCCCAAGTATTAACGGGGTCTTGTTCTGCGGATTCCTCAAAGTCTTTGATTAAATAATTAACTGCGTTCTTTGCTTGTGTACTTGCCGAAAGGAAGAGCGATTCATCGGATTGCAGGCTTTGTAACCAGCCTTGAATATATGCTGCGGAATTATCCAGAGTATTATTAATACCGAAATAAGAACAAAGATAAGCTGAACCGATTTCCGCGATAAGTTCCTCTTTAGAGTAGTTGTCTGAGTTATAGTCTGCAGACTCGAAGCGGTTTAATCTGCTTTTGTATCCGGTCCAATGAATTAATTCATGGAAAAGAGTTGAGTAATATTCATCTGAGGAATCAAAATCTGAGATTGCAGGAATAGAAATAAAATCTTTTGTAAGGTTAAAAACTGCTTTGCCTTGAATATTGTTTTTAATAACTGCCGGAACAGTAGCTAGAAAATTTTCCACCTTTGGAAATTTAAGATCTTCGAGCGCTGCGGAATTATAAAGCGAAGTTTGGGAAAGGTTAAAGACTGTGGAGAATTTCATATAGGGGATTACATCAGGTTTAAGCTCTCCGGATTTTGTTTCTCTTGCTGTTTCGATCAACTTCCAAAATATTATTGGAATACCTTTTTCACCTTTGTTTATATATGCGCTTCTCTCTTTTGCTTGTAAGAAAGTAAGATAGAAAGGCGAAGGAAAATCAAAACAAGATAACAACAGAAAATTAATTCCTTGATAAACATGCTTAGAAAAAAAATTTTGCGGTGCTTTAGCAGCTTTCCATGATTTCCGCCAGGGTAATTTCCCGGCGGAAAGTTTTTCTTTTATGACAGAATTTACTTTGTCGTATATATCAGTTTTTTTCATCTTTTGGACCTCCTTCGATATATTCTTGTTTTTCGGTATTTGCTTTAATTATTGCTTGATGAATTTCTTCAATACCGTTATCGGCTTTGAGTTCATGAATAAATGTTTTATATAATTTTACTTTGCTTGGATAAGTAACAATGATATCAACCTCATTCTTTTCGATATTCCCGGAGATAATCCGGGCTTTATTACCAAACCGTGTATAAATCATTTTTACCTCTCGTTTTGTTAAGCGAAATAATTAATTAAGTGATGATGGCGTTTTGAGAAAGTGCGGAAAGAGAAAAGGAATTTTCTTTTAATATTATGCGGAACAGAAAGAAAAATTACTGCGTATTCTTTGCCACGATAAAAGAGAGTTGTTTTAGAATAATCTTCATGGTCGAAGTTAGACCGAACCCACATAAAAAAGAGATTATATTGGTGTTCCGGTTTAAAGAAAAAAACAAGCTGCCCACGTAGACCGGCAAGAACACGATTAAAAGGTTTACCGCCGATAAACGAGCAATGATTTCTAAGAGCAAACGAAACTAAAGCACTAATATTTAGCATAACCCACCCCTTAAAAAAGATTTAGTTGATTAGGATTTTTGCCTGTACAGAGGAACTGAGCGAAAGCAACAGCTTGAGTGGAGCTATTAAAGCGAACTGAAGAAAGCTGACCGTTACCGGCAAAAATATTAACCAAGTAATGATTGAAATGAGAAATAACGAGAATAAGCTGACCTTTACAGCGTTTTTTGAAAATGAAATTTTTTACCATGTCAAAACCTTGCATTAGTTAAAGATTAAACGGAATACGCCCGAACAAAAAAAAGCAAACCAGGTAATTGCTGATTTGCGGTTTTAATGTTCGTTTTTACTGCAGATGTAAGTAAACATGATACATGTAAAGGCAAGGGCGAAGTTTTGGAAGTTTTTAGCCCGCCGAAGGTGGGCGTTAAGAAAACTGACAAAACGAGTTTATATACCCTTGCCCGATTCACGTATCAGACAACGAATAGACTAAGCTTGTTAGCAACTGGTTTGCTTTTTTATGCTTTGGAATATTGCCGTTCTTTGGCAATAACAAAATGGAGTGAAGCAGATAGAGAATAAAAAAGATTTGGTTTTTGTATTAAGCAAAGGTAATGAGTGAATGGAGTGAAATGAACGGAGGGAATGAAACGGAATGAACGAATTACTTTTGCCTTACGACACATATTACGATTTACTGATAAGCATTGGTGAGTTGAGCGAAGGCGTACATTTTGCCGTGTAGCAATTCTGAAACGAAGTTAAATTTCAAAGAAACGAAGTTGAGGAATTGCGGAACTATGCAAGTGGAAACGTAAATGTATGACTGAGCGAAACGAACTATTGCGGAATGTTAGGATTGAGATACACAAATGAAATGATTAAACTGCTTTAATGAAACCCGTCCGACTTTGTCGTTCTAGGCATGGTAGATTTCTGTTAGGTTGCAATCCTCATAGATGGATTTACTGATGTAGTTATTTATGAAGCGTTTAGCTTTCCTTTGAGGCGAAAGAATTAATCGCCGAAAAGGTAAGCTGCGAAATGATTAAATATCTGCGAATGTTAAGTGTTTCTGTTTCCGCTAAGAATAAAGAGCAACCGAAATAAGAAGCGGAACGAAACACGGTTAAGATGCTACATGAAGTTTTGCTTCTGATTGGTACTCAATCGTGTTTCAATTCTGCAATACTCTTATCAGTCGGACATACTTTTTCATAATATTTTTTTAAGCCTTGAAGTTCTTCACCACATGCAAAGCAGCTGCAATTCTTTGTTTCAAGTTCTTTTATTCTGAATAATAATTCTGCTTTTACAAATGCTACATAGTCTTTTTCAGACTTTTCAATATTTCTAGCAAATAATCTTGAATAAAACTTCTTCTTTCTCATAGTGCTCAAATGTACACTATTCTAATATTTTTTACAAAGTTAATGAGTGAAGTGAATGGAGCGGAATGTAGCTTGTCGAAAAGTAGCGAAATGAACGTAACGAATTATCTTTGGTAAGAGAAAGAAACATATTCGGATTTACTGATAAGCAATGTTGACCTTTTTGTTTCAGAATTGATCGCTATGCGAGTGGATCCCGGATCAACCGGGAATCCACGTTTTTAGAGAAGTCAACTTTGCGGAATGACTAGAAAACACTTTTGTGGAATTGTTTTAGGAAGAGGAGGGAGAGCTGAATTTAATTCATGACGAAATAAATTTGAGAGAAAGAATATATCGAAACTTATTGTTATACAAACAAGGAAGTATCTTTCTTTGCGGTTTAAGTGTGTTAGATGTATTATTAAAACATTTATAACCATTATGAACTAGAATTAATTGAGATGAATTTCTTTAACTTGTAGTAATATGAAAAGTAAGAATATGCAATAGTTAAAAACGATAGAATGCCAACGATTATTGTAGAGGTAATGAACCAATCTATTGCACAGAAGGTAAAAAATAAATTCAATTTAATTATATAACTAATTTGTAATGTTACTAGTACAATTGGAAAAATTATAAAGAAATTAGAAAGAAAACTCGGCAGCCATTTATGCCAATGTTGCAAGGAGTTAGATTTGCGCGGATCGTAACTGCTCGGGAAAATGTTATTATCGCCAATTATACGTGCATATGTTCTAATTTTCGCGTTAATCGTTTGATCACGACGAAAATTGTAGGCAATGCTTAGAACGATCAACGCACCAAAGACTAATAATATCTGACTAATAATAGCAATAAATGATAATTCGATATAATCAAATTCAGTCGTTTTATGATATACATAAGAATAACCAATAATGACCGAACCAAGGAAACCAAATATTTTCAGAAATGATTGCTCACGTACTCTTTGGTTTTCTGCAAATTGTTTATGGAAACCAAGTAAAAGCTCTTTTTTTAACTGGGACTTTGAATCTTCTTTCTTTTTCATTAAATGAACCTCATTTTAAAAAACTAATATCCATAACATTATTCAAATGATTTTAGAAATTTTATATACTCCGGTGGTAAATTTGCTTCCTCAGAAGATTGAATTATCAAGTTTAAATAATCTGAATCTGGTTGGAAGTGCGAGCCTTCAGGATAAGAAATGTAAATATTCGAATTTATGACAGACCCATCAAGAAGATAAACATCATACTTTTCTCTATGGTAAGCATTCGTGTCCTCAATTTTATCAAGGTGTTGAAGATCTGATGGGTTTAATTCCCAAAGGACACCATAAACTTTATGGTTCTCTTTTTTTGAAACACTAGCAACACCACCGTTCCGATATGTGCCTTTACGATTAAAACAAAGCGCGTGATTTAATAAAACTGCTATGCCAATTTTTTTAGCAGAAGGACATCTTTTTAACATTTGAGTATCACTTACATTTGAGCCGTAAGCAAAATAATACTCCCTTTCAAAAAAGAAAGACTCAATATCAGAGACAGTATTTAATTTCCGACAATTACGAGAATCCATAAGGTCAAATATTTTTTTTCTAAAATTCATAGCTATATCTATTCTGTTATGAATAAACAATGCAGTACTTGCCATATTTATACTATCTGTTTCTGATCCAACTATATGAAGATTCTCAATCATTAGTTCAACAACACAATAATTGGGTTCTTCGGGATCAATTGAACAGATACTACCAATTGGTGACATATTATGCTTGTCAAGTACATATAATTCAAAATTAGTATCATAACTATTCTTTAAACTAATTAAATGTTCAACCCATTCTTTACTACATTTATAGTCTGTTTGAATTCTTACGACTTTTTTCCCTTGAGATAATATATATGAAAAAGCGCTGGTTAATTCCGTAGCAAGATTTCTTGATTCAACATCTTTCATGGAAAAACCTTCACCCGTTATATAAACACAATTTCTTGTATTTTTAATAAGAGTGAGAAAGTAATCGTAAAATTCTTTATTGTACGATTGACCCTCTGGAGGTTCAAATATTTTGATTTTATTTTTTTCTTTTATTAATTCTTTCTCGAGATGTTTATCACTTAAATACTTTTGGTAATAAACACCTAAAGCTCCCGACAAAAGAGTTGCGACGATTAATAATATTGTAAAAATTTCCATACGCCCTCCATAATATTTAATAATAAGGTATGACAGCGTGTTATTCCGCAGTAACGGGACAGGTTGTTAAATATCCAGTAACGCCGATTTATTTTAATAATGATTTACAAAGAACTATTTTTATAGAAACTTATTTCATGTAATAACTATATCCGCTTGTTCAACCCGCAGTGTTTTTGATGCGGGGACTTTTTACTTATTAAAGATGTTATACCGTTTAATGATATCTCATAAATTCTCTTTGAATAATTTTATTGCTACAACAATATCGTTATTTGTTTGTTGATTTAGTGAAAAATATTCTTTAGCAAATTTATTTAATTCTCTTAGACGAAAATGAAATGAAATAAGAACTTTCCACTTTGCTGATTTAAAATCATTTTTATTTTTTATAAAGAATTTCATTCTGACGAAAAATACTTCATAGGTAATAATAAGTGCCAAAAGATACATAAATGGTATAAACAGGAATGTTAAGATTGGTGGAAGAAGAAAATTTGACAGATTAGTGATATTGGCAAAACCGTTAAAATCTTTCATAATTTTATATAATGCAAAAATAAGTATTATTAAACCAACAAATGAGAATACCCATTCTGTGAACTTTTTAACTTCACGATACTCTTTATGTGCTTTCGAATATGCACTAACTAGGACGAATAATAGAAGTATCGGAATAAATATTAATTCCACAATCAAATTGAATGTGTAAAGTGCAGTCACAAATTCTAAAATCACAATTAATCTTAGGTTATCCTTAAATATATTCTTGAAATAATTTCTGTCTTCATTTACTTTATTTGCATTAAATAGTGAGGTAACTGCGACACCCAAATACCAGAATATAGTTTCTTTAAGTAAACTAAATTGCCACACTCCTAATTTTTGTAAAAGTATGAGAAGTGAAATAACGTAAAAAGTCATAATTAAAAAAACAACAAATATCTTATTTTGGAAGAATACTTTGAATAAATTGTCTACTGAGGAGCGAACATCTTTTTTTAGTAAAACAAATATCATAAATACCATAAACCAAAATGCAATTGCTATTTCCCGGTTATTAAAATTATTTGTAATAAATTCAATCATATAATTTACTTTTTAATTGCGGTATAACTCTATAGTATTTTATCTGTAAATGAGCAAAAAAATAATTAGATACTGAATAACCTTAAGTCTCATTTGCAGCCGAGTTCACTTTATAATTTTCTTAAACCAAAACTTTTTTATATAAAACTTATTTCATGGAATAACTATATCCACTTGCCTGCCCGCCGAAGCTGTATTCTAGCGTAGGAGGGACTTTTTACTTATTAAATATGTTATGTTACGTTTTAGATAATTCACTTTTTAAACTTTCGAAAATATTGATTGTCCTTTTTTCATCAACCTTTCTTAGTTTGCGTAGCGAATGTCTTAAACTAGATGTTTCCGATTTTGTAGCTAACCTTGTCAAAAATTCTATTTCTAGTGACTTATAAATGTCTTTTGCTAAATGTTTGTCAGACTTATTTAAATCTGAAAGACTATTGGCAATTTGAGCTAAAGTAATATTTTTACCTTTCAAAAGTGTTTTCTGCCAATCGATACTTGAAGATATTCTTTGAACTAAATCTTTATCAATACTTTTCAATTTACTTAAAGATCGTCCAATGTTTTGTAATTTTTCATTTTGTGCCTTTATCAATATAACTTTTTGGGGTATGCCGTTAAATATATTTAACGCAAGTTCTCTATTTACAATGCTAATATCTGATAAACTGATGCATAGTTTATTAAAATCTATTGATTTTGCGCGTTTTGAAAACAAACTGGAATTTATTGAATTAATAATTTCTTTCAATTTTGTCTTCTGCTCGTCTATCTTTCTGAAATTTTTAAGAGCGTTACCTAATTTCTGCAAGGTAGTGTTTTTATTATGAATTTTGTTTAAATATGTCTGTGTATCAAGTGCATAATAAATTTGAATAGTCTTATTTTCATTAACAAGAAACATTTCACTTAAACTATGAGCTACTTGTTCAATGGTGGATATAGACAGTAAATTAATAATATGATTATTGTCTAATTTTTCAAAAATGGTTTTTGTTTTTTGAATATGTATACTGTTGAATTCATTGAGGGAACGACCCATACCTTCAGCGGTAGTTTCATACAATTTGGAAATTAGTAAATCGTTATCTATCGATTGATAAATTATCGATGAATATTCGGAATCAATTTTTTTTAATTCACACATTGCCTTGCTAATATATTTTATATCGGATTCAGATATTTTTTTTACAATTATACTTTTATCAATTTTATTAAAAATACGCGTGGTTTTTAATTTATCTACATAGAACAATTCGCTAAAACTTTTACCGATATGAGCTAGTGAAGATTCTGCGACTTTGGGAATAAGTTCTTCATCATTAAGTTTGGAATATATTTTACGACCAATAATTGATTGGCCGGTCAATTTATCCAACTCACGTAAGGAATTAGCTAGCAAATGTAATTTAGTTTTACGAGCACTCTCCGTAAGTTCCTCGATTGAGAAATGTTTAATTACTTCTGATGCTTTTTCAGATGCAGTTTTGCTGAGTTTGATAAGACCAACGGAAAGACTGGCAAGGCTTAATGAACGGAAATTATTTACCCAAGTTGATGTTGGTATTTTATTAAAAAGCTCTTTTGCTAAATTAAAATTGCGTTGTTGGATACGATAAAGTATAAATAATAGGTTTAAGCTGTACCCGCAATTATTAAAATAATTAACGAACATTTCAAATATTTTCTGTTCTTGTAGTAATTTTATCGCAATTATATGACCGTGACTATTAATCAAATTATGAAAAAGATTTTCAAGATTTAATGGATAGTCATCGAATGAAAGTAAATAGTTCCTAATCTGAATATATATAAAATCATCCAAAACCTTATATCGTTTGAAAGATGTATGAATAGTAAACGAGTTTAATAAAAGTTTGGCGAATGAGGAATGATAAAGATAGAAATAGTTCGTACTTGGGTGTTGTCTGATAATTCCATTTTTTAACAAGTCGTTCAATTCAGCGATTTCGTTTTCTTTTGCTTCATAATATATCTCATATTTATAAAGAGAAGAGAGTAATAAAAGTTTATCATACGGTTTATTTGCTAAATACTTGTGAAATAATTTTTTAAATATTTCTTTCTTATCTAGTTTGTCTAGCCTTAAATCTTGGGTCCAAAATTCAAGATTGTAAAACAATGTAACTAGATTGTTATGAGAATTGTTTATAACAAACTGAATATTGCCAATTTCGAAAATCTTAGAGTATTTTGATTCTAAGTACGCTTTATATTTCTGGATTATACCGGACGCCTTTTCATCAAAATTTTTTGACGATAATGTAAAGTAGTTATCTTGAAAGAAATCTAAAAAATTGACATCATCATATTCGCTAATGAAATAATTCTCTTGTTCCGAACTGCGAGATAAAAAGAGAAAATGAATATTTCTATATTTATCCAGGTTCTGACAAATATAAGATGCGTCAGATATATTCATATGACAATTATCTGCAATAACTAATGGATTTTCAACATTATTCAAAAACAACAAGTCTTGAATTAACAAATCTGGATTGCGCAAATTATCAAATCTAAAATAATAGACAGAATAACCTAGTTTTATAAAATCACTTCCAACTTTAAAGCCTATTATTGTTTTCCCGCTTTCTGGACTTCCGGAAATCAGAGCGCATTTAGATAAATTCTGAGAAAATACTGTTTCAATTTTATTTATAATCTTTTTTTCGGCTTCGGGGAAAAAGAATAAGTCATTATCATATAAAAATTTAAGAGGATCATTAGGCGAGAGAATATCATTCAAATAAGTATTTAAGCGAGTTACGAATTTGGGAAAAGTGCTTCTTGCGCTAAGATATTTGAAAAACTCTTCTTTGATTGCTGAATTATTATTAAATATTTCTTTGACTTCTTTTTTAATAATCTCAAATTCTTCTGAAAGATCAATTTGGTCAAGACTCAACTTTTCAATAAGTAATTTTAATTCTTTTTCCTTTTGTGCATCAGTGAACGCAAAAAGTGCATCCATTGGGAGACCCAAAAGACTTAGAATTGCTCTTAATAATTTTAGCCATCCTTGTTTGGTGGCTTTGTCTTCTAATTCACGTCTTTTTTCTAACGATACGATCATAATTGATTATTATAAAGTAAACATAACAGCGTGTTATGTTAAATATCCAGCAACGCCGAATACCCTTAATAAATTGTATGTATTATAAATCTTTTGTTATGAATACCAATCCACACCTTGCATGCCCTCAAAAAATTTTAACTGAACGTTGAAGGGACTTTCATGCATATTGAGGTTATGCTTTTATTATTCTTTTCCCAATAAATAATAGTCTTCATTTTAAAATTTAAGCTGAAGTAAATGATCAAGATTATCGCGACCAAATGTGCTATATGTAGCCGAAGTATTAGTACTGAGGTTATTATCAATATTAGCATAAAGCACTGTCTCTTCATTGTAAACAGGACCAACTAAGTACTCACCCCAAGGTGAGATTATTCCGCTCCCACCAATAAAATCAATCTCACATTTTTCTTCTTTTGAATGTTCCGTTGTCACTTGACATGATACTAATGTGAAAACTCCATTTTCTATTGAAGTTATACGTGCAGAGGCATCAACAGCATGTCTAAGCTTTGAATGATTTACCCATAAGGCGCAATGAATCTCTTCCCCCAACACACCCAGACTATGTCTATAAAGAGGATTGAAATGTTCAGCACAAATTCCAATACCAATTTTCCCAATTGATGTATGGAATATCTTTATATCAGCTTTGTCCCCTTTTCGAAAAAACAGTAATTCATTTTTAACAGGTGTTAACTTTCTGTGAGTACCTAGCAATTCACCAAAACTATTTATTATTATGGATGAATTATATATAACATTGTTGTGGAGAGAGTCTTTTTCGCTAAGACCAAATACGATGGTAATATTGTTCTTTTTAGCAGCATCCATTAAAGAAGCTAAATATGGATTATCAATTGATAAGCTAGCTGCAAGATATTTTTGCCAATGCGAATAACTAGTTTTTTGTTCTCTTGGATTATTAAGATTAATCCAATTAGGATAGCCGGCTATTACTAATTCAGGGAAAACAATTAATTTCGCACCCTTTGAACCAGCTGCTAAAATATATGAAATCATTTTTTTGATTGTTTTTTGAGGGTCTAAGTATGAAGGTTCAATTTGGGCAACAGCAACACATTTGTCTGTATGACTCATTCTGATAAATCCTTTAAGAAAAAATGGATAAGATCTATTGTTGAGGAGATAGAAATTGAAATAAAACTCAGAACCATTAGAATAAAAACATTAGCGGCAAAATCAGTTTCACTTCTTAACTCACCTAAAATGTAACCAAGGCCATTATGTATTTGACCTCCACTTAATACATCTTCTAAAACAATTACTAATATGAAAATTAGAGCAAAAGTCGTTTTAAATTGAACGATAGACCTGAGCGCCAACCATATATAAAAGCCCTTTGCAATAATCTTTTTTTGATTCACACCATTTATTTTAGCTAAATTGAAAACTGGAGAATTAAGAACTTTTGACATATTTTTATATAGGCCAAGGGTCAAAATCGGTGATGTTGAAAAAGTTATTGCTATATAGAAAACCATTATAGAATTTAGTGATAAGAACGGTAAAATAAGTAATGGGTAAGCCCATGCAGTCGCAGGTATTGTTCTTAATGATTCACTAAAATGGTCTAAAGATGCCAAACCCCATTTTCTTCGATGCAATACCACGATCAGAATAAAAGAATATAATACAACTAATAATATAGAAATACAAAAACGTATAACTGTATTTAACAATGATACCAATAGGAAGTGAGGACCGGATAAAGGATTAATGCCAGTTATATTTGATAAAGAAAGCATTGTATTTTCATAACCAAAGTGGGATGTAGGAACGCAGAAAAATATAATTAGATAAAGCAAAATTGTTATAATAAGTATAACGAACCTATTTAGTATTGTTTTCAATCTAGGGTGAAAATCTTCAAATTTTTTCGTGATATTCATGTTATTTCGTATTTGATTAACTTTGAATGCGAATCAAGTGCTTCACATCTTTGGACGAAAACAAAACTTTGATCAATGACAGTATCGTCATGAGAAACTAGGAGTATTGAGCCCCCATCATAAACATATTCTAAAAGTATTTTTAGAATTATTTTTTTAAATGCGGGGTGTTGACTTGAGAATGGTTCATCCAGTAATATTAAGTTTTGTCGACCAATACCCAACTCTTTGACAATCGAAAGCCTTTGCTTCATACCACCACTTAATTTATGGACTCTGTCATGAGTTTTACTGAAATCTGAAATTAGTTCGCAATGAGTGTTAATAGGCGAATAAAAATTTGCATTGTTTTCTACACTTAGCCAAGGAAATAAACTATCTTCATATTTTTGTTGAACTAATCCAATTTTTGACCATGTAAAAGCCCAGTGTGATTGTTTACCTTTTATATAATTGGGTCGTAAATTTGCCATTTCGTATAATATTGACGATTTGCCACAGCCATTTGGACCACGAAGAATTGTGATTTTATTTTTGTAGAACTTTATACGGCCTGAATTAAAATTTATCGAATCCCCAATTATAAGATCAGGAAAGACAAACTCATTTATCAACATCTATTTACCCATATAAAATGAATCTTTCCAATTGATAGAACTATCCAGTTTATTCATTGAAATCAAACTTTTTACTAGGGTTTCCATTTCATGACCAATTAGTTCTTCACCCATAATAATTGGTTTTAACAGCATTCTGGGAGTGTAATGAGTCAGAAGAGAAGTGTATTTAGTCAAGGCTTGAATAGTGATTGGATTATTTGATGTAATCGACTGCCCCTCCTTTTTGAGGCATGAAATAAGATCATTAACAAATTTAGGATTTTCGAGATAGAATTGTTTTGAAATTGCTAAACAACCACCTGGAAAATAGTTCCCCTGTATTACAAATTTCGCCAGAAGATTAATGTCATCGTAAAGATACTCTGCTTTTCCATCGACTACTGCTTGTACACCAATTGGTTCTAATGTAACTAATGCGTCAATTTCCTCTTTTTCTAACTGATTGATTTGAAGGTTTGGTGCGATGGGTGTTATATAAATGTTATTAGAATTTAATTTAAGAGAGTCTAAGACTATGCGTGTGTAACGTGGGAAAGTAGCTCCTGGCCAGCAACCTATCATTGTTTTTTTACCAGAATTAAGTAAACTTATGTAATTTTTACTAGAACCAGGAGGTATAAGAAAGCAGGGAACAGATTCAAATATACCGATAACAATTATCTTATCAGGATGTTTTTCAATTTGTGAAAGAATTTCCGCCATTCCACAAACGAGAGCAACTTGAACCTGATTTCTAACCAAATCAAGAGCTAACAAATCACTAGATTTATATTTACGTGTTTTTATTTTGTAGTCACTTAAACAGCTTGATTCAAGAACATGAAATATAGATGCACCAGACGCGGATGGTACAAAACCAGTTTCTATATCTTTAAGAACTTTTGAGTCATTACAGCCTAGCAAAATTATAAAAGCAAAAATGATATAAAATAACGATATAATTTTATTCCTTGTAGTCATCATTATTCACCAATTTTTTCTTGAATAGTAAGTTATCTAAACTCGGGGAAATCTGTTTTAATACAACTGTAGTAGTTAGACCGTTAATTAGATATTTCTGATCATTAAATTCAGGATACATTGCTGCCTGTGCTGCTGATTCTAAGTCAAGATTGTATGAAATATTGAAGTTAATTGAGAGTGGATTATCGAGAACAGAGATATTTGCAACATTTCCGTCTTTATCTTTAAATTGATCCCAGATATCCTTAAGGTTTCCAGAGTGCCAAGATAATTTATATTCAGATATAGGTAAAAGGCGAAGGTCCCGAAATGTTTTTGTTACAGGACGTGATGCTGGCAAGCTGTACTCATCCTGATAAATAATTTCAACAAATACATTTACGGTTTTAGGGACCAGGGTATGCTCTGTTTTGTAGCAATACAATTCTATGTCTAAATAATTAATACTTGGAATGTGAGTTACGACAGCTTCCCACTGTACTAATTCTTTTATAACTTTATCACGAAGATTTACTTTTTCTTCCTTATTTGATTCATCTTCTCTGATTGACAATGTAATAAGAATTGTTGTTGTGGCAATGAAAATACCAGCGATAGTAATAAAATATCCACCAAGAGTATTCCAGAAACTAGACTTTGATCTAGAAATTTTAAAAGCTCTTCTGATTGACAAAAATGCCATGAGAATTGAAAAAAATGATAAGAATAAAAATAAGACTGATGGGAAGTCGAGATATCCAATCATTCAATTATCCTCAATTATTCCTATAATGTAAAGACATGCATCAATTTATGAGTATATTAAACGAGTTAAATTTGCACCCTAAAATCAAAATGAAATAGACGAAAATTTTAAATTAATGAACTAATTGGAATAAACAGCTTTTTGTAATTTAAGAAGAAGATAAATATAATTTATTACAAAAATCATGAGTAGTAGGTTAGACTTTGAGTAAATAAATGCATACAACCCTAATAATATATTATAGATATTAACATAATAAAATATCTTTAAAATGTACACTAAAAAAGTAGAAAACAGAATTTCTCGGTACGCTGAAGATCAGGCGGACAGGTCGGAGGACAGGCAGAGTCCAGAAGATTGGTTCAGACCCAGTTAATAGCATAAAGTGCATTCAACAGGTTACGAGTTAAACAAATAAATTCGTTTGTGTTTATAATCCAGGTGGCTGTCGATGTGAACCCAAGAAACATTCTTTTCCATTCTGTGAATGTGTGGGAATAAATTTTGATTCTCTAAAATTTGCTTTCTGATTGTAGATGAAGCAATAACTGGAGAATGAAAATCAATAGCACGTCCGAACTTATGCTGAGAGAGTTTGGCACCAACGGAAGTAAATGGATCACGATAACCACGATTTTGAAATGAACCACCGAATTTCTCAGAATTGATCGCTATGCGACAATTATTAATATAAATTGGTACATCGAAAAATTCTCTAATAGCATCCATTGTTATTTTCAATTCATCAGAGACAAACAAAAGCGAATCATCACCATAGATTTTGAAAAGCTTTTCAGAAACAAATTCATATGGTTTGAAATATTTTGGAACGTACATAGAATTACCTATTTAAGTAAAGAAAAGACTAAAAGGACAAAAAGGACTGCCGAAGAATAAAACCAATTGTCTTTATAAAAAGGAATTGGTTTCTCAATTACTTTTACTTCTGTTAAAGTTATTGTTTGTGTGATTATTTTTTGTTTTATATCTGCAGCGATTTCAAAGTAGTTAAGCGGTGGGAAGAAATACTTAACAGAGATCTTCGAGCTGTCTTTCCGGAAAGTTGTATCTGCAGAAGCGGAAATAATCATAGAAGAATCCGCTAAATAGGAAGTGTCAAGTTCAGCGGAAAGTTTAGGAATATAAACTGTGTCGATTTGTAGAACAGTATCGGGTTTGGAGTAAACTGTATCGATAGATTGACTGATTAGGACTGATCCGTCTTCGCTTTGCTTCGACGCGACAGGTTGATTACATGAACGAATGATTGAGTCTGAGATTAAGAGTAAGATTATGAGTAAGATTAAGATAACTATTGTTGAACTTGATTTGGTCATCGGCTGGTTTGTTATTGAGTTATTAGATAGATTGAAAGGACGATAAGGACTAAAAGGGACTTGAATAATAAATGAGGAATATACTTATCGAGTTTTAACCAGAAGCAATCCATATCCCAACTACCCTCGCAAGTACCTAGATATTTCCAGTTGATGCCTCTTTGTCTACCGATGTTAACCATTGAATCAAATAAAAGTACACCGATAAAAACAGAAAGGAAAAAGAGAAGCAATAATTGTATAGGGGGTACAAAAGGAAACAATGCGAAGGGATAGGCAAAGTGTAAATACAATCTTAGCAAAAAGAAAGTTGAATGCCATTTTGATTTCCAATAGACGGCTGCTGGTTTATCAGCGTGGAGCATATATTCTAATTGTTTCGCTACTTGTCCATGTGCAATGCCAAGTATTATATAAAACAAAGACCAAAAAATAATTGTGAATATTAAAAACATAATAAACCTTTATTTAGTTTCTGCGAATTTCTGTAAAGCTTTAGGCGCGAATGCACCGAATATAAAAAGAGAAACAAGCGTAACGGATTCCGGAGTGATGCGATCCAGAAAAAGAAGTAAACCGGAAATCAGAAGAGCAGCAACAAGAGCGATGAAGGACATTAATCTCATAGAAGATTTATTTCCGTTATCGTCTGACAAATAAGTTTTGTCAGAATTGATCCCTTTGGGACAAGGCTGAGGATTTTCAGAATTGTTTTGCTCAGTATGTTTGCATTCGAGAATTATTTTATTTGACATAATAAACTCTAGAAAAAATCTGCCCGGACATTCATCCGGACAGACGGGAATTAAATAATGGATCTAAAAAGAGGTACATGAAAAGAACTACTTTTCCCGACCCGTCCGACTTTGTCGTTCGAGGCAGGAGGAAACGTTAAAAAAGATTAAGAATGTAATAAATAATAACCTCTACCAATGGGGAAAGATACATTTACGCGTATATCAGAAAATTTAAAATTATCAGAAATATTATTTGTGGATGTATTTGTAGCAATTAGCTGAATAGATGATGTCTGAACAATTATATCTAAAAAGAGATTTCGATTACCAACAGTATCCCAAGTATAGGTACGGAAAATATTTGACGGACTTGGACCAAGAGTTTTATTAAGTTCCACCACCCAAATGTGATAAGAAGGATGCTTAGATGCAGAAACATTGGAGAATAATTCATCACCAAGATTAGACTTAAACCTTGCTTCTAAAAGAGTTGGAGTTATTTGAACAACTTGAATACTAAACTTGATTTCATAGTTTAAGATATTTGATTGAGAATTAATATTAAAAAACTTACCACCACCGGTATTGTTAATTCTTGGATTGCCTTCAAAGTTTAAAGTTATTACCTCGTTGTTGTCATAAAAAGTACCGTTAGAACTAGAGCTAGTTATAAAGACATTTGAAAGGAATTGCCAATTAACATTATCTTTAAGTAGAATGGAATTATTACCCAAATCATAAGTACCGGGAAAAACAAAAATAAGATCACCGGATTGAGCAGCGTTTGCTGCATCAAGCGGAGAGGTAAAGGCGCACTTATCCGGACCAACAGTAAGAACATTAGATGGTCGAGAAAGTAAATCTTTGAAAGAATTAAAACCTTGTCCTTGCAAGGTTGGACTAATTTTTCTCATTTGGAAACCTCAAAAATTATTAAAGTTGTGAAGGGTGCAGGAATCTCCCATAGGGATGCCTACGGCAGAACCTACGAAGCCCGGCTTATGAGACCGGGTGGGAGACCACTCCTACCCAACTAAAAAACTACCCTCCTTCGTTAAAACTACGGAGGGTTTCATTTCAATAAAACACGAATTACTTCATCTGCACCGGTTGCTGAGTCCATTGCGTAACCATTGATTTCGCCAGCGACTTTAGTAACGGCTTTACCGCTTGCATCTGATTCAACAGGATCTTCCTCGCTTACTGCACCACCAGAAAGAACAAGAGCAATACCAATGCAAGTAACAGGCATCTGCTCACCTTCCGGAGTTTTGGCATGAGAAACTCCGAGAGCTTTATTGCCGGCACCACAAAGAGCACCGCTGAATCCAATGAATAAAAATGGATCTGTGTCAGCCGAAGCTTTAACGGAAGTAATTAAAATTGGTTGTTCTGTTTTCATTTTAGATACCTATTTAATTTGCGAATTAGCGAATTGACGAATTAAGTATTGTCGAATTTGCGTATTAACGAATTCGTCATAAAACGACTATTTCTTTTTTGATTTAGATTTTGTTGTTGATTGAGTTTCATCAGCAACGGGAATTAGAATGTTTTGATTACTTTCATATTCTTGCTTATCGACATCAATGGTTTGACCTTCCCTTATAAGTTTACCTCGATGGCGATAATCAGAGTTAGTGATTTTTACTTTCATGTAAATGATCTCCATTATTTGAGATGTACATATAAATTATTCTTCATTGTTCTTTTGTGTACGATGATAAATATCTGTAACGGTGTGAGAACCTTCCCATACTTTTCTTTGTCTTGAAACAAAGAAAAGTATCAAAAGAAAATTCAAGTCTGAAATAAATTGTCGGAAAAACAGTTTTCTCCGCTTAAAGAAAATAAACTCCACCGCCAAAGGACGGCGGTGTCAAACAGATTTTCTTTAGTCCAAAAGACGGACACGCTCCTAAAACAGTTTTTCTGTTTCGACAATTTATTTAGGCCGGTTAAAAACCAATATTTTTTTACGCCAAATTATTTTTGGCCGTTTTGAACATAATTTTTAAGAACAGTATTACTCTTACTCATTAGTATCATTAATTAAATAGCCGGCTTCTGCACCAAGGATTTTCACATCAAAAATATCTGTAGTTCTTACGACTTCGATTTTTCCGGATTCTTCATAACGGTCAACCATAGGCATATTCTTTTTTCTTAGTGTGTAACCGAAGGAAGGTTCATAAATAGATCTTTCGATGTTCTGAGATTTTTCCGGAACGTAAGCAAGGATTACATTGTCTCCCCAAATATCTTGGAAATCACCTTCATCATCGGCGTAAACTGCGGAACCGACAACAATATTAGGTATATCTAAAAGAGATTTAAGTAGATCGACAGTAACAACAGCGGCGGATGTATAAGCTATACGATCGATAATTTTAGGATGCTCTTTAAGAGCAGCAAATGCTTTAGCACCAAATAAAGCAGTGTTAGGATAGGCTGCAATTTTAGAACGGATTTGTTCTTTAGCATCTTCAAAGATTGGGATAGGATTTGAAGTCTCGTTAGTGAATTTATCACCGGCACCAAGAGTAACTTTGTGACCGACGGGAAAACTATTTAAGTCTTGCACAAGATCAGCTGCTTTCTTTTCCAAACGAAGTGATATACCATCGGTAGTTACTTTTGTTGCATGTTGTTGAAGATTAATAATATCTTCATCGGCTTCACGGTAATCAATCGGATACTCAAGATCATGTTCGGTAAGAACATAATCAATAGTTGATTTATCAGCTGGATTAATTCGGTTAGATTTTGCTCTAATAGCTCTTTCGGTATTATAGACTTTGAAAGATTCTTTGGTGAACTCTAAGATTTCACCCCCTTCTTTTGATACAATAACAACCGGGAAGAGAGCACTTGAAACATGCACAGCATTATTAAAACCACGCGCAATTGTGGTTAATACCGGGTCAATAACTCTTTTCTTTTTTAATGACATTGAAATATTCCTTAATTAATTGACGTATTTAGACAAACTTTTTTTTACAAGTTTTTTATCCTTTTCAGGTTTTTCATTCTTCTGAGAAGGTTTACCTTTAGATAAATTTTTCTTCTTACTACTTTTCATTGAGCACCTTATGAAAAGCTTCTTCATAAGAAAGTTCATTTTGTTTCATAGTTTTAACAATAGTTTCATGAAGTGCTGCGGATTCCGGATCGAGTTCATAATCATCAAAAGAATCATCCTTTGTTTCTGCTGCTTCAGGTTTAGTTGCAACATCTTCAAGTTGAATAATCTTAGGAACAGAATTAACGAACTCGGTAAGTAGGTTTTGCAAATCACTTGATAAAGTATGCTGATCGGTTTCGGCAAAGTTTAGGGTTTCAAAGTAATTAAGAATAGCAACAATCTTTTCTTTCATTGCAGGAGTTAAAGAACCGTAAGCAACTTTTTCAGTAAGCATTAATTCAAAATTGGAAACATCAATCTTAGCTCTAAGATCACTCATTTTATTATGAAGTTTTTCAATTTCTTCTTTGTTCTCTTCCATGAATTGGAGATTGGATTGAGAATGAGAAGAAACAACATTCTTAAAATCATTGATTACTGTTGTAAGAGTGTTGGAGAGATTTTCGAAGTACTCTCGAATTTCCGTCCCGCCATCAGTGGCTTCGCCACGGCGGGATGTTGCAAAAGGCGCCCCAAATTTTTGAACATCTGTTTTTTCTGTTTCAGTGGATTGTGCTTCGTCTTCGTGAAGAACAGATTCTTCATCTTGTTCTCCGGATGGATCACTAAGTGAGATTTCTTCATTCAATCCGTCAGATAACATTTCTTTATCAAATTCAAAGTTTGTTAATTCTTGCTCATCGTTAAATTCAATATCTGCTAATCCTTTGACTGCCGGAACGGTGGCGCCAAGAAAACCGACATGATTTAATAAACCATCTTTGGTTAAACTTATACTGCGTTTTAAGAATTTCTTTTCTTTAACAGCGTCAACAAATTCACTAACCAAGTTTTTAGCTTGGGCGAAAAGACGATCACCTTCAACAAATAGTTTTTCAATCCATCCATAAGCAGGCGCATTGGATTTCGGGTGCCCGATTACAATAGGTGCTTCATGTTCGGAGTTGTTATAGGTGTCTGCAATGTTCCGGAGATCTTCTGCAGTGTAATCTTTTGTGATACCGTTTGTGCTTGTATGAGAGCCGGTTCTAAAAATTTCAAAAGGTTTCATAGATATTATCCTTAAATTTCGATGTTAACTTGTTGTTAATTTCTGTAAACTTTTTCAAATAATCAAGCAATTAATGTAAATTACTGTAAACTTTTGTAAACTTTAATTATGAAAAAAGGATTAACAGATAAGCAGAAAAGATTTGTTGAGGAATACTGTATTGATTTCAACAAAACACAGGCAGCGATTCGTGCGGGATATTCCAAAAATAGAGCTGCGGAGATTGGTGGACAGAACTACAGAAAACTACATGTCAAAAAAGCAATTGATCAACGGATAAAGAGGCGGAAAAAGAAATTAGAAATAACCGAAAAAGAAATAATTGCTGAATTGGCTAAGATCGGATTTTCTGATATGTCGAAGTATTATGAACCGGGTTTCGAATTAAAAGATATAACAACACTTCCGAATGAATTTACTGCAGCAATTAAGGAAGTAGTAAAGATAGATAACGACAAAGGAACTCGAATTGGTATCAAGTTTTATGCAAAAGTGCATGCCTTAGAATTATTAGGTAAGCATCTCGGGATGTGGAACGCAGATCAGAGCGATAAAGACTGGAACATAACAATAGACTACATAACAAAACCAAAAGTAAAATGAAGCAGGCATATTATACGGTGGCATATCACGATATCCAAGAAGAAATTTTTTTTGAAGATAAAGAGAAAAGATTTAAGGTAATTGCTAAGGGTCGCCGGTTTGGATTAACACATGGATTTGCAAAACATGTTATTGATCAAATGTTAGCCGGGATTACACCGGTTCTCTGGGTAGATACGATCTACGGAAATATCGAAAGATATTTTCGCCGTTATTTTGAGCCGGATATTAAAAAGAGTGGAGCAGAATATAAATTCAGGTCAACGCAAAATGATTTAGTAATTCTTAGAAGTATTTGTGATTTCCGTTCTGCTGATAAGCCGGAAAATTTAGAGGGGTTCGGTTACAAGTTGATAATATTAAATGAAGCGGGAATAATTCTTAAGAACAAAAATCTGTGGTTGGAATCTATTTACCCAATGACATTGGATTACAAAGATTCAAAAGTATTTATCGGTGGTACACCAAAAGGAAAGTACCATAAAAACGAGAAACATTTATTTTATGAACTCTTCCACAAAAAAAGTGAACAATGGAAATCTTATAATTATTCGACTTACGATAATCCATTACTCGACAAACAGCAAATAAAAGATTTAGAGGATGACATTCCGGTCCAACTGAGACGGCAAGAAATCCATGGAGAGTTTGCTGATCGTTCTGATGAAGGAATAATTAAGCCGGAATGGTGGAAATACTACACAGGTAACGAATACTCAAAAGAAAAGGTTATTACAAAAGTTGCAATGTGGGATACTGCATTTAAGAAGAATCAAGAGAATGACTTTTCTGTCTGCGGTGTATGGGTTGTAACTGCATCAGCATATTATTTGGATTATGTATTTAGAGCAAGGTTGGAGTTCCCGGAACTAAAAGAAAAAGCGAAGTGGATATATGAAGAACATGGATGTAGAGAAATATGGATTGAAGATAAAGCAAGCGGGATAAGTTTAATACAAGAGTTGAAAAGAGAAACGAGAATTCCGGTAAAAGAAATAATAGCAAATCAGGATAAGATTGAATATGTAAATTCAATCACACCCCTTTTGAAATCCGGGAAAGTATTTATAAAAGAAAGTGAAGAATGGACGGAACCATTTTTACGAGAATGTGAAGATTTTCCGTATGGTGAATTTGATGATCAGGTTGATGTACTTTCTAAATTTTTGAATGAAGCGAAGAATATCAAAATGGAATTTGATATTAATAATGTACGTGCAATAAAAACAAAAGTAAGGAATAAAAGAAGATGAGTGAAATTGAAGTATGGGAAATGAGAGTGCAGGATTCAGAAGTCAGAATTCAGAAGTCAGAAGAAAGCAAAGTTAAATTGTGAATTGAAAAGATGATTAAGAGTAAGAAAGGACTGATAGAAAGTTATTTAAGTAAAAACATTGGTGTTCTGTTCTTTTGTCTTGAAATCCCGATACAAATCATGGGATAGGCGTCGGGACCATCCCATACTTTTCTTTGTCTTGAAACAAAGAAAAGTATCAAAAGAAAATTCAAGGCTGATAAAATATTCCTAAAATTGTTGTTTCATCACTACAGAAAAATAACTCCACCGCCAAAGGGCGGCGGTGTCAAACAGATTTTTCTGTTTAACGCTCTTCAACAACAATTTCTTGGCCCTCCAAAAAGATGGCGGGCAGACGGAATATTTTATAGGCCGGTTAAAAAAAGCAATATCTTTTTACGCCAATTTTTTGAGGACGGGTTTTTAGTAAGAGTAAGATTAGGATTAAGATTAAGAATATGATAATAAAATGAGCAAAAAATATTTTTAGAATTTATAAGGAAAAATAGAATGATGCCGGTAAACATCAAACAATTGACAAAAGAATACGCGACACGGCGGAAGCTGTCGGATTTCAAATCGCTGATGGGGATATTGCCGGATCCGAATAAGATATTGCAGCAAAATAATTACGATTATGAAATCTTCCGTGATTTGCTTACCGATCCACATTTATCTGCAGCAATACAGCAAAGAAAAATGCAGATACTACAAATGCAAATTGAAATCGCCGGTACATCCGAACAGGTTAAACGTGGTAAGAAAGTATTGAATAGAATCAGTACGTTCAAATTTATAAATGAATGTCTGGATGCACTATTATATGGTTTCTCTGCAATGGAAGTAATATATGAGTATGATGAATTTGCAAATGAATTGATAATTACAGACGTAAGTGAAAAACCGCAAGAGTGGTTTATTTTTGATCAGAGAAATGAAATAAAACTTAGAAAGAAAGATAGAGGGATGTATTTATTTGAGGCGGGTGTATCGCTGCCGGATTTCAAATTTATAATTATAAGGAATCAGCCAAGTTATGAAAATCCATATGGTGAAAAGTTACTCGCCAATGTTTATTGGCCGGTAACTTTTAAACGTGCAGCTGTTGAATATTGGCAGGACAGAGTTGAAAGGTACGGACTTCCTTTTCTTGAAGGTGAATATCCGTCTACTGCAACAGATGAAGATATAAAAAAGTTTGAGGAAAGAATTGAAGATATGTTGGAATCAAACATTCTTATTAAAGAGGAAGGATATAAACTAAGTTTCCGGGAACCGGTTAAGTATGATTTAGGAAAGATATTTGAATACATAGCCAATTTTCACAATACAGAAATATCAAAAGCAATTCTATCAGAAACATTAACAATCCAATTAGATTCGAGCGGATCATATAAAGTAGCAGATATTCATAGAGAAATGCTGCGGATGTTAGGAACTGCGGATAAAAGATTAGTTGAACTTGCAATTAATAGATTGCTGCAATTTGATATGTTCTTAAACTTTGGTGAAGTGGAAGCTGCAACTGTAAAACTTAATGAAGCAAAAGACGAAACTGAACGTGGGAATATTGTTGAGATAGTTGGATAGAGATGTTGGAGGCAGAAGTCAGAATTCAGAACTCAGAAGAAAAGCAAAGTTGGAATGTAATTGAAAAGAAGAAGCGAGTAAGATTAAGATTATGATTAAGAGTAAGAAAGGGATAATTAGAAGGTACTTTAGTAAAAACATTGGTGTTCTGTTCTTTTGTCTTGAAACAAAAGAACCAAAAATTCAAGGCTGAAATAAATTGTCGGAAAAACAGTTTTCTCCGCTTAAAGAAAATAAACTCCACCGCCAAACGGCGGCGGTGTCAGACAGATTTTCTTTAGTCCAAAAAACGGACACGCTCCTAAAACTATTTTTCTATTTCGACAATTTATTTAGGCCGGTTAGTATGCTAGGTTCTGCAAAAAGATAATTTTCTTAATTAGGAATTTTTTAAGTATGAAAACAAACCATATTAAAAATTAGAGGGTGATTGGGTGGATGTAAAGGTATAGAGGGAAATGGGTATAATGTGCCGTTTGAGAGGAAGCCCCGCATAAAGACTGCGGGACAGGCGGGATGTCCCCGCTTACTTCGGGGCAAGCGCAAAAAACGCTCCAGAATAATGTCCGTCGGATTTCGCTGTGAAGCGCTCAAGAATGTTTGGGAAACAAGGAAAATTATTTAGAGGGATTAACTATATATGAGTGATAATAGCAAACATTCATTGGAAATATTGAAGTTTGTTTTTTCAGTTGTGATTAGTGTTCTGATTGCTGCACTAGGATATATGATGACAAAGAAATTAGAGGCGATTGAAGATCAGCTCAACAGAATGAACAATGCTATAAATCAACAAATGGTAATCAATAATACATTGGAGTTTAAGATTGATGATCATGAGAAAAGGATAGAAAAGTTGGAGGCGAGGGAATAAGAGAATGGGAGAAAGGGTGCATGGGTGAGGGGGAGAATCGGAGAAGGGGGAATGATGGAATAGTAGAATTTTGGAAAGTTGGGATAATGGAAAAAGGTAAAGATGGAAAATCTCATATTCCCTACTGATTTTTGATGGCGGGTTTATGGCTACTTAGTGGCATCTTTGATTTCTTTGAAAAATATTAAGAAATGATGCAATTGAGCCAATTATGATTCTATTGTGAGCCGATTGAGCCCTTTATGAGCCCTTTAGAACATATACAGTTCCCACCCCAGTTTTGCCTTGTTTTTCAAGTATTTGAAAGTTATCAACAAGTTCAGTTAGATCACGTGTTGAAGTAGCTTTCGACACACCGTAAAGCTCTTGGTATTTTTGATTTGAAATTTTGCCAAATTCATTTGCATAAAGGACAGCTTTTATTTGGCGTGCGTTCAAGCCGAGTTTTTTTAGTTGTTCTTCGGTTAGGATATCTTTGAAGATTGTAACTTGGAAACCGCCGGCTGATTCTTTCATTTCGGGTTCAGGGAGTTCGGCTTCTTTACATGAGTTAATTATTTTTAGTGTTCCTCGTCCCCAAGCGTCGATGTAACCACCTAAGAAACATACATCTGCAATAATGGGATTACGAGGACGGGACGGATGTTCTTGTTTTAATGCTTCGAAGGTTAATCCTTCCGGTAAGATACCTTCGTTCCATATACTTAACTTATCATCATATACTCTTATTTGAATTGTTGCACCGGAATAGTTTTTATGTACTAGCGCATTTAACAACATTTCGCGCAAAGCAGCAGTAGGATATTCACCTTTTTCTATTCTTTGTAATCCTTCGAAGTCTATTTTTTGAGTTAGGAATTTTCTATTTAGCTGCAAAAGAACTTCATCTAAAAGATGAAGTAGATTTCCTTCTACAACTTCTTGAAATTTCAAATCGGTATCGTCTTTACCAAAGCGACCTATTTTAACAGAAATGTTTGGATAGAAACGACCGGGATCTTTTCCGAAAAGAATAATTGCGGCACGTTTTAATTTAGCATCATCAGCAAGTCTGAGTTTTTGTAGAAGTTGAATTTTAGTAAGTCCCTTTGAATCCGGGAGTCTGCCGGATTTTTCAGCTGCATTCAGAAAATTAGAGATGGTGTTCTCATCAATATCCTTTAGTGAAGCTCTATCTTCAATTATATCATCCCAAGTTTTACCGGATTTTTTGAGAATGAAATCATTAAGTGAGTTGCCGGTTAATTCTGTTGTTGTACTTCCACTTCTTATATAATATCTGCCTCTTAAAGAAATAGCTACTGAATATGAAGGAACAACGATTTCAATAAAATGTTTTTGAGCTTCTGTTAATAAATTAACTTCTGCAGTTATGCCAAGATGGTTTTTGATTTTATTAGGCAAATCATCCATTAATTTTTTGTGTTCAGAAATGTCAGTGGATTTTCCTTTATCATCTTTGCCTATGTAAAGTACACCACCTTGTGAGTTAGCAAAGGCACAGATTGTTTTAAGATAATCATCGTGCCAGCTTATTTTGTATTCTATGTTGTGTTGTTCGGGCATAGATTTAATTATTGTGCGACGGAAATATAAGAAAAACGGGAGATATGAGTAACGAGATGTGAGATTTGAGTATCAAGATGTGAGACGTGAGATTTGAGTGTCTTGTCCTGAAATAGGTTGACACAAAAGGAAGGACAAGACAGATGGTAAATCAAAGAAAAACTCTCAGATATAGCGAAGCATTTAAGCAAAAAGTTGTATCTGAGATTGAAAATGGTAAATTAG
>Ga0209164_1000713_pt1 | contig 62114 bp, 57 predicted proteins | sample MTBNYHSulfiMetaG_FD_187458 | JGI IMG/M metagenome (GOLD analysis project Ga0209164, IMG submission 187458) | Enrichment culture microbial communities from rom New York Harbor, USA that are MTBE-degrading - MTBE-NYH (New York Harbor Sulfidogenic)... | ecosystem: Environmental > Aquatic > Marine >... | reverse complement strand
GACGTCTATACTGTTTCACCCAGGAAGAAACTGCTGGGCAAAGGACAGAAACTCAGTAAATCAGTGATCCTCCACATCCAGAGATACAACCTGACCGTCGGCGTTGAACAGCCCATAAAGGTGAGCGACGGCGGCTGATCGAGACATCGCCGTTCCCGGTCAACAATGGTCAGGCAAAGCAGCCGCCTCCCGATAGCCTACGGGCGGGAGGTATCTTGATCCAGCACAGACCAGCACAAGAGCCGGAACTGGCTGGCGGGAGTTTACCCACGGTGTTTTCGGATTGGCCTTTTGTGTCCCGGCACTCGGTTCATCATGAGTGAGTGTTAAGGGCTCCGTCGGGGGGTAGCCAGCCGGGCTAGTCAAGGGTAGTCAGATTCAGGGGTAGAAAAGGGCTCGGGCGATTTGCCCGAGCCCTTGATTTTCCTGGTGCCGGAGGTCGGAATCGAACCGACACGGTCGCGAGGACCGGGGGATTTTGAGTCCTACGGGATTGACTGCTAACCTACCATGATTGCGATGTATCAAAACTGCCTGAGTCAAATCTGTGTCACTCCAGCCCTCGGCTAAGCTCGTCGTAGAGGTCTGCCACAAGACCCCTGGAATACTGCTCCGTGGTCACAATCGAGGCGTGGCCAAGGACCGCCTGGGCCATTCTGAGGGACACCCCCCGGCTGACCATGTAGGTGGCCGCGGTGTGGCGCAGGTCGTGGAGCCTGGCCCCTGGCAGATCCGCCCGCCTGGCCGCTGCCTTGAACCAGTGAGACAGATTGTCCGGGTGGCCAACCTGCCAGACCGGCCCGATATCCTTGGGCGTCCCCAGGGCCTCGACTGCCTTGGGCAACAAGGGGACCAGCCGCTCCTTGTCGCCCTTGCCGATGACGCGGATAAAGGGCTTGTCGCCCAGATGCACGTCCGGCCAGGTCAGGTCAACCGCTTCCTGCCTTCTCAGCCCGGTCCAGATCAAGAAAGTCCAGAGGCTCCGGCGCTCGGGGTTGGCCTCGGCCCTCAGAAGGTGGTCCAGATCCTCGGGCGCCAGGTGTCGGGGAAGCCGTCTCGGCTCTCTGAGCGGCTTCAGCCTCGGGGCCTTTTGGAGCTGGCCCCACTCGGCCGCTGAGGACAGGGTCGCCTTGATATGCCTGAGATACGAGTTGACCGTCTGGGGCTTGACCCCCCGGGCCAACAGGACCCCGGCCCACTGATCAACCCGGCGCTGATTGACGGCCCTCAGAAGACAATCCGAGCCGACCACTTCCGCCAGGGACCGAAGGGCTTGACCGTCTCGCCTCTTGGTCTCGGGGCTCAGGTTCAAGGGCTCCCGGTGTGCAAGATACTCCCGGGTGAACTGCCCCAGAGTGACACGGCTCGGGTCCAGGAGCCCGAGCTTGCCCTCAAGACGGCGCTTCTCCAACTCCCGGTAGACGGCCTGGGCTTGAACCCTGGTCGTGACTCCGGGGCCGAGAGAAATTCGCCGTCCGCCCAGCCGGGCGTACCATCGAGGACCGCGCCTGTAGACTCCCATGCCCTCAGTCATAGCCCCAGCCTCTGGGCCGCGTCAATCACGGCCTCTTGAACAGCATCTTGGCCGCCCTGGGCTTCTCTGTAAGCGTCTAGGCTGAGCCGGTCGAAGATCCAATCCCCTCGCCCGGAATCGGGGTCCTGGAAGCCCACCACCCGGCCCGCCTGGGCCAGCCCCTTCAGCCGCTTGAGGCCAAGAGCCGAATAGGCCGCGGCCTGCCTGGCCGGAAGCCAGCGGGGCAGGATCGGGGCGGTTATGGGCTGGGCGGCGGTCAAGTTCGTCTACCTCGGCCTCACTTCGCCAAACCAGGGTCTCGGCCCTCGGCCCTTGAAGCCAGAAAGGCGCTCCCGGACTCCCGGGCGATTCTCTCCTTCAGAGCCGCTTCGCCGCGGGCCGCCCGTTCACTCAGGGCCGCGGCCACATCGAGGCAGCGGGCAGCCAACCTCAGATCGTTGGTTCGGGTTTCCATGTCTTCAACTCCTCTTGCTTCACTACTCGGCTCCCGGCCGGTCCGGAGTCGAATCCCCGAAAAGGGTAAACCGGCCGTCATAAAAGAGGCTGAGCGTCCGGGTCGGGCCGTTCCGATTCTTGGCCACGATGACCTCAGCTAGGTGGCGATCCTCGGCCTTACCGGAATAGACCGAGGGCCGGTGTAGAAGCAAAACCAGATCGGCGTCCTGTTCCAGTGATCCCGACTCGCGAAGATCAGAAAGTCGCGGCTTTCGCTCCCCGGCCGGCCTCTTTTCGACTTCCCGGTTCAGTTGCGAAAGGGCCAAGATCGGGCAGTTCAGCTCACGGGCCAGGGCCTTCAAGGACCGGCTGAGGCCGGCTACTTCCTCCTCCCGGCTTCGGCCCCGGCCGGCCATGAGCTGGAGGTAGTCGAGGATCAGAAGTCCCCGACCCCGCCGGGCGAATTCGCGGCGGGCCACCGCCCGGACGCCCCAAATGTCCCGCCCGGCCTGATCGTCAATCAGGAGCCCCGACTGGACCACCCGATCGGCCGCCTTGACCACGGCCGGCCAGCGGCGGTCGTCTTTCCCCAGGGTCTGAAGCGTCTCGGAGGGCATCCGGGTCAGGATCGAGAGGAGCCTGAAGCCGAGTTCCGCCTGACTTTGCTCCAGACTGAAAAAGAGAACCGGGATTTTCCGCTCGGCCGCCCTCCAACCGACGTTGAGAGCCAGGGCGGTCTTGCCCATCGAGGGCCGGCCGGCCAGGATGGTCAGGCTCCCCGGCCGAAGGCCAAGGATGGTCCGGTCAAGGTCTCTGAAATGGGTCTGGATTCCCAGGGCCTCGGCCCCGGCCGTGGCAAACCGCTCGATCTGGCCAAGCACTTCCCCCATGACCGCCTGGCCGTCGGCCATCACGGCCCCGGTCCTGCGCTCGGCCACCGCATAGGCAGCTTTCGTGAAGGCGTCCAGAAGTTCGTCTGGGTCGGCGCCTGGTTGCTTGGCCGCCTCCAGAACCTCCTCGGCCGAGGAGGCCAGATGACGAACCAGGGACGCCTTGCGGAGCTCCGAAACGTGCTGATCAAGCAAGGCGGCCGAAACCACGGCGTCACTCAGTTCGCTCAGGTAAGCCCCGCCGCCGGCCAGGTCCACCTTTCCCCGGGCTTTGAGCTCGTTGTGAAGGGCCACCAGGTCAACTCCGAGACCCCGGCCGCGCAGGCTCCGCATGGCCTCAAAGACGGCCCGATGCTTCTCGATCCCGAAGTCTTCGGCCCGAAGCTCGGCGTCTAGCTCATCAAGGCGGCTTGGGTCGAGAAGAAGAGCACCAAGGACGGCCCTTTCAGTTTCAGCGGCCGGCGCCAGGCTCATCCGAACACCCCCTCAAGCTCGCGGTCCCGCTCGACCCACTCGGCCTCGGTCAGGGACCCCAGGTTGGGCGCAGGATCAGACCTGGGCCTGGCCTCCAGTTCCGGATCGGCTCGGCGGATGATCCCATGAATATAATGCTCGTCTTTCCCCTCAGCCGCATAATCCTTAGCCATGTAGGTCCGAAGGCCGGCCTCGACCTGGGCCACCGGGAAGCGCTCCCACTTCTTCAGTTGGGCGACCAGAACAGACTCGGCCACCCGGCCTGACTTTCGGGTGCTGGCAATCGCCTTGAAGACCTGATCGAGGAGGGCTTGGTCGGGGTAGCGCTCTCGCAACTTGGAAAAACCAGGCTGGTTCTCTAGCCCCTTCTTGTAATCATTCTTGTAATATTGCCCCTGTGGGGAAATTGGTCTGTCCTGGTGTCTGCCCTTGTACAGTTCCAAATCCTGGTAAGTTGCATAATTTACAACTGAAATCCTCAACCCGACGTATGCCCTGGTTCTTGCCGTGGTGTCTGCCCCAGTCGGGCCAAGTTCCGGCTGGTCTGTCTTGTGCAGGGGCTCAACAGTGACCATCTTCTCGGAAGCAAACCAGTCAAGGGCGAGCCGGATCTGCTTGATTGACGGAAGGATCAGGCGGCGATTCTCGTAGTAGGCCAGGCCTTCTCGGATCGCGTGGTAGGTGGTCACCAGCTCTCCGCGCCGGAAAGGCCGGCCGTTGTGCTTGTGATCGACATGGCTGGCCTGGCCAAGAAGCCAGGCCCAAAGGCGGAAGTAGAGAGGCGGCTTCAACCAGACAGGGGACCGGAAGACCCGACGGGCGAGCAGAATGCAGCCCCCCAAAATCTGATTATCGGCCTGAGCCATTGCTCCGCGCCCCATTCCGCTCAAGGTCCTCAATCACGGTTGGGGAGAACCTGACCAGGGGCTTCCGGCCCTGGCCAGCCGACAAGTCCAACCAGGGCAGCTTGCCGGCCTGCCTGAGACGGTCAACCGTCTGAGGCGAGACCCCCCACCGTTCCGCCAATGTTCGCCGCGTCAAAAGCATTGCATCCCTCCAGGTTTATCCAGATGTGCGCTCGTATGTTCAGGGTAAGGGGTTGATTCCACAAGTCAATACCCGCTATAATCCCGTGGCTTATGACGGGCACTTCATCCCCTTATGGCGGGCACCTGGTCAGGTTTTAGGCGGGCACAACTTCTCGCTATGACTGGAAAAAGAGACCAGATCGAAAAAAGTTACCCGTCATATTATGGCGGGTATTCGGCTCTACCATGACGGGTATCAAAGGGCGAGTTTCAAGGCAGGTTCGTTCGGCGATTCAGGGCTACTCCGAGGGCTTCGACTTGTCTTTGAATCGAGGGTTAAGGTCTTGTATCCAACCCCGAAGAGTCTTGTCTGTGCGCGAGTTCAAACCTTCTTTTTCCAACGATTTTGAGACCCTCTGAATGACCCATGAGGTTGTGGCCTCGGGTTTCTCTCTCCATTTATTCTCTGCGATTTCCCTGGCCCGAGAATGCTCCCGATGATATCTGCGTTTTCTCTCTTTCTTCGAAGGACCGGCCTCAGCCTTGTCCCCGCTCGCAAACCCTGCTACTGGCTTGCGGCTTAGACGCGCCTTCGCTGCCTTCAGGCGCTCCTCGATCATGCTATCCATGCGCTCGATTCTGGCACTGACATCTACTGGTTCGACTTCTTTTCTCTCAATTACCCTGGGCTTTTCCTTTCTTGTGGTCCCCCCTGCCCCCGTGGTTCCCCCTGCCCTCAACGTTTTTTTCATCACGGGTGGCTTGCCGAATACCGAGGGTTGTCTTTGAGCCTCAAGGCGTCTTTTCCGAAAGTCCACGTCGGCCATTCGGGCGTAGACTTTCCGGACAAGCTCCTTGAGCAGGGCCGCGGCGTCATCAAGGCAAAGGGCTGGCTCCAGGTTGCCCTGGCACATTTCCGCTGTCTTGGCCAAGATGTCTTTCGCCGTGTTCCTCAGGCAGATGGGCATGAATTGGTCGTTCCAGAATATCGTCTCAGGGGTCCCCGTGAAGCCGATTTCTCCGAAAGGTCCAATTGGCCTCCCTCGGCAATCCGTGATATTCACGTCTTTGATCCCGATGGAATTCCAGGGGCTGATCTTTTCCCTGTTCAGCCGCTCATAGGCGTCATCAACCAGGTCCTGGATCAGCGGATAAAGGACAGTAGACATGTTGCGCCTCCTGTAGCGCTCCTGGGCTGAGGGTTTTTCCAGGGGAAGGCCGGCCAGGATATCCGGCCTTTTCGGGAGCTACCCTATCCCCTGGAAACTTCATCGCCCGGGCCTCAGTCCCGGGCCTTGTTAAGCAGATCAACCACGGCTTCCCGGACCAGGGCGCTGACCGTGTGCTCCTTGTGCCCCGCCACGCGGCGGCTCACTCCAAGATCCCTCAAGGCGCCCCATAGATCGGCGGGGAGCATGACGGTGATTTGAAGGAAATCCCCCCTCTGGCCTCGGGGCGGATTCGGCTCCAGCTCTTTTTTACGGCCCATAAATACCCCCTAATCCCCCTATACTACATCCCCTTTCCCCTGGCAAGAACTTAGTTCAGTTTTCCATGAAAAAAGTGTTGAGGTAATCTATGAACCATGTTATTCTGAGTTCCGATAATGAGACTTTATCGGAAGCCAGGAGGGGGAGAGTCATGGGAAGGAGGAGCAGTCTTGTCGCCCTGGAACTGGTCGGGTCGATCATCTGCCCGGGCGGCTTGGAAGAGAGGGCAAGGGCTTACATGAACCAATCCAAATCCAGGAACACCAGGCGGGCCTACAAGGCAGACTGGGCAGACTTCAGCCAGTGGGCCGCTGAAAGGGGCTTTGACGCACTCCCGGCCTTTCCCGAGGCCGTGGGGCTCTACCTGACCGACCGGGCGGCCACGCTCAAGGTTTCCAGCCTCCAGCGGCGGCTCTCGGCCATAAGCCAGGCTCACCGCCTGGCCGGTCACAAGCTGGACCTCCAGCATCCGGCCATCCGGGAAGTCTGGCAGGGAATCAGGCGGGCTCACGGCGCGGCCCAGGAGGGCAAGGCCCCGGTCATGACCGAGGACTTGAGACGCATGGTGGGCGCCCTGCCTGACAGCCTCCTGGGGCTCAGGGACCGGGCTTTGCTCCTGGCCGGCTTCGCCGGGGCCTTCAGGCGCTCGGAGCTCGTGGGCCTGGACTTCGGCGACGTGGACTTTACCTCGGCCGGGGTGGTGGTCACCATCAGGCGGTCCAAGACCGATCAGACGGGCCAGGGGATTGTCCGGGGCCTGCCCTACGGCTCCAATCCGGAGACGTGCCCGGTCAGGAGCCTCCAGGCCTGGATCGAGGCGGCCGGGATCGAGGACGGCTCCCTATTCAGGAGCATAACCAGGCATGGCAGGATCGGGGGCCGGCTCTCGGGCAAGGCCGTGGCCCTGGTGGTCAAGAGGGCGGCCAAGGCGGCCGGCTTGGACCCGGAGCGGTTCTCGGGCCACTCCTTGAGGGCCGGCCTGGCCACCTCAGCCGCGGCGGCCGGGGTTGACCCCGTGACCATCGCCGGCCAGACGGGTCACAAGAGGCTTGACACCTTGAGGGGCTACATCCGCCTGGGGAGCCTGTTCAGGGACAACGCGGCCGGGAGGGTGGGGCTCTGAATTTCTCCCTTTTCAGGGAGGCGAATCATCGGCTCTGGTTTGAGATATTCTGAAAAGCCCCATGCGCTTAGCGAAGTCATAGAATTCTGGATCTTCAAGTAATTTGTCCCGCACGCCCTCGGTCGCTGTTTTTTTAATGGCACTGGGCAAGGCGAAACCGAGAATTAGCGCGATCAGGCCGACCCACCACTTGTACCAGATCATCAGGGGGATTCCTGCAAGAAGTCCAAGAATCCAGAGCCAACTGTAAAAGGTCTGCGCGGCCCCATAGCCTTTTGGCAACAGACCTGCCGTCACGGCCCTCATGGCCAGGGACTTGTCTACATGAAGGGCAATTTCGCCAGTCCTGAATTTCCGGACAAACTCCTCGTGGCCCATTTCGGGAATGATCATAGCCCCCCCTCTCCGGGCTTAATCCCCGGTCATCCCGAAATCACTTCTCGCAATTTCCTCCTTTCCAGAATCCCAGCCCCGACCCTGAATTCAATTCAGCCACGGATCTAATTTCCAGGCAACTGAAAAAGGGGGCCTTGTGAAGCGACTTAGAAAATCGCCTCGGGGTAATTGCTCAGGACAGGACGAATTTCCTGATTTAGGCTCGGGAATTAGCTCCGGGCCGCCTAATTTCCCCGGCCAAATTATATTGCCCATAATAAGGAGCTAATCTACTCGGGCTTTTTCTTTTTCGGGGGCCGCCCCCTTGGTCGATTCTTTTGTTTCAGTCGGAGCGGAGCCCACCTCTTCAGGACCGAAGGGAAGGCGTGAACCATTTCCCGCGGCGGCCGGCCGACGTTCATGTAGAAGATCGCTCCGTCTTTCTCCATTTGCCGAGCGTGGCGGGACATGGTCCCCCTGGGCTTGCTGAAAAGGGCGTCGATCGCGGCCCAGCCGATCAGGGCTCTTTCCTGGGGTTCACTCATGGCCCGGTCTTTTCCCTTTCCGCTTCCAGAACCCGCCAGAATCGCCCTTGGCCCTCGGGGGGCTAGGTGAGATACCCCCCGGCCGGCTGGTCCTCTCCTGAGGGCGCCTGTGAAGCCTCAGGGGCGGAATCGGGCGGCCCCACAAGCCGGATTACCCTGGCCAGGCCGTCACCCGTCCTTTCCCGTCGCCTTTCATCGACCAGGGCAATCGCGGCGCTCATCTCCCCGTGAACCTCCAGGGCCTCGGGCCGCCTCCAACCCATGATCCGGCTCCACTCAGCCGCGGCCTGCAGCCTGACTTTGTGATTTGGCCGACCGTCGGCATAGGTCGCCTTCAGGGCCGCCTTGAATGCCTCTCCGATCTGTCTGGGAGTCGGGCCGGCTTTCCTCAGGGCCCCAATCGGGTCGGGCTGGTTCAAGAGCTGATCCCTGACGGATTCATTGTCCTTGCTCATGTCGTAATTCCTTTTCGGTCGGGCCGCTCAGTTGACCTGAGTCTGCCCGATGAAAGTCGGGGTGAACTCGCCCCGCCTGATCCTGGCCGCAATCTGATCGAGGGCCGCCGCGGCCGCTTCATCGCCCTTGTCCTCAACCAGAGCCTCGGCCCCGGCCACGGCCAGGCACAGGCCAAGCTGGGCCATGGCCTCGGGTTCGCCGCTCTCCCGATGCTCGTCCTTGAACTCCTCGATCAGGGCGAAGATGTCCCTGGCTGACATCTACCCGCCCCCGCCCAGGAGTTGCGCCCTGTACGTCGGCGCCTGGCCCAGGATTCCGCCCCCGGCGTACAACGTTGACCGCCGACCCCGCATGCCGAAGAGCTTCCGCTTGAGCCTGTCCCGGGCCTCCTGCTCCTGCCGGGCCAGCTCGGACTGCCGCTCGTTCCTCATGTATTCGAGGTACTGGTTGAACCAGTCGGCCATGTCGGCGTAGGGGTTCGCGGCCGAGGCGGGGGGCTGGTAAACCTCACCCGGATTGCTCACGCCCCCGGTTCCAGTCCCGGCGTCAGGCTTTGAGCCGACTACTGGCTTGTTCACGGGCTGAGTCTGAATCCCGCCCTTCAAGCCCAGGCGGCCCCTTTTCCGGTCGTTCCCAAACAGTCCGCTTAGGATCATTTCATCACCTCCAAGTTGAATCTGAAATCAGGCCCCTGAGTCTCGGGGCCTTTTTCCCTTGATCAGAGCTTTCGATCACCGAACTTCTTGCCCTCATCCGGAGCTTTTCTAGAGGCCAGGACCGGGGACGGGTCGGGCGCTCTCCGAGAGGCACCTGGCTCTCAGGAGGTGTGTCACTTTTGTGTCTCGATTTGCCCGGATTTGCCCAAAAACGGACCCCTCGGGGCCTATCTTGGAAGACGGCCGAGAGGGGTCTAAGTGATTGACTTATTTGGTGCCGGAGGTCGGAATCGAACCGACACGGTCGCGAGGACCGGGGGATTTTGAGTCCCCTGCGTCTACCAGTTTCACCACTCCGGCAGGTTAAATGAGTATAGGGAGAGCCCCTCGGCCAGTCAAGTGCGGGGCCAATGGAGCTTGACCTTTTGGGCCCGAGGGTCTAAAAATACATTCTTGTTTTTCTAGCGGAGAGGCTCCCTGTGGCTCACATTGCTCCATTTCGAGGCCTGAGGTTCAACCCCGAGCAGTACCGTTCCTTGAGAAAAATTATCACTCCTCCCTACGACGTCATCTCGCCCGCCGAGCAGGATCGCTTCTACCTGAGTCACCAGCACAACGTCATCCGGCTGGTCCTGGCCAAGGAAGCGCCCGAGGACGGCAACGGCGGCAGTCGTTACGCCAGGGCGAGGGAGACCTACCGGCGCCTGTGGAGAGAAGACGTTCTGGTCCGGGACGACCGGCCGGCCATATACATCTATCAGATCACCTATTCGCTCAGGAACAACGGGCGGGAGGACCGGGCCACCCGGACCGGGTTCATCTGCCTGCTCAGGCTGGAGGACTTCGCCTCCGGCCAGGTCAAACCCCACGAGCGGACCTTCTCGGCGATCAAGGCCGACCGGCTCAAGCTCATCACCCACTGCCGGGCCAACTTCTGCCAGGTCTTCACCCTCTACGACGACGGCCGGGACGATGTCCTGGCCGTCCTTAAAGCGGCGGCGCCGGCCAACCCGGAGATCGAGTTCGAGGATCGCTCCGGCACGCTCCACGCCCTCTGGCCGGTGACCGACCCCGAGGCCCACCGACAGGCGGCCCTGATCCTGCGCCAATCCTCCTTCTACGTGGCCGACGGCCACCACCGCTACGAGACCTGCCTGACCTACCGTGACCTGATGCGCCGGCGCTATCCCGAAGCGCCCGCCCGGGCCCCCTTCAACTACACCCCGGTCTACGCCCTGTCCATGCAGGATCCGGGACTGACCATCCTGCCCACCCACCGCCTGATAACGCACCTGGACGGCTTTGACCTTGAGGACTTTCTCCGGCGGGCCGGCCAGTGCTTCGAGGTCCGGGAAAGCCCCCTGGGCCCGGCGGCCGACCTGGCCCTGGACCTGGCCGCCCAGGGCCGGGAGCAGACGGCCCTGGGCCTCTACTGCGGCCAGCAGCCCGACCGGGTCAGGATCCTGAAGCTCAGGGACGGGGTCATGGATCAGCTCGACCTCCACCCCGCCCTCAAGGACCTGGACGTGGTCGTGCTCAACCAGGTGGTTTACGACCGCCTCTTGGGGCTGAGCCAGGAGGAGTGCGACGACCACCAGCGCTTCGTCTACGACCCGGACATGGCCTCGGCCCTGGAACGCGTCCAGTCCGGCGAGTTCGAGCTGGTCTTCCTGATCAACCCGACCCGCATCGAGCAGATGAAGGCCGTGGCCGACGCCGGCCTGATCATGCCCCACAAGTCCACCTTCTTCTACCCCAAGGTCTCCAGCGGCCTGGTCATAAACCCGATCATTCCCAGCGAGGTGGTGGCTGATCCGCTGGCTGATTGAACCGCCGCCAGAGGCCCGTCTCCAGCCCGGGCCCGAGGAAACCCTCGACGCCCTGGCCGGGGGGCGACTCCGCCTCCTCCAGCCCCGGACCGGCTATCGCTTCACCTCCGATCCCCTGCTCCTGGCCGGCTTCTGCCGCCTCGGCCCCGGCGAGAAGGGACTCGACCTGGGCGCCGGCTGCGGCGTGGCCGGCCTGCTGCTCGCCTGGGCCAACCCCGGGGCGCGGCTGGTCGGCCTGGAGCTGCAGCCGCGGCTGGCCGACCTGGCCTGGCGCAATGCCTGCCTCAACGGCCTGGCCGGGAGCTTCAGCGTCGTCGAGGGTGACGCCCGGGACCCGGAGGTCTTTGCGCCCGCCTCCTTTGACCTGATCCTGGCCAACCCGCCCTACCGCCCGGTCGGCGCCGGCCGGCTGGGGCCGGACGAGGAGCGCAACCTGGCCCGCCACGAGCTCAGCCTCAACCTGGCCCAGTGGACCGCGGCCGCGGCCGGCTGGCTGAAGCCGGCCGGCCGGCTCTGCGTCGTCTATCCGGCCTGGCGGCTGGCCGCCCTGCTCAACCGCCTGGAGGCGGTCGGCTTCTGGCCCGGGCGGCTGCGCCTGGTCTACGCCTGGCCGGGCGGCCCGGGCCGGAGGGTCCTGGTCGAGGCCCGGGCCAGCGCCGGGGTGGAGATGGCCGTGGAGCCGCCCCTGTTCCTGCGCTCCGCTCCCGAGGGCCAGCCCTCGGCCGAGCTGGCCGCCCTCACTCGGGGCGAGCTTTCAGGCACAGCCTGAGGAGCTGGCCGCCCTTAATCGGGGCGGATTTTCAGGCGCAGTCTGAGAAGCAGCTCCCGGAGTTCCGGATCGGCCACCGGGGCCAGTTCCCGCTCCAACTCGGCCCTGAGGCGGGCGTCCACCGGCCGGACCGACGGTTGGGGCCGGGTTGGGGCCGGCTCGGGCCGGCGCGGCTTGACCTTGGCCCGGGAGGCGGTTTTGAAGTGGATCTTCTGGACCAGGCCCGGCTGGAGGACCTCTTCCAGGCGGGCCCGGATGGTCTCTTCCAGGTAGGTCAGCTCCTGGGACCAGGCCGGCGAATCGGTGACCACGGTCAGCCGGCCCTTGGAAAAGGCGGCCGGCCGGGAGTGGCGGGCCGTCTCGGGCCCGACCACCTCGGGCCAGAGGCGCTCCACGGCCAGGACGCTCAGAGCCTCGCCCTCGGCCAGGATCTGGGACATGGACTTGGGCGAGGACATGGGTTAAGTTCTCCCGATGCTGCGCAAGAATGATCTCATCGTCGTCTTTGTCGGCCTGGCCACCATTGCCCTGGGACTGATCTGGCCGGCCCGGTTTCGCGGCCTGGCCGGGATGATCGCCTACTTGATGATGGCCCTCCTCTTTTTCAGCTTCCTCAAGATCTCCCCGGCCGACCTTTGGCGGCCCCTCCGGCACGGCTGGGGTCAACTGACGGTCCTGGCCGGCCTGAAGCTGGTGGCCCTGCCCGTGGCGGTCTACTATTTAGCCGCCAGACTGGCCCCCGATTACGCCCTGGCCCTCCTGCTCCTGGCCGGCTCTTCCACCGGGGTGACCGCGCCCTTCTTCGTCGGAGTCATCGGCGGCAACGTGGCCCTGGTTCTGGTCCTGGCCGTGGCCACCTCGCTCCTCCTGCCGGCCAGCCTGCCCCTGGTGGTCAAGCTGACCGCCGGCCGGGCCGTCGAGTTCGATCTGCTGAACATGGCCGGGTTCCTGGCCCTGATCATCTTCGTCCCCCTGGGGCTGGCCCTGGGCCTCAAGCGTCTCAGGCCCGGTCTGGCCACCAAACTGGAGCGGGCCTCCTTCTCCATCTCAGTGGTCCTGATCGGGCTGACCAACCTGGGCGTCTTCGGCAAGTACGCTCCTTTCATCAAGGGCAATCCGGACCAGTTCCTCCTGGCCCTGGCCCTGGGTTCGGCCCTGCTCTGCCTGGCCTCAGCCCTGGGCGCCGTGGTTCTGCTGGGCCGCTCCTCGTCCGAGAAGGCCAGCGCCGCCGCCTCACTGGCCATGGTCAACAACGCCCTTATCATCGTCCTGGGCGTCCATCTGGGCGACCCCCTGACCTCGATCACGGCCGGGCTGTACATGCTGCCCCTCTTCCTGCTCCTGATGCCCTTGGCCTGGCTGGCCCGCCTGGACCAACGCCGCGCCTAGACCAAGCGGGCTGGCTGGGCTCCCTGGCCGGCCGTCTGTCGGCCCGATAGGCCCGGTCTCGATCTGATCTTATCAAGCTGCCCCGGCCAAGGAAAGGCGCGGCTCTTGGTCTTTTTCATTTTCTGACCTATACTGAGGGGCCGGAGGCGAGCCATGTTTATCTGCCAAGCCTGCGGCTTCGAGTTCGAGGCGGGCCAGGTTGGCCGACGCGAAGAGTGCCCCGCCTGCGGGGCTGACCTGCACGCCTGCCGCCAGTGCCGCTTCTATGAACCCGGCGCCCACAACGACTGCCGCGAACCCCAGGCCGAACTGGTCACCGAGAAGGAGACGGCCAACTTCTGCGACTACTTCGAGCCGGCCTCGGGCCGGCCGACCGATTCGGCCAAGGCCAGCAAGGCCGAGGCCGAAAAGATGTGGGAGGAGCTGTTTGGCAAGAAGTGAGGACCAGCCGCCGGCCCAGGCCGGCGGCTGCCTCGATTACAGGCTCTCCCTGGTCCTGGCCGCCCTGAGGCGCCGCCTGGACGAGAACCTGGAGGCCGAGGAGGAGCGGGAGGTCCGCGCCCAGATCGCGGCCCTCGAGGAGCAGCTGGGGCTCTGAGACGTGCTCCACCTGGTCCTCTTCGAGCCGCGCATTCCGCCCAACACCGGCACCATCGGACGGCTCTGCCTGGCCACGGCCACCCCGCTCCACCTGATCGAGCCCCTGGGCTTCAGTCTGGAGGACAAGTATCTCAAGCGGGCCGGGCTGGACTACTGGCCCCGGGTGGACCTCCACGTCTGGCCCAACCTGGAGGCCTATCTGGCGGCCCACCCAGAGCGCCGGATCATCGTCACCTCGTCGCGCCGGCCGGGCCTGGCCTACCATCTCTTCCCCTTCCGGCCGGGCGACTCGCTCCTCCTGGGCCCCGAGGACACTGGCCTGCCCGAGGAGGTCTGGGCGCGCTTCCAGGACCGGGTCTGCATCCCCTTCTGGGGCCAGGTCAGGAGCCTCAACCTGGCCAATGCGGCCGCGGTGCTGGTCTACGAGTTCTATCGCCGGACGGGCCGGCTGGAGGGGGCCTGAGGAGTGGTTGAGCGGAGCGGTCCCGAGACTCCCCAGAGGCGGTTCATCCTGAAGGCTCTGCGCCTCTCGGCCAGGATCCTGGCCGCGGCCTACATCGGCTTTATCAGCCTTTTCGCAATGGACGTCCTGGGCCAGGAGGGCTCCTGGACCGATAAGGCCCTCGGCCTGTTCATCCATCTCCTGCCCAGCCTGGCTCTGCTGATCGGGCTGATTGTCGCCTGGAAGAGGGAGCGGGCCGGGGGGATCGTCTTCATCGGTCTGGCCGTCCTGTTCACCGCCCGGTTCAACACCTACCGCCACCCGGTCAATTTCCTGGCCCTGTCCGCGCCCCTGTTCCTGATCGGAGGGCTTTTCCTGGTCAGGGCGGTCCTGGGCGGGAGGCAGCGGCCCTGAAGGGCAGCCGCCCTCTACCCGGCCCGGCCCTTGGTCCCTGGGCGCGGCCTGGGCTATAATTACCAAGAGCCGCCGCAACGGCCCGGGTCGCCCCCTCACTATCAAGGAGCAGGTCGTGGACACGGAAACCATTGAGATCCGCGGTCACATCATCGACTCCCTCCTCCTGCCCAAGATCCTGGATCACATCGTCAAGCACGGCGCCGAGTTCGTCATCGAAAGTCTCGAGGTGGGCCAGCGCCGGGAAAACCAGAGCTACGCCCGCATCGAGATCAAGGCCCCGGACCAGGCCAGCCTGGCCGAGATCCTGGGCCTGATCAGGCTCCACGGGGCCAGTCTGATCAACGAGCAGGACTGCCAGCTGGCCGAGGTCGACCGGGAGGGGGTCTGCCCCGAGGGCTTCTACGTCACCTCCAACCAGCCCACCTTTGTCCGGCTCAAGGGCCGCTGGGTCGAAGTCGAACGGCCGGAGATGGACTGCGCCGTCCGGGTCGACCCGGAGCGGGACTCGGCCGGCTGCCTGCCCATGGCCGAGCTCAAGATCGGCGACCTGGTCGTGGTCGGCCACGGCGGGACCAGGGTCGCCCCGGTGGAGCGGCCCGCCCAGGCCCAGGACTTCGCCTTCATGGGCAGCGAGGTCTCCACGGAAAAGCCCAAGGGCGCGGTCTCCCAGGGCGTGGCCCAGTGGCTCAGGGAGGCCCGCTCGAACCGGGAGAGGATCCTGGTCGTGACCGGCCCGGCCGTGGTCCACACCGGGGCGGTGCCCCACCTGGTCAACCTCATCGAGGCCGGTTACGTGGACCTCCTCTTCGCCGGCAACGCCCTGGCCGTGCACGACATCGAGTACGCCCTCTTCGGCACCTCCCTGGGGGTCTACCTGGACCAGGGCCGGCCGGCCAGGCAGGGCCACGAGAACCACATGCGGGCCATCAACACCATCCGCCGCCTGGGCGGCATCAAGGCGGCGGTCGAGCGGGGGGTCCTCAAGAGCGGGGTGATGCACGCCTGCGTCCGCCGGGGCATCCCCTTTGTCCTGGCCGGCTCCATCCGCGACGACGGCCCCCTGCCCGACGTGGTCACCGACGCGGTCGAGGCCCAGGTCCTAATGCGGCGGCACATCCAGGCCGGGGTCGGCCTGGCCCTGATGCTGGCCACGACCCTCCACTCGGTCGCGGTGGGCAACCTGCTCCCGTGACCGGTCAGGACGGTCTCGGTGGACATCAACCCTTCGGCCGTGACCAAGCTGACCGACCGGGGCTCCTTCCAGGCCCTGGGCGTGGTCACCGACGTCGAGCCCTTCCTGCGCGAGGTCTGCGGCCGGCTGGGCCTCTGAGCCAGGCCGAGCCCGGGGGCCGATCGATGAAGCCGTCGCTGCTGATGTGCCCACCGGACCACTTCGGCCTCGAGTACGAGATCAATCCCTGGATGAAGCTCAGCCGCCAGCCCGAGCGGCACCTGGCCCAGGAACAGTGGTCGGCCCTCTACCGGTTTCTGAGGGACGATCTCGGCCTGGCCGTCGAGCTGATCGAGGCCGCCCCGGGCCTGCCGGACATGGTCTTCACCGCCAACGCCGGCCTGGTCAGGGGCCGGGAAGTTGTTCTGGGCAGCTTCCGCCCGCCCCAGCGCCGGGCCGAAAGCCCCCTCTTCGAGGCCTGGTTCAAGCAGCGGGGCTACTCAATCCTGACCCTGCCCCCGGACCAGGCCTTCGAGGGCGAGGGCGACGCCCTCCCGGCCGGGCCGGGGGAGGTCTGGGCCGGCTATCTGACCCGCTCGGACGTCAGGTCCCACGCCCTGGTCTCCCGGCTCCTGGACCTGCACCTGACCTCCCTGGAGCTGGTCGACCCCCGCTTCTACCACCTGGACACCTGCTTCAGCCCCCTGGGCGACGGGAGCCTGGTCTATTTTCCGGGCGCCTTTGACGATTACGGCCGCCAGGCCATCGAGGCCGGCTTCAGCGACCTGATCGCGGTGCCCGAGGAGGAGGCGGTCCAGTTCGTCTGCAACGCCCTGGTCGCGGGCCGCCACTATGTCCAGCCCTGGGGCGGCGGCCGGTTCCTCCGGCCGGCCCTGGAGGCGCGGGGCTTCGAGGTCCACCAGTTCGACCTGTCCGAGTTCATCAAGGCCGGCGGCGCGGCCAAGTGCCTGGTTCTGAGGCTGGACTGGCCGGAGTAGACCTCGGCGGCTCAAGAAAGCGCAACCAGGCGGCCGGGATCATCCCGGGAGGGGCTTGTCCTGGCCTGCGGCCTGCTGTCGGGGACCTGGCCCTGGCAGCACATTAAATACTGTTTAATGGTTATTACCATGGTACCAGGGCTGCGTCCCTGGCGCCGTCGCGCAGTGAAAGGAAGTGTCAAAAGAGGCGAGCTGGCCGGCCCTTGTAAGTGACGCCGGTTGAATCGACGGCGGCCGGGGCTAGTCCAGGACGGCCGGCTCGGTCTGGCCCAGGGGGGCCTGAACCTCGACCTCCTCAGCCGCCTTCTCGGCCGAGCGGCGTTCGAACATGGTGTAGATGCTCGGCACCAGGACCAGGGTGATCAGGGTCGAGCTGGTCAGGCCGCCGATGACCGCCCGGGCCATGGGCGCCTGGGCCTCGCCGCCCTCCCCCAGGCCCAGGGCCAGCGGAACCAGGCCCAAGACCGTGGTCAGAACGGTCATGAGGATGGGTCTCAGGCGCCGCCGGCCGGCCTCGGCCACGGCCTCGATCAGGGGCAGGCCGTCGCGGCGGCGGAGCAGGTTGGCCTGATCCACCAGCAGGATGGCGTTGTTGACCACGATGCCGCCCAGCATGATGCAGCCGATGTAGGACTGGATGTTGAAGGTGGTCCTGGTCAGGAAGAGGATCAGGATGACCCCGATGGCGGCGAAGGGGACCGAGAACATGATGACCATGGGGTGGCGGAGCGACTCGAACTGGCAGGCCATGACCATGTAGACCAGGGCCAGGGCCAGGGCCAGGCTTAAGAGGAGCTCCCGGAAGGCCTCCTGCTGTTCCTCGTAGTCGCCGCCGAAGATCAGGCTGAAATCCGGCGGAATCGGGATCGAGGCCAGCTTGGGCCGCAGATCGCGGATGACCGAGCCCAGGTCCCGGCCGCTCAGCTCGCCCGAGACCGTGACCACCCTCTCCTGGTCCTTGCGCTGGATGCGCACCGGACCGCTGCCCGATTTGACCTGGACGATGTTGCCCAGGACCACGGGCTTACCGTCGGCGTTGGTCAGGGTCAGGTCCAGAAGCTCGGACAGGGCCAGCCGCTCGGAGTCCTCGACCTGGACCATGATCGGGTATTCCTTGCCGGCCTGGCGGTAGTAGCCGGCCCTGGTCCCGGAGAGGACTGTCTGGAGCATGTTGGCCACCTGGGAGACCGAGAGCTTCAGGTCGGCCGCCCTCAGGCGGTCGACGATGATCTGCTCCTCCGGGCCGCCGACCTCGCTGCTCACCCTGGCGTCGGCCACCCCGTCAATGGTCACGAACAGCCGCTTGAGCTGTTCGGCCAGGGCGTCGGCCACCTCCAGATCGTGGCCCCTGACGTCCATCTCGACGCTGTCCTCTGACTGGAAGCCCATGCGCATGACGAACAGCCCCCGGCCCGGCCGGGTGCGGACGTCCACCCCCGGAATCCCGGCCAGCTGCCGGCGCAGGTCGGCGGCGATCTGGGCGCTGGAGCGGGTCCGCTCGGCCTGGGGCTTGAGGCTTATCCTGAGCTGGCCGGTGTGGGTGCCCGAGGGCCGCCAGGCCGTGCCGCCCAGGAAGGACATGGAGCTCTCTTTCTCGGGCACAACCCGGTCGACGATGGCCTCGATCTGCCGGAACTTCTCGTCCAGGGCCTGGACCCGGGTGCCGACCTCCATCTCGGCGTAAACCCTGACCTCGCCCTCGTCGGTCTGGGGCATGAGCTCGACCCCGACCAGGGGCACCAGCCAGAAGCTGGCCCCCAGGACGGCCAGGGAGAGGAAGACGACCAGCTTGCGGTGGCCCAGGGCGAAGCGGAGGAGGCTCTTGTAGTCGTTCTCCAGCCCCCGGAACAGACCCTCGCTCCAGCGGGAGGCCCGGCCCTTCCTGCCCTGGGCCGAATCCGGCCCGGCCAGGGGCCGCCGCAGGGTCTTGCCGGCCAGCATGGGCACCAGGGTCACGGCCACGGCCAGGGAGCAGAGGAGCGAGAAGCCGATGACCCAGGAGAGCTGGGTGAACATGATCCCGGCCATGCCGCGCATGAAGATGAGGGGCAGGAAAACGGTCAGGGTGGTCAGGGTGCTGGCCACGATGGCCCCGGAGACCTCCCGGCAGCCCTCGATGGCCGCCTCGATCCGGGGATGGCCGGCCTCCCGGTAGCGGAAGATGTTCTCCAGGACGACGATGGCGTTGTCCACCAGCATGCCCACGCCCAGGGCCAGGCCGCCCAGGGTCATGATGTTCAGGGTGAAGCCACTGAAGTACATCAGGGCAAAGGTGGCCACGATGGAGACCGGGATGGCCGTGGCCAGGATGAGGGTGCTGGCGATGTTGCGCAGGAAGAAGAGCAGCACCAGAATGGCCAGAGCGCCGCCGTAGAGGGCCGAGGAGCCGACGTTGGTCACCGAGCGCTTGACGTACTTGGAGGTGTCGATGATGGTCGTCAGGTTTATCTGGGGCAGGTCCTGCCGGATCAGCTCCAGCTCCCTGAGGACCTTGGTGGCGCACTCGACCGTGTTGGCGCCCGACTGCTTGTAGATGACCAGCCTGACCCCGGGCTTGCCGTTGATCCTGACCAGGCGGGTGACCCGCTGCCAGGAGTCCTCGACCCGGGCCACGTCCTTGAGCCTGACCGGCGCGCCCTGGCGGATGGCCACGATGGTGTTGGCCAGCTGGTCCAGGTTGGTGTACTCGCCCATGGTCCTGACGGCCACGGACAGGCTGCCCCGGTCAATGGTCCCGCCGGGCAGGTTGACGTTCTCGGCCTTGATCCGGTCCAGGATCTGGTCCAGGGGCAGGCCCAGGGCCTTGATCTTGTCGGCGAAGAGGTTGACGTGGATCTCCCGGTCCAGCCCGCCGCTGACCTCGGCCGCGGCCACGCCGGGGATGCGCTCCAGGCGGTACTTGACCTGATCGTCAATGATCTTGCGAAGCTGAACCGGATCCAGTTCGGCCGAGGCGCCCAGGATGAGGATGGGGAAGCTGGCCATGTCGTACTTGCGCAGCGTCGGCCGCTCGGCCTCGTCCGGCAGAACGTTCACGACCCGGTCGAGGCGGTCGCGCACGTCGGCGGCCGCGGCGTCCAGGTTGGTGCCCCAGTTGAAGCTGATCCGGATGTTGCTGGCCCCCTCGGCCGAGACCGAGGTGACCTGATCCACCCCGGGTACGGCGCTGACCGCCTCTTCGATGGGCCGGGTGACCAGGTCCTCCATCTCCACCGGGCTGGCGTTCTCGTAAGTGCAGGTGATGCTCAGGGTCGGGTAGGTGATGTCCGGCATCAGGTCAACGGGCAGCCGGACCAGGGAGATGGCCCCCAGGATGATCACGATCAGGGTGACCATGATCGTGAAGATGGGGCGCCGGACCGCGGAGCGGGAGATACTCACTGGGCCGGCCTCTTGGAGCCGGGCGGTCCGGCCGTCTGGCCGGGGCGGTTCCCGGGGCCGCTGCCCGCCTGGCCGGATTGCCCGTTCGGCCTCTGGTTGGGCAGGACTATGGCCGAGCCGTCCTCGAGGAGGTGGTGCCCGACCACGACCACCCGGCCGCTCAGGGCCGGTTCCAGCACCTCGACCGACTCCCCCTCGACCAGGCCCAGCTTGAGGGGGACGAAGCTGACCTTGAGGCCGTCCTGATCGGCCAGGAAGACGCCCCGCTTTTCCGCCCGCTTGGCCAGGGCGGCCTGGGGCACCAGGGTCGCCGCCTTGTGCCGGGCGAACTCGATCTCGGCCCGGATGAACATGCCCGGCTTGAGCAGCCACTCTTTATTGGGGATCTCCAGCTCCACCCGGGCCTGGCGCGAGGTCTCGGTGATCAGCGGCGCCAGACGGATCACCCGGCCCTTGAAGGTCTGGTCCGGCAGGGCGTCGGCCGTGACCAGGGCCTCCTGGCCGAGGCTGAGCCTGGGGTAGTCCCGCTCGATGACGTTGATCACGCCCAGGAGCGGGTTGAGCTCCAGGATGGTGGCAATGGGCGCGTTGGCCGCGAGCATGGCCCCCTCGTCCACGAACCGCTCGCCCACGACCCGGACATCAGAGCCGCCGCGCCAGCTGGCCTTGATCTGGGTGTAGGACAGCCGGACCTGAGCCTCGCTCAGGGCGGCCTCCTTCTCGGCCACCACGGCCTGGGCCACCTTCTTCTTGGCCTCGGCGGCCTGGAAGCGGGACTCAGCCACGTCCAGCTCGGCCTGGGAGTAGATCTTCTTGCCGCCCAGGGCGGTGGCCCGGTCCAGTTCCTTGCGGGAGAAGTTGAAGTTGCTGACCGCCTCGGCCAGGCTGGCTTTGGCCACCTCCAGGGCGGCTCGGGCCTGCTCGACCTGGAGGCGGTACTCCTCGTCCACGATCTGGACGACCACCTGGTCCCGCTCGACCTTGTCGCCGATGTTGACCAGGAGGTGCTTCAGGCGGCCGGTGATCCGGGGGGCGATGACGAACTGGGAGGAGGCCTGGAGGCTGCCGGTGTAGTGGCCCAGGTCGCGGATGAGTCCCGTCCTGACCTGCCCCAGCTCCACGGCCACGGCCTGACGGCGCGGCGCGAAGGCCGGGTTGGAGGCCGAGGCCCGCTGGAAGACCTGCCAGCCCAGCAGGCCCGCCCCGGCCAGAATCAGAAGAAGGTAGATCGCCTTTCTCATCGGCCCGCCCCCGAACAACAGCCTTTAATTATACACCTGTCCGGCAATAAATGTAACAGATTTGCCGCCAGCTAGACGCCTCCGATTCGAAGGAGCCTGTCCAGCCGGTCGAGGCCCAGCCGCCTGAACTGCCCGAGCATTACCAGGAAAATCTGGGCCGTCAAGAGGGCGTCGCCCAGGGCGGTGTGGCGCAGGGAGGCCTCGAGGCGGTGGAGGCGGGCCAAACGGTCCAGGCCGCACTCTTCCTCGAGCCGGTCCCGGGCCAGATAGGGCGACTTGTGGAGGCTCAGCCGCCGGCAGAGAAGATGCGTGTCCAGGGCCGGGCTGAGGATGGGCAGGCCGAAGGCCTTCTTCATCCGGGCGTTCAGGAAGGCCAGGTCAAAGGCGATCGAATGACCGACCAGCACGTCCGAGCCGATGAAGTCCAGGAAGCGGGGCAGGACCTCCTCCAGGGGCGGGCGATCCAGACAGGCGGCCGGAAGGATGCCGTGGACCCTGATGGAGTCGGCCGAGAAGGCCCGGCCCGGGTTGACCAGCTCGCAGAAGCGCTGGCCCAGGTCGATCCGACCCTGCCGGACCCGCAGCGCGCCCAGGCAGATCAGCTCGTCCCTGTCCGGGTCCAGGCCGGTGGTCTCGCTGTCCAGGACCACGAAATCGGCCTCGCCGGCCGGCCGCTTGAGGTCGAGCCCGGCGGTGGCCTCCCAGTGGCGGGCCGCCGCTTGGGGCAGGCTCCGCTGATCCAGGCGGCGCTCAAGCAGGAAGCGGCTCAACCAGCGGCGGATCATCGCAGGTAGCGCGTCTGGTAGCGCTGCTCCAGTCGGTCCTGGAAGCGGCTGATCAAGTGGAAGGCCTCCTTGAGGGTCTGGCGCTGGAGCCGGTTGAGCTCGCCCGGGGCCAGGTAGTTGTCCGGCCGGAGGCCCTGGGCCTTCAGATCCAGGTGGCGCTGGAGCCGGAGGAGCATGATGAAGGCGTAGGCCTCGGCCAGGTCGTCGGCCTCCTGGCCGGACAGGCCGCCCTGGTCCGCCGCGGCCCTGAGGCGCTCCAGGGTGTTGCCCCGCCCCAGATCCAGGTCCAGGCTGAGGACCCTGGCCCCGTCGACGATGGGGCCCAGCCCGGCCAGCTTGAGGTTGAGCTTGTTCCTGTGGTCGCCGGACTTCTCCAGGACGAACTGGCGGAAGAAGCCCAGGGGCGGCCGGTTGAACAGGGCCGCGCTGGCCAGGTGGCGGAGGAAGAGGCGGTTGGCCTTGACCTGCCGGCCGATGAACTGACCCAGGTTTTCGGCGAAGAAGCCCTCGGCGTGGATGGGCCTGAAGTCGAAGAAAATGGTCGCCCAGCGGAGCTTCTGGGGGTCGGGATCGGCGATCCAGTCCCGGAAGCGCTCCTGCCAGACCGCCTCGGGCTGGCACCACTCCGGGTTGGAGGCCATGAAGCCGCCCTGGCACCGGGGGAAACCCAGGGTCTCCAGCCCGGCCACGACCTCCCCGGCCAGCTTGAGGAAGTAGCCCTCGGTCTGGGCCCGATGCCTCTCCGGGACGTTGGCGAAGATGAGGGCGTTGTCCTGGTCGGTCCTGAGGGTCTGCTCCCGGCGGCCCTCCGAGCCCAGGGCCAGCCAGGCGTAGGGCACCGGCGGCCAGCCCAGCTCCTGGGCGGCCACCTTCCGCTCGCTCAGCCGGATCAGCCGGCGGGTCAGCCGGTCGTTCAGCTCGGTGGTCAGGTCGATGAGCTGCCTGGCCGAGCCGCCGCGCTTGAGAAGCCGCTCCAGGAAGAGGTCGCCCTCCCGGCGGCGGGCCACCAGGTCCTCCAGGCTCTGGGACCGGTCGATGCCGGCGAAGAGAGAGGCCGTGGTCTGGCCCGAGAGGAGGAGCAGGTCGTGCTCGGCGACGATGCCGCACAGGCGGCCCGACTGGTCCACCACCGGCAGGTGGGCCAGGCCGTGCCTGACCATCTTCAGGGTGGCCTCGAAGGCGTAGTCCTGGGGCGAGACGGTCAGGGCCGGCTGGCTCATGATCTGGCCGGCCCTGACCTCCTCGGCCGAGGCGTCCTCGGCCACGATCCTGTCCCTGAGGTCGGTGTTGGTCAGGACGCCCAGGGGCTGGTTGTTCTCGTCGACGACGACGACCGAGCCGATGCCCCGCTGGGCCATGCCCCTGGCGGCGACGATGACCGGGGTGTAGACCCGGCAGGTCAGGACGTAGGTCTTCATCACCTCGCCCACCCGGGCGGTCAGGCCGGCCGGATCGACCGGAGCGCCGGCCGCCTCGCCGGGACGGTAGAAGCGGCTGGTCGACTCCCGGAGCGAGCGGGCGAAATGGCGGCCCAGGGCGATCTCCTGGCCGGCCAGCCGCCTGAGGTCCTGGCCGCGGATGAGGTAGCAGAGGCTGTCCTCGGCCGCCTCGACCTGGAAGCGCGGCGGCGCCTGCTCCAGGACCGAGAGGAGGCCGAACATCTCGCCCTCGGCCCGCATGTCCACCAGCAGGTCCTGGGCCAGTTCCGGGCCGGCCGGGAGGAAGACCCGGACCGCCCCGGTCTGGATCAGGTAGGCGAACTCGGCCGGCGGGCCCTTGTGGGCCAGGATGGTCGTCCCGGCCGGGAAGTACTCGATGAGCATCCGGCCGGCCAGCCCCAGCCGGGCCTCCTCCGAGAGGAGGTTGAAGGGGGCCAGCCGCTCCAGAAAGACGGCCAGGCGCTCGATGGGGGCCTCGGGGGGCATGGAGCAATAATGGACTGAACGAGGGGGCGATGCAAGCCGGACCGAGGTTTGTTCTGGCCTTCGGCCTGCTGCCAGGGACGCGGCCCTGGCAGCACTCGGGGAGGGAGCTCCTGGGTGGTTCGGCGACGCGTCCGGGTTGCTTCACGCCTTTATGAGAACAAGGAGGGGCCTGGGTTCAGCCATAGAAGCTTAAAAAAGGGCGTGGCGTCAGGGCCGCGTCCCTGACGCCATCGCGCAGCGACCGAACAAGGCCAGGCTGGCCGGGCCGCTTCGGCCGGGGCTAGTCCCGGCCGGGCCGGGGTCTGAGGAGCAAGTGCTCCAGGAGGAGGAGCCCGACCAGGCCCACTACCAGGCCGTTGCCGGCCAGGGGGCCCAGCCAGGCCGGCAGGAGGGCGATGAAGTCCCGGCTCAGGAGCGAGGCCAGGGTGCCCAGGAGCAGAGGCAGGCCGACGACGAAGTAGTCCCGGGAGCCCAGGCTCCGGCCCCGGGCCGTCAGCACGGCAATGCCCGAGCCGACCTGGCCGGAGAGGACAGCAACCAAGCCACCGGCGACCACGGCCGAGGGCACGGCGGCCAGGATAGCGGCCAGCTTGGGCAGAAAGCCCAGCCCGGCGATCAGGCCGCCGGCCAGGACCGTGGTGTAGCGCGAGCCGACTCCGGTGCTCAGGATGACGCCGGGCGAGTAGGCGTAGGGCACCGGACCGTAGGTCCCGGCCAGGCCCGAGACCGCCCCGGCCCAGCCGGTCAGGGCCGCGGACCGCCTGACCCGCCGGTCCAGGTCTCCTCCGCCCACGACCTGCTGGACCGCGGCCAGGGAGCCAATCAGGTTGACCAGGACGACCACGTTGGCCAGTCCGCCCGAGATCAGCCCGGCCAGGCTCAGCCGGGGGGCCAGGACCGGGGCCAGTCCTGGACAGGCCAGCCAGGGCGAGGCGGCCACGGCCGAGAGGTCCACCCGGCCGAGGAGGCCGAAGGCCAGGCTGCCCGCCAGGAGGGCGATCAGGACCGAGAGGGTCTTGATCAGGCCGCCGGTCCAGTGGCTCAGGAGGGGGACCAGGAGCATCACCCCCAGGGCCAGCCCGGCCACAATGGGCTGGCCCTGGGGGTGGGCCTGGTCCTGGCCCAGGAGGAGCCTGAGGTTGACCGCCAGCAGGCTGAAGGCCAGGAGGAGGATGATCCCGCCGACCACGTTGTCGCTGAAGAGGCGCTCCAGCCGTCTGATCAGCCCCAGGTGGGCGGCCAGGGCCAAACCCAGCCCGCCCAGGAGCATGGCTCCCCGCACCGTGGCCTCGCCGTAGGGGGCCAGGCTGATCAGACAGAGCAGGAGCGCCCCGGCCGGGCCGTCCACCAGAGGGTAGCGGTGGCCGGCCAGGCCCTGGAGGAGCATGGTCAGGCCGATGATGACGAAGAAGCGCTGGCCCAGGGCCACTCTGAGCGAGCCCTGGTAGCCCAGGAATTCGGCGGCCAGGTTGGTGGAGATGGTCAGGATGGGCAGGGTCAGCAGGGTCCACTGCAGGCCGTAGAGGCACAGCCTGGCCAGGGGCGGCCTCTCGTCCAGGCCGTAGATGAGCCGCGTCTGGGGCATGGGCCTCGGGAGGGCCCGGCGGGAGCCGGGCCTAGTAGTTCAGGCCGACCCTGGCCCTGACCTCCTCCATCAGGGGTCCGCAGATGGACCGGGCCTTGTCGGCGCCCTCCTTGAGAATCCGTCTGATCTCACCCGGATCGGCCAGGAGCCTGTCCCGCTCGCTCTTGTAGGGGGCGAAGTAATCCCTGATCCGCTCGAAGAGCTCCTGCTTGACGTCGCCGTAGCGCAGGCCCGGCTCCAGGTAGCGCCGGCGCAGGTCGGCCACTTCCTCGGGTCCGGCAAAGAGACGGTAGAGGGCGTACAGGTTGCAGGTGTCCGGGTTCTTGGGCTGGTCCACCGGGGTGGAGTCGGTCACGATCCGCATGACCTTCTGCCGGAGGGGCTTCTCGTCCAGGAAGATGTCGATGGTGTTGTCGTAGGACTTGGACATCTTCTGGCCGTCCAGGCCTGGGACCGCGGCCGTCTCCCGGCCGATCTCGGGCCGGGGCAGGACAAAGGTCTCGCCGTAGATGGAGTTGAAGGACTGGGCGATGTCGCGGGTGACCTCGACGTGCTGCTGCTGGTCCTTGCCCACCGGAATGATCTCGGCGTTGTAGGCCAGAATGTCGGCGGCCATGAGGACCGGGTAGGTGAAGAGGCCGTGGTTGGGGGTCAGGCCGCGGGCGATCTTGTCCTTGTAGGAGTGGCAGCGCTGCAGGAGGCCCACCGAGGTCACGGTCGAGAGGATCCAGGTCAGCTCGACCACTTCCTTGACGTCGGACTGGACCCAGAAGACGGTCCGGTTCGGATCCAGCCCCAGGGCCAGCCAGTCGGCCGCGGCCTCCAGGGTGTCCCGGGACAGCCGGGGGCCGTCGTTGACCGTGGTCAGGGCGTGGTAGTTGACCAGAAAGATGAACAGCTCGGCCCGGCCCTGGTAGTCGAGCATGGGCTTCATCATGCCGAAGTAGTTGCCTACGTGCAGCGCCCCGGAGGGCTGAATTCCGGACAGAACCCGGGGCTTCTTGTCAGCGGCCATTTGAACCTCCCGTGAACAACGAATAGTGGGGAAAAGCGACGGACTTGTCAAGAAGCAAGACCGGATCGCCCGCCGTTCCTGTCCGGGCCGGGCGGAGCTCAAACGGCGCGGGCCTTCTCCCCCGGGGCGGCCCCTGGCGCGGGGCCGCCCCGGTCAGGGCTTATCCGTAGGCCACCGAAGGCAGCCACATGACCAGTTCCGGGAACAGGAGAGTCAGGATCAGGCCGATGATCTGGAGGATGACGAAGGGGACCACCCCCTTGTAGATGTCCAGCAAGGTCCATTCCGGCGGGATGACGCCCTGGAGGAAGAAGATGGAGAACCCCACCGGCGGCGTCAGGAACGAGGTCTGGAGGGTCACCGCCACCAGCAGCACGAACCAGACCAGCTCCGGCCTTTCCACGACCCCGTGGCCGTCGACGTGGATTCCCAGGGCGGTGATGACCGGCCCCAGAAGGGGCAGGACGATCAGGCTGATCTCGATCCAGTCCAGGAAGAAGCCCATCAGGAAGATGGCGAAGAGGATGACCCCCATGATGCCGTGAGGGCTCAAGGGCAGGCCGGTCAGGGCGCCCTCGATGAACTCGTCGCCGCCCAGGAGCCTCAGCACCAGGGCGAAGGCCTGGGCTCCGACAAAGATGCCGAAGATGTAGCCCGTGGCCTTGAAGGTGTTGAGGGTGACCTTCTTGACCACCGGGAAGCTGAGCTTGCGGTTGCCCAGGGCCAGGAGGCTGGCCCCCAGGGCGCCCACGCCGCTGGCCTCGGTGGGCGTGGCCATACCGGAGAAGATGGAGCCCAGGACAACCACGATCAGGCCGGCGGTGGGCAGGACGGTCTTGATGGTCGCGAACAGGACCCCCCAGCTCATCTCCTTTCTCTCGGGCGAGAGAGGGGCCCACTTCGGCTTGACCAGGCCGATGACGATTATGTAGGCGATGTAAAGGAGGCCCAGGATCAGGCCGGGGATGAAGGCGCCCATGAACAGGTCGCCCACGGCCAGGGCCAACTGGTCGGCCATGATGACCAGCATGATGCTGGGCGGGATCAGGATGCCCAAGGTGCCCGAGGCGGCCACGGTGCCCAGAGCCAGGGTCTTGGAATAGCCCTGCCGCTGCATGGCCGGCAGGGAGAGCACGCCCAGGAGGACCACCGAGGCCCCGACGATGCCGGTGGAGGCGGCCAGGACGATGCCGATGACACAGACGGTGATGGCCAGCCCGCCGCGAACCCGGCCGAAGAGGTTCTGCATGTTCTTCATCATCTTCTCGGCGATGCCGGACTCATCGAGCATCAGGCCCATGAAGATGAACATGGGGATGGCCACCAGGACCCAGTTGCTCATCAGCTTGTAGACCCGGTTCACGATCATGCCCAGGGTGTTGTAGTCCAGGCCGGTGATGGTCCCGAAATACGTGTCGGCCACGTAGCCCACCACGGTGAAGATCATGGCCACGCCGCCCAGGCAGAAGGCGATGGGAAAGCCGGTGAAGAGAAAGGCGATGAAGAGGAGGAACATCCCCAGGACCATTATGCCGTTGACGTCCACGATGCGCCTCCTCAGGACTTCCGGCCGAACAGAAATCTGGCCGCCTTGAACAGTCTGGAAACGGAGGCCAGCCAGAAGAGGAACATGCTGGCCGGGACAACCGCCTTGATGGCCCAGCGGTAGGGCAGACCCATGGGCGAGTCCGAGGTCTCGCTCACCCGCCAGGCGCTGGCCGTGAAATCGAGGCCGTGCAGGAAGAGAACCGTGACCAGGGGCAGGAGCAGAAAGAGGATGCCCAGGAATTCGACCCATTCCTTTCTTCGCGGCGAGAAGTTGCGCTGAAAGACGTCCAGGCGGATGTGCGAATCCAGGACCACGTCGTAGGAGATGCCGAACATGATGCAGACGGCGTAGAGGTGCCACTGCGACTCCTCCAGGCCGACCGATCCGTGGCCGAAGCCGTAGCGCAAGACAACCTGGATGATGATGTCAAAGATGAGGGCCACGTTGAACCAGGCCAGAATCTGGCCGATTCGAACGATGCTCTCGTCCACCATCCGGCAGAACAGAGGCGGCGTCTCGTTCCGATTGCTCATGGTTCTTCTCCGCTCAGCCCCGGCGGCCTCCCCGGGGGAGCCAAACCGGCTTGATCCGAGCCGAGCGGAGCGGTCTCGAGGCCGCTCCCCCGGCTCGGTTCTTCCATGATCCGATCAGGCCATCAGGGCCTCTACTTCTCCAGCTTGCCCACCTCGCGGGGCATGAAGCCCAGGTTGCTCCAGTAGGCGTAGACCTTCCGGAAGGCGCTCAGGTCGTCCCAGGCCTTTCTGAACATCTCGTCCTTGGCGTACTGCTCCTTGCGGACCTCTTCCCAGGCCTTCTTGATGGCCGCCAGGAGTTCCGGGGACCAGTAGCGGATCTGGACGCCGTGCTTCTCGATGTTCTCCTTGATGACCGGGGCCTGAGCCGCCTCGCCCATGGCCAGGGTCTGGGCGTTGGTAGCCAGAACGGCCAACTCGATCAGCTTGCGCTGGGGCTCGGTCAGAGTTTTTTCCCAGAAGTCCTTGTTGATGAGCAGGTCAACGAAGGTGGCCTGCTGGTGCCAGCCCGGGTAGTAGTTGTACTTGCAGACCTTGTAGAAGCCCAGCATCTTGTCCAGGGAGGGCATGGAGAACTCGGTGGCGTCCAGGGCCCCCTTCTCCAGGGCCGGGAAGATCTCGGCCGTGGGCAGGACGCTGACCGAGGCGCCCAGTTTCTGCATGGCCTGGCCGCCCAGGCCGTAGAAGCGAATCTTCAGGCCCTTGAGGTCATCGACCGTGTTGATCTCCTTGCGGAACCAGCCCGAGGTCTCCGGAGCCAGAACGGACAAGGGGAAAACCTTGACGTTGTAGCCGGCCTTGTCATACATCTCCTGGTCCAGCTTGAGGCCGTTGCCCTGCCACATCCAGGCCATGTACTCTGGCGCTTCCGGGCCAAAGGGCAGGCTGGAGAAGATGGGCGCGGCCGGAAGCTTGCCAGCCCAGAAGCCGGAGCCGGCGTAGCCGGCCTCGATGCGGCCCTTGGAGACCGACTCCAGGACCTCCAGGCCGGGCACCAGTTTGCCCGGCTCGTAGACCTTGAAGTTGATCTCGTCCCCGCTGGCCGCCTTGACCGCGTTGGCAAACCAGACCACGCCCTCACCCAGCACCGACATGGCCGTCGGGTAGAGGGACTGAGTCTTGAGCAGCACCTTCTTGGCCGAGGCGCCCGCGGGCAGGACGAGCAGCAGGGCCAGCAAGATCACCAGCAACAATCCCAGTTTCCTTGACATAGTCTTCCCCCATTCCTTGATTTGGTTTTTTCTCATTTCTGACCAACCCCGATCTAAACGATCACCGGCTCCCTCCAAAGCTCGGCGACGACCCGGACCCGCCCCGGCGGGTCAAATTAACTTCGTAAGGCCATTCAGCCTCCCTGACCGGGCAGCAGACTGGCCAGGCCCGGCAGGTCGCCCCGGCCGTCAAAAGGCAGATCGAAGAGCCCGCCGTGGACCTCCAGGTCCGGGCGATCCCGGGCGGCCTCGACCAGGGCGCTGGAGGCGGCCAGCCATTCCACGTGTTTGGTGTTGGCGATCCAGAGTGCCTTGACCCCTTCGGGCGACCAGAGACCGATGGTGTTTAAGCCTGTCTCAACAGCCTCCCTGGCGCTGGCAAAGGCCAGCGGCACCCTGCCTAGTTCCGGCCTGGAGCCGGTTATGCAGTTTATGGCTAAGGCCCGGTAGTCGATCTTGCCCACCGCCCGGCGAGTGGTGTAGTCGGCCAGACCGATTCCTATGGCGTTGCCGTAAGTGTGCTCCGAGAGATCGAGAACGATGACTCTCTTGATCTTTGGCTTTGGGCACTCCTGCTCGAAGCGGTTGAAGATCCGGCCGATGACCTTGGTGTCGGCCCCGGTGCCGGATATCTCCTTGCCGATCTCGTCGATGATGAGCAGATCCAGTTCCTCAAAGGGAAGCTGAGGCTTGTAGGCTCGGGATTCCGTGAGTAACTCCGGCTCCCTGGCGAAGAGATCGCCCGCCGGCACCACCTCCAGCCGCCTCAGGTTGTTGTGATGATCCTCCAGCAAGGCCACCCCGCCCAGGATGTTGAGCTTCTCGAGAAGAACCTCGGCGACGGTCTGGATGGATCTGTAATAGGAGATGTTCAGGGCCAGGCGGTGCATCGACTCGCCGCCCGGCTGCCGGCCCAGGCCGACCACGGCCACCTTGAGCAGGCCCGATTCGGTGGCCCCGATGTAGTCGGTGTGCTCCTTGATCCGGTTGACCAGGATGACTTGATCGGCTTCCAGGGCCGCCCGGTCCACGAAAACCGGGGCCAGCTCCGCCGCCGTGCCTATCCGCACCGGTTCCCAGCCGCCGTAGATGGGGGCGCCGACCGTTGCCTCGGTGATGCCCAGGTGGGCCAGCACCGCCACCTGGCCCTCGGCGGTGGCCCCGCCGTGGCTGCCCATGGCCGGGTAGATGAAGGGCTGGCCGCCCCGGTCTTTGATTTGGCCGACCAGGGCGGCCAGAACCTGGGGCAGGGAGTCAATGCCCCGGCTGCCGGCCGTGAGAGCGACCCGGTCGCCCTTCCCGACCGGCTCGAGCAGGCCGGTCCTGGCCAGCTCGGCCGCCAGCCAGGACTCCGGGTCTGGCTCCGGATGCTGGGGCCAGACCTGCCGTATCAGCCCGAAGCGGGGAAACTCCATCACCTCTCCCTGTGGCCGAACTCAGATCAGGATTTGGTGAAGACCGCCCCCCGATCCGCCCCGCCCACGTTGGCCGCGTAGCGGCGCAGCAGGCCGGGCAGATCCTTGTCCGGCGGCTTGAAGCTCTTGATCCGTTCTTTTATCTCCGTCTCGTCGAGGAACAGGGTCAGTTCCCGTTTCTTGAGGTCCAGCTCGATCAGGTCGTCGTCCCTGACCGCGGCGATGGGGCCGCCGGCCACTGACTCGGGCGCTATGTGGCCGATCACCGCGCCCCTGGAGGCTCCGGAGAAGCGGCCGTCGGTCAGGAGCAGGACCTTGCCGTCCATGCCCATGCCGGTCAGGGCCGAGGTCAGGACCAGCATCTCCCGCATGCCCGGCCCGCCCTTGGGGCCCTCGTTGCGGATGACCAGGACCTGGCCCTCCTGGACCTTCTTGGCGAAGACGAACTCGGCCGCGTCCTCCTCGGACTCGAAGACCCGGGCCGGGCCTTTGAGGCCCTTGAAGTCGGCCGGGGCGGCCGAGGCCTTGATCACCGCGCCGTTGGGGACCAGGTTGCCGCTCAGGACCACCAGGCCGCCCTGGGTGTCGTAGGGGTCGTCCAGGGGTCTTATCACCCCGGTGTCATAGACACTGGCCCCGGCCAGGACCTCCTTTAGCGGCCGGCCGCTGACGGTCATCAGGCTCAGGTCGACCAGACCCTTCTCGGCCAGGAGGTTCATGATGGACGGAATCCCGCCGGCCTCGTGGAGGTCGACGATCCGGTGGCCGCCCGAGGGCCTGATGCGGCACAGGTTGGGCGTCCGGCGGCTGATCCGGTCGAAGTCGTCCAGGCTCAGGTCGACTCCGGCCTCGGTGGCCGCGGCCATGAGATGGAGCAGGGTATTGGTCGAGCCGCCGATGGCCATGTCCACGGCAATGGCGTTCAGGAAGGCCTGCCGGGTCATTATGGCCGAGGGCTTGAGCCCGCTCTTGACCAGGCCCACCACCGCCCGGCCGGACCGGCGGGCCAGGGCGCGGCGCTGGGCGTACGGGGCGGGGATGGTCCCGTTGAAGGGCAGGCCCATCCCTAAGGCCTCGATCATGCAGTTCATGGAATTGGCCGTGAACAGCCCGGCGCAGGAGCCGGCCGTGGGGCAGGCTTCCCACTCGAAGCGGAGCAGGTCCTCATCCGTGACCTGGCCCTTGGTCAGGCGGCCGGCCATCTCGAAGCCATCCGAGAGGTCGATGGTCTTGCCCTCGAAGCGGCCCGGCAGCATGGCCCCGCCGCTGATGATGACCGAGGGCAGATCGAGCCGGGCCGCGACCATGAGGCAGGCCGGGTCGATCTTGTCGCAGTTGGTGATCATGACCAGGCCGTCAAAGCAATGGGCCCGGGCGACCAGTTCGATGGAGTCGGCGATCATCTCCCGGCTGGGCAGGGAGTAGCGCATCCCGTGGTGGCCCATGATGATGCCGTCGCAGACGCCGATCATGGGAAACTCCAGGGGCAGTCCCCCCGCCTCGAAGACGCCGTACTTGGCTTCCTGGCTCAGCTCCCTGAGATGAACGTGGCCGGGGATGATCTCGTTGAAGCCGTTGACCACCCCGATGATGGGCCGGCCCTCGTATTCCTCGCTCCAACCCAGACAGCGCAACAAGGTCCGGTGGGCAACCCGCTGGGGACCCTTGAACGTCTCCTCGCTCCTCATTTCCTCCTCCTCGGCTCGCGCCCGACGACGCTAGTTGTCAAAGCCTTCTGGATCAGAGACCGTCAGAGCACCGCGCCCATCTGCCAGGGCACGAATTCGTCCTCGCCGAAGCCGAGCCGCTCGCTCTTGGTCTTCTCTCCGGAGGCGGTTCGCAAGATGGTCTCAAAAACTGCCTGGCCTAGCTCCTCGATGGTCACCTCGCCATCAACCAAGGCCCCGCAATTGACGTCCATGTCCTCGCTCAGGCGGCCATACATCTCGCTGTTGCTGGCCAGCTTGATGGTCGGCGCCGGCTTGGAGCCGCAGACCGTGCCCCGCCCGGTGGTGAAGCAGACGACGTTGGCCCCGCCGGCGACCATGCCGGTTATCGAGACCACGTCATAGCCGGGCGTGTCCATGAAGACGAAGCCCCGGGCCGTGATCGGCTCGGCGTAGCGGTAGACCTCGACCAGGTTGGTCCCCCCGCCCTTGGCCGCCGCGCCCAGGGACTTCTCCAGGATGGTGGTCAGACCGCCGGCCTTGTTGCCTGGCGTGGGGTTGTTGTTGATCTGGGCGCCCTCCCGGGCGACGTAGTCCTCCCACCAGTGGATCCGCTCCAGCAGCTTCTCGCCCACCCGCTGGCTGACGGCCCGCCGGCTCAGGAGATGCTCGGCCCCGTAAATCTCCGTGGTCTCGCCGAGCACGGCCGTGCCGCCGTTCTGGACAAGCAGGTCGACCGCCCGCCCCAGAACCGGATTGGCCGTGATGCCCGAGTAGGCGTCGGAGCCGCCGCACTCCAGGGCCAGGATCAGGTGGCTGGCCGGCAGGGTCTGCCGCTTGACCCGGTCGGCCGCGGCCAGCATCTCCCGGACTAGGGTCTGACCGCGTTCGACGGTCCGGCTGGTGCCGCCGAGATCCTGGATGTTGAAGGCCTGGCAGGCCGGACCCTGCTTGAGATCCGCCCGGGCGATCAGCGAATCAAGTTGGTTGACCTCGCAGCCCAGGCCGATGACGAGCAGCCCGGCGAAGTTGGGGTGGTGGGCGTAGCCGGCCAGGACCCGCTGGAGGGCCTCGAAGCCCTCGCCCTGCAAAGCCATGCCGCAGCCTAGGCTGTGGCCCAGGGCGACCACGCCGTCGACGTTGGGGAAAGCGGCCAGGACCTCTTCCGGGAACGACCGGGCGATGAAGCGGGCCACCCCGGCCGAGCAGGAGACGGTGGGCAGGATGCCGATGTAGTTGCGGGTGGCCGCGCGGCCGTCCTCGCGGAGAATGCCCTGGAAGGTGGCTCGCTCACCTTCGGGAACGAATTCGGTCGGCCGGACCTCGGCCCCGATGGCGTAGTCCCGGACAAAGTCCTTGACCTCGACGTTGTGGGTGTGAACGTGCTGGCCCCGGGTGATGGGCCGGGAGGCGAAGCCGATGATCTGGCCGTACTTGCGAATCGGGTCCTGGGGAGCCAGGTCAACCAGGGCCAGTTTGTGGCCGGCGGGAATGGGTTCGGAACAAACCAGGCCGTCTTCGACCGGCTGACCCGGACTCAGATCGGCCAGGGCCACGGCCACCGTGTCCTGAGCGTTGAGACGGATGGTCAGGGGTTTGGTCCAGGGCATTCACTTCTCCTTCAGTGTCCGCTCAAACCCGGACGGGGGCCGTTCGAAGCCGAGCCGACACCAGGTGCCCCGGATTCAGGCCCACTCCCCGGCCCCGCCAGCTTGCGCTCCGACCTGGCCGCCTGGGCAATCTGGTCCCTGATCTCGGCGATGCTGACCGGCATGTTGCGGATGTGCTCTTTCATCAGTTGCTGAGCCTTGACGAATTCCCCGGCCAGCAGAGCGTCCAGGATGGCCAGGTGACCCTCGATGGCGACCCGGAAGCGACTGGGGACGTGGCTGATTTGGTGACCGTAGAACTCGATCCGATCCCGGATGTTGTAGTAGAGCTTGACCCAGCTCTTATTGCCACAAGCGATGATCAGTTCGTCGTGTAAGGCGCGATCCGCTTCTAGGTAGCGCTGCCGCTTTTCATTGAACAGCCCGGGATCAGCCGCCGCCTCGACCATCTCCTTCTCGGCCTGGGTCAGGGAGTCACGGATGCGCTGGAAATCAGCCGGGGACATGTTCTGGGCCGAGCGGACCAGAAACACTGTCTCGATGACCTCCCGAGCCTCAAAGAGGTCGGCCAGGTCATCGTCCGAAAGTTCAATGACGTGAGCCCCTTTTCTGGGGATGACCTCAACCAGGCCCTCGCTGGTCAGGCGGTGGATGGCTTCCCGGAGCGGGGTCCGGCTGATGCCCATGGCCTGGGTGAGCTGCTCTTCCTGGAGCCAGGTCCCGGGGGCCAGCCGGCCGTGGATTATGGCCTCCTTGAGGATCTGATAGACCTTTTCTCCCAGGGGTCCCCTGGTCCTGATGCGCTTCAGCTTGATCGGAGATTTCACCGCTAAGTCGCGCCCCGGAACATTCAGCGTCTCAGGTCTTGATGGGGTGTGGCCCAAACGTCAACCATTGAAACAAGAGATCTTGTATACGTATACATATCTACCGAGACCCTGTCAACAGAAACCTGTCCCTTCCCTGGCTCAGTCCTGCCCCGGATGAGCCGCTTCTCAGGATCAGCTCAGATCGGCCAGGAAGTCCGCCAGGGCCTGGTGAGGCTTGAACCTGGGCTCGTAGCCCAGCTCGGCCCTGGCCCGGGAGATGTCCAGGTAGCCCTGGCAGGGTATGGCCGGGTCCGTCCCCTCCTCGATCTCGATGGCCGCCTGGGGGAGGCGCCGCTTGACCAGATCGGCCAGTTCCTGCAGGGCGATCATGGTTTCGCAGCCGGCGTTGTAGGCCCGGTGCCGGAGCTCCCCGGCGAAAAGGGCCTGGACGATCAGGCGCCGGGCGTCCTTGATGTAGAGCAGCTCGTACTTCTGGTCCCCGCCCGGAATCCTGACCGGCTGGCCCCGGAACGGCAATTCAACGATGTTGGAGAACTTGCCGCTGCCGATGGCCCCGGACTTGCCCTCCATCCGGGCCTGGCCCGGACCCCACATCGCCGGCAGACGGACGGCCACGAAGTCGACCCCGTGGGTCTGATAGTAGGCCCGGCCCAGGTGCTCGCAGAAGAGCTTGGTCGCCCCGTAGAGCGAGACCGGCTCCTTGGAGTAGTCCTCGGGCACCGGTTGATCCTCAGGAGTCCGGCCGTAGACGGCCAGCGAGCTGGAGTAGACGATCCTCTTGATGTCCAGCAGCCGGGCCGCCTCCAGGACGTTGAGCGCGCCGCCGATGTTGAGGCGGTAGGCCAGGACCGGATTTTGCTGGGAGGCGGCCGTGACCAGGGAGGCCAGGTGGACGACCCTGTCGATCCGGTTCTCCTGGATGACCCTGAGCAATTCGGTGACCTGGAGAACGTCCGCCCTGACCGCCTTGATCCGGTCCTGGAACTGGCTCATCTCCTCGGGCAGGGGGGCCAGATCGAGAGAGACGGGTGTCTCTCCCCGGGCGAGCAGCTCCCTCAGGACGTGACAGCCGACAAAGCCGCTGCCTCCGACGACCATTACTCCCATCAGGGGCTCTCCTTGTCCCGGGGTTGAGGCCGGCTCCCGGCGGCCTTGATCGTCAGACATTGGACACCGCCGGCCGGCCGCCTGTCAAGGCCGGCCGGACCCGGCCGGCCGATCTCCGCCCCGGTTTGAGCGCCGGCTTGACAAAAGAGCTATAATGGTAATCTCTTTGCATCGCCTCGGATCGGGTCGGGCGCCGTCGCCGGGACCGGGCGGCGTGAACCGTGCAGGCGGGGGCCGAAGGTGGGCGACAGGGCCAAGGGAAAAATCAAACCGACAGAGGAGCTGGCCCGGCTCAAACGCCGGGTGGCCCGGCTCGAAGCCGACCTGGCCGAGCGGGGCGAGGTCGAGGAGCGACTCAGGCAGAGGGGGGACCGACTGGCCCAGCTCCTGGCCAACTTCCCGGGAGTGGCCTTCCTCAAGGACGACCAGGGTCGTTACGTCTACGCCAACAGAGCCTACGAGACCGAGTCTGACCCGACTCCGGAAGCGCGGATCGGCCGGAGTGACGATGACATATTTCCGCCTCAATTGGCCGGCCAGTACAAGCGCCACGACCGCCTGGTCCTGGAGACCGGTCAGGCGACCAAGGTGGTCGAGGAGAACCTGCAGCCGGACGGAGTCCATTACCAGATCGTCCACAAGTTCCCCGTGTCCGGCCTGGGTTCGCCGCGGCTGATAGGCGGCCTGTGCATCGACATCACCGAGCTGAAGCGGCTGGAGGAGGAGCTCCGAATCGCCCGCGACGAGCTGGACGCCCGGGTCCAGGAGCGGACCGCGGAGATGGAGCTGGCCATAAGCCAGCTCAAACAAGAAATCGCCCAGCGCCAGCGGGCCGAAGGAGCGCTCAGGGAGAGCGAGCTCCGCTACCGGATGCTGGTGGAGAAATTGGATCAGGGCCTGGTCAGGACTGACGAGCACAACATTTTCAATTACGTCAATGTAAGGTTCTGCCAGATGCTCGGGCGGCGGCCCGAGGAGTTGCTGGGCCGCCCGGCCGATCAGTTTCTCGACCAGGCCAACCGTGAAATCATGCTGGATCAGCGAGCCAGGCGAGCCGCCGGCGAGCAGGGTTCCTACGAACTCGTCTGGTCCGGGGCGGAGGGGGAAGAGGTTTTCAGCCTCGTCTCGCCGACCGGACTCTTTGATGAAACGGGCCGGTTCAGCGGCTCGTTCGCGGTAATCACGGACATCAGCCAGCTCAGGCGAGCCGAGGAGACCCTCAGGGAGAGCGAAGAGAAGTATAGAACCATCTTCGAGATGTCCAGGGACGCCATCTACATCACCACACCCCAGGGCCAGGCCCTGGATTTCAACCAGGCCACCCTGGACCTCTTCGGTTACAGCGGAGAGGAATTCCGCAACCTGGATGTCAAGCAGGTCTACATTGATCCCCGGCAGCGGGCCTGGGCCGCGACCCAACTGGAGAAGGAGGGGTTCATCAAGGACCACGAGATCCTGCTGCGGCGCAAGGACGGCAGCGAGGTCTTCTGTCTGGACACGGCCGTGGCCTGGCGATCCGGAGACGGGGCCGTACGGGCCTACATCGGCACCCTTCGTGACATCAGCGAGCGCAAGCGGGCCGAGGAGGAGGTCCTGCGCCAGAAGGCCTATCTGGAGCACCTGATAGAGAAGGCGCCCGAGGCCATCGTCCTGGCCGATAAAGACGACGTTATCACCCGGGTGAACCAGGAGTTCACCCGGCTCTTCGGCTTCACCGCAGAAGACGCGGTCGGCCGCCGGATCGACGAGCTGATCGCCCCGGATTCGAGACGGGACGAAGCAGTCGGGATTACCGAGCAGGTGGCCCTGACCGACCGGGTCAGCGCGGAGACAACCCGCCAGCGCAAGGACGGCAGCCTGGTGGAGGTGTCCCTGACCGCGTCCTCGATCAGGTTCAGAGGCGAACGCGTCGGTGTGTTCGCCATTTATCGCGACATAACCGCCCGCCGGCTGGCCGAAGAGGCGCTCAGGGCCAGCGAGGCTCGGTTTCGTGAAATGTCCGACCTGCTGCCCACCCCGGTGGCCGAGTCAGAGCTCAGCGGCCGGCTGACCTATCTCAACCGGGCCGGATTCGAAGCCCTGGGCTGCGCCCCGGCCGATCTCGAGGCGGGCCTGAGCATCTGGGAGATCGTCTCGCCGGCGGATGCCGGGAGAATGAAGCGCCGGCTTAAAGCCATGGCCCTGGGGGAAAATCCGGGCACGACCGAGTACACCCTGATCCGCCGGGACGGCTCTGAGGTCAACGCCCTGATCAACTCGGCCCCGATCCTCGAGCACGGCCGGGCGGTCGGCTTCAGGTCAACGGTTCAGGACATTACCCGGCTCAAGGCCTCCGAGGCTGAGCTGCGGGAGAGGGAGGAGAGATTCCGGCAGCTGGCCGAGCTGCTGCCCGAGACGATTTTCGAGACGGACCTCGAGGGCAGGCTCACTCTGGCCAACCGGGCGGCCTACCAGACCTTCGGTTACTCCAGAGAGGACTTCACCCGGGGCATCAGCGCCCTGGACATGCTGGCGCCCGAAGACAGGGACCGGGCCCAGCAGAACATAGGTGAAAGGTTGAGCGGCAAGATAAGCAAGGCCAGCGAGTACACGGCCCTGACCAAGGACGGCCGGAGGTTCCCGGTGATCCTTCACGCCAGCCCGATCGTGCGCCAGGGGGAAGCGGCCGGTCTGAGGGGGCTGATCGTTGACATCACCGAACGCAAGAGGACCGAAGACCAGCTCAAGGCCGCGCTCAGGGAAAAGGAGGTCTTGCTCCGCGAGGTTCACCACCGGGTCAAGAACAACATGCAGGTCATCTCCAGCCTGCTCAACCTTCAGGCCGGCCGGATCACTGACCCGAAGCTCAGGGGACCGTTTCAGGAGAGCCAGGGCCGGGTTCGGGCCATGAGTCTGATCCACGAAACCCTCTTCCGCTCGGACTCGCTGGGGGTGATCGATTTCAGGGAGTACGTCTCCAGCCTGGCCAGGGACCTTTTCCAGGCTTACGCGACAAGCTCCGGCCGGATCGCCTTGAAAATCGAGGCCGAGAAAATCGAGCTGGGTCTGGATCAGGCCGTCCCGCTGGGGCTGGTCATTAACGAACTGATGGCCAATTCCCTCAAGTACGCCTTCCCCGGGGGCAGGCGGGGGGAGATAAGGGTTCAGGCCCGCTCCCTGGATCAGGATGAGGTCGAGCTGGCCGTCAGCGACAACGGGGTGGGCCTGCCTCAGGACTTCAATTGGCGGGGCGCCAAGACCCTGGGACTAAGTATCGTCGCCGGCCTGGTCGAGACCCAGCTCGGCGGCACGGTGAGCCTGGACCGCCAGAGGGGCGCCCGATTCAGCATCAGGTTCAAGCGGGCGCAGAGGGGTTAGCCAGTGGCCAGGGCCAAGATACTGGTGGTCGAGGACGAGTTCCTGGTCGGGGAAGACCTGAGGGCCAGGCTCGAGAGCCTGAATTACGCGGTCACCACAGTGGTCCCCTCGGGCGAACGGGCCGTGGAGATGGCCGGCCAGGACCGGCCGGACCTGGTCCTGATGGACATACGCCTGAGCGGCCCCATGGACGGCCTCGAAGCGGCCGGACTCATCCACTCCCGCTGGCGCATCCCCATCGTTTTCGTGACCGCCTACCTGGACAGCGACCGGCTGGAGCGCCTCCTCCTGACCGGGACCTCCGGCTACCTGATCAAGCCCTTCCAGGACGGCCAGCTCCAGGCCAGCATCGAGGCGGCCCTCAGAAAGAACTGAGACTGGGACCGGCCCGACCGGGCTCGAGTCCGGCAGGGCAAAAAAAGGCCCCAACCCTGGTCCAGGGTCGGGGCCGCGCTTGTCAGGGGCCAGGGCTCGGCCTACATCATGCCGCCGCCCATGCCGCCCATGCCGCCCATTCCCGGGCCGCCAGGCATGGGCATGTCCTTCTTATCGTCCGGCTTCTCGGCGACCATGGCCTCAGTGGTGATCAGCAGGCCGGCCACCGAAGCGGCGTTCTGGATGGCGAAGCGGACCACCTTGACCGGATCGACGATCCCGGCCTTCATCAGGTCCTCGTAAGTGCCGCTATCGGCGTTGAAGCCCTTGTTGCCGGTCATCTCCTTGACCTTCTCGACGATGATGGAGCCCTCGACGCCCGAGTTGGCCGCGATCTGGCGGATCGGCTCCTCGATGGCCCGTTTGACGATGTTGACGCCGATCTGCTCCTCGCCATCGAGCTTCATCTTCTCCAGGGTCTTGAGGGAGCGGATGTAGGCCACGCCGCCGCCGGCGATGATGCCTTCCTCCACCGCGGCCCGGGTGGCGTTGAGGGCGTCCTCGACGCGGGCCTTCTTCTCCTTCATCTCGCTCTCGGTGGCCGCGCCGACGTTGATGACGGCCACGCCGCCGATCAGCTTGGCCAGGCGTTCCTGGAGCTTCTCGCGGTCGTAGTCAGAGGTGGTCTCCTCGATCTGGGCCCTGATCTGCTTGACCCGGCCCTCCAGGGCCTGGCGGGAGCCGCCGCCCTCGACGATGGTCGTGTTGTCCTTGTCCACGTTGACCCGACGGGCCGTGCCCAGGTCCTTCAGGGAGACGTTTTCCAGCTTGAGGCCCAGATCCTCGGAGATCATGGTCCCGCCGGTCAGGGTGGCGATGTCCTCGAGCATGGCCTTGCGCCGGTCGCCGAAGCCGGGGGCCTTGACCGCGCAGGCGTTCAGGGTGCCGCGCAGCTTGTTGACCACCAGGGTGGCCAGGGCCTCGCCCTCGACGTCCTCGGCCACGATGACCAGGGGCCGGCCGCCCTTGGCCACCTGCTCGAGCACGGGCAGGAAGTCCTTCATGGCCGAGATCTTCTTCTCGAAGATGAGGATGAAGGGGTTCTCCAGCTCGACTTCCATCTTCTCCGGGTTGGTCACGAAGTAGGGCGAGAGGTAGCCCCGGTCGAACTGCATGCCCTCGACGATGTCGAGGGTGGTCTCCATGCCCTTGGCCTCCTCGACGGTGATGACCCCTTCCTTGCCGACCTTGTCCATGGCCTCGGCGATGATGTTGCCGATCATGGAATCGTTGTTGGCCGAGATGGTGCCCACCTGGGCGATCTCGGTCTTGTCCTTGGTCGGCTTGGCCATCTTGCGCAGGTCCCCGACCACGGTCTCCACGGCCTTGTCAATGCCGCGCTTGATGGCCATGGGGTTGGCCCCGGCGGCGACCATCTTGGAGCCCTCGCGGTAGATGCTCTGGGCCAGGACCGTGGCCGTGGTCGTGCCGTCGCCGGCCACGTCAGAGGTCTTGGAGGCGACCTCCTTGACCATCTGGGCGCCCATGTTCTCGAACTTGTCCTCGAGCTCGATCTCCTTGGCCACGGTGACGCCGTCCTTGGTCACGGTGGGCGAGCCCCAGCTCTTCTCCAGGATGACGTTGCGACCCTTGGGCCCCAGGGTCACCTTGACCGCGTTAGCCAGGGTGTCGATCCCTTTGAGGATCCGCTCCCGAGCCTTGACATCGTAGAAGATCTCCTTGGCCATAGCCTTTCTGCCTCCTTACTATGAACAATGAGCCCGCGGGCTCGGTGGTGGGGTTAATCCTCGATGACGGCCAGGACTTCGTCCTCGCGCATGATGGTCAGATCTTCACCGTCGATCTTGACCTCGTTGCCGGCGTACTTGGAGAAAAGGATCTTGTCGCCGGCCTTGACGCTCATCTCCCGGCGCTGGCCATCGTCAAGAACCCGACCCTTGCCCACGGCGACCACCTCGCCCTTCTGGGGCTTTTCCTTGGCCGTGTCCGGGATAATGATACCGCCACTGGTCTTTTCGTCCTCTTCGATCCGCCTGATCAGGACCCGATCGTTGAGCGGCCTGAGTGCCATGCTTCTTCTCCTCCTCAGCGTTTGGTCAGCCATTCAAGCCTTTAGATCTGATACGGGCCCAAGGCCCGGGCAATCCACGGAAGACTAGAACGGCCCTTAGATAAGTACGGGTCGAGCAGAATTCAAGGGGCCGGAACGAAAAAAATGCCGCGCCGCCGGCCGAGCGGTCCGGGTCCGGCGGACCCGGGTTCCTGAACCGCTCCTTGAGGCGCCGGGCAGGTCCCGGGCCGGCTCAATCCTTGCCGAGTCTCTTGATCTCCTCGTCCCTGAGGACCCGCCTCAGGATCTTGCCGACCATGGTCGTGGGCAGTTCGTCGCGGAACTCGACCAGGCCCGGAACCTTGTACTTGGTCATCTTCTCCCGGGCCCAGGCCTGGATGTCCCCGGCCGAGATCCGGCCGCGCTGCTCCGGGTCGAGGACCAGGAAGGCCTTGACCACCTCGCCGACGTCCTTGTCGGGCACGCCGATGACGGCCGCGCCGCGCACGGCCGGGTGCTGGTGGAGGTAGTCCTCGACCTCGGCCGGGAAGATGGCGTAGCCCTTGTGCTTTATCATGTCCTTGGCCCGGTCCCGGATGAGGGTGTAGCCCTCGGCGTCCAGGCAGGCTATGTCGCCGGTGTAGAGCCAGCCGTCGCGCAAGGTGGAGGCCGTCTCCTCGGGCCGGTTGAGGTAGCCCTTCATCACCTGGGGCCCCTTGACCACCAGCTCGCCGGTGTAGGCTTCGGCCTCCTCGGCCTGCTCCTTGGTCAGGCCGCCGGTCTCGGCCACGGCGAAGGGCAGCGGCGGCAGCTCCTTCTCGCCGGTCTCCTTGTCCATGATCTTGACGTCGGTGTCCGGGTAGGGTAGGCCGATGGTGCCCAGCTTGCGGTGGCCGTAGATCGGGTTGGCGTGGGTCACCGGCGAGGACTCGGAGAGCCCGTAGCCCTCGACGATGATCGCTCCGGTCAGCCCCTCGAAACGGTTCTGGACCTCCAGGGGCAGGGGTCCGGCCCCGGAGACGGCCATCTTGAGGCCGCTCAGGTCGTAGTCCTTGACCTTAGGATGGTTGTTGATCTTGTTGAACAGCACCGCCACCCCGGGCATGATCAGGCCCTGCTTGGGGGCGTGCCTCTTGATCTGCTCGAACAGCTCGGCCATGTCGGCCGGCGGCTTGGGGAAGAGGAGCTGGAAGCCGCCGATACGGATGGCGGTGTTCATGACCGTGGTCATGGCAAAGGAGTGGAAGAGGGGCAGGATGCCGACAATGCCCATGCCCGACTCGCGCTTCCACAGCCAGGCGTCGCATTGGACCGCGTTGGCGACCACGTTGCCGTGGGTCAGCATGGCTCCCTTGGGCAGGCCGGTGGTCCCGCCGGTGTACTGGAGCACGGCCACGTCATTGCCCGGATCGATCTTGACCGGGGGCGGCTCGGGCGGGGCCTTGAGGAGCTCGGTCAGCTTGAGGGCGCCGGCCGGCAGCTGGCCGGTCGGGATCTTCTTGAGGAGCTTGCCCAGCCAGATCTTGAGGCCGGAGAAGCCGCACAGGTCAACGATGTTGGTGCCGATGACGTGCTTAACCTCGCTCCCCTCCAGCCCGCCCCGGGCCTCCTCGAAGACGGCGTCCAGGACGATCAGGGCCTTGGCCCGGCAATCCTTGAGCTGGTGCCGGATCTCCAGGGCCTTGTACGTCGGGTTTATGGCGCTCACGGTCAGGCCCAGGAGCTGGCAGGCGTAGTAGCTGACCACGTACTGGGGCGAGTTGGGCAGCATCAGGCCGCAGACGTCGCCCTTGGCCAGTCCCAGCCGGTCCAGGGCCGTGGCCAGGCGCTGGACCAGGTCCCAGAGCTGGCCGTAGTTGAGCCAGGTGTCCAGGAAGCAGACGGCCGGGGACTCGGGAATCCTGGCCGCGGTCTCCTTCAAGAACTCGGCCAGGGAGCAATCGGGATAGTCCAGGCATTTGGGCACCTGGGTCGGCCAATTCTTGTACCAGAGACGCTCTCCAAGGGACTCCTCGGGCATACCCACCTCCCCCTGCCTGAGAAAGACCGACGGACTCGCCGGTGTAAACAGTCCGCTTATGAGCCCCGGTGCGAAGAAATCACCTCGACCGTGTACTCGGTCAGGTTGTCCGGAAGATCGTAAAAGACCATCATGAACGGGACGGTTCCGCCCGGCTGGACGTTGACGTTGCTCTCGCCCTCGCCTTTGGGGTTGCGGAAGAGGCCCTCGACCACCTCCCGGGACAACCCCCTTATCTCCTCGTCGGCCAAGACCGTCCCGGCGTAGACGATCCGCTCCAGGGCATTGGGCTTGGTCTTGGTGTGGACCAGCCCCTTGAGCTTGATCTCGGAGACCGTCTCGCCGTAGGCGTTCTTGACTTGACCCTCGACGATGAAGAGCCGGCCCGCCTCAGGCGTGTCCAGGAAGCGGGCGGAGACCTTTTCCAGGTTAATCCGGGCGTTGCCGGAATCGACCGGCGCCTTGGGCGCGGCCGTCTGCTTGGGTTCGATCTGGGCCGGGCTGAACCGCTTCAGGATCGGGGCGGCTTCGTAGAGGTCCATCTTCAGGAAGCGGCGGTCCAGGTGGATGTCCCGGGTCTTGAGAAAGATGGTCAGGCCCAGGACCAGGGCGGCCAGAAGCACGACCACGAGCAGGGCCACGAGCAGCCGCTTGAGCCACCCGCCCCGTTTCTTCCCGGGCTCCTCCAGAAAATCCTCGCCCAGCCCGGCCGCCTCGGCGGCCGGACCGCTCTCGCCCAGGAACTCGGCCGCCTCAGCCCCGGTCCCCGCTTTTTCCTCTTCCTCGGGCAGGGCCGGCGGCGGCAGGGCCAGGAAGACGTGGTTGCAATGGCTGCAGCGGACCTTGGAGCCCTCCGGAGCCAGCAGGACCTCGTCCAGCTTGTACTTGGTCTGACAGCGGGGGCACTGGATGATCATGGCGCCAGCCTCAGGCCTTCAGTTCATAAATGTCGGGCAGATGGCGGTGCTGCTCGGCCGCATCCAGCCCGTAACCTACCAGGAAGCCCTTCTTGACCGTGAAGCCGACGTAGTCCAGCTCGACGAGTCTCTCCCGTCGCTCCAGCTTGTCGATCAGGGCGCAGATCTTGATCGAGGCCGGCTTGTGCCTGGCCAGGTGATCCTTGAGAAAGGCCAGGGTCAGGCCGGTGTCGACAATGTCCTCGATCAGGAGGACGTGCTTGCCCATCAGCCTGACCTCCGGCTCAAGGTCCTTGGTAATGTAGACCTCACCCGAAGAGGCCGTGTCAGAGCCGTAGGACTTGAGCCGGACGAATTCCAGCTGGAGGGGAATCTCCAGGGCCCGGACCAGGTCGGACATGAAGATAAAGGCGCCCTTGAGAACGCCTATGACCACCAGCTCGCGATCACCCAGTTCCTGCGAGATCTGGCTGCCCAGTTCCTGGACCCGGTTCGAGATCTGGCCCCGCGAGAGAACGAGCTTGAGTTCGGGCTTCCGTTTTGAGGCCCTGGCCGCCATCGCGCCTCCAGAGATGACACGGATGAGTGGAAGTTAGCTCATTTTTTTGGAAGGTGTCAAGCCGAGAAGCCGCTGGCACCTGGGGATCCGGATCAAGGTCCGGGCAGGAGGCCGGCCGGATAGTCCCTCAGCAGGGCCTCGGCCACGCACTGCTCGGCCAGGCCCCCGGGATCGAGGCCGGCCAGGGCGGCCAGCCGCCCGGAGATATCGGCCAGGCGGCGGGCGATCAGATCCAGGTTGACCGTGGGGTATTCCCGGCCCGGCTCAAAGCCGGACCTGGGGCAGGTGTGGCTCTGGCCGGCGGACTGGGTTGGCAGGCCGTAAAGGCGGCAGGTGATCGGCCGGGCCGGGTAGACGGCGCAGCCGGACCCGGTCAGGAGCGGGCACCTGAGCCTGGCCCGGGCCAGGGCCAGGGCCGCCGCCTGGGGGTCGTCGGGCAGGCCGGCGAAGAGGGCCCGGGCCGCGGGAAGCCCCTTCTCGGCCCGGCGGAGGATCTGGCGGCGGCTGTTCCTGTCCAGGCTCAGCAGGGCGGCCTTGAGGGCCGCCGCCTCGATCAGGCTCAGCCGGAAAGGGGCCTGGCAGCATTCGTCGCAGCCCAGGCGGCAGCGGACCTGGGCCGGGTACTCTTGGCTGACCCGCCGGAAGACCTTCTCGGCCTGGGCGACCAGATCGGCGTATTCCGGCCAGGGATCATTAGGGGCGGGCATGGGGGGAGTTTAGGACAGCCGGGCCGGGCTGGCAAGGCCGCCTAAGCGGTTGACAGACCCTCACCCCGGACTGGTATTCTCTGCTTGATCTCTTCAGCCTGTAACCACCTTCTTCGCGCCGCAGGGGAGGTTTCATGGACGATCTGATCAAGCTGACCGCCCGCCAGGCCGTGGACCTGCTCAAGAAACGCCAGGTCAGCCCCCTGGAGCTGATCGAGGCCGCGGCCGGACGGATCGAGGCCGTGGACGGCCGTCTCAACGCCCTGCCCACCCTCTGCCTGGAGAGGGCCAGGGAGCGGGCCAGGAGGCTGATGGCCGACCCGCCGGCCGATCCGCCGCCCTGGTATCTCCACGGCCTGCCCATGGCCATCAAGGACCTGGAAGAGGTGGCCGGGGTGAGGACCACCTTCGGCTCGCCCATTTTCGCCGAGTTCGTCCCGGACTTCTCCAACATCTGTGTCGAGACCCTGGAGCGAAACGGCGCCCTGGTCGTGGCCAAGTCCAACACGCCCGAGTTCGGGGCCGGGGCCAACACCTTCAACGAGGTCTTCGGCCCGACCCTGAACCCGTGGGACACGGCCCTGACCTGCGGCGGCTCCTCGGGCGGCTCGGCCGTGGCCCTGGCCAGCGGCCAGGTCTGGCTGGCCACGGGCAGCGACCTGGGCGGCAGCCTGCGCATCCCGGGCAGCTTCTGCTCGGTGGTCGGCTTCCGGCCCAGCCCGGGCCGGGTGCCCTTCGGCCCGGACCCGACGCCCTGGCAGAGCCTGGCCGTGGTCGGCCCCATGGGCCGGACCGTGGGCGACGCGGCCCTGATGCTCGACGCCCAGGTGGGCCAGGTTCCGGGCGACCCCCGCTCCCTGCCCCGGCCGGAGAAGAGCTTCCTGGAAGCGGTGGACCGGCCGGCCGGGTTCGGCCGGGTGGCCTTCAGCCCTGACCTGGGTCTGGCCCCGGTCAAGGCCGAGATAAAAGAAATCTGCGGCCGGGCGGCCCGGGACTTCGGCCAATTCGGGGCTTCGGTCGAGGAGGCCTGCCCGGACCTGCACGACGCCGATTACATCTTCCAGACCCTCCGGGCGGCCTGGTACGGCCTGAGGATGGCCCCCCTGCTGGAGGCCCACCGCGACCTGATCAAGCCCGAGGTGGTCTGGAACATCGAGAAGGGCCTCAAGCTCAACGGCCGGGAGATCATCGAGGCCGAGAAGGCCAGGGCCCTGCTCTACCGGCGGACCGTGGAGTTTTTCAGGACCTACGACTTGTTGCTCTGCCCGGCCGTGGTCACGCCGCCCTTTGACGTGACCATCCGCTACCTGACCGAGCTGGACGGCGTGGCCTTCGAGACCTACCTCGGCTGGCTAGTCATGACCTGGGCCATCACCCTGACCGCCTGCCCGGCCATCTCGGTCCCCTGCGGCTTCACCGGGTCGGGCCTGCCGGTGGGGCTTCAGATCGTCGGCCCGCCCTGGGGCGAGGCCCGGGTTCTCAGCGCCGCGGCCCAGCTGGAAGAGCTGAACGGCCTGACCGGCCTGACGCCCATCGATCCGAGGCCGGCGGCTTGAGCCGGGGCCTGGGCCGCAAGCGGTCAGAGGGTGCCGCCGCCCCGGCCAAGGTCCCGGGGTGAGAGTGGGCGGACCCTCCCTTGGCCCGGCACTTTGAATTTGACGTACACCCTCAGGAATAATATTTAATGACGCAACCCATGACCATCCCTGTATCACAACGACGCTATGACCTGGACTGGCTGCGGCTGTTCGCCACCTTCACCGTGTTCCTCTATCACAGCACCCGGTTTTTCAATCTTGGGGATTGGCACATCAAGAACGAAACCACCTATGTCTGGGTGGAGATCTGGTGGGTTTTTGTCACCCGCTGGATGATGCCGCTCTTTTTCGTGATCTCGGGAGCCAGCCTGTTCTACGCGATCGGGAGATCGGCCGGCTGGAAGCGGTTTCACGTCGACAAGTTCAAACGGCTGATGATCCCCGTGCTGGCGGCCTCGGTCACGCACGGTGCGGTTCTGGTCTATCTGGAGGGCCTGGATAACGGCCGGCTTTCCGGGGGATTTTTCTCCTTTATTCCCGAATATTTCACCGGGGTCTATACCGGGATAGGCAGTGCGACCGGCAACTTCAATTTTCTCGGAACGCATCTGTGGTATCTGCTGTTTCTGTTTGTTTACGGTCTGATCTGCTACCCCCTGTTTGCGTGGCTGGAAAGGGGCGGGCGCCAGGTTCTCGACCGGGTCGCCGGCTTCCTGGCCACGCCGGGTCTCATTTATTTCTGGTTCACGATCCCGCTCTGGCTGATGGACCAGCTGCTCCCGCGAAACCTGCTGAACACCGGCACGGCAAGCTGGGGATTTGCCTATCACATCTGGTTCCTGATCGCCGGTTTCATCCTCGTGTCGAGCGACAGATTACAGCAGACCATTAAAAAGCAGTTTTGGGTCTCTTCATCCCTCAGCCTGATTCTGTCGTTCGTGTATCTGGCCCGGTTGTTTGGCGGCGACCCGTCGTTTTTCAAGTTGATAGACGATCACCGGGTCATGACCCTGCTCTCGTATCTGGTGTGCTGGTGCTGGATACTGGCCATCCTGGGATTCGGCAGGCGCTATCTCGATTTCAATCGACCGTCATTGAAAGGCATGAATGAAGGCGTGCTGCCCTTCTTCATCATGCACATGACGGTTTTAATGGTCCTGGGCCATTTCATCATCTCCTGGCCGATCCATGACGTCTTGAAATGGCCGATCGTGTTCTTCAGCTCCCTGGTCGTCATTCTGTCTCTGTACGTTTTATTCATCAGAAGGTTGGATTCCCTCCGGTTTCTGTTCGGCCTGAAAACATCGCGTCCGTTTTACCGTGTTTTCGACAACGGAATCGTCCTGGCCATCCTGGCCGCGCTTTGGATCGGGTTGACCATATTTTCGGGGTTCAACCACCGGCCCAATGAAAATTGGCGCCAGACATCCCTGCCGGCAAGGTATGACAAAGAGCAGGACATCCTGTTGAACGAGGCTTCCATAACCAGGCGATCCAACAGCGGTGTGAGGATCGTTGAGGACGCGAACACCTCGATGGGCCAGGCGATGGAGTTCTACGGCGGCGCAAAGCCGCAGGTGGAGCCGGACCCGGAAGCGTACGTTGACTTTAGGTTCACGGCCCCGGCGGGTCGGTACTACGTCTGGCTCAGAGGGAAAAGTGACGGAGGCAGCGAGCTTACAGACTCGATTTGGCTCCAGGTTGACGACCAGATCGGATCCGACCAGGGGAGCCCCCACTTGGGAAACTGGAACTCCTTTCAACCGGTCGGGCGCTATTCATGGGCCTCGAACACCTACCTTCGCCATCCCGTCGTCTTGCGGTTTTCCGGTGAACACCGGATCAGGGTTCAACCCCGGCAAACACCTCACCGTATTGACCAGATCTGGTTCAGCAGGCGGCAAGAGCGGATACCCGACACGAATTCACCTGTCAAATGAGGCACTTGCCTGTAATCCTCCACCGGGATACGCCTTCCAAGCGGTCTTATATGAATCAGCCTTATGGGGGGTGTTTGACCTGAAACAGGTTCGCCTTAATAATGTTGCCAAACGGCCGGCCCAGGGCTATAGTCTGCCGCCAAGATGAGGTCGTGATCCGGCCCTTCCGGGGGGTGGAAGAGGCGGACCGGCCAGAAGCCTCGGGAATCTGGCCCGGGGCGAGGCGGGCTCTTGAAGCTCCTGGGCTTGCATGGTGTTTTCTCCCAGGCTAAAGAGCGGGTTCTTCCGGTCAGGAGAGTGGGGAGATGGTGAAGAAGATCTATGTCGGCAATCTGAGTTTCAGTTCCTCTGAAGACGACGTCCGCAAACTGTTTTCGCAGTACGGCACCGTCCATTCGGTCAGGTTGATCACTGACCGCGATACCGGCCGGCCTCGCGGGTTCGGCTTCGTGGAGATGGACGGTGACGAGGCCGCCAAGGCCATTGAGACGCTCAATGGCACCGAACTGGGAGGGCGGGCCCTCCGGGTGAATGAAGCCAGGGAGAGAGAGCCCCGGCGCCCGAAAAACTCCTGGTAGCCCTTTGACCCCGCCTGCGGCCCGGCCGGAACAAGGGCGGGGCCGGGGTCTCCGGCTGATCAGGGTCAAGTAAGACCCAAAGCTGAGAACGAGTCCGGTTGGACCAGCCCTGGGGGCGGTCTACCGAGGCGCCTCCGATCACTCGGGCCGTTGGAGCTCGGCCGGAGATAATGATCTATGTCCAAATCCGGTTCAGGGGACAAGGCCATGATCGAAAAGATGAAGGCGCTTCTCCGGGAGCATGACCTCTGCGTCCTGGCCACCGCGGCCGGCCAGCGGCCGCACTGCTCTCTCATGGCCTACGTCGCCGACCAGGACTGCCGCCGGATCTACATGATGACCGGAACCGATTCGACCAAGTACGCCAACCTGACGGCCAACCCGGCGGTGAGCCTCCTGGTGGACACCCGGGTCGAGGACGCGGCCGGCCCGCGCTCCAGGATCAGGGCCCTGACCGCCTCCGGCCGCTTCGTCAAGCTGACCGACCCGGATCAGCGCCGGGCCGTTCGGGCCAGGCTGCTGGAGAAGCACCCCCACCTCAAAGACCTGGCCCGGCAGCCCGGGATCGAGGTCTTCGCCATCCGGATCGAGTCCCTGCTCCTTCTCCTGGGGCCCAGCGAGGCCCACTTCGCCAGAATCGAGTGAGGCTCCTCCTGGCCCGGCTCGGAAGCCGCCACCGGGGCTCGATCGAGGACTACTTGAGGACTGCTTGTGGTTGTCAAACACGTTGTTCACAGTTGTGTAGTCCGGTGATGGGGAGGCTTGTTCCAGCGGCATTTGTCACTTGGATACCGGTCCCCGGCCGAGTATGAGCTGACCGCCAAGGCGGCTTAATCCGGTGTCCATTATTTCGGGGGAAGATCATTCAGGACTAGCCCGGATTGAACCGAGGCTGAATCCTGGCAGATCAGGTCTGTCTGGAGGTTTTCCTTTTCAGATCGGCGGGGAAAATGATAAATTATGAGAAGGGTCAGGCCGCCTTGGGGGTTGAAACCTTTTTAACCAACGTGGCTTCCGACTCGATCAGAACAGGAGGCCTTGGAGGTGACTGAGAACAAAAAGGCCGTCTGGGGCTGGGCCATCTACGACTGGGCCAATTCGGCCTTTGCCACCACAGTCATGGCCGGGTTCTTCCCCATTTTCTTCAAGCAGTACTGGAGCGCCGGCAGCGACGTCAACCTCAGCACGGCCCGGCTGGGCCTGGGCAACTCCCTGGCCAGCCTCTGTCTGGCCCTCCTGGCCCCGGTCCTGGGGGCCATCGCCGACCGGGGCTCGGCCAAAAAGAAATTCCTCATTTTTTTCGCCTATCTGGGCGTGCTGATGACAGCCGCCCTGGTCTTTGTCCACAAAGGGGAATGGGCCTGGGCCATTTTAATTTACGCCCTGGGGACCATCGGCTTTTCCGGAGGCAACATCTTCTACGACTCCCTCCTGCCCGGCCTGGTCGGGGAGGAGCGGATCGACTACGTCTCCGGGCTCGGTTTTGCCCTGGGCTACCTGGGAGGGGGTCTGCTCTTTCTGTTCAACGTCCTGATGACCCTCATGCCGGCCGCCTTCGGCCTGGCCGACTCGACCCAGGCGGTCCGCCTGTCCTTTCTCACCGTGGCTGTCTGGTGGGGAGGGTTCACCCTCTGGACCATCTTCTGGGTGCCTGAGGACCGGCCGGACCGCCTCCAGGAAGGGGTCGGGAGCGTCATCATCGGCGGCCTCCGCCAGTTCGGGGGGACCTTCAGGAAGGTCCGCCACCTCAAGACCGTTTTCCTTTTCCTCCTGGCCTATTGGTTTTACATCGACGGGGTTGACACCATCATCCGCATGTCGGTCGACTACGGGATGTCCCTGGGCTTTGACTCCAACGATCTGATCAAGGCCCTCCTCATCGTCCAGTTCGTGGGTTTTCCGGCGGCCCTGGCCTTTGGCAAGCTGGGCCAGCGCTGGGGGGTCAGGAAGGCCATCTACCTGGCCATCGGTATCTACCTGGGCCTGACCGTCTGGGGGGTGATGATGACCCAGCGCTACGAGTTCTATATCCTGGCGGTCATCATCGGCCTGGTCCAGGGCGGCATCCAGGCCCTCAGCCGGTCCTATTACTCGCGGCTGATTCCCAAGGCCCAGGCGGCCGAATACTTCGGGTTCTACAACATGCTGGGCAAGTTCGCGGCCATCGGCGGGCCGGTCCTGATGGGCCTGGTGGGACTGGCCGCCAGGCGGATGCTGATGCCGGCCACGCCCGCGGCCGAGCAATTGGCCCGGATCGGCCAGACAGCCTCCCGCTGGGGCCTGGCCTCGCTGGTGATTCTCTTCCTTATCGGAGGAATTCTTTTTTACTTTGTGGATGAGCATGATCCGAGCCTCAAGGAGTTGAAGTCGGAGGCAAAGGGTGGTTATTGAAAGGGTTGCGATAAATAAGCGGAAAGCTCTGGCCCTCGGCCCTGATGACCACCGCCCGGACCACCGGGATTAAACCTAGTCCAGGACTCGCCGGGCTCCCCGGAAGCGCTTGGACCAGTAGCTCTCCGAGAGACGGCTTACCTCGACCCGGGCGTTGGTCTTGGCGGCGTGGATGAAGCGGTCGTTGCCCAGGTAGATGCCGACGTGGTCCGTCTTTCTGAACCAGCCGGAGATGCGGAAGAAGACCAGATCGCCGGGCCGGAGCTTATCCCGGTCGACGGCCCGGCCGGCCCGGTACTGGTCCCCGGCCTCCCGGGGCAGATCCAGGCCGTGCTGTCTGAAGACCCAGCCGGTCAGGCCGGAGCAGTCGAAGCCCGTCTCCGGCGACTGGCCGCCCCAGCGGTAGGGCGCGCCCAGCTGGGTCAGGGCGGTCCGGGCCACGCTCCGGGTCGGGGCCGGGCCGGCCGGGGCCCGGACCTCCTTCTTGGCGCAGCCAAAGGCGGCCAGCGCCATCAGACCCAGGATCAGAACGGCCGGCCAGGGGCCGGCCCCCCGGCCGATCCCCGGCCCAGACCCTGATCCGGCTAAAAGCGCTCTGCTCGGCCTCATCCTCCCGGTCAGCCTAACATCCCCCGGCCGGTCCGGGCAAGCCGGGGCCAGGCGGCCGGAAGAGGTTGACCTGCCCGGCCGGGACTGGCTATTATCTGGCCGTGGCCGAAGGCTTTTAAGGCTTTCGCTCGCTCCGGGGCCGGTCTCCCGCCCGCCTCCAGCCGACCGAGAAAGGGGCTTCGATGGCCAAGAGACTCTGGTTTCCGCCGGCCGAATACCAGAGCCGGATCGAGGCGGCGCGGCGGTTGATGGCCCAATCCGGGATCGACCTCCTCCTCCTGACCGCCGGCGCCAACTCCAGCTACCTGACCGGCTTGCGGCCGGTCAGACCCGGCGAGGGCACCCTGGCCCGGCCGAGCTATTTCCTCCTGCCCCTGGAGGGGGAGCCCCGGCTGGTGGTCCACGTCTTCTGGGAAGCCGACGCCCGGGCGACCAGCTGGCTGGAGGAGATAAGCACCTACGAATCCCTGCTGGAGGCGCCGGTCAGGGACCTGGTCGAAATGATCCGGGACCTGGCGGCCGGAGGGCGGAGGCTGGGGCTGGAGCTGGGCCAGGAGCAGAGAATCGGCCTGCCGCTCCGGGACTTCCTCCTCCTGACCAGCCAGCTCGACGACCTCGAGTTCGTCGACGCCGCGCCCCTGCTCTGGCAAATGAGAATGGTCAAGTCCCCGGACGAGATCGACTGCCTCCGCCGGGCCGGGGAGATAACCGGCCGCGCCTACGTCCAGGGCTTCCCCCTGGTCCGGGAGGGCATGACCGAGCGGCAGATCGCCGGCCTGCTCTGCGGCAAGATGGTCGAGCACGGGGCCGAGTCGTACTGGATCATGATGACCTCCGGCCCAGGCAACTACGGGCGCATCAGCGGCCAGCCCACCGACCGCCGGGTCGAGCGCGGCGACATGGTCTGGGTGGACATGGGGGCCATGGTCAACGACTACTGGGCCGATTTCTCCCGGGCCGGCGTGGTTGGCGGACCCACGGCCGAACAGAAGAGGAGCCAGCAAATGGTCATCGAGGCCACGGCCGCCGGGGTGGGGGCCGTCCGGGACGGCCGGCCCGGGTCCGGGGTGGTCGAGGCCTGCCAGGACTCCCTGCGCCGCCAGGGCGTCGACGCCTCCTTTGCCGCCGGCCGGGTCGGCCACGGCATCGGCCTCCTCTTCACCGAGCCGCCCAGCCTGGCCCGCTGGGACCCCGTGGTCCTGGAGGAAGGCATGTTTGTCAGCGTCGAGCCCGGCCTGATCAGGGACGACGGCGTCTTCCACGTCGAGGAGAACGTCCTGGTCACCCGGGACGGCGGCGAGATCTTCTCCCAGGCGCCCCGGGAACTGTGGACCCTGGGCTGAGCGACTGACCGGCCGGGAGCAACGGTGGCCCTGAATCTCTACCCCCTGCCTCTGTCCTGGCGGGCCGTCTTTCCCCTCTGGGGCAGCGCCGACTGGAGCGAGCTGACCGGCCGGGCCGCCCCGGAGCTGGCCGGGGCCGGCGAGCTCTGGCTCAACGACGACCGGCCCGGCGGCTCCAGGGTCCTGGCCGGGGAGCTGGCCGGGTCGGGCCTGGACGAGCTGGTCGCCCGGGCGCCCGAGGAAATCCTGGGGCCGGCCTGGGCCGCGACCGGCCGCTTCCCCCTCCTGCTCAAGTTCATCAAGCCGGATGAGTGGCTCTCGGTCCAGGTCCACCCCGACGAGGGCCAGGGCCGGAGCAAGCACGAGGCCTGGTACGTCCTGGCCGCCCGGTCCGGCGCCGAGATCGTCCTCGGCCTCAGACCCGGGCTGGGACCGGAAGATCTGGCCCGGGAGATGGACCGGGGTCGCTGGAGCGAGATTCTCCAGTTCTGGCCGGCGGCGGCCGGCCAGAGCTTCTGCGTTCCGGCCGGCCTGGTCCACGCCCTGGGGCCGGGCCTGCTCCTGTTCGAGATCCAGCAGAACCAGGACATCACCTTTCGCTTCCACGACTGGGACCGCCTGGGGCCGGACGGACGCCCCCGGCCGCTCCACCGGGCCGAGGCCCTGGCCGCGCTCCGGCCCGGCCTGAGGGGCGGCCCGGTGGGGCAGCTAAGCCTGGCCCTGGCCGGCGGCCGGCGGACCTTTCTGGCCGCCGGACCTCACTTCCTCCTCTGCCGTCTGGAGCTTGAGGCCAGCCTCCCGGGCCGGACCGGGGGCCGCTTCCTCCTCCTGACCGGCCTGAAGGGCCGGGGCCTGATCAGCGGCGGCGGCCGGGAGACCGACATCGGGCCGGGCCAGACCGTCCTGATCCCGGCCGGACTGGGGGAGTACGAGATCAGGCCACTCAATCGGCTGGTCCTCCTGGAGAGCTCGGTCCCGGACCTCAACCGGGACGTGGTCGAGCCGCTCAGGCTGGCCGGCCGAAGCGAGTCGGAGATCGCCGTCCTGATCCGGCCCAACCAGCCCTGACTCCGAGGGCTCCGGCCGGCCGGTTGACAGGCCGGCGGCCGGGTTCCATTATGGCCTCCATGCCGCCCCTGGAGAGCTCAATCCAGGTCAACCTGCCCTTCGGAATGATCGAGCGTTTCGGACCCCTGGTCCTGGAGCTGGGCGCGGGGGCCGAGATCGGCCTGGACGCCCGGGTCCTGGGGGCCACCCCGGACCGGGAATACCGTCGCTGGGCCGAGCGGCTGGCCGGCCGGGCCCTGACCGTCCACGCCCCCTTCATGGACCTGGCCCCGGGCGGCCTTGACCCGGCCGTGGTTGAGATCACCCGCCGCCGCCTCCTCGAGGCGGCCCGGGTGGCCGGTCTTTTCGGAGCCCAGGCCTTCAACTGCCACGCCAATTACGACCCCAACCGCTACGCCGAGATCGAGGAGCCCTGGCTGGAGACCAGCGCCGAGACCTGGCGGCTGGTTCTGGCCGCCACCGAGGCCGGCGGCCTGCCGGTGGTCCTGGAGAACGTCTACGAGACCGGCCCGGAGATGATCGGCCGCCTCCTGGAAAGAGTCGGCCACCCCCGGCTGGGCTTCTGCTTCGACACCGGCCACTTCAACGTCTGGGGCAGCGCCCCCCTGGCCGAGTGGCTGGAGCGGCTCGGACCCTGGCTGAGGCGGCTGCACCTGCACGACAACGACGGCGGTTACGATAACCACTGGGCCATCGGCCGGGGCAGCTTCGACTTCGAGGCCCTCTTCGACTGGCTGAAGAGAAAGGGACTCCGGCCGGGCGTCACCCTGGAACCCCACCGTCAGGAGGACTTCCCGGTCAGTCTGGCCGCCCTGAAGCGGCTCCTGGACCACGGCCGGGCCGGAATGGAATCGGGCTAGATTCCAACTTCAAGGAGGTTCAAGTGTCCGTCGCCACGCCCCAGCAGTTCATGGCTTCGATCAGGTCAATGGGTCCGCGCAAGGTCTACATGAACGGCCAGCGCATCAGCGACCTCTGGGACCACCCGGTCACCCGGACCGTGCTCGAGGCCAACCTGGCCTCCTACGAGTGGGCCAACTCGCCCGAGGGCGAGCCGGTCCTGACCACCCACTCGCCCCTGATCGACGAGAAGATCCACCGCTACACCCACGTCTGCTGCTCCAGGGAGGACCTGGAGGCCAAGGCCCTGGCCGGCTGCTGGGTGGCCGAGCGGCTGGGGACCTGCATCTACCGCTGCGTCGGCCTGGACTCCTGCCACGCCCTGGCCTCGACCACCTGGGAGATGGACCGGAAGGAGGGGACCGACTATCACCCCCGCTTCCTCGAGTTCCTCAAGTACATTCAGAAGAACGACCTGACCGCGGCCGGGGCCTTGACCGAGCCCAGGGGCGACCGGAGGCAGCGGGCCCTGGACTGGAAGGACCCCTACCTCTCCCTCAAGCTGGTCGAGAAGAAGGCCGACGGCATCGTCGTCCGGGGGGCCAAGATCAACATCTCCGGGGCCTACGGCAGTCACGAGCTCTTCGTCCTGCCCCAGTCGGCCAAGCAGGCCGGCGAGGAGGACTACGCCCTGGCCTTTGCCGTCCCCACGGACACCGAGGGCCTGACCTACATCTGCCAGTACAACCCGCTCTCGGCCGAGCGGGAGCAGTGCCGGAGCACCGGCGAGCTGGGCAACCCCCGCTTCGGCCAGCGCGAGACCTCGATGATCGTCTTCGACAACGTCTTCGTCCCCTGGGAGCGCGTCTTCCTCTGCGGCGAGACGCGCTACGCCGGCAAGATAGTCACTCGCTTCGCCCAGACCCACCGCATGACCTGCGGCGGGACCTGCAAGGTCGGCTTCATGACCCAGGTCATCGGCGCGGTCAAGCTGCTCCAGGAGATGAAGGGCCTGGAAAAGGTGCCCCACATCAACGACCAGATCATCGAGATGGTCTCCCTGAGGGAGACGGTCCGGGCCTGCGGTCTGGCCGCGGCCTTCAAGGGCGAGGAGGTCCCGCCCGGCTCCGGGGTCTATCTGCCCAGCGACATGTACGGCAACGTGGCCAAGATGAACGTGGCCCCGGCCTTCTGGCGGGTCATGGCCCTGGCCGGGGACATCGCCGGCGGCCTGCCGGTGACCATGCCCTCGCTCCGGGAGCTGGACAACCCGGAGACCGCGCCCTACGTCAAGGAGTTCCTCAGCTTCGGCTCGGACTATCCGACCGAGAGCATCCTGAAGGTGACCAAGCTAATCCAGAACTGGACGGCTGGCCTGCACGGGGTGGGGACCTGGCACGGGGCCGGTCCGGTGGCCGCCCAGAAGATCATGATCGGCCGCCTGGCCGACTTCGAGCACGACAAGGACATCGTCCGCCAGACTCTGAGGCTGGGCAAGGAAGGGAAATAGCCCCGGCTCAGGACCTGGTCAGCAGGCTGACGCTCTCCAGGTGAAAGGTCTGGGGCATCAGGTCCAGGGGGGCGATGCGCTCGACCCGGTAGCCTCCGGCGGCCAAGAGCCGCAGGTCCCGGCAGAGGGTCAGGGGGTCGCAGGAGACGTAGATCAGCCGGGGCGGGGCCAGGTCCAGCAGGGGCCGGACCAGCTCCTTGATCCCCTCCCGGGGCGGATCGACCGCCACCAGGTCAAAATCGGCCCCGGCCGGCCGGTCTCTCAGCCAGGCCGCGGCCGGCCGGGGGTGAAACTCCACCGGCAGGCCCAGCCTGGCGGCGTTGTAGCGGCCGTTGAGGCAGGCCGGCCGGCTGATGTCCACCGCCTCGACCGAGGCTCCGCGACCGGCCAGGGGCAGGCTCAGGTTGCCCATCCCGGCCATCAGGTCCAGGACCCGCTGGCCCGGCTGGGCCAGGGCCAGATCCAGGACCGTCCTGACCAGGGCCTGGTTCATGGGCCCCTGGGCCTGAGCGAAGACTCCCGGGAAAAGGCTCAGCTCCAGGCCGGCCACGGGCAGGCTCAGGCTGCCCGGCGGCGGCTCGGCCGGCCGGTCGGCCAGCCGGGGCGGGGCCAGGAGAACCGCGGCTCCCAGTTCGGCCTCCAGGCCGGCCAGGCTCCCGGCCAGGGACCTGGGCAGCCGGTCGCGGGTCAGGAAGAGAGCGTGGCCCTGGCCCCGGCCGTCGGCGGCCAGCTCCACCTCCAGGGGCCGGCCCGGCGGCCGCCGGATCAGCAGCCGGCTCAGCCGGCCCAGGAGCTCGTCCAGGGGCCTGGTCAGCACCGGGCAGCTCCGGATGGCCACCACCCCCCGGCCCCGGGCCGGCCGGAAGCCGATCTTGCCCGAGGGGCCGATGCTCAGGCGGGCCCGGAAGCGGTAGCGCAGCCGGCCCGGGCTGGCCTGGATGGACTGAACCCGGCCGGGGCTGATACCGGCCCGGGCCAATTCCTGATGGAGCCACCCCTCCTTGGCCGCCGCCTGGGCCGGATAGGCCAGATGCTGGAGCTGGCAGCCGCCGCAGCGGCCGAAGGCCGGGCACTCCGGCCTGACCCGGTCGGGCGAGGCTCTCAGAACCTCGATCTGGCGGGCCCGGTCGAAATCCTTGCGCTCCTCCATGAGCCGGGCCCTGACCCGCTCACCGGGCAGCCCCTCCCTGACGAAGACGACCTTGCCCGCCTTGGGGTGGCCCTGGGGATAGCGGGCCAGGCCCTGGCCGCCGAAAGCCAGGGAGTCGATGTCCAGGGAGAGTTCTTCCAGGGGATCGTTCATTTCACCCCGGCGATGGCCTGGGCGATGTTGTAGCAGTAGTCTCCCATCTTCTCGAAGGAGGAGAGCATGTCGATGAAGATCAGGCTGGGGTCCAGGGCGCAGACGCCGGTACGCAGGCGGTAGATGTAACCCTGGCGGAACTCCTCGCGCATCAGGTCGATCTGGTTCTCCATCTTCTGGGCCCGCGCCATGATGTCGGGCACGCCGCCGGCGATGGCCGAGGTGAGCAGGTCCATGAAATCGATCACCTCTCGAGAGATGGACTCGACGTGGGTGACCGCTTCATCCGAGAAGTAGATGTTGTTCTCGATCAGCTCCTCGATGGCTTCGGCCACGTTCTCCACCGAGTCGCCGATGCGCTCCAGGTTGTTGGACATGCGCATCAGCCGGCTGATCTGGCGGGCCTGGGCCTCGCTGACCTCGTCCTGGAAGAGGCCGGTCAGGAAGGTGGAGATGGTCCGCTGGAACTCGTCCAGGCTGTCCTCGCGCCGGCGCCACTTGCTCAGCTGCCTCAGGCTGCGGCTGTGCAGGCAGTCGACCACGTCCTTGAGCGTCGCTTCGGCCGCCCCGGCCATGCGAATGACCTCGCGCCGGACCTGGGGCAGGGCCAGGCTGGGGCTGTCCATGAGCCGCTGGTCCAGCTTGGGCGCCTGGAAGAGGTCCTCCAGGGGCTCGGCCTTCCGGGGGGTCAGCCAGATGACGATCCTGGCCAGCCAGGGCAGAAAGACGAGGAAGAAGATGGCGGCGATGACGTTGAAGAGGGTGTGGGCGTTGGCGATGTAACGGCCGACGTTGGGCCTCTCGCCGCCGACGACAAGGTCAACCGGCCCCTGGCCCAGCTGCAGGGTGAGGAACTCCACCAGTTCCACGAAGTAGGGAAAAACCACGACCATGACTATCACGCCCACAACGTTGAACAGGGTGTGGGCGTTGGCGGCCCGGTGGGCGTTCGTCCCCGAGCCTAAGGTGGCCAGCTGGGCGGTGATGGTCGTGCCGATGTTCTCGCCCAGGACCAGGGCCACGGCCCCGGGAAAGGAGATCAGGCCCTGGGTGGCCAGAGTCATGGTCAGGCCGACCGTGGCCGATGAGGACTGGACGATCATGGTCAGGAGCGTGCCGGTCAGGACACAGAGCAGGATCCCGCCCAGGTCATCGGCGGCGAATTTGGTGAAGAAGGAGACGAAGTTCGGATCTTGCTTCAGCGGGGCCAGACCGGTCTTCATGACCAGGAGGCCGAAGAAGAGCAGTCCGAAGCCCAGGATCACCTCGCCCATGTAGCGATAGCGCCGCCGCCGGGCGAAGAATCGCAGGCCGACGCCCAGGGCGATGGCCGGCAGGGCGGCGTCGGTGATCTTGAAGGCGATCAGCTGGGCGGTGACGGTGGTGCCGATGTTGGCCCCCAGGATGACCCCGAAGGCCTGCTCGAAGCCCATCAGGCCGGCATTTACGAAGCCGATGAGCATGACCGTGGTCGCCGAGGAGGACTGAATAAGGGCGGTGATGCCGGTTCCGGTCAGGCAGCCGATCAGGCGGTTGGCCGAGACCGTCTCCAGGATCTTGCGCACCCGGTCGCCGGCCACCTGCTGCAGGCCGTCGGACATGGTCCGCATGCCCAGCAGAAAGAGCCCGAGTCCACCCAATGTCTGGATAATAACGCTTAATAAACTCATGCAACGCTCTGTGACGATCTTGTGACTATTACGTGTCGGAGCATAACCGAGACGGGCGGGCAAGGCAAGATGGGAGACGGACTAAATGGCCTCCGCCGGCCCGGCCGCACCCCGGCCCGCCGCGGGCGGGACACCCGGGCTGGACCGGAAGTGGCCGGGGTGGTAGTCATCCCCGGAGGAGGAGACCATGAAGACGGCGGCGGAAGTGATCAGGGAGCTCATCGAACGCTTGGACCTTACCCCCCTGCCCGGCGAAGGCGGCTGGTTCCGGCAGACCTATCGCTCCGGGGAGTCCATCCCCAGGGCGGCCCTGCCGGCCCGATACGCCTCGGAGAGGTCCCTGGCCACGGCCATCCTCTACCTGATCACCAGGGAGAGCTTCTCGGCCCTCCACCGCCTCCCCAGCGACGAGACCTTCCACTTCTACCTGGGCCAGCCGGTTCAGATGCTCCAACTCAGGCCGGACGGCTCCTCCGGGCTGGTCTTACTGGGTCAGGATTTCGCCTCGGGCCAGGTGGTCCAGACCACGGTCCCCCGGGGAGTCTGGCAGGGCGCGCGCCTGATGGAGGGCGGGTCCTGGGCCCTCCTGGGCGCCACCGTGGCCCCCGGCTTCGAGGACGAGGACCTGGAATTAGGCCGGCGGGAGGAGCTGGCCGCCCGCTACCCGGACCGGACCGAGCTGATCGCCCGCCTCACCCGGGCCTAGCTCCCGGCCGGCCTCCGCCGCTCAGATGGCGTCCCGGCCGAAGATGGTCCGGGCGATGATCATCTTCTGAATCTCGTTGGTCCCTTCGTAGATCTCGGCGATCTTGAAGTCCCGGTAGACCTCCTCGACCTTGTAGG